>Ga0316194_10001185_pt1 | contig 17859 bp, 14 predicted proteins | sample CroRivsedime1_MG_FD_204936 | JGI IMG/M metagenome (GOLD analysis project Ga0316194, IMG submission 204936) | Coastal sediment microbial communities from Maine, United States - Cross River sediment 1 | ecosystem: Environmental > Aquatic > Marine > Coastal > Sediment | place: USA: Maine...
CCTATACAGCAGTTTGAGTTTCGGCGCCGGCGGCTCGCTTGGTGCTTTACTCGGTGGTCAGGCCTGGGATTCCCTGGGCCCGCATTTTACCTTCACCGTGGCCGCGCTGGTGGCCGCTCTGGGTTGGCTCATCGCCTGGCTGGGGTTGCACCCCGAGCGCTTCCGGGCCCCGGTCGAGACGGTGGCATGACATCCAAATGAACACGACGGTGCCGCCACCGGTCCTGAGTTGCAATACGCTGGGGCTCGCGGTTTTACGGTGGTTGCTGTCCCACTATGACTTGGCACTCATGCAGGTGCCGGCCGACCGACCGATCCCAGGCTCATACTGGGGTGAGTCCGAGGCCGGTCTGATGGATCGCCTGCTGTGGGTCAGGGCCGACACGCCGGCGCATTCCGCATTGCATGAGGCCTGCCACTACGTCTGTATGGACGCCGACCGCCGTGCCGGACTGGACACCGATGCGGGCGGGGACTACGAGGAAGAGAACGGTGTCTGTTATCTGCAGATTTTGCTGGCCGGGGCGCTGCCTTGTTTCGGCCGTGCACGGATGATGCGTGACATGGATGCCTGGGGTTACAGTTTCCGGCTAGGGTCGGCCCGGGCCTGGTTCGAAGGCGATGCGGAAGATGCCCGTTGCTGGTTGCTGCAGGCGGGTCTGATCGACTCTGAATCACGCGTCACTTGGCGGCTCCGAGCAGAAGCGAACCGCATCGGGCGTTAGTCTCAGGCGTCGTTTCGGGATCAAGGCTCAGGTTGCGCACACTCCAGGTCCACCAGGTCCAGAAGTTTGAGGCGTTGGATTTTTCCGGAAGGGCCCTTCGGCAGTGTGTCTCTAAAGTGGATCCGATCCGGTGATTTGAACGGCCCCAAACGGTTTATGCAGGCGCTGATGAGCCCGGTTTCGTCAGGCTCTGCCCCCGGTTTGAGCACCACACATGCTTCTATCCTCTGCCCATAGTCCGGGCACGGCCGGGCGAATGCTGCGGCTTCCAACACGCCGGGCTGGGCGTAGAGCGCCTCGTCCACTTCCCGGGGCGCGATGTTTTCCCCGCCCTTTATGATCAGCTCCTTGATCCGTCCGCGCACATACACATACCCATCCTCGTCCATGACCCCCAGGTCGCCGGTGCGCAGCCAGCCGTCCACCGTCAGGGTTTCGGCGGTGGCCTCCGGGTTGTTCAGGTAGCCCAGCATTACGTTGCGGCCCCGCACCAGCAACTCGCCCACGGTGTCGGGGGGGCAGGGTCGTTGGTGTTGGTCCGCAATCACCACCTGATTGCCATAGGCGATGCCTGGCGAGCCGTACTTGCGCCGACCTGGGGGTAGCGGATTGGACAGGATTTGCGCGGCGGTCTCGGTGAGGCCCATGGTTTCCACAATTGGAATGCCGTACCGGCTTTCGAACGCACGATGTATCGCGGGTGGCAGCGCTGACGAGGCCGAGCGTCCGAAGCGCAGCCCGGACACGCTGTGGCGGTCTGGCGTTTCGGTTTCCGGCAGTTGTAACAAATAGGAAATCTGGGTCGGCACCACGCTGAACCAGGTGCACTCGCCCTCTGTAATCTGCCGCCAGAATCGGGACGCGGAGAAGCGGTGGGGCATGACCACCGAACCACCTGAGACAAGCGGGCCCATGACGGTCACGCACTGGCCATTGATGTGGTAGAGAGGCAGTACGCAGAGTGCCCGGTCATGGTCGGTCAGTTCATGGGCCAGCGCCGTGTTCTGGCCGCCCGCGATCAGGTTTTCGTGGCTGAGCAACACGCCTTTCGGTCGCCCGGTGGTTCCCGAGGTGTACATCAGAAGTCCCACTGATGCCCCAGTCGGAAGCCGGTCCGGCGTGGCTGCCTCCGATGCGATGGGCCACTCGGGCCCGGTGTCGGGGTCCAGTCTCAGTCGGATCGGATTGCCCTGGGCCAGGTTCGCGGCCTGCTCGATCAAAGGGCGGGCCTGGTCGGAGACCAGGATGAGCCCACTGTCGGAATGATCGAGCACGTAGCCGAGGGCGTCGCTGCCGGCAACAAGATTCAGGGGTGTGGCGCGAAAGCCGCCGTACAGCGCACCCAGAAACGCCAGCGTCGAACCATAGCCGTTGCAGCTGGCGAAGGCGACGCTTTCACCGGGTTTGACGCCCAGCATGCCGACCTGCCGGGCAAACGCCGCTGTCTCCTGTCTGAGATCGCCGTACGATACGACTCGATCGTGCTCGGGACAGATCAAAAACGGTCGCGTCGGTGTCCTGTCCGCCCAGTAGTCGATCAGATCGCGGACCGATTGCCCCTGCCACGAACCCACAGGTGCAGTTGGACCGGCCGTGTCTGGGTGCGAGACCCCGGTCACTGCCCGACCGCGGCCCAGTAGGCGCCGAACATGTCGTCCAGCGTCGGCTCCCGCGGTGCGATGGTTTCCACCACCCGGGTGACGTTCAGGAAATGACGCCAGTGCAGGTTGTCGTAAATGGAGTTGCCCCCCCAGCTGCCGCACCCCATGGACAGCGAAAATGGCATCCCGTTGTCAAACGAGCCACCGGTGGCAAAACAGTGGGCCTGGTTCACGATCACACGACAGGTCGGCAGTGTTTCTGCCAGTTCCTCGGCCCGCTCACGCCGAAGCGTGTGCAGTCCCACCGAGTGACCGGCCCCCTGGTGCCGCAACAGTTTGTCCGCCATGAGTTTCGCTTCGTTGAAGTCGGCCACGCGATACAGCGTAAGCGCCAGAGACATTTTCTCACCCGACAACGGATACCCGGGCCCGACCCCGGATTCTTCCGCCACCAGAAAGCGGGTTTGTGTTGGATCAGGCCGCTCCAGGCCACAGGTCCGCATCAACACATCGATGTCCTTGGCCAGGACCGCAGGGTTCAGATGCCCGTTCTGCCAGTGTCCGGCGATCAGGCGCTCACGCTCGTCTGAGGTGAGCAGCGCACCACCCGCTTTGGCCAGGGCGGACACCATTTGCTCATAGGCCGCGTCCACCACGATCAGTGCGTTCTCCGATGAACAGGAGGTAGCGTTGTCAAAGCACTTGGACGCGGCAATCTTGCCGGCGGCGTCTGCTGTATCCGCGGTTTCGTCCACGATCACGGCCACGTTGCCCGCACCGACTCCAATCGCCGGCGTACCCGATGAATAGGCCGCCCGCACGTTGGCCTGCGAACCGGTGACCACCACCAGATCCACTTGCTGCATCAGCCGATTGGTTTTCGCCTTGCTGGACGGACGTGGAAGCATCTGCACCAAATCCCTCGGGACGCCGGCTTTGTCGAACTCCATGTGCATGTACTCTAACAATCGAGCGCAGGCCTCGGAGCCTTTGGGGCTGGGGGACAGGACGATGGCGTTGCCGCATTTGAGCGCGTTAACGGCGTTGTTGATCGGTGTTGCCAACGGATTCGTGGACGGCACCACCGCACCGATTACCCCCAGTGGACGTGCGATCTCGGTCAGACCTTGTGCCGGCAGCTTCCGGATCACGCCGCAACTTTTGACGGCCTGAAGATCGCGCAGCAATCCCAGCGTCTTGCGATGGTTCTTCACCACCTTGTCTTCGACCCGGCCAAGACCCGTGGTGGCCACAGCCAACTCCGACAGCTCGCGATTCCGTTCCGGCTGCATCAGCGTCCAGGCCGCCGCCAGCGCCGCCCGATCAAGCAGAGTCTGATCCGCCCGCTGCGCCCAAGCCTGCTGGGTGGCACGGGCTTTTTCGCAGACGGCATCGACTTCAGCCAGCTCCAGATCGGGCGCGAGGACAGTTGCGGATTCGATCATGACTCTCTCCAGTGCGGGCGCGGTACGGTGGGGCCGTCCCGATCACTCCTGCTTCAAATCCTTGAGCAAATCGGTGAGATAGGCTTGGCGCTCTTTCCACATGGTGATGACCTGGTCGCGGCTCATCACCCGTAACGGCGAACCGCCATTTGCCATTTGCTTCACGACCCGCTGGTTTTCGAACATCTCGGGCATGCGCGCGGCCAGCAGGTCCAGCGTCGCCTGGGGGGTGCCTTGAGGCGCCATGATGCCGCGGAAGTTCACCGACGAGTCGTCGATGTCGTAGCCCTGCTCCTTGAAGGTCGGCACATCGGGTAGGAACTCGGTGTTGCGTTCCAGGTCCGCCACCGCCAGGATTTTCAGGTTGTCGCGGCTGCGATAGGCATCTGACAGATTGTTGACACCGGCCATGACCTGGCCTCCCAGAACCGATTTAAGGGCTGGTGCGCCGCCCTTGTGTGGCACGTATTGCAACTCAGTCCCGGACGCCCTCTGCATTTGCAGGAAGGCAATGTGGTGTCCCACGTACAGTCCGGCGCCGGATACGGTCACTTTGCCCGGATTGGCCTCGGCGTAGTCCAGCAAATCCCTGGCTGAGTTGAACTCACTGTCTTTGTTCACCACCAGCACGGCCGGATCTGCGCCCCAATTGGCGATGGGCTCCAGATTGTCGATGTTGTAGTCGGTCTTGAAGACGATGGATTGGGCGATGAAGTGGGGCACGTTATAGGCCGCCAGATCATAGCCGTCGGGCTTGGCTTTGGCGGCGAACTGGTTCCAGCCGACCTTGCCACCGGCCCCGGGTTTGTTGACGATGACGATGGGCTGACCCAGGTACTCCTCGTTACCCGCCATCATGGTGACGATGCGGGCCTGGAAATCCGTGGCCCCACCCGGGCTGTAAGCGACCATTACACTGACCGGGCGATCCGGGTAGTCAGCCGCCGTGGCGGTGCCGCCCGCAGCCAGAATCGTTGCAGCCAGTAATGTCAAAAAACGCTTCATCTATTGCTTCTCCTTCCGCTCATTTTTTTGGGTGGTGTCGGTTTTCAGACCAGAAGGCCCCGGGGGGTCTGCACCCGCAGAATCAGTGCGAAGATGCAGTACATGACCGACATGAACCCGATGGTGATCAGCAGTCGTTTGATCCAGATTCCAGGCGTGTTGTGCGGGTTGGGATCGTACAAGGTGTAAATGGCCATGAACGCGGCCGCACCGGCGGTGTAAAAACCCAGCCATTCCGCTGCCAGGAATACATACACGGCCATCACCGCGAGGCCTGGCCAGATGTTCCGCAGCGTCCGGCTGTGAAGACCCCGACCGGTTCGGTTGCGCCCGCCCAGAGCACGCGCGAAAGCCATCAGCGACAGCCCCAGCATGGCCACCGAAATCAGTCGGGGGAACAGATACGGTTGTGGATCCTTAACGTCGAAACTGACAAAAGTCACCCACAACGCAAGCATCACCACCATGCCGGCCGGCACCGACTGCTGCCATCGATTGGCGATGCCCTGAAAGTCGCTCATGCCGCCGCCTGCCCCGCTTCACGCCGCCGCAGCCGCAACTCCGAGATGGCACTGTAGCCCACCGACGCCAGACACAGGGTAATCAGCACGATGTTCAAAGTACCGGTGCAGAAATAGACGAACAATCCGTCTCCGGCTCCGGCGATGATGCGTCCTTGAACGTAATTGGACTCCGCGATGGGTCCGAGAATCACGCCCAGAACAATGGGCGCAGGGCTGAATCCGAATGCGGCCAGAAAGTACATGCCGATGCCCAGCCCGCACATGACAAAGACGTCGCCCATAGAGTGCTGGACGCTGTAGGCGCCGAACACCGCCAGCACCAGGATGCCGGCTGCCAGGATCGGAGCGGGGATCCTGACCACGTGGGCCGCGAGGCGGGCGATGTAGAGCCCGAACGCGAGCATCAGAATCTGACCCACCAGCATGGAATTGATAAATGTCCAGGCGACGGCGGCGTGGGTGGTGAACAGGTCGGGTCCGGGGAATATGCCATGGATCAACAGGCCGCCAAGCAGCACCGCGGCGGTCGGGCTGCCGGGTACGCTCAGGGTCAACAGCGGAACCAGCGATGGCCCGACCATGGCATTGTTGGCGGCTTCGGCGGCAACAACCCCTTCGCTTTCGCCGGTGCCGAAACGGTCCCGGTTGGGACTGAACTTGCGTGTCTGGTCGTAGGCGACGATGCCGGCGATCTGGCCGCCGGCCCCGGGTATCAGACCGATCAGGACGCCTACAACACTGCCCACCACCAATGCCCGGACTTTGCTGAAGACCTCACGGATCGACTCCAGGACCGGGTGGCGGCGCACGTCCATCATGGACATTCGCTGCGGGTTGCGCCCGTTTTCCAGCATGTCGATCACCTGGGGAATGGCGAACAGCCCGATCAGCGCGGCGATCACATTGACCCCGCCTTCCAGGTGGTCGGTGAATACGAAGCGTTCGACCCCCTGGATGGTGTCATAGCCAATGGTTGCGATCCAGAGACCGATGCATCCGGACAGTAGTCCTTTGACCACCGAGCGCGAGTCCAGCGAACCGATGATCGTGACTCCGAGGATGGCGATCCAGAATAAGTGTGAGGGTCCGAAGCCCAGCGCCCACGACGCCAGAACCGGGGTCAGGAATATCAGCACCATGATGCCGATGACGCCGCCTATGGCCGAGGAGACAAAGCACATCTGCAGCGCTTTTGCTCCATCGCCCTTTCGTGCCATCGCGTATCCATCCAGTGCGGTGGCGATGTTCGCGGGTGCACCGGGGATTTTCAGCAGGATAGCGCTTACCGCGCCCCCGGCTACGGTGGACGTGTAGGCCGCGCCCAGCAGCATCAGACCCTGGGCCGGGTCCATATGGAATGTAAAAGGGATCAACAGCGCCACCGCCATGGTGGGCGAAAGCCCAGGCGTTGCGCCCAGAAGCAGACCGCCCACGGTGCCGGCGCAGAGTATGGCCATCGACGACAGGGAGAATACCGGCCCGAAGTGGTTGAGAAACTCCATTGCCCACCGCCTGGGTTCTGGTTTTCAATCCGATTCAGCGTAGCATCCAGTCGAAATGATGCAAACATTTTCATCAAAGCCGGATCTGTTCGGTCTCTCGCTCGTAGCTTCGGTATGCTATGTCAGAGAAGGGTCTCAGACGATTGTGCGCTTTGACCCTGCTCCTCGGCATTCAGTGCGCGAGTTGGATGAGTAAGAAAACAGTTTCATAGGTGAAGTTAACTGGATTGACGAGTGGGTCATGAGTAAACGGCGGGTGGCGGGGATTGTTGATGTGGCCAGTGCGGCGGGTGTGTCCGCGGCCACTGTGTCGCGTTATTTCAACACGCCGGAGCGGGTCGGAAGCCGATCCCGCAGTCGAATCGCAGAGGCGATCCGAGAACTCGGTTACGTGCGCAACCGGGTTGCCGGCAGTTTGCACAATCGGCCATCCGGTGCGGTGGGGCTGGTGGTGCCGACGGTGGACAACGCCATCTTCGCGGAGATGATCGAAGCCTTTTCTGCCCGTTTGCGGGACTATGATTACACCATGCTGATCGCCTCCCATGGATACGATCTCCGTCTCGAGGCGCAGCTGGTGCGGACTCTGCTCGAGCGCCGCGCGGATGCGGTGGCGCTTGTGGGCCTCGATCATGAATTCGAAACCATGTCCATGCTTGGGCTTCGTGAGGTCCCGTCGCTGCTGCTCTGGAACTGTGATCGCGCCAGCCATCAGCCCTGTATCGGGGTCGATAACGAACAGGCCGGTTGGCTGGTGACACGCTATCTGGTGGACCTGGGGCACCGGGATTTCGCGTTGATCTCCGGCCCGGTGGAGGCCAACGACCGGGCCCGGGGCCGCCGTCAGGGGGCTCTGCGTGCGCTGGCCGAGGCCGGTCTGACGCCCGCGCCGGAGTGGCAGCACCAATGCCGCTACGATGTCGGTGAGGCGAAAGCCTTGGCTCAGCGCGTTCTCACCGGGCGCCGGCGCCCGACTGCGATCGTATGCGGCAATGACATCATCGCCCATGGTGTTTTGTATGGCGCCCAGTCCATCGGGCGCCGTGTGCCTTTAGATGTATCGGTGGTCGGCATTGGGGATTTTCGGGTCTCGGCCCACATCGAGCCCGGCCTGACCACGGTACGCATACCGGCGCCGCGCATTGGACAGGCGGCGGCGGACGCGATCGTCGGTTTGATCGCGGGTGAGGTGCTCGGCTCAGCCCTGTTGATCGAACCTGAACTCAAAGTGCGGGGATCCAGCGGACCGGCCCGCTCATGATTAGGGCCTGTTTCCACCATGCGGACGCCCAGCGTTGGCCCTCAAATCAGGCCAAGCAAGGCGCGCAGAGCGCAGTTTGGTTATTCCAAATGAGCGATGTGCAACGCTGCATTGTCTGATTTGAGGGCCAACCCGGAGGGATAGGCCCCATTTTCCACAGGCCTGCGTTGCAGTTTCGCTCATGTACGCCAGGTACACAGCGCTCACTGCGCCTGGTCCTGCAAAAAACGGGACTCTGTCGATGGGTATCCGCATAGTGGTAACAGGCCCTAGGATCGCGGGTGCGTCGCAAGCATTGCAAAACCCGGCGTATCCCGTTACATGGCAGGTGCATCGGCGGTTCATGATCGACCACTCAGGATGCAGACGCACCTGGATCAATTTGCGAGGGCGCAGGGAATGACCGAAGAAGGGAACGCCTCCCTCCGACGCCGTCGGGGTCGCCGGCCCAGTCACGGGGGTGTGGCGCCGAGCACCGCTGCCAAGACTCAGCCCAGGCTGTGTTTCAGCCCGGTGCCCGCGGTTTCGGCGGACGCCCTGGAGGCCATTCACCAGGCATCTTTGACCATACTCGAAGAAGTGGGTATGGACGTATTGCACGATGAGGCCCGAACCATTCTCAAGGCCGCCGGCGCCGACGTGGGGGTGGGAACCGAGCGGGTTCGGTTCGACCGCGGTCTGGTCGAGTCCCAGATCGGTAAGGCGCCGGAGCGATTCACACTGCACGGCCGTGTGCCGGCTCGCAACGTGGAGATCGGCGGCGACTATCTGGCCTACTGCGCCGTTGCCAGCGCGCCCAACTGCGCCGACCTGGAGGGCGGTCGCCGCAGTGGCACCCGGGCGGATTTTCAGAATTTCATCCGCCTCGGTCAGACCCTGGATGCGATCCACATTTGGGGTGGGTATCCCGTGGAACCCGCCGACATTCACGCCTCGATCCGGCACCTGGACGCCTTGTTCGATTTGCTGACCCTGTCAGACAAGCCGGTGCATGCCTACAGCCTGGGTCGGGAGCGAAACCTGGATGCCTTTGAGCTGGTTCGGATCGCACGCGGTATCGACGCCGAAACGCTGCTGCGCGAGCCCTCGGTGTTCAGCGTCATCAACACCAGTTCACCGCTCCGGCTGGACCTGCCCATGGCCGAGGGGGTGATCCAGATGGCCCGGCATGGACAGCCCGTGGTGCTGACGCCATTTACCCTGGCCGGTGCCATGGCGCCGGCCACCATTGCCGGCGCGGTCGCCCAGCAAAACGCCGAGGCCCTGGCCGGGCTGGTGCTGTCACAAACCGTCCGTGCCGGTGCGCCCTTTGTCTACGGGGGGTTCACCTCCAATGTGGACATGAAATCCGGCTCACCGGCGTTCGGCACGCCGGAGTTCATGCAATCCAGCCTGCTGAGTGGGCAGCTGGCCCGGCGCTACCGCTTGCCATATCGCGGCTCCAACGTGAATGCGGCCAACACGGTGGACGCACAGGCGGCCTATGAAAGCGTGTTCTCGCTGTGGGGCGCCGTCATGGGCGGTGTGAATCTGCTCAAGCACGGCGCCGGTTGGATGGAGGGTGGCTTGCACGCCTCGTTCGAAAAGATGGTCATCGATGCAGATCTGCTGGACATGGTAAGCGCGTTTCTGGCGCCGCTGGTGGTCGATGAGGACAGCTTGGCTCTTGACGCGGTGCGCGAGGTGGGGCCGGGCGGACATTTCTTTGGGTGTGAACACACCAAGGCGCGTTATCGGAACGCCTTTTTCGCGCCTATGATTTCCGATTGGCGAAACTATGAGAGCTGGGAGGAGGCCGGATCCCCAACGGCGTACCAGAAGGCCAACGAGGTCTATCGGTCACACCTGGCGGAGTATGAGACGCCGCCAATCGACCCCGGGATTCGGGAGGCGCTGGAGGACTTTGTGGCCCGCCGAAAGCAAGAGGGCGGTGTGCCCACGGATTTTTGACCAGAATGCAGTACGATCCGCGAAAGCGCGTGGACATGACGGCCGATGGTTTGTACATCGATACGCTGCGCGCAAATCATGTGACCCGTTGTCGGGTGAGCGCGTGCAGGGGCCGGACTGAACCGGCGCCTGCCGATCTTTGCGCCGGCGACTCGGTGGGCGGTTTCGCGGGGCCGGCGCCCCGGTGAACATACCGCTGGACGGATATCGCGTTCTGGATCTGAGCAATGTTCTGGCCGGCCCGTTCTGCAGCCACCAGTTGGCCCATATGGGGGCTGAAGTCATCAAGGTGGAGATCCCGGGCCGGGGTGATCTGGCGCGACAGTTGGGGGCGGATGCAAGCCTCAATCAAGCGCACATGGGGATCTCGTTTCTGGCCCAGAATGCGGGCAAGCGGTCGATCACACTCAATCTCAAGACCGAGCAGGGCAAGGCGCTGTTCAAGCGCCTTGCGGAACAGGCCGACGTGGTGATCGAGAATTTCCGTCCCGGTGTCATGGATCGACTGGGGGTGGGTTTCGAGCAGCTGCGGGCGGTCAACCCCGGTTTGACCTATTGTGCTATCTCGGGGTTTGGTCAGGATGGTCCGCTGCGCGACCTGCCGGCCTACGACCAGATCATTCAGGGCATGTCGGGGGTCATGAACATCACCGGTGCCGCGGAGACCGCACCCTACCGTGTCGGCTATCCCATTGCCGACACCATTGGCGGTCTCACCGCCGCATTCGCGATCGCAGCGTCTTTGGCGAGCAGGGGCGAGCGCCGTGCTGTGTTGATCGACGTATCCATGTTGGAATCGGTGTTGACCACCATGGGCTGGGTGGTGTCCAACTACCTGATTGGGGGTCAGGTGCCCGCGCCGCAGGGCAACGAAAACGTCACCTCTGCCCCTTCCGGTGCGTTTCAGGCCGCTGACCGCCTGCTGAACATCGCCGCCAACCAGCAGCAGCAGTTCGAGTCGGTCTGCCGGGTACTTGGTCGGGCGGATCTGATCGATCATCCGGACTACAGGGAACGGGACAGCCGTAAGGCCCATCGCTATGCGCTTAAAGCTGAGTTGGAGCAGGCGCTGGCCAGCGACAGCGCGGTTGCCTGGGTGGCGAAACTGAACGCGGCTGGCGTCCCTGCCGGTCTGGTGCTCACCGTTCCGGAGATTCTGGCGCATCCGCAGATCCGTGACCGGGGCATGATCGCCGATTTCCGGGCGGTGCCGGGTGTCGGGCGTGACATCCGGTCTCTGCGGACCGGATTCAAGCTGTCCGGCCAGACCCCGTCTGCGGCGGGACCGCCGCCGCGCTTGGGGGAGCACAACACCGAAGTCTATTCTGAACTGGGACTGGGCCAGGATGAGATTGAACGGCTTAAAAAGGCGGGTGTGATATGAGCAGGGATGGCGAGCGGGAGGTGCAGGAATGGTGGCGGACAAGCATCATCGAGATGGAACCCGGCGTCATCCGCTATCGGGGATATTCCATCGAGGACTTGATCGGGAACATCGGATTTACACAGATGGTCTGGCTGATGACCCGGGGCGAGCTGCCAGACGATGAACAGGCCAGATTGCTCGATGCGGTGTTGATGTCCGCGGTTGACCATGGTCCGCAGGCCCCGAGCATCGCCATTGCCCGGATGGCGGCTACCTGCGGTGTGGGCTTGAACAACGCCATGGCCTCGGCGGTGAATGTGTTGGGTGAGGTCCATGGGGGCGCCGGCGAACAGGCGATGGTGTTGTATCAGCAAGTGGATCATGAAGCGCAGGCCGGCGCGCCCCTCCCTGAGGCCGTCCGATTGGTGTTGGATCGCCATGTCGCTCATCATGGCAAGTACATCCCCGGCTTTGGTCATCGTTTTCACCCGATCGACCCGCGTGCGCCACGCCTGCTCGAACTGGTTGATGCCGCCGCGGTGCAAGGCACGGTTACCGGGCAGTTTGCTGCCATCGCGCGGGCCATAGAGGACCAGCTCGCGGCGAGCAAAGGCAAGACCATTCCGATGAACATCGACGGTGCGACCGCAGTGGTCTATGCCGAGTTGAATTTTCCGGCGCAGTTGGCACGGGGACTGTTTTGCCTGTCCCGCTCTGTGGGCATACTGGCCCATGCCTGGGAGCAGACCCAGCAAGGAGGTCGAAACAAGGGTCCTGTTCCGCGTTCATGTATCTGGCGCTACGATGGACCGGAGGCGCGTCCCCTGAAACGCGAGTAAACGGAACAGGGCAGGCGCCGTCAAAACGATTAGTGGCTACTCTTTGATTCTAAGAGAGAAGAGGTCGGAACGACATTCAATGCCATCGGCGGGTGGCCATCGGGGACGGTAAGATCCCAAACTCAACCCAGGAGGAGAGACGAGTATGAAGACAAGCGCAGTTCGAGTGGTACGAGGTGGTCTGACCGTCGCTGTGGCGGCTCTGTGCGGTTTGCTGCAGGTCGCGGTGGCTGCCGATATCGAGGAAATGCACTTCCTGATCCCAGGTGGTGCGGGGGGCGGCTGGGATGGCACCGCCCGCGGCGTGGGTGAAGCGCTCACCAAGTCCGGTCTGGTGGGGACGGTGTCCTACGAGAACATGTCGGGTGGCGGTGGCGGCAAGGCCATCGCCTATCTGATTGAAACCGCCGAGAAGCAACAGGGCACACTGATGGTGAATTCCACCCCCATCGTCATCCGCTCGTTGCAGAAGGTGTTTCCGCAGTCTTTCCGGGACCTGACGCCGGTGGCCAGTGTTATCGGTGATTATGCGGCCTTGGTGGTGCATTCGGATTCCAGCATCCAGGGGCTGGGGGATCTGGTCACCCGCTACGAGGAGGATCCGCGGTCAGTCGCCATTGGCGGCGGTTCGGTGGCCGGTGGTATGGACCATCTGGTGGCGGCCATGATCATGCGCGCGGCAGGTGCCAAGCCGAGCGATGTGAAATACGTGCCTTACGACGCTGGTGGCAAAGCCATGGCGGGACTGCTGTCCGGCGAGATTCAGGCATTGTCCACCGGTTTCGGTGAGGCGATTGAAATGTCGCGTCAGGATCAGGTCCGGATCCTGTGCGTGACCGCGGCCGAGCCCCTGGCCGATGCCGCTGACGTGCCGACCTGCAAGCAAGCGGGCGCCGACGCGGAGTTTGTGAATTGGCGGGGATTTTTTGGCGCGCCAGGGCTGTCGGATGAGCAGGCCGGTGCCTACTTCACCTTGCTGGGTAAGATGCGTGAAACGCCTGAGTGGGAGGCCGTGCGAGCCCGAAACGGTTGGGTCAACGCTTTCCTGCCCGGTGATGCGTTCGTGAAGTTCCTGGAAGCTCAGGAACAGGAAATCGGGGACTTGATGCGGGAACTTGGATTCCTCTGAGTTCGCGCCGTAACTGTAGATTGGAGGCGACGTCCCAGGACGCGCCTCCAATCAGGGGATCCCCGGGAGACTCGTCATGCTGAACCGCGACCGCATCGGCGCGTTGCTGTTGTTGGCGTTTACGCTGGGCTACGGTGCCTTGACGTTTCGCATCCCGCTGCTGCCGTTTCAGGCGCATGCCGCATTCACCGCCCGCACCGTGCCCGAAGCGCTCACCCTGATCGGGATCGGTCTTTGCCTGATTCTGCTGATCAAGCCGGGTCGGGACCCGGCTGAGTCTCTTGCCGGCTATCAATGGGGCCGCGCTGGCGCCCTGTGCGCTGTCATGCTCGTCTACGGTCTCACTGTGCGCCCAGGCGGATTTCTCCTGTCAACCGGTTTGTTTCTGATCGCCGGATTTTTGATCATGGGGGAACGCCGCTGGGTCTTGATTCTGTCCACCGCGATTCCGATCGTGGTTTTGTTCTGGGCATTGATGACCCAGCTTCTGGGCGTGTTCATCGAGCCCTGGCCCGAATTCCTGAGGGGTTAGCGGGATGCTCGACGGAATTCTCACCGGCCTGCAAACGGCGGCCTCGCCGCTCAACCTGCTCATGGTCACGGTCGGCTGTTTCGTCGGCACCTTTATCGGCATGTTGCCAGGCTTGGGTCCGATCTCGGCCATTGCCCTGATGATTCCCATCACCTACGGGCTTGATCCGGCGTCGGGGCTGATTCTGATGGCGGGCGTCTACTACGGAGCGATCTTTGGCGGCTCCACCTCGTCCATACTGATCAACGCGCCCGGCGTGGCCGGTACCGTCGCCACCGCCTTCGACGGCTATCCGATGGCCCAAAAAGGGCAGGCGGGCAAGGCACTGGCCATCGCGGCCTACTCGTCTTTTTCCGGTGGCACCATCGCGGCGGTGTTTCTGCTGTTTGCCGCGCCTTCCCTCGCCAGAGTCTCCCTGGCATTCCAGTCCACCGACTACTTTGCGCTCATGGTGCTGGGTTTGACCGCGGTTGCCGCCTTTGCCGGCAAGGGCAATATCACCAAGGCCCTGCTGATGACCGTGTTTGGTCTCATGCTGTCCACCGTCGGTACCGACGAGACTCAGGGTGTGCAGCGTTTCACCTTCGGCGCCATGGATCTGATCGACGGAATCTCTTTTCTACTGCTGGCCATGGCGACGTTTGCCCTCTCCGAAGCTCTGATGGCGGTTTTGAAGCCCAAATCCGAGGACGATCGCAGACGCGAGATGGAGGCGCAGAAGGACTTGGGGTCCATGAAGCTCACCGCCGCAGAAGTTCGGGAACTGGCACCGGTTGTTGGGCGATCCGCCGTCCTGGGGTTTTTTACCGGCGTGCTACCCGGCGCCGGCGCAACCATCGCCAGCTTTCTAGCCTACGGAACCGAACAACGACTCGCGGGACCCGAGAAAGGTAAAGAGTTTGGCCACGGGTCGATCCGCGGACTGGCCGCGCCGGAAACCGCAAACAACGCGGCTTGCTCCGGTTCCTTCGTGCCCCTGTTGACCCTGGGAATTCCGGGGTCCGGAACCACCGCCATCATGTTGGGTGCGCTGCTGTCCTATGGCATTCAGCCCGGCCCGCGCTTGTTCATAGACAATCCCGGGGTTTTCTGGTCGGTGATCGTCTCCATGTACATCGGCAACGTGATCCTGCTGATCCTGAACCTGCCGCTGATTCCCTACATCGCCCGCATTCTGGCGGTGCCCCAGACCATCCTGATACCGATGATCCTGTTCTTCTCCCTGATCGGTGTGTATTTCGTATCCTTCAACACCTTCGACATTCAGTTGATGGTGATTTTCGCCGTGGGTGCCGTGATCCTAAGGCTGCTGGCCTTCCCGATGGCGCCCATGCTGCTGGGATTTATACTGGGCGGCATGATGGAAGAGAATCTTCGGCGTGCGTTGATCATCAACGATGATTCCTGGTCCTTTCTCTGGGAGCGGCCCCTGACCCTGTCGATTTTGCTGGTGGCCGCGCTGATCCTGTTCGTGCCCATGGTCATGCCCCATTTGCGTCGCCTGCTGGGTCGACGCAGCGAGACGGCGGGTGAGGGCGGCTAGGGAAGGTCTGAACAATTGATACGAATCGCGTTTCGGTCCACAAGGGCACAGATGCAAGGTCCCCGGCGCAGCGCCATAGTCACTCTATGGCCAAGCCGGGGAACGCGGCAGATGTGCCCTTGTGGGCGAAACCCCGGAGGGGCCGGGCCTTTGCGCCCCTCGTACCTCGTTGCACCTCGCTCATTGGCAACAAGCCAACTTCGCTCGGTGCGCCTTGTACGAGAGCGCGCAAAGACCCCGGCGCGATCGCAGCAATTGTTCAGACCTTCCCTAGGTCAGGTTCAGTGCGGCCCGCGGCGGTGTCCGTGGCCCGCGCAGCCAATCCCGGACCCAGTGACGGTTATCGTGCCGTTGATCGGTTGAATCGATGGACTCGGGATCGCGCTGCCGGACCGGAGGTGTTTTGAAACCCTTCTTGCCTGGTTTGCGCGCGGTATTGTTTGCGGTGTTTACCACGCTTGCCATCGGTCCGGTTCTGTTGCTGGGTTTTGGAGTGTACAAGCCGGCGCTGGAGCGCGAGATTGAGTCGGTTCAGGAAAAGCATCTACTGATCGCCCGCAGCCTGGCGGCGGCCCTGTCCCAGTATGCCGCAGAGGTGAGCAGCGCGTTTCTCCTGGCCACCAGTCATCTGAATGCCGGTGCCCCACCGGACAGGGACTTGTTGTCTTTGTTGCGGGCCAAACGCTTCGGCGACGTGTGCCGCTTCGAAGTGTCTGGAACCCGGGTCTGCCTGATGGGTTCGACCGCCGCCGAGCTGGATTCCGTTGCTGCCCAGATCCGTCTTGACCCCATGCTGGGGACCGCTTCGGCCGGGATGCGTTTCTCGGCTGCCCTGCCGGGGCCGGATGGCTCGCCGGTGTTGTATCTCAGCCTGCCGGGGCCTTCCGGAACACGGTATCTGGGGTGGGTCGATACCAGTTATATCCGTGGGCTGCAGTCCACCGTGGTATTCGGTGAAAAAGGCCATGCCGCAATAGTCGATCACACCGGGCGGGCTCTGGCTCACCCCCGGGCGGAATGGGCGGAGTCCAGTCGGGACCTCAGTTCGGTGGAGCCGGTGCGGAGAATGTTGTTGGGTGAGGAGGGGGTCACCTTCTTTTTCTCGCCGGCCATTGACATGGAGATGGTGACCGGATTCGCCAGTGTGGGCAATGTGGGGTGGGGTGTCATGGTGCCCCAACCCTTGTCGGAGTTGGAGCAAAACGCGAAGGCGCTTTCCCGCGCCACGTTCAGGACCGCAATAGTGGCCCTGCTCATCGCTGCGGTACTGAGTTGGTGGTTGGCGGGCCGTCTTGTGCAGCCGCTGCACAACGTGGTCACGGCCGCCCGCCGGTCAACCGGAGGGCACGACCCGGTGCGGGCTAGAAGCCCCGGGTTGGTCCCGCGGGAGTTCCATGAACTGACCTCCAACTTCAACGCCATGGTGGAGGAAGTCCGAACCAGTCGGGCGGCGCTCGAGGCGAGCGGCCGACGACTGTGGGACTTCGCCGACGGTGCCGCCGACTGGTTCTGGGAGTGCGATGCCGAGATGCGTCTGCGTTTTTTGTCGGACCGTTTTGCCGTGGTCACCGGCATGGCGGCGGAACAGTCTCTGGGTCAGGACCTGGCGGCACTCATCCGTGACAGTCTCATGGACCCGGAAGAGTGGGACAGCGTATCAGTCCAGTTGCAACGCCATGAACCGTTTAGTGGCGTGCGTCTGGCCTGGCCGGTGCCGGGTCCCCGCACACATCAGATCTACCGGATGAGCGGCAAGCCCGTATTGGATGATCACGGCGTGTTCCAGGGGTATCGCGGAACCGGGCGTGATGTGACCGACGAGGAGCGGCTGGCGCGGCAGCTGGCACATCAGGCCGCACACGATGACCTGACCGGGCTGGTCAATCGACGGGAGTTCGAGATTCGACTGGCCCATGCGATGGAGTCGGCCCGGTCAGCCAAGTCCCTGCATGTGTTGTGCTACCTGGACCTGGACCAGTTCAAGCGGGTAAACGACAGCGCCGGCCATGCCGCGGGGGATGCTTTGTTGAGCGGACTGGCTGCCATGCTGCGCAAGCGTATCCGTGGCCGTGACACGTTGGCACGCCTGGGAGGGGACGAATTCGGTTTGTTGCTCGAGCACTGCGATATGGCCCAGGCCGAACAGATCGTTGGCGTGCTGGTCCGCGCCGTACATGATTTCTCCTTCGACTGGGAGGGTTGCGAGTTCTCGGTGGGCGCCAGTGCCGGGTTGGTCCCAATCGACGACAGCATTGCGGATGTCAGTGACGCATTGCGCCGGGCGGACGCGGCGTGTTACGTCGCAAAGGCCCAGGGCGGGGGGCGAATAAGCACCGATGCGATCTGAGCCAGCGCCGGCGCGCCGGGCACTGTCCATGGGCCGGCGCCTTGGATTGTGCGCCGTTGAGGTTAACAGGGAGCGGGTAAGCGGGATCGA
>Ga0316194_10001188_pt1 | contig 17842 bp, 15 predicted proteins | sample CroRivsedime1_MG_FD_204936 | JGI IMG/M metagenome (GOLD analysis project Ga0316194, IMG submission 204936) | Coastal sediment microbial communities from Maine, United States - Cross River sediment 1 | ecosystem: Environmental > Aquatic > Marine > Coastal > Sediment | place: USA: Maine...
ATGCGCATCAGCAGATTGTCACGCGTCACGCCGGCGTTGTTCACCAGGATCAGCGGCTTGAGATCCCTGTCAGCAAGCTCCGCGTAGAACGCGCTGACCGAGTCGTCATCATCCACTCGCATGACCATGCCGGTGCCAGAATCACCGAGCGCCTGGCTGATAGCCTGCACCCCAGCCTCGCTGGTAGCAGTACCAATGACAAAACAGGTTTCAGACAGCGCTGCAGCGATCGCGGCACCAATTCCTCTGGAAGCACCAGTGACCAGAGCTACTTTCTGTTCGGGCGCTTCGGTCATGAAGCCTCTCCAGCTGAACTGGCAAGCCCATCATTAAAGCCGCTTTCAGTTTCCAGATTGAAAACGCTGCGACCACGATCGATGCGTTTAATCAGGCCGGCCAGCACTTTGCCTGACCCGCATTCAACAAAACTCTCTGCGCCGTGTCGTACCATCTCTTCTACACAACTCGACCAGCGCACCGGCTGAGCCATCTGTGCCAGCAGCTTTTCGCGAAGTTCATCTACCGAGGTGGCAACCCTTGCATCGACATTGTGAACCACCGGAATAGTCGGCATCTGCAGATCCACCTGATCAAGGGCGGCAGCAAAACCCTCAACGGCAGGCATCATCAGTTCACAGTGGAATGGGCCGCTGACCTTCAACATAACCGCCCGTCGCGCGCCAGCCTCTGTGCAGAGCGCCACGGCCTCTTCGACCGCCAGTGCACTGCCGGCAATCACCACCTGTCCCGGCGCATTGAAGTTTGCCGGTGACACTACCCCATCAATCTGGGCACAACAGGCATCTATCTGATCGTCTTCCAGTCCAAGGATTGCCGCCATCGCACCTTCGCCCTGAGGAACCGCCTGTTGCATCAATGCGCCACGCTGTCGAACCAGGGCAACACCCTCAGAAAAAGACATCGCGCCAGCGCAAACCAGAGCTGAATACTCGCCAAGGCTGTGTCCAGCCATGATTCCAGGTTCAGCACCACCCGCCGCAATCCAGGCGCGCCAGAGTGCGACACTGGCAGTCAGCAGAATGGGCTGGGTAATTTCAGTCTGGTTGAGCTTTTCTTCGGGACCATCACACGCCAAAGCCCACAGAGGCAGGTCGAGCACCTCGGATGCCTCATGAAACGTTGCTTCGATAATCGGATGCGCTGCAGCAACTTCGCCGAGCATGCCGACGGCCTGCGATCCCTGTCCGGGAAACAAAAATCCTAGCTTCACGATCCCCCCTGTGTAGCTTGAAACTGTTTTGGAATTGTAGCGTTGAATCTGCTCAGGCGGGCATCCTGAAGGAGCCGCAGGTGACCAACCAGAAACCTGCAAGAGTCTATTTCGAGTGGCATGGATGTTTGGACCGATGAATCAACGACCAGAGGTCAGCAGGCGCAGCCCGCCAATTACCCCCCAGTGCAATACTGTGCTCGGTTATTCACCTGCTCAAATGAGCCGCGCCCAGCAATTAGCAGCGCCCGGCAACGCCCCATGCTGCGCTACCAGCCGCGGTTGGCTATCACCATCCCGGTGGGCAACAGCTGCAACCGGTCAGTTTTCCTGAGCCACCACTTTGTTTCCGCGATAATAGCCGTCAGCGGTCACATGATGACGTCGATGGGTCTCACCCGTGGTCGAATCAATCGACAACGACGGTTTGCCCAGCGCGTCATGAGACCGTCGCTGACCGCGACGGGAACGGGTAACTTTACTTTTCTGTACTGCCATCGGGGCACTCCAATCCTGCTTCTCTTCAAGTTACCTTGACGGCAACTCAACCAATTCTCACGCGCTTCTTGCACGCCGTTTGCGCGCTCGCTCTATGCAAGAGCGTTGCTATTTCTTACTGTCCGTTTTTGCACCGTCCACCGCATCCGGATCAAGCAGCTCAGCAAGGACGGCAAACGGGTTTTCCCGCTGCGGACTTCCAGTCTGATCATCTGCCTGTTCCAAGCGCTCATCCGCGTTTGCAGGCTCGACCGCCACGGACTCCGATCCCGCGATCGGATAGTCCAGCGCAGGCATTCGTTCACACGGATCGCTGCTACACAGACGCTCCGGTATCGCCAGCAGCAGCTCATCTTCGACCACCTCTGCTAGATCCAGTGTGGGAGAAGTCACAACCAACAGGTCACGGTCTTCCGCCAGCCTCGACAGTTCTGCTGCGTCTGTTTCGTCTTCATTGACGATACACAGGTTCACCGCTGCGCTGAGCGGATGATCAACCACCTCAGCACACCTCAAGCAGAGCAGATCAAGCTCTACCTGAACCGTGCCGGTTACCCAGGGCAATCCTTCGCTATCAGCATGAAACTCAATATCGACCGCAACGCGTGGGTTTCGGTCGGATTCAGCGTCCATGAGCGATTGGAGTCGACTGAGGTGCTGCAGGTCGATCGACCGCTGAATTCGGACCTGCTGTCTCGCCAGTTCACGATAAGAGCGGCGATCTTCTGGCCCGGTATTCATAGCGGGCGCAATCATAGGTACGCTATACGTCTAAGTAAAGGCCAATTGCACCCCTGCGCAGCGGTCTAACCACCGAAATTTCTTAAGGTTTTTCCATGCAGCTGATTCTGGCGTCCACGTCCCGATACCGAGCTGAACTCCTGCAACGCCTGGGGTTATCGTTTTCCCCCCTGGCACCCGACGTAGACGAAACCCGGCTATCGGGAGAAACGGCTGTGGAACTGGTAAGACGCCTGAGCCTCGCAAAAGCTCAGGCGGTGGCGGCCAGCAGCAGCAACGCCCTGGTCATTGGTTCCGACCAGGTGGCCGTCTATCAGGATCAGATTCTGGGTAAACCCGGCTCGGAAGCCAACGCAGTTGCGCAGCTTGAGGCTCTATCGGGCAACAATGTCAACTTTCTAACCGGACTTGCGCTCGTGAACACAGCGACCGGGGAGCATCAATTAGCCGTGGTCAAGACCCCCGTTCACTTCCGCAAGCTCACTGCGGCTGCAATCGCGGCGTACGTGCGCCGCGAGCAACCCCTGGATTGTGCTGGCGCGTTTAAGTCCGAGGGACTTGGCATTGCGCTGTTCAGCTCGATCGGTGGAGAAGATCCGAGCGCACTGATCGGCCTGCCATTAATCGAGCTGTGCTCAATGCTCGCACGGGAAAACTTCGATGTGCTGCTGCCGCCTGGGGAATGACACGCTCAATCTGAATCACGCAGACGGCGCCTGAAGCCGCTGCCAGGCCTGCTGCATCTCCGCAGGCTCCGGGCAGATGAATGTCAGCGAATCACCCGCCCAGGGCACAATCACCCGTTCAGCGTGCAGGCAGAGACGGCTGATACCCAACTCAGCCGTGCCAGCCAGCTGTTCATCAGTTGCGTATTTCTGGTCACCAATCAGCGGATGACCGGAGGCCTGGGCGTGAACCCGGATCTGGTGTGTTCTTCCGGTTATGAGGTCAGCGTCAAGCAGGCTGGCACGATCGCAGCGCTCGACCAGGTGAAAGTCGGTATGCGACGGTTTGCCTTCAGCAGCCACCCGTACCCGACGTTCACCGGAGCCGGTGTGGTACTTGTGCAAGGGCAGCTTGACGGTTTCCAAATCTCTCGGCCATTGACCACTGACAATCAGGCGATAGCGCTTATGCAGACGACCCTGCCGGATCAGTTCGTGCAGCGTACGCAGTGCTGAACGACGCTTGGCCAGCAGCAGGCACCCAGAAGTGTCGCGATCAAGACGATGGGCCAGCTCTACCCCATCGCCCCTGATCCGTCGAATGGCTTCGATCAACCCGTAAGACACACCGCTGCCGCCGTGCACGGCAAGCCCGGCCGGTTTGTTCACTACCAGCAGTTGTTCATCTTCGAACACAATCGCCGCCTCAAGATCTGCCAGGGCAACGTCACTGATGAAATTCGGCGCGGCTACAGGGCCAGCGCGGTGTGGGGGTATTCTGACCGTATCGCCCGCCTGAAGACGGTAAATGGGCTTCTTGCGACCCCCATTAACCCGAACCTCACCACTGCGAAGCATTCTGTAGACGCGGCTTTTAGGGACGTTGCCAAGCTGTTTCAGCAGAAAGTTGTCAATTCTCTGACCAACCTCCTCGTCAATTTCTACCAGCCGAACTTTTTGCGCCGTCCCCCCCGCAGCAACTGAAGCCGTTGTTGACGGCCTGTGTTTGGGTTTCGGGGAATTTTCAGGCCGTTTGGACATGGTTTCTTAATTTAGTTCGGTTGGTGCATTTTGCTAGACGTTTGAAGGACTTACCAGCTACTGCTAAGATCGTACGGTCCTGCTGGAGCCGCACGCCAACATTTGGCGCAGGCATTCCCGCCCAGGCGGGCGCGATAAACGACAGGCTGGACATGAACCCGAGTCTGATTTTCAGGCATTTTGCCGCAGCTATACTCTGAACGAGGGTCTCTCAAAACAGAGACGCAGAAGAAGAGACGCTGAAAAAAAGACCCTGGATAAAAGACACTGAATAAGAGTCTCCGAATAAGAGTCTCTAAACAAGACGCACTGAACAAAATGAAACTGCGATGCAGCAGCTGAAGAACAAAAACTGCATTCCAGTCACTGGGTTTCAGAATAATTAACCGGCTAAGTAATTGGCTGAAAATTAGTAGAGAGAAGCAGCAAATTTCTCTTAAACAATTTTTGAAGAATAATTTCTTCTAAACAGAAGTTTACGACTGGAGTTCTATAGAGAACTATTTAACGGTAACTCAGCAACACTCAAGCGATTAAGCAAACGTCAACCGAGCAGTCCATCGAGATCCATTTCTTAAGGCCCGTCATCAAGCCTGGATCCGCATTCATCTGCATGGCATCAAGTGGACAGTTCAAGACGGTCGTTGAGGTTGTGGGAGCAGACTGAAAAGTCAGCAACAGATTCAGCGTGACGCCAGTGGGTTAGCTCCCGGTCTGGCGACACCCGGACTCAACTGGAGTCCCTGAGCACACGATACGTCGAAGATGTCTGGATAAGCGGCCTACTGGGGCGTGAATCAGATAACGACCGGGGCAGTGATTCTACTGGAATCAGCCTCCGGCACTGTCCGCAGTGCCAGCCGTCCGAGTCGGACATCGACGAAGCGAAGCCGGTAACACACCGCTTCAACACGATCAGCCACTGGCAGATCGTCAGTGTGAGTGAATCCAGCTCATTCGAGCCCCACGCCCAACCCCAGCTGTGATCTTTAAGTGGCCGACTCGGCTCGGCTGCTGAAAAGCCGTTCAGTCGAACTTCTTTACGCACGCTTACGTGCCTGGAACAGGACGTGAAAACGTCAGGGAACTAACTTAAATGAAAAGAATGCTCATCAATGCGAGTCAACCCGAAGAGGTTCGCGTTGCCCTCGTCGACGGCCAGAAACTCTACGACCTAGACATAGAAAACGTTGGTCGTGAACAGAAGAAAGCCAGCATCTACAAAGCTCGGATTACAAGGGTTGAACCCAGTCTAGAAGCCGCCTTCATCGACTATGGTGCAGATCGGCACGGGTTCCTGCCACTCAAAGATATCTCGCGCGAATACTTTCAGAAGAAACCTGCCAACAGCAGCCGACTGGTCATCCAGGAGCTGGTCAAAGAAGGTCAGGAAATCATCGTCCAGGTCGATAAAGAAGAGCGAGGCACCAAGGGTGCCGCGCTGACGACCTTCATCAGTCTGGCCGGGCGCTATATGGTGCTGATGCCTAACAATCCTCGCGCTGGCGGTATTTCAAGGCGCATCGAAGGCGAAGACCGCGATCAACTCCGTGAAGCCATGAGCAAGCTGGAGATCCCCCAGGGTATGGGCGTGATCATTCGCACAGCGGGCATCGGCCGCAGCGCTGAAGAACTGCAGTGGGATCTGAACTATCTGCTGCAGGTGTGGGAAGCCGTCAGCCGTGCCGGTGAGAGCGAAAAAGCCCCCAGACTGCTCTACCAGGAAAACAGCGTCATCCTGAGAGCGATACGCGACAATCTGCGTAAAGACATCGGTGAAGTGCTGATCGACGGTGCGGAAGCATTTCAGGAAGCACGCGCTTTTATTGATCAGGTGATGCCGAACTACGCCGAACGGGTGAAATTTTACGAAGATCCGATTCCACTTTTCAGCCGCTATCAGATCGAAAGTCAGATCGAATCCGCTTTCCAGCACACCGTTAAGCTGCCTTCAGGCGGCAGCATTGTTATCGACCCGACCGAAGCGCTGGTATCGATCGACATCAACTCCGCCCGGGCGACCAAGGGTTCTGATATCGAAGAAACCGCGCTGAACACTAATTTGGAAGCAGCGGACGAAATCGCCCGCCAGCTGCGCCTTCGCGATGTTGGCGGCTTGCTGGTCATCGACTTCATCGACATGAGTTCAGTAAAGAACCAGCGCGCAGTCGAAAATCAAATGCGTGACGCACTGGAGCCTGATCGCGCCCGTATTCAAACCGGTCGGATCTCGCGATTCGGCCTGATGGAAATGTCCCGCCAGCGATTGCGACCTTCGCTGGAGGAGCTGACCACTGAAGTCTGCCCGCGCTGCACAGGACAGGGTCGCATCCGCGACACCCGATCGCTGGCACTGGCGATCCTGAGACTGCTGGAAGAAGAATGCCTGAAAGAACACAGTTCTTCTGTGCGGGCGATGGTACCTCTCAATATTGCATCTTTTCTGTTGAATGAAAAACGTCAGGACGTCGCTGAAATTGAAAAGCGCACTAATACCCATGTCGTGATCGTTCCAGACGTCAACATGGAAACCCCTCAATTTGAAGTCATCAGATTGCGTGAAGATCACGTCCTGGAAGAAGGCGAAGTACCCAGCTATGAACTTGCGGAAACGGCGCTCGCACCAGTGGAAGCGGTTGCTGCACCAAAACAGATAACGCCAACAGAAACCGCTTCTGTAAAGGCAATTCAGCACAATACCCCGGCACCGGTCAGCCAGCCTGCAGCGGCAGAGGCACCCGCCAAAGAAGCAGCAGCACCCGCGAAAGATAAAAGCCCGGGACTGGTTGCACGCCTGTTCAAGTCGCTGTTCAGTGAAGGCGAAGGTACAGAATCTGCCCAAGCGCCGCAGAGCCGCGAGCAGAGAGATAACAGCAAACCACGGGAGCGTTCACAGAACAGAACCCGTCCGCAGGGTGAAGGCAGTAAACGCAATGCCAGGCCAGATGGCTCCAGCAACAATGACAATCGCCGCACGGAAGGTCGAAAGAACAACCGTCAGGGCGAAGACGGCGAACGCGACAACAACAGACGGGAGCAATCTCGCAACAGACCGCCAAGAGATCAGGACAAGAATCGGAACCGCAGTCGCAACGAGAGCACCAGCGAGCCGAACGAGAACCGGGAAGACGGTGGACAGGGTCGCCGTCGTAGAGAACGGAATCCCCGCCCCGACCAGAACGGTGTGGATGAGGCGAAGACGGTCCAGAACGAACCAGCTGAGCGTGAAGCAAAACGACAGGAACCTTCGAAACCCATGCCGACGGCCGAAGAGCGCAGCCCATCTGCTGAAGTGCTCGCCAACAGCAAACGACGCCCAAAACGCAATCGGGCTGAGCTAGACAGGGAAGCTGAAAAGGCCAAGAACCCTGTCGCGCCTGCTGTATCCAAGCCTGAAGCAGCGCAAGTCAAGATAACGACCTCCGATGCAGCTGCGGCAGCTACCCCTGCCTCTGCGGACAAGGAATCGACAGTGGAGACGGTTGCCAGCACCAGCCAGTCAGAAACTGACAAAGGCCCGGCGGTGAGAGCTGCGAACGATCCGCGCGCCCGCGCCCGACAGGAACGTGCGGCTCCGGCTCCAGCTACCGAAGACTCTGCAAAGGTTACTGAGTCGGCTGCACCAGAGGCTCCGGCTGAAACTACAGCACCGGTGCCCGTAGTTGAGCCTGCAACCGCTTCCGCAACTGCGCACTCAGCGGCGCCCGCAACTGAAACAAAGGCTGAGCTGACAACTTCCGCGGATGCTGAAGTGGAGACACCGAACAGCCCTGCTGCAGATGTTGACACGGATAAGGTACCGACAACCGGGACAGCAGCAGCTACGCTCGCCAGTCCCGAGCCGAAACCTGCTGAAACTGAAAGCGCTGAAACCGCGATAGTCACGCCAGACAGTGAAGATCAGGCCTCAGCGCATCCTGAAGCGACTGAGACAGACGAGGTCTCCGGCGCCTCGAAACGGGCCTACAACGATCCCCGTGAGATCAAACGTCGCGCCAGAGAAGCGGAACTGCAGGCTCAAGGCATTCTGCCTAAGTAGCCTAGCCACAGGCGGCTGAGCAGCGTCAGGAAAAACCAATCACGTCCGGTTCAATTTCGAGCCGGACACCATAGCGATCGGCAATATCACTCTGGATTGCCGCCGCGAACTGGACAATGTCTGCCCCGCTGCTCCCCAGTTCATTGACGAGCACCAGTGGCTGCCGCGGCCAGACTCTCACACCATGGCTGTTCCGTTCCTTCCAACCTGCCCAGTCGATTAACTGCGCCGCTGACAGTTTCACTCCAGCTTCGGTTGGATAGACCTTCAGCTGTGCAAACGACTGCTGCAGCCGGGCAGCCTGGTGAGCCGTGACCACCGGGTTTTTGAAAAAACTGCCGGCGTTCGGCGTCAATGTCGGGTCAGGCAACTTGGCTTGACGCACCCGGGTCACGGCCGCAGCGACCTGTTCCGGTGTCGGTGCGATGACCCCTTCGCGCTCAAACTCTTCCTGCAGATCCGGATAAGCAGCCACAACCCCAGGCTCTTTACTTAAATCCAGCGTCAACTGTGTGATCGCATAGCGACCCGGTGTCCGTTTGAACAGGCTGTCGCGATAGCCGAATCCGCATTGAGCGTTGGTAAATGTTTCGCGGCCACCGCGTTCGAGGTCGACAACGTCAACGTGACTGAGGACATCGGCCAGTTCAACCCCATAAGCCCCTATATTCTGCACCGGAGCGGCGCCTGCGCTGCCTGGGATCAACGCCAGGTTTTCCAGACCGTAGTAGCCGCGCTCAAGTGTCCACATCACCAGTTGATGCCAGTTTTCGCCCGCCGAGACGGTCACTTTTATCCGTGATCCGATCTCATCAACTGCAATACCACGACTGCGCATCAGGCAGACCACGCGATCCACAACCGGTGCCAGCACAACGTTGCTGCCTTCCCCTAGAACCAACAGCCGTGTTGAGCCATGGTCTTGCGCCAGTTTGATAATGTCATCTTCGCTGGCGACGATCTCTACCTGATCGGCAACAGCTTCTACGGACAGGGTATTGAATGATTTGAGATTCAGACTGGTCATCAGCGACTGGTATTTTGCCTGATTGTGCGAAAAGTGATGTTCAATCGTTCTCCCGCGCTTTTTGCGCGCGGCAGGGCATGGCGCAACGAACCTTTGAAGACCAGCAGCGAACCGTGAGTGAGATCAAGACGTGTAGAACGCGGTGCTCCATCGGGTCTGATCAAGAATCGCCTGCTGGCACCCAGGCTGATAGAGGCGACCAAATCGCCAATTCCGGGTTCATCGTCACGGTGCCAGCCCATATATTCACCGCCGTCACCGTAGCGGTTCAGCAGAGCAAAGTTGAAGTGGCGATCCAGAAACCGCTCGAGTTGATCACGCACGATAGATAACCCTTCAGTCCAGCCTTGAGCCAAGTGAGGCAGACCGGAATAGCGGTAATCTATTCCGCTGTCTCCACACCAAGCGACACGCCGGGGCACAGGAATTGTTCGACCATACATGTTTATCTGTTCGCGGGTCCACGGCATCGCGGCTTTCAGATCGCCGTACAGCCTGTCTGCGTCCTCCCGAGTCAGGTAGTCGGGTAGATACCTCAACAGGCTGAGATCGTCAGCTGACAATCCACCTCCGGCAGCCGAGCCATCAAGCTCATTGCCTGCCTCGAGCTGGGATATAATGGTGGGCTGTTCATTCATCGTTCGTCGTTAAAGCCAAATTTCAACAGGAGAGAAATTACATGAATCTGCATGACAAGGTCGCTGTAATCACCGGGGGAGCATCTGGTCTGGGCCGAGCTACCGCGGAGATGGTAGTTAACCAGGGCGGTAAAGTCGCGCTCTTCGATCTCAATGAAGCGACTGTCAAAGACACTGCTGCCGCGCTCGGTGGGAACGCTGAAGCCTTTGTTGTTAACGTCGCCGACGAAGAATCTGTCGCGGCCGCGGTCGCAGGTACTGTCGCAAAATTTGGCGCGATTCATGTCAATGTTAATTGCGCAGGCATCGGCGCCGCTACTCGAACCCTGACCAAAGACGGGCCAATGCCCCTGAAGATGTTCAATATGGTACTTCAGGTCAATCTGGTCGGAACATTCAATACCTTGCGTCTGTGTGCAGAACAGATGCAGAACAACGAGCCTGTCAACGAAGACGGAGAACGTGGGGTCATCATTAACACTGCATCTGTCGCAGCCTTCGACGGCCAGATTGGTCAGGCTGCCTATTCCGCCAGCAAAGCAGGAGTCGCCGGCATGACCCTGCCAATTGCCAGGGATCTTTCCCGCAGCGGTATCCGGGTCTGCACAATCGCGCCCGGGATCTTCGAAACGCCGATGATGGCCGGCGCTCCAGATCGGGTCCGAGATCCGCTGATAGAGATGGTGCAGTTTCCTAAACGCCTGGGCAACGCCCCTGAGTATGCGCTACTGGCACAGCAGATCATGGAGAACCCCTATCTGAACGGGGAAACCATTCGCCTGGACGCTGGCATCCGGATGTCGCCAAGATAGACTTAGCGCAGCGTAAAACATCGGCACAGCTTATCGCGCCGACCTGATGATCAGCGGATAGTCAGGTCGGTGCCAGTTGCTGTGTAACCAGTTCCCTGACCCGCTGCAGATCCTCAGGGGTATCGACCCCTCCAGGCACCGGCTGGCAAGCTTCATCGACACGGATTTCCATGCCGTTTTCCAACAGGCGCAGCTGCTCCAGCGATTCCAGCTGCTCCAGCCTCCCCGGCGGCAACGCCACAAAGTTTTCCAGCGCCCACAGTCGATATGCGTAGATACCGATATGACGCCACCACTGCCCGGTATCCGGCAACGCAGCAGCACCGTCGGTAAAACTGTCACGAGCATACGGAACAGGCGCTCTGGAAAAATACAGCGCCCGGCCGTCATCCCGACAAACAACTTTTACCGAATTGGCATCAAACACCTGATCTCGCTGACTTATCGGCTCACACAGCGTTGCCGCTGCAAGTGATGCATCTGCATTCAGACTTGCGGCAACCTGCTTGATGACGGCTGGTGGAATCAACGGTTCGTCGCCCTGGACGTTAATGATGATGTCATCCGAGCGCCAACCCCGCAGGCTGGCAACTTCCATCACCCGATCTGACCCCGAAGGGTGATCGTCGCGGGTAAGTTCTGCAGCGAAACCCGCCTGCGCCACCACATCGACGATACGTGCATCGTCCGTGGCCACAACTACCTCACTGGCGCCCGACATGGACGCCTGCTGGGCAACCCGAACAATCATCGGCACACCATCGATCTCGGCTAGGGGTTTTCCCGGCAACCGCGTTGACGCGTAGCGTGCGGGGATGACGACATAAAAATTCACCTGCATTTAACTCCATGTGCCAATAGCAGCTCGCGAAGTTTAGCGTCTGCGCTGACACCGGCAACATCGTCGAATCTCACGTCAATTTCGAGATACCAGACATTGGCGGGTACGGGCTGCAGGTCCCGGACCTTGACTGCATCTTTTTCAGTGCACAGTACCGGCCGGTCATTATCGAACTCCAGATCGGCTGCGGTGATCGTGGCATGATCAGCCAGGCTGCGCAGTTCACAGTCAAACCCCACGGACGCCAGCGTATCCTGAAAGCGCTGGGGATTACCGATTGCAGCGAGCGCATTGACTTGCCGATGCAGCGCCAGGAAATCGCTCACCGACCTCTCGATGTGCGTATCCGCCACCGATACCAGGCGCAACGGGACGGCCTGCATCAGCATTTCGTCGTCTCTGAAGCCGCTGGCCACTCCAGTCGAGACTATCCAGTCAACGTCGTCAAGACGCGTCCGCGGCTCCCGCAGTGGACCCGCCGGCAGCAGCAGGCCATTACCCAGACCACGGGTCCCATCAATCACCGCAATTTCTATATCCCGTGCCAGCGCGTAGTGCTGTAGACCGTCATCCGTAACCAGGATGTCGCAGTTGTGTTGATCAATCAGCAGTCTGGCTGCTGCACATCGATCAGGACATATCGCTACAGGCATTCCGGTGCGAGCGGCAAGCAGCGGCGCTTCGTCACCAGCTCGCTCCGCCTGCGTGTCAGCCGTGACCAGGAGCGGTTCGCTCTGCGGTTTACCGCCATGCCCTCGGGAGACGATGCCCGGGTGAAAACCCAGCTTGGTCAATTCACGGCCGAGCCAGATGACAAAGGGTGTTTTACCGGTACCGCCAGCAGTGATGTTCCCGACCACAATCACCGGCACCGGCGCCCGCCAGGCCTCAGTCCTGCCGGTAATGTAGCGCAGCCTGCGGCGCCTGGTTGTCCAGGCAAACACCCAGGACAGCGGCAACAGCAACCGAGGCCAGAAAGCACCCGAATACCAGGCTCTGGCCAGCGGATCCAGACGTTGTTCGACTGCGCTGTAGTCGATCCGGGGCTGCCGGGAGCCATCTGCAGACTTGGTCACCGCCGATATGGTGCCATCCGTACCATCGGCCACAGCGTCTTCGCGAAACTGTGCCCGGTAGAGTTGGGTATAGACACCCTGCGCGGCAAGCAGTGTCTTATGATCGCCCTGCTCGACAATCCGGCCCTCATCCATCACCACAATCACGTCTGCACTCTCAATGGTCGACAGACGATGGGCGATCACAATGGTGGTGCGGCCTTTCATCACCTCGACCAGTGCGGCCTGGATATGCCGCTCAGATTCAGTGTCCAGAGCAGAGGTGGCTTCATCCAGGATCAACACCGGTGCGTCTTTCAACAACGCCCTGGCTATTGCCACACGCTGCCTCTGACCGCCTGATAACAGCACCCCGTCATCACCAACCCGGGTCGCAAGACCTTCCGACAGAGCGTCAACAAATCCATCTGCATGAGCGCGGACAACGGCATCCTGGATCTGCGTTTCACTCGCGCCTGACAGCCCGCCATACGCAATGTTTCGAGCCAGACTATCGTTGAACAGCGTTACCTGCTGGGTCACCAGTGCAATCTGCGCTCGCAGGGAACTCAGCCGATAAGCACCCAGCGGAATACCATCGAGGAGAATCTCGCCACTGTCCGGTTCATAGAATCGAGGTATCAAACTTGCGAGCGTTGTTTTGCCACTGCCGGACCGACCGACCACAGCAACACTCTGGCCCGGTTCGATTGTCAGGTTCAGATGACTAAGTACTGCACCACTGCCCTGATCATAGGTGAAACAGACGTCTCGAAATTCCACAAGACCGGACGCTCGCTCGACGCTGACCTCACCGGCGTCGAGCTCTTCGTTTTCGTCAAGCTGACCGAATACATCTTCAGCAGCCGCCAGACCACGCTGCAGCCGGGCGTTGACCTCAGACAGTTTACGTATGGGCCTCGCCAGCATCCCCGCAAGACCCAGGAACACGACCACATCACCAATCGACATATGGCCACCGAGCTGTGGCTGAAGCAGCAGCGCAATCAGCACGGCTAAAGCTGTGGCAACAAAGACCTGGATCACCTGAGTGCTGGCGACTTTGGTCAGAATCATTTTCAGGTTCTGCTGACGATTTCGCAGGCTGGCTTTAAAAAAGCGCTCGCGCTCGTAGCGATCACCACCAAATATGCGCACTACCCTATAGCCGCCGACACTCTCTGACGCCACATGAGTAACGTCACCCATGGAGTCCTGGATGCGTCTGCTGATACGGCGAAATCGTCGACTCGCGAACACCACGACAGCAGCCACCAGGGGTGCAGTAGCAACAAAAATCAGCGTCAGCTTCCAGCTCAGATAAATCATGAAAGCCAGATAGACGATCAGTTTGCCACCATCCTGAACGATGGTCTTCAGCGCGTCCGTTCCGGTATCACGCAGTTGCGCAACCGTGTAGGTGATACGCGAAACCAGATGACCCTGAGAACTGGCGTCAAAATAGGCGCTCGGCATCATTAACAATTGATCGAACAACTGCGTGCGAAGCTTGTGCACCACGGTGAAGGAAATTCTGCTCAGTAGCAGTTCGCCCACCACTTCACCGAGGGCACGCACCACGGCAGCGGCCAACATCAGCAGCGGGACCGTCAATGCTGCATCCGGCCAGCCATCGATCAGCTTGCCGAAGGTATTGACGAAATAAGCTTCAGCCGCACTCCCGATCTGAAATCCGATCACGGCGATCAGAAAGATCAGCCAGTGGGGTTTGACGTAACGCAGCAGGCGCCGGTAGATCGACCAGTCACTGACCAGAACAGCAGGTTCTGTGCTGTTCCCGGTCGGTTGCGTCACTCTTGGGATGGTTGCTGGGTGGTGATGCTGAGTCGGGTAAGCCCAACCTTACCGGCAGCATCCATCGCACGGACCACAGCCTGATGACTGGCGTTGGCATCCGCAGTGACAATGACCCGGGAGCTGGGCGGCCGTTCTGACAGCACCTCTTCGAGAGCCCGCACCAGGGTCCGCAGATCATTTTTTACCAGCAGTCTGTCGTTCACTGCGTAATCACCAACTCGATCAACGGTAATTTCTATCAGGTCGTCTTCAACTTCCTGGAGCTCCCCGGCCGCTTCCGGCAGATCGATTTTCAATTGCGTTTCACGAATGAAGGTTGTCGAAACCATAAAAAAAATCAGCAGCAGAAACACCACATCGATCAGCGGCGTCAGTTCAACGCTGGCTTCATGGTGACCGCGCTTCTGCAGAAACTTCACAGCCGAGGGTCTTCGGTGTTTTCACCCTGCAGAATCTCGGCGAGCTTGACGGCTTCCTGCTCCATGGAAATCATCAGTTCATCTATCCGACGCAGGAAAAATCGATGGAACATAAGTGCGGGGATTGCCACTGACAAACCGGCCGCTGTTGTGATCAACGCCTGTGAAATGCCACCAGCAAGCACATTGGCATTACCTGCACCTTCAAGCATCAGCGCCGTAAACACCTGAATCATGCCGACCACCGTGCCCAGCAGTCCCAGCAGCGGGCTGATCGACGCAATGATGCCAAGAGTCGTCATATAGCGCTGGAGGTCGTGACTGACCTGACTGGCCGCCTCCTCCATCGCTTCTTTCATAATATCTCTGCCGCGCTTTGCATTGGCGATGCCAGCGGCAAGAATCTGACCCAACGGACTGTTACCGCGCAGTTCCCTGAGTTTCTGCGAGTCGAGATCTGATGTTTTCAACGCGCTCCAGATTTGCGCCAGCAGGTTTTTAGGGACAATGCGCGAACGTTGCAACGACCATAGCCGTTCTACACAGATAGCCGCTGCAACAATGCTGCACAGCAGTATCGGTACCATCAACCAGCCACCGGATTGAAAAATCTCAAGCAAGAAGAATCTCCTTTTTCGTCAGCGAGAGACGTCTTGTCTCTGCATCTTAGCGCTTATTGTAAGTGTAAACCGTGGGACAGATCCGGAAAGTGTGGTTCATGGCGAACACACCACCAGAACGCTACCAGGAGCAGCCTCTCGCGGTAATCGGCCAGCGCTCAATCACCATACCATCCCGATGCAGCCAGAAAGCATCATGAAGATTTACCGTGGGGTCACAGTGCGGTGTGATGAAACGCTGCACCGTACCGAGCAGCGGCTCCTGGTAGCCTTCAGGATAAATGAGTACACCGTGTTCATCGCCGGCAAAACGGAATTTGCTTGCCGCGATGCTGAGCGGTTCCGGATTCACTGAATCAGACGCAAACACTTTGTAGCCACCATCAACGGTGATAGCGCGATTGGTAGGCTGACTGATGGCCGTAGTCGCCACGGTAAGAGACACTTCGAAATCATCAAACAGTTCAGCAGACGGTGATCCGATCAGCCGATACTCCTGATCCATGAATACATAGCTGCCGACCTGGAGGTCGGTAATCGCCGCTACCTCACTGTCGATATTGTAAGTTCCGGTGCCACAGCCGGTAACAATTTCACAAGGAAAGCCACGCGCGGAGAGCAGCTGAACTTTGGCGGTCACCGCCTCCCACAACGCCAGCGACCGCTCTTTTCTGCTTTCATAGCCTTCAATGTGCATGATATGACCCGCATAGTGCTGCACACCGCGGAAATCCAGAACAGGTGTGGAGGTCGCCAGCTCAGCAATCTGCAGTAGCACCTCGTCGGAGCGCGTGCCCGTTCGACCCATCGCAATATCGATGTCTGCCACTACGCCGAGCCGTCCGCCATCGGCAGCAGCCTGGGCCAGCAGCTCGACACCCTGCAGCTGGTCCACAACAATCGAAATTCTCGCAGATTCAGCAAGATCCGCCAGAATACGGGCCTTTGCCAGATTGGTGATTGGCGAGGTGACCAGCACATCGTCAATCCCCGCATGGACCATCGCAACAGCTTCCGAAACCTTGGCTACACAGACTCCAACAGCTCCAGCGGCGCGTTGCCGATGAGCAATCAGCGGGCACTTGTGAGTCTTACCGTGAGGACGGAAACCTTTACCACGACCGCCGAGAAAGCCGGCCATCTTGTCGATATTCCTCTGCAGCGCCTGCTCATCCAGCAACAGTGCCGGTGTTGGCAGTTCGTCAATTTCGACCGGCTCATCAAGCTTCATGGGCTGGAAGTCCCGACTGCGGATCTCTGCCAGCGCTAGATCAAACGAGGTGTTCACTGTTCTTCCCCGGCACCATATTTCTTCTGGTAGTAGTAGTTGGTGGCTTCAACATAGCCACCAACAGAGCCACAGTCGAAGCGTCTACCGCTGAATTTATAGGCCATCACACAGCCACGTTTTGCCTGAGCGAGCAGCGCATCGGTAATCTGCAGTTCACCGTTCTTACCCGGTGGAGTTGCTTCGATCAGTTCAAAGATATCCGGCGTCAGAATATAGCGGCCGATGATTGCCAGATTGCTGGGTGCTTTATCAGGTGCAGGTTTTTCGACCATGTCCGTCACCCGGTATAGCTGGTCACTGATCGCTTCACCAGCGATGACTCCGTAAGCATGGGTCTGATCTGCAGGGACTTCTTCGATCGCAACAATGCTGCAGCGGAACTGGTTATAGAGACCAACCATCTGTTTCAGGACTCCGTCGCCGGCGCCATCGTCCGCGCCCAGACAGAGATCGTCGGCGAGCACAACGGCAAATGGCTCATCACCGATGATGGTACGACCTTTGAGGATCGCATCACCCAAGCCCCGCATATTGATCTGGCGGGTATAGGAGAAAGTACATTGGTCGATCAGCTCGCGGATACCTGCAAGGGCCTGTTCTTTACCGGTTCCAGCGATCTGGTGCTCGAGTTCGTAGCTCACATCGAAATGGTCTTCAATGGAACGTTTGCCCCGCCCGGTGACAAAACCAATCTCCGTCAGGCCCGCAGCAACGGCTTCTTCTACCCCGTACTGCACCAGCGGCTTGTCGAGGATGGGCAGCATCTCTTTCGGCATAGCTTTTGTGGCGGGAAGAAATCGCGTGCCATAGCCGGCGACCGGGAACAGGCATTTTTTGATCATTTACTAGACTCGTCTGCTGCATGAAACCCGAGGACGGCCACCAGAACCGCGCCCTGCTCGGGGTGCGGCAGATTGAACCCATTTTTCAGCCTGGGAACAAGGTCAGAGCGCACAATGACGACGCCGAACGGGCGGAGATTATCGAGCGAGTCTGGATTTCCCGCGGGTTTGCGACTCAGTCAGCGGATTCGGCAGCCGCCAGAAGCAGTCGTAGATGCTGGCAGATCGCCTGCGCAGTTTCAGTCTGAGCTTCAGAATGATCTG
>Ga0316194_10001193_pt1 | contig 17790 bp, 15 predicted proteins | sample CroRivsedime1_MG_FD_204936 | JGI IMG/M metagenome (GOLD analysis project Ga0316194, IMG submission 204936) | Coastal sediment microbial communities from Maine, United States - Cross River sediment 1 | ecosystem: Environmental > Aquatic > Marine > Coastal > Sediment | place: USA: Maine...
ATGAGACCACATTCCAGTCCACTAACGAGAAAGTATTTTTTGGTGGCGATGCGGCCTTCGGTCCGGAAAATGTGATTACCGCGGTAGCACATGGTCACCAGGCCGCTATCAGCATTGACCTGTTTTGCCGCGGTGAGTCGGTACAGCAGCGGCCGCCGCCACAGGTCACCCTGGCCAGCCAGAAGATGGGGGTGCACGAATGGAGTTACGACAACGACGTGGCCAACGATGAGCGGTATATCGTGCCCATGGCGCCCCTGGAAAAGACACTCAAGGATCGCAAGATGGAGGTGGAGTTGGGTTTTGATGTCGCCACCGCCTTTCGTGAGGCAGAGCGCTGCCTGAATTGTGATGTACAGACAGTTTTCGAGGAGGCGCGTTGTATCGAGTGCGATGCCTGCGTGGATATCTGTCCCACGGATTGTATTAGTTTTACCGCCAATGCACAGGAGGAAGAGCTGCGGCTGCGACTTTCCGCCCCGGCGGGCAACCTGGCCCAGGACCTCTATGTCTCCAATGACCTGCCCACCACGCGGGTAATGGTGAAAGATGAGAATGTCTGTCTGCATTGCGGCTTGTGTGCGGAACGCTGTCCTACTTCAGCCTGGGACATGCAGAAATTTCTTTACGAAGTCACCAAGGCGGGGGCCTGAGACATGAAACGTATAGAATCCCTCAATGATTTTGTGATCAAGTTCGCCAATGTGAACGGTACCGGCTCCGCCAGTGCCAACAACCTGTTTGCCAAGGCACTTTTTCGCATGGGCCTGCCAGTGTGTCCCAAAAATATATTTCCCTCCAATATCCAGGGCCTGCCCACCTGGTACGAGGTTCGTGTCAGTGAAAAGGGGTATCTGGGACGACGCGGTGGCACCGACATTGTATTGTCAGTGAATCCCCAGAGCATGGCGCAGGATATCCAGGATGTGGAGCCGGGTGGCTATTTCATTTATGACAACACCAAACCACTTGACCTGCGATTGCTGCGCAACGACGTCAATATCATTGGCATCCCGCTTACCCTGATCTGTAACGAGCAATACAAAGATCCGCGCCAGCGCCAGCTGTTCAAGAATGTTATCTACGTGGGCGCCCTGGCGGCGCTGTTGGATATGGATTTCAAGGTGCTGACGCGCCTGGTGGAAGACCAGTTCAAGGGCAAGGAAAAGCTGGTGCTGCCGAATATTCACGCGCTGGAGTTGGGTCACCAGTACGCGCGCACCAACATCGAATGCCCCATTGGCATTCGCGTACAGAGCAGTGACAAGGTCGGCGACAAAATCCTGCTGGATGGCAATACCGCCCTGGGGCTGGGAGCGATTTACGGCGGAGCTACAGTGGCGGCCTGGTATCCCATTACCCCCTCTACCTCGGTGGTGGATGCCTATGAAAAATACGCCAGGCGGGTGCGTATTGACCCGGGTACCGGTCGTCGCAATTACGCCATCGTTCAGGCAGAAGACGAGTTATCCGCCATCGGCATGGTGATTGGCGCGAGTTGGAATGGCGCACGCGCCTTTACCGCGACCTCTGGTCCCGGTCTCTCGCTGATGAGTGAATTCCTGGGCCTGGCCTATTTCGCGGAAATACCCACGGTACTGTTCAATGTGCAGCGCGCCGGTCCCTCTACCGGGATGCCCACGCGTACGCAGCAGTCCGACGTGCTGTCCGCAGCCTACGCATCCCACGGTGATACCAAGCAGGTATTGTTGTTCCCATCGACTCCCAAGGAATGCTTTGATTTTGGCGCGCTGTCCTTCGACCTGGCGGAGCGGTTGCAGACACCTATTATCCTGATGACCGACCTGGACCTGGGTATGAATGACAATATGTCTGAGCCGCTGGCCTGGGATGACGATCGCGTATTTGACCGGGGCAAGGTGATGACGGCTGAGCAACTGGAGGAGGGGGTTGAGTTCGGCCGCTACCTGGATGTTGATGGCGATGCGATCTGTTATCGCACCTATCCCGGGACCCATCCCAGCAAGGGCGCCTTCTTTACCCGGGGCACATCCCGTGACGAATACGCGATCTACACGGAGAAAGGCGAAGAGTATGAGAAGAACATGCTGCGCCTGATGCGCAAGTGGGAAACCATCAAGGAGTATGTGCCCGGCCCGGAGATCGTCGATTGCGGTAAGAAGGCCGACACCGCCGTGCTGTATTACGGTACCAGCGAGGAGTCCTCCCGGGAGGCGCTGGACTATCTGGCGGAAGAGGGCGTTTACCTGGATGCCATGCGCGTGCGCTCCTTCCCCTTTAACCAGGAAGTCGAGGATTTTATCGACCAGCATAAGCAGGTGTTTGTCATCGAGCAGAACCGCGATGCCCAGTTGCGCACCCTGTTGATGGCGGAGTTTGAATTGGGTCCGGATAAACTGAAATCGGTGTTGTGCTTTGATGGTACGCCCATCAGTGCCCGCAACATACGCAAGCAGATCAAGCAGCACCTCAGCGGCAATAATGTCACTCCATTACACCGCAACATAGTGGCGGGAGATACAAAATGAGCTATCAGATACCAAAGTTCCGCCACCCTGAACTGCCAGTCAATGATCTGGGCTATACCAAGGCGGATTACGAGGGTTCCATATCCAGCCTGTGTGCAGGCTGTGGTCACGACTCCATCAGTGGGGCTATTGTCATGGCCTGCCACGAGTTATCCCTGGAGCCGCATAAAATTGCCAAGCTATCCGGCATCGGGTGTTCCTCCAAGTCGCCTACCTATTTTCTCGGTAAATCCCACGGCTTCAATTCGGTGCATGGGCGTATGCCATCGGTGGTAACCGGGGCGGCCATGGCCAACAGGGACCTGATGTACCTGGGCGTGTCGGGAGACGGGGACACCGCTTCCATCGGCATGGGCCAGTTTGCCCATGTGGCTCGCCGCAACCTCAATATGGTTTACATTGTGATGAATAACGGTTGTTACGGGCTGACCAAGGGACAGGATTCCGCCACCGCCGACGAGGGTTCTGCGAGCAAGAAGGGTGACGCCAATGTCTACAGTGCCATCGATTTGTGTGGTACTGCACTGCAGATGGGCGCCACGTTTGTCGCGCGCAGCTTTTCCGGTGACAAGGGGCAGTTGGTGCCATTGATCAAGGCTGCGATGACCCATCGCGGCTTTGCGTTAATCGATGTGATTTCACCCTGTGTAACCTTTAATAACAATCCCGGTTCGACCAAGAGCTACGAATTTGTGCGCGAGCACGCCGAGGCTACGGGTACCGTCGACTTCGTGCCCATGCGCAAGGAGATCACTACCGATTACAAACCGGGGTTCAGTCACGAGGTCACCATGCACGACGGGTCTTCCATCCACCTGTACAAGGTTGATGAAGAGCTTGACCCGTTCAATCGACGTTCCGCCATGATGACACTGGAAGATCACCGTGAATCCGGCAGTATTCTTACCGGCTTGATCTACATGGATAGAGACTCCAGGGACCTGCATGATGTGCTGGAAACCTCGCAACGCCCGTTGAACGAGTTGCGAGAAGGAGATCTGTGTCCGGGCAACAAAATGCTGGAGAACATCAACGCCAGTTTGCGTTGAGCGTAAAAACGGTGTCGCCGGCCGGGTGGTTTATGGCGGCGGCGCATCTGGTAGCGTCAAAAATGGCTTCAAGCTGATGTTTTTCAGGGGTTTTTTCTCTGGCTTCGGCAATTGTCATTTTATTGTCATAATTTCCTCATCTAATAGTCCCATCTCCACCAATGGGGAAATGACCCACTATGAGTGATTACACGGTTTTGATCGTGGACGATGAGTTCGCGATAAGAGACATGCTGCGCATGGCACTGGAAATTGCCGGGTTTCGCTGTATCGAAGCGGAGAATATTCAGCAGGCCTATGCCCAGGTAGTGGATCAGCGCCCCGATATTGTACTGCTCGACTGGATGTTGCCCGGGGGTAGTGGTCTGGAATTACTGCGACGCATGAAACGCGATGACGTCTACAGGGAGGTGCCGGTCATAATGCTGACGGCGAAGACTGCGGAAGATAACGTCATTCAGGGTCTGGACGTTGGTGCGGACGACTATATAACCAAACCCTTTGCGCCGCGCGAGATGATTGCCCGGGTAAAGTCGCTGTTGCGCAGAAGCAAAGGCTTACAGGATGATGGGCGCATACAGGTAGATAGCCTGGTGCTGGATGGCGAGAGCAAGCGCATCTTTATCGGGGAGCGGGCCGTCGATATGGGCCCTACCGAGTTCAACCTGCTGCAGTTTTTTATGACTCACCCGGAGCGTGCCTATACCCGTGGCCAGTTGCTGGACCAGGTGTGGGGCGCCAATGTCTATGTCGAGGAACGCACCGTGGATGTACATATACGTCGTTTGCGCAAGGCATTGCAGACCGCCGAGGCAGACTACAGCGACCTGGTCCAGACTGTGCGCGGGACCGGTTACCGGTTTTCCACGCGCGGCGCTGATCGTATCTAGACCCCTGGCGCCGTGCACTGGTTTTCTGCCATCTCCCGAATCCTGTTACTGGTAGCCTGTGGTACCGGCGTGGGGTGGTATTTCGGTTTTCCCGCACCCGCAGCAGCGATTACGCTATTGGCAATACTGTGCTTCTGGAGCTACCAGATGTGGCGACTACAGCAGTGGTTGCAGGCGCCCGGCCACTCTCCAGCGGATATTCACGGTATCTGGGGAGAGGTAGTGGCACGCATCTACAAACAGCAGCGCGATGCTGATGCTAATCAGCAACGCCTGCAGTCCACAGTGGATTACCTGCTTGAGTCCTTCGCTTCGATGCGCGATGGTGTGGTTATTGTTGAGCGCGATGGCGGTATACGTTGGTGCAATGAAGAGGCTTGCCGCTTACTGGGGCTGCGCTTTCCTGAAGATACCGGCCAGGCGATTAGCAACCTGATCAGGCATCCTGACTTCAGTGAATATGTGAGGGCGGGAAATTACGCCGAACCGCTGTATATGTACACCAATGGCAAGCTGAAACTGCACCTGCAAATTATTATCACGCGGTTTGGCGAGGGCGACAGCCTGCTGTTTGCGCGCGATGTCACCGAGCGGGTCAAGCTGGAGCAGATGCGCCGGGATTTCGTGGGCAATGTTTCCCATGAGTTGCGCACACCCTTGACGGTCATTACCGGCTACCTGGATACTTTTCTGGGCGACACCGGGCACTTGCCTGACAATTATGTCAAACCGGTAAAACAGATGATGCTGCAGGCGCAGCGCATGGAGTCCATGCTCAAGGACCTGTTGTGGTTGTCCCGAATCGAAAGCGAGGAGCAACTCGAAAAGCCTGATAAGGTGAATATAGTCGCGCTATTGGAGGAATTGCGGGAGGATTTGTCGGAAAGTCACCCCGAGCGCAAGTTGGTGATGGAGTTGCAATCGCAGCAGTGTGTTACTGGCGATTATCGCCAGTTGTACAGTGCAGTATCCAACCTGGTGCTCAACGCAATGAAGTACAGTGACCCCGATAGTCCGGTGACTGTGAGTTGGCGGCAGGAGGGGAATAAAGGTCTGCTGTCAGTCAGTGACAGGGGGATAGGCATAAGTGCTACACACATCCCGCGATTGACCGAGCGTTTTTATCGCGTAGATGACAGCAGGAGTTCCATAACGGGAGGTACCGGGCTGGGGCTGGCTATCGTCAAGCATGTGGCGGCATCCCATGGCGCCGCTTTGCAGATCGACAGCACCCCGGGCAGCGGCAGCTGCTTCAGTCTGCTATTTTCTGACACTACAGATTGTGGTTATTGTAAATAAGTTTAACGAGAGGTCAGGTCATGTTGAAGCAGGAAGACTACAAGCAGCACATCTCCGAACGGTTCAATTCGGAACTGGAGGATATTAAAAATCGGCTGCTGGAAATGGGTGGCAAGGTGGAGCAGCAATTAAGTGCCGCGGTAGATGCGCTGATCGAGGGTGACAGCGGGACGGCTGAAGCGATTATCAATCGTGATCACGAGGTCAACCAGATGGAAATGGCGATCGACGATGAGTGCGCCACTATTCTCGCCCGACGCCAGCCGGCGGCCAGTGACCTGCGCCTGGTGGTAACTGTGATCAAGGTCAATACGGATATAGAGCGCATCGGCGACGAGGCCGCGAAGATAGCCCGCCAGGCGGTCAAGCTGGCAGAGGAGGGGATGTCTCCCAGTAATTACGTGGAGGTTCGGCATATTGGGGCGCATGTCGCCAGCATGTTGCGCAATGCCCTGGATGCCTTTGCCCGCCTGGATGTGGACATGGCAGTTGAGGTGGTTAAGGACGATAGTAACGTCGACAAGGAATACGGCAGCGCCATGCGCAGCCTGGTGACCTTTATGATGGAAGATCCACGGGCTATCGGCGCTATTCTCAACGAAATGTGGGCCTTGCGCAGTCTGGAGCGTATTGGGGATCACGCCAGTAATATTGCTGAGCACGTGGTTTACCTGGTGCGTGGGCTGGATGTGAGACACCAGAGCCTGGAGTCTTTTGTGGAGCAGGTGCAGGATTTGTCCTGATGTCATCTTTACCCGGATTTTGTCACATTACGGTAACAAACTACGCATAGAATTTGCTGCGGTTAGACAGACTTCGGCCTGGATTCCAACCCCACTAAGATTACGGAGTGATTACCACGTGAACAGAAAAATTTTAGGCGCAGTAGCCATGGCAGTTGCCTGCAGCGGGATCAACGCAGCACAGGCACAGGGTCGTGATAGCATCAGCATCGTTGGGTCCTCGACTGTTTACCCTTTCGCTACGGTGGTGGCTGAGCGCTTCGGTCGTTCCACCAATTTCAAAACCCCGAAGATCGAGTCAACCGGATCGGGCGGTGGACTCAAGCTGTTTTGCAAAGGCGTGGGCGCCGGCACTCCTGATATCACCAATTCCTCGCGACGTATCAAGAAGAGTGAGTATGATGACTGCCAGGCCAATGGGGTTACGGATGTCGTGGAGGCGTTGGTGGGCTTTGACGGCATTGCCATTGCCAACTCCAAGGAAAGCGCGCAATACCACCTCAGCCGCAAAGACATTTATATGGCACTGGCCAAGGATGTACCTGGCGTTGATGGCAAATTGATGCCCAACCCGAACAAGACCTGGAAGGATGTCAATCCTGCGTTGCCAGCCACTAAAATTGAGGTATTGGGGCCACCTCCGACCTCTGGTACCCGTGATGCCTTTGCCGAGCTGGCGCTGGGTGGCGGCGCCCAGGGGGTAGACGACCTGAAAGCCCTGCGTGGTATGGAAGCGGATCAGGTTGACGGGATCAAGGCCATGATGAGCAAACTGGGTATCCCGGCCGGGGTGTACCAGGCGTTGCAGGAGAAAAAGGGCAAGGCGCCAAACGGTAAGGATATCTTCAAGACCGTTACCTATGCGGTGCGTGAAGATGGCGCCTACATCGAAGCCGGTGAGAACGACAACCTGATCGTGCAGAAACTGGAAGCCAATCCCGATGCAATGGGTATCTTCGGTTTCAGCTTCCTGGACGAGAATGGCGACAAGGTACAGGGCGCCGTGGTAGATGGCGTGGCCCCCAGCTTTGATTCTATTGCCAGCGGCGATTACCCGGTTTCACGCCCCCTGTATTTCTACATCAAGGCGGCGCATGTGGGTAAAATTCCTGGCATCCAGGAGTACGCCATAGAGTTCACCTCTGCAAAGGCCATGGGCGAAGACGGCTACTTGCCGGAGAGAGGCCTGATCCCCCTGAGTGATGATGAACTGGCCCAGGTCCAGGCGGATGTCAAGAACCTCAAGCGTCTGTCAATGTAGTAAGCTCCTGCCGCTACAGTGGCAGTTAATATGCAAGCGGAGCGCGGCCTTTAACAAGCCGCGTATCCGTTTTTCTTTTTTACGATAGGACGGTAATGCAGACGTCGACGGTTTTCCTGGTGTTGATCGCACTGAGCTTTGTCAGCTTCATTGTGGGGCGAAGGCGCTCCCGCAGTGTGGCGGTGGCGGGTGGTGGCATGCATTTGTTGCATTCGCTCCCCAAGCACTACGGTTATATGGCCGCTCTCTGGGCAGCCATGCCTGCACTGTTACTGCTGGTGTTGTGGATGGGCTTTGAGTCCCGGGTGATCCACAACCTGGTGGTGGCAGAATTGCCCATCCAGGTGCAGCAGCTAGAGCACAACGAGCTCGGCCTGTACTACAACCAGATTGTAAGCTACGCCTCTGGCTCCAGTGATGCCGACCTGCTGGACCAAGCCCAGGTGTCAGCTGCAGGCCACTACCGTGAATTACAGTCCACCAGCAGTTTCATGAAGGCCCTGCTGGTGTCGCTGGTAGCCGTGATGGGAGGCCTGTTGGCGGTGCAACGGGTAGCTCCGGCCCTGCGTGCGCGCAACCACGTGGAGGGCATCTTCAAGTGGATTCTGTTTGCCTGCTCTTTTATTGCAGTACTGACTACGCTGGGTATTGTGCTTTCAGTTTTGTTCGAGGCACTGCGTTTTTTCCAGACGATACCGCTGACAGATTTCCTGTTCGGGCTGCAGTGGAGTCCGCAAATGGCCATCCGGATTGACCAGGTTGCGGCGTCCGGCTCCTTTGGCTTCGTGCCCTTACTGGTGGGTACGCTATTGATTTCAATGGTCGCCATGGTGATTGCCGTGCCGGTTGGCTTGATGTCGGCTATTTACCTGTCGGAATACGCCACCCGTAGGTTTCGTGCAGTTACCAAGCCGGTGCTGGAGATATTGGCGGGTGTGCCCACCGTGGTGTACGGCTTTTTTGCCGCCCTGACTGTGGCGCCGTTTATCCGCAATCTAGGGGAAAGTATGGGGCTGACAGTGGCTTCCGAGAGCGCCCTCGCTGTGGGGATTGTCATGGGCATCATGATCATACCCTTTGTGATGTCCCTGTCTGACGACATTATCAACGCGGTACCCGATACCATGCGCGAAGCGTCACTGGGGATGGGCGCGACCATGAGTGAAACTATACGCAAGGTACTGATCCCCGCGGCGCTGCCGGGCATCGTGGGTGGCATTTTGCTGGCGGTGTCCCGGGCCATTGGTGAAACCATGATCGTGGTAATGGCGGCCGGGCTGTCGGCCAAACTCACCGCCAACCCACTGGAGGCAGTGACTACGATTACCGTGCAAATTGTCACCTTGCTGGTCGGGGACCAGGAGTTTGACAGTCCCAAGACCCTGGCGGCATTTGCCCTGGGATTGGTACTGTTTTTTGTAACCCTGCTGCTCAACGTCATTGCCCTCTATGTAGTCAGGAAATACCGGGAACAATATGAGTAAACAACATGGCTACAAGAACACCGAGTTAATACAGGCCTCGCTGAAAAAGCGCTACGCCCGGGAGAAGCGCTTTCAGTGGTACGGGCGGCTCGCGGTACTCACCGGTTTTGTTTTTTTGTTCATTCTGTTGTTTGACATCGTGAGCAAGGGATACCCGGCATTCACCCAGCAATTTATCAAGGTGGCTGTCGATTTTGACGCCGATCGCCTGGGTGTTGAGCCCGGGGCCAGTGAGGAGGCTCTGTACCAGGCGGACTACCTGGGGTTGATCAAAAACAGCCTGCGGGAGATGTTTCCCGAGGCCAGCGGGCGCCAGGAAAAGCGCCAGCTTTATCGCCTGGTCAGTATTGGCGCGGAATATCAACTGCGGGATTACGTGATCGAAAACCCCGAGGTCATAGGTAGTACCCAGGATATCTGGCTCATGGCGCACTCCGAGGCTGGCGCGTATCTCAAGGGTCAGGTCACGCGGGAGACTCCCGAGGGCGATCGCAAGATAAAGGATATCCAGATGCAGTGGCTGGACTCGCTGATCCAGCAGGGGCGCACGGAAACACGCTTTAATGCCTTGTTTTTCAGTACCGGGGATTCCCGGGAGCCGGAGTTGGCAGGTATCAAAGCGGCGCTCTACGGCTCCTTCTTTACTTTGCTGGTGACCTTTCTCCTGGCCTTTCCCATCGGCGTATTTTCCGCCGTCTATCTGGAGGAGTTTGCGCCGCGCAATCGTCTCACCGACCTGATAGAGATCAATATCAACAACCTCGCAGCGGTGCCCTCCATCGTATTCGGATTATTGGGCCTTGCTGTATTCATCAACTTTTTCGAATTGCCCCGCTCGGTGCCGCTGGTGGGTGGTATTGTGTTGTCTCTGATGACTTTACCCACGATTATTATCACTTCCAGGGCGGCGATACAGTCGGTGTCACCCTCCATTCGCCAGGCGGCACTGGGAGTGGGGGCATCACCGCTGCAAACGGTTTTCCATCATGTGCTTCCGGTGGCTATGCCCGGTATTCTCACTGGTTCCATTATCGGTATGGCCCAGGCATTGGGGGAGTCGGCGCCGCTGCTGATGATTGGTATGGTGGCTTTTATCATGGACGTGCCGGGTGGTGTTACCGATCCCTCCACGGTGCTGCCGGTGCAGATATTCCTCTGGGCTGACAGCCCCGAGCGTGGCTTTATGGAAAAGACCTCCGCCGCCATCATGGTATTGATGGGCTTCCTGATCGTAATGAATGCACTGGCAATTTACCTGCGCAAGCGCTTTGAACTGAAATAGTCTTACAGGCTTTAACATGCAAGGATCTGACGACATGAATTCGATAGCAGTGACCGCCGATGGTCGTAGCGACAGTAATACAGTGGGCAGTCGGGACGCTCTGGATATCCATGACCATGCGGATGTAAGCGCCTATGAAACCATCGGCAAGCCTTTCGTAGATGACCCCAAGATGTCCGCCCGTAACGTCAATGTTTACTACGGCGACAAACAGGCCATTCACAATGTCTCCCTGGATATTGGTAAAAATGAGGTGATAGCCATGATCGGCCCCTCAGGCTGTGGTAAGTCGACCTTTCTGCGAACCTTCAATCGCATGAATGACATTATCCCGATCTGCCGCATGGAAGGTAATATCTACCTCGACCAGGAAGATATTTATGGCAACGTACAGGATATCGTGATGCTGCGCGCACGTGTGGGCATGGTTTTCCAGAAACCCAATCCCTTTCCAAAATCCATCTATGAAAATGTCGCTTATGGTCCTCGCATTCACGGGCTGGCCCATACCAAGGCCGATCTCGATGAAATCGTGGAGAAAAGCCTGCGTAGGGCCAGTCTCTTTGACGAGGTCAAGGATGTGCTGGACCAGCCCGGTACCGGGCTGTCTGGTGGTCAGCAGCAGCGCCTGTGTATCGCCCGGGCCATCGCCGTGAGCCCGGAGGTTATTCTCATGGATGAGCCCTGCTCGGCACTGGACCCTATTGCCACCGCGCGCATCGAGGAACTGATTGACGAGTTGAAAGAGCGATATACCATCGCCATTGTGACCCATTCCATGCAGCAGGCCGCGCGAGTCTCGCAGCGCACCGCCTATTTTCACCTGGGTAAACTGGTCGAGGTGGGCACAACCAAGCAGGTATTCACCATGCCCAAGCATGAGTTGACCGAAAACTATATTACCGGCCGCTTCGGCTGAGCAGAAACAGGCCGCAACCCAGGGAAGAGGGCTTCCATCTCAATTGGCAATCTGCCATAAACACATTGAAGAGCGGGAGATCCTGCGGGGTAGGGGCTTACTCCTTTGCGGGATAGGGGTCCGGTGCCACGCGGCATGAGCCGCGAAGCGATCCGTAGCAAGTATCAGGCCTAGTTTGAACCCTTGGAATCGCCGGCGTCCCGGGCGCTTTTTTCTGCCTCTTTGACCGTACTCGATATCAGCTTGGTCACCCAGTTTGACAGGGAGCGACCGTCCGCTTCAGCGAGCTTTTTCGCTTTCTTTTTCAGCTCCGGGTCTATGCGGATATTGAGAAGTTTGGTCTTAGGCATTCCAAGCTACTGGAGAATAAGGGCAAAGGACCGGTATTTTAGCACATGTATATACCTTGTCCTTTACTTTTTGCTGGTGTACCGTATGTATATACAAATAGTTTCATTCAGATAGGTTATGTATATGAATTTGCACACCGCCAAAAATGAGCTCAAGGCGAGGGCACCCAGGGTGCAACCCGCAATGCTTGCGGTAGAGACGCTGGTGGTGGTATCCGTCAGCTATATGCTGGTCGGAATCTTCGCCTGATCCCCCGTCGACCTTAGTACACGCCACAAGGTCTTTCCGGATATTCTGCGCCGCACCAGGCGCATTACCCCGCAACGCCTCAATCAGTAATATACGCCGCCGGTAGAACGTCCTGCTCTCCCTTGATATGCCAGAATAGTTGTCTACATGCTGTCACGAAAGTGTCATCTCTGGGCTTTATTCTGCTCAGCGTGATGAGCAAAAGCTGCTCGGAGCATACTAAAATTTTGGGGGAATGAAACATGAAGAAAGTGATGTCAGTAGCTGTTGCCAGCGTGTTGTTCGGCAGCGTAGGGGTCTGTGCCGATGTGCCTGAAGCGGAGTGGCGGGAGTTCAAGGAACAGTATGCCGCCCTGGCCAATCGGGTAAATGCACTGGAAGCGGAAAATCAGAAGCTCAAGGCTATGGGTGTCGGTACACTCGTCACAGTGGAAGACCTGAGCGCCACCAATGAAAAGATAGCCACGCTGGAAAAGCAGAACAAATCCACTTCCTGGGCGGAAGACCTCAAATGGAAAGGCGATTTCCGCTACCGTTACGAGGATATTGAAGAAGATGGCAGGAGTGACCGCAACCGCAACCGTATCCGCGCTCGCGCGGAGCTGGTTGCCACGCCTTCCGATACCACGGAAGTTGGGCTGGGCCTGGCTACCGGTGGTGACGACCCGGTGTCCACCAACCAGACCCTGGGTGGCGGCGGCTCCACCAAAGACATTCGCCTCGACCTGGGATACCTGCGATGGACGGGTCTGGAAAACACCTATGTGACCGCGGGCAAGTTCAAAAACAACTACTACCTGGAGCAAAAGAGTAGCCTGATCTGGGATGGCGATTTCCGCCCTGAAGGTATCGCTGCGGGCTGGTCCAACGACATGTTTTTCGCCAACGCCTCCTACAACTTTATCGAGAGTGACAGCAGGAACGATGACGACGGGATCTGGGGTGCCCAGGTCGGCGCTAACTTCACACTTTTCGAGAACCTGAAGTTAACTGCAGCGGCCAAGTACCTGGATATCCCTACCAAGGGCCGGACGGCTATCTATGACGACGACTTTTTTGGCAACTCCACAATTAACGAAAATGGCGAGGAGGTCTACGAGTACGACTACAACCTCTACAACCTGTCACTGGGTGTGAGCTTCAACTTGTTTGACATGGCGGTCACCTTATACGGGGACTATGTTGAGAACGATGATGCGGACGATCTGGAGACCGGTTACCTGGCGGGTGTGAAACTGGGTAAGGCCAAGGCCCAGGGCAGCTGGCAGGTGCAGTACCAGTATGAGGATCTCGAGGCAGACGCAACCCTTGGCCTGATCACCGACTCTGACTTCATGGGCGGTGGTACCGACGGAGAGGGACACAAGTTCTCGGCCAAGTACATGATCGACAACGCGTGGTACGTCGGTACCACGTATTTCGACGGTAGCCGCGGTGTCGATCTGGGCAATGATGCCGATTACACCCGCCTGATGCTCGATACGGGCTTCAAGTACTAGGATAGTTTTCCAGGTGTAGTGAAGAGGCGGTGACGCAAACACCGCCATCTGATCCCCACTACCTTGCCGCGTTGTTTGCATCCGGGCCCTGCTTGGGTACAATGACGCGGCTTTTTTGTGTGCGGTATTAAAGCGGCACCACAAGCGCTGCGTCCCCTTCGTCTAGTGGTCCAGGACACTGCCCTTTCACGGCGGTAACAGGGGTTCGAACCCCCTAGGGGACGCCATTTTCAATCAAGCCCGATGTATCCCCGGGCTTTTGTTTTCAAGCTCTACTAAAGCGGGTAGGCAGACATGAGTCGTTACTGGAGTGACGTGGTTGCTAAGCTGACGCCCTACGTGCCGGGAGAGCAACCGCAGCACGACAGGCTGGTCAAGCTCAATACCAACGAAAGCCCCTATGAGCCTTCTCCCCAGGTGTTGCGTGCTATTGCTGCCACGTCTGCCGACAGCCTGCGCCTGTATCCCGACCCGGAATCACATGCCCTGAAGCAGGCCTTCGCGTCGCGCAATTCACTGCGCAGCGAACAGGTGTTTGTAGGCAATGGCTCTGATGAAGTTCTGGCTCATGTTTTCCAGGCCCTGTTGCGACACGATCTGCCCCTGTGCTTTCCGGATATCAGCTACAGCTTCTACCCGGTGTGGTGTGATCTCTACGGTATCGAGTATTGCCAGGTGCCGCTGTCGCAGGATTTCAGTATTGACCCCGGGGCCTTCCCTGCTGACAACGGCGGCATCATTATTCCCAATCCCAATGCGCCCACTGGAATGCTGATGCCACTGGCGCATATTACCGAACTGTTGCAGGCCAACGGGGATTCCGTGGTGGTGATAGACGAGGCGTATATTGATTTTGGCGGTGAGTCCGCCGTTGGGTTAATTGCCGACCATGACAACCTGCTGGTGGTGCAGACCCTGTCCAAGTCCAGGGCCCTGGCAGGCCTGCGGGTGGGCGTGGCCATGGGAAGCGCACAGCTGATAGAGGGCCTGGAACGCGTTAAAAACTCTTTCAATTCCTACCCCCTGGATGTGCTGGCCCAGCGAGCGGCCCTGGCCGCTTTACAGGATGAGGACTACTTCGCCGCCAGCTGCGCGCGGGTCATAGCCAGTCGTGAGCGCCTTGTGGGGGAATTATTTGGCCTGGGATTCGAGGTGTTGCCCTCAGCGGCGAACTTTGTTTTTGCGCGGCATCCGGAGCACGCCGCCGCCGCGCTGTTCGCCGCACTGCGTGAACGCGGCATTATCGTGCGCTATTTTGATAAGCCGCGTATTGATCAATTCCTGCGCATCACTATTGGCACCGACGCTCAGTGCGATGCGTTGGTGCAGGCGCTTGAGGAATTACTGGCCTAGCGCTTCTGCAGCACCACGCTGCCTATGCTGTAGCCCGCGCCAAAGGAGCACAGCACGCCCAGTGCACCGCTGTTGAGGTCCTGGCGGTATTTATGGAAGGCGATTACTGAGCCGGCCGAACTGGTATTGGCATACTCGTCCAGGATAGTCGGTGCCTCCTCTACGGTGGCCTCCCGTCCCAGCACCCGTTTGGAAATCAGCTGGTTCATGCTCAGATTGGCCTGGTGCAACCACAGGCGCTTGAGGCTTTGCGGGGCTATGTCCAGTTTTTCCAGTTGGGCGGATATCTGGGCCGCTACCGCGGGGCAAACTTCCTTGAATACTTTGCGCCCTTCCTGCACGAACAGCTTGTCGGGCTTGCCGATACCGGATTCATCCGCGCGATTCAGGAAGCCGAAGTTGTTGCGAATATTGTTGGAGAAAATGGTCTGTAGCTTGCTGTCGAGAATCAGATACTGCTCGGCAGAACTGGCAGTATCTGCACGCTCCACGATGACCGCGGTGCACACGTCACCGAAGATGAAATGCGAGTCCCTGTCGCGGAAATTGAGGTGCCCTGTGCATATTTCCGGATTCAGCATGAGTACGCAGTTGGCGCTGCCTGTGAGTACAGCGTCCCTGGCTTGCTGGATACCGAAGGTGGCTGAGGAGCAGGCCACGTTCATATCGAAGGCATAGCCCTCGATACCCAGGGCGTCCTGTACCTCCACCGCCATGGCGGGGTAGGCGCGCTGCATATTGGACGCGGCGACAATGACTGCATCGATATCTGCCGCCGTTTTACCTGCCTGGGCCATGGCTTCCCTGGCTGCAGCTATCGACATTTCACACTGTACCGATGGTTCCTCGTTGGCACGCTCCGGGATATACGGCGTCATTCGCCGCGGATCCAGAATTCCGGACTTGTTCATTACATAGCGTGACTTGATGCCAGAGGCTTTTTCGACAAATTCGGCAGAGGAGGGTTGCAGGGGCGGCATGGTCCCAGCGGCGATGGCATCGGCGTGCTCTGCATTGTGCAGGTCAACATAGCTGTTGAAGGCGGCGACCAGCTCGTCATTGCTGATTGACTCACCTGGGGTATAGAGGCCGGTGCCACTGATGACGATATCGGTCATGCGTTCTATTTCCATGCGGCAAACTGTTGGGGTTAGTAAAAAGGCCGCAACGCGGCCTTTCTGTCGCTGAAGTTAGTATTTCAGCGCTGCTCCAGTGGCACGTAGTCGCGCTGCTCGTACCCGGTGTAGAGCTGGCGTGGACGACCAATACGATAACTGCCTGAAATCATTTCGTTCCAGTGGGCGATCCAGCCCACGGTGCGACCCACAGCAAAAATCACGGTGAACATGCTGGTGGGAATGCCAATAGCCTTGAGGATGATGCCGCTGTAGAAATCAACGTTGGGATACAATTTTTTGGATATGAAGTATTCGTCGTGCAGTGCAATTTCTTCCAGTCGCTTGGCAATCGCCAGCAGGGGCTCATTGTCGATTCCCAGCTCGGCGAGCACATCGTCCGCGGCCTCCTTCATTACCTTTGCTCGCGGATCAAAATTTTTGTAAACGCGGTGTCCGAAGCCCATCAGGCGGAACGGGTCTTCCTTGTCCTTGGCCCTGGCAACGAATTCATCAATGCGCGAGACATCGCCGATTTCTTCCAGCATTTGCAGAACCGCCTCGTTGGCGCCGCCATGGGATGGGCCCCACAATGCGGCGATACCGGCAGCGATACAGGCGAAGGGGTTGGCCCCGGAGGAACCTGCCAGCCGCACGGTTGAGGTGGAGGCGTTCTGTTCGTGGTCCGCGTGGAGCAGGAAAATACGATCCATGGCGCGGGCCAGTACCGGGCTGACGTTGCTGGGCTCGCAGGGGTTGCCGAACATCATGTGCAGGAAGTTCTCCGAATAGCTCAGGCTGTTATCCGGGTACATGAAGGGCTGTCCGACAGAAAACTTGTAGCTCATTGCCGCCAGGGTAGGCATTTTAGCGATCAGGCGGAAAGCGGCTACCTGGCGATGGTGCTCATCGGCGATATCAAGGGAGTCGTGATAGAAGGCGGAGAGGGCGCCGACCACACCACACATAATGGCCATGGGGTGAGCATCGCGGCGAAAGCCGTTGAAGAAGGTGCGGATCTGTTCGTGCACCATCGTGTGGTTGTGCACGGTATTAACAAATTCTGCCTTCTCCTCCTTGCTGGGAAGCTCCCCGTAGAGCAGCAGGTAGCAGGTTTCCAGGTAGTCGGATTTCTCTGCCAGTTGGTCTATGGGGTAGCCCCGGTGCAGCAGGATGCCCTGGCCGCCATCGATATAGGTGATCTGTGATTCACAGGCCGCGGTGGATACGAACCCGGGATCGTAGGTGAACATGCCATTGCCGGTCAGGCTCCCGACATCGACCACGTCCGGGCCGAGAGTGCCGGAATAGATCGGCAGCTCAATCGCCTCATCTATTCCATCTATCTTCAGGGTGGCTTTTCTGTCGCTCATAGAGGGGTCCTGCGTCGCAATTCAGTGGGCCATCCACTATAGAGTCTGATGATTTTTTGTCAATTGATCTGGTTCTAATTGTATCTATATGCGGGCGTTATGCGCGCAAAATCGCCAATCGCGTTTATGGGAGATCGCGGCAGATTGCCGCAGATCAAAATATGCTCGACATTATTGGCCACAGGTTTGTATTTAATCTTGTAAGTGCCTATAATTTCGCGCGTTTTGGTTCGCGGGCTCGCAAGAGACCAGCGGCAAACCTTGGCCATGTGCCAAGCCGACTAACCGCCTTCGGGCGTCAAAACAATGGTACCTATAGTGAAAGACAATCGTCCTGTAAACCTGGACATTGGTACCATGCGGCTTCCCATAACCGCATGGGTGTCCATTGCTCATCGCGCCTCCGGCGTGTT
>Ga0316194_10001194_pt1 | contig 17782 bp, 14 predicted proteins | sample CroRivsedime1_MG_FD_204936 | JGI IMG/M metagenome (GOLD analysis project Ga0316194, IMG submission 204936) | Coastal sediment microbial communities from Maine, United States - Cross River sediment 1 | ecosystem: Environmental > Aquatic > Marine > Coastal > Sediment | place: USA: Maine...
TACGCTCGACGGCCGCTTCCCTGCGGCCGACGGTCTTGTAAAGCGTTATCAACCTGCTTCCCTACCCATTGGTAACCGAAAGTCCGACCCTGGAAGCGATATCAACAAAACCGGGGAAAGATGTATTCACGTTTGCACAGTCGTCAATGCTGATCTCACCGGATGCCCGCAACGCCGCCATGGCAAACGACATAGCAATGCGGTGATCTCCCTTGCTGTCCACATGACCACCTGTCATTGAACCACCCTCGATGACCATGCCATCCGCTGTTGGTTCAGCCTTCACACCAAGCGCCTGCAGGCCGTCAGCCATTACCTGAATCCTGTCGCTTTCCTTGACCCGCAGTTCCTCTGCACCGGTCAGCACAGTACGACCTTGCGCACAGGCTGCCGCGACAAACAACACGGGAAATTCATCAATAGCCAACGGCACCTGCTCCACCGGAATATCCACACCGTGCAATTGAGCAGACCGGACTCGCAGGTCCGCTACCGGTTCACCGCCCACTTCGCCACGATTAAACACTTCGATATTGGCGCCCATGAGCCTGAGAATTTCCAGAACTCCAGTGCGCGTGGGGTTGATACCGACATGCTCCAGCAGCAAATCAGAGTCCGGTGCGATACTGGCGCCGACCAGGAAAAATGCCGCCGATGAAATATCGGCCGGCACATCAATGCTCGTCGCCCTGAGCTTCCCTCCTCCGTCCACACAGGCGGTACTGTGACTCCGGGTTACCGTATAACCCATTCCGGATAGCATGCGCTCGGTATGATCACGGGTCGGTGCAGGTTCGCGCACACAGGTTTGACCGCTGGCATACAGACCAGCCAGCAACAGACACGACTTTACCTGAGCACTGGCTACCGGCATGTCGTAACTGATGCCCTGCAGCTTTTGCCCGCCCTTGATCCTCAGCGGAGCGGTGCCGTTTTCGGTGGTGCTGATCACCGCACCCATGCTCGCCAGAGGCTCGGTGACGCGGCGCATGGGTCGGCTCATCAGGGAACGATCACCGACCACCTCCACGTCGAACGCCTGCCCTGCCAGCAGCCCGGACAGCAGGCGCATAGAGGTGCCGGAATTCCCGAGGTCCAGCGGCGCCACCGGCGCCCTGAGACCGTGCAGCCCAACACCATGCACAACCACCCGGCCCGCATCCGGCCCTTCAATGTCGACACCCATGGCACGAAATGCCTGCAACGTTGCCAGGCTGTCCTCGCCTTCCAGAAACCCGTTAATTTCGGTTACACCCTCGGCAATTGCACCGAGCATAATAGAGCGATGGGAAATGGATTTGTCACCTGCAACACGCACGCGTCCCTGCAGCGAACCACCGGGTTTTACATTGAAGCGAACATTGGTGTCGGCACTCATTCAGACAATTCCGCTACTCGGCAAATGCATCACGTGCTGACTTGGCGTCCTGGAATATCTTCAGGATTTTTGATTCGTTGCGATCTTCAATCGCCGCGGCCAGGTCATCGAGATCACCCCTGAATGTTTTCAGCATGGCCACTAGCGCGTCACGGTTCGCGACACATATATCCCGCCACATCACTGGATCGCTGGATGCAATTCGCGTGAAGTCGCGGAACCCGCCTGCGGCATATTCGAATATCTCGCGCTGCTCGCTCATGCGCGCCAGACTCTCTACCAACGCAAAAGCCAGCATGTGCGGGAGGTGGCTGGTGGCCGCGAGCACTTCGTCGTGGTGCTCGACACCCATTTCGTTTACGACCGCCCCGACCGCTTCCCACATGGCACGAACCTTCAGTATTGCTGCTGCACTGGTTTCCTCTGTCGGCGTGAGAATAACCCTGCGTCCCTTGTACAGGTCAGGAAAAGAAGCCTCTACTCCGCTTTGCTCGGTACCGGCAATCGGATGGCCCGGGACAAACCAGTCGGGTATCACGCCGGTTGCCGCTTTGACCGCTTCGACCACACTGGCCTTGGCGCTACCGGCATCAGTTACCACCGTATCGACCCCGAGCGTATCTTTTATGGATTTGAACACCGTACCCATGGCGCCGAGTGGCACGGAAACAAAAACCATGTCCGCACCTTCCACAGCGCCGGAGAGGTCTGTGTCATAACGGTCTATAACACCCAGTTCCAGTGCTTTCTGAAGGTGCTGCGGATTGCGGCTGGCGCCTGTAATCTCTTTGACAAATTTCGCCTCGCGCAACGCGCGCGCCAGCGAACCGCCAATCAGACCCACCCCGATAACACACAGACGTTCGATCATGCTGCCAGCACCTTATCAAGCGCTTGCAGAAAACGTTGATTCTCCTCCTGCAACCCGATACTGATGCGCAGATGGCCAGGCATTGCGTAATTATCAACCGGTCTTACAATGACCCCCTCATGCAACAGGGCTTCGTAGACATCACCGGGATCGCGGCCGACATCCACACACAGAAAATTACCCACCGAGGGGATGTATGGCAGGTTCAGTGCCTGTACGCCGTCGACCAGCTGCCGCATACCGTCCTGGTTGGTGCGTACACTCTCATGCAAATGAACCTCGTCGCCCAGTGCAGCAACAGCACCAAGCTGCGCAAAACTATTGACGTTAAAAGGCTGGCGAACACGGTTCAGCACATCGGCCAGCCCGCCCTGGGAAATACCGTAGCCAACGCGCAGGGAAGCCAGGCCATAGGCCTTGGAAAAGGTGCGCGTCACCAGAAGATTGGGGAAATCCGCCAGCCACATCGTGGTATCCGGGTAGTCGGGCTCACTGACATATTCAAAATAGGCCTCGTCGATCACGACGATGATATGTCCCGGCACCGCTTCAACAAAGGCCCGTAGCACCGCCCTGTCCAGCCAGGTTCCTGTCGGGTTATTTGGATTGGCAATAAAAATTACACGGGTATCGGCATCAATCGCCCTAAGCATGGCATCCAGGTCATGGCTGTAACGGGGCCCGTCACTGCCGTCATGTGCCGCGGCCACGTTGGCCCGCGCGCCGATGGCCTGCGTTACCAGCGGGTAAACCGCAAACGCGTGGGCCGAAAATACTGCGGACGAACCAGGCAACAGAAAAGCGCGTGCGACCAGTTCCAGCACATCGTTGGAACCGTTGCCCAGTGTGATGGCGGCGGGATCCACACCGTACCTTTGCGCAAGCGCGGTCTTGAGCTCGAAGCCGTTGCCATCAGGGTAGCGCGCCAGCTCATCAAAGCCGCTGCGCAGGGCTTCCAGCACACGCGGACTCGGCCCTAAAGGGTTTTCGTTGGAAGCAAGCTTTACCGCATTGACAATACCGTATTCCCGTTCCAGCTCGGTTAACGGTTTTCCCGGCGCATAAGGCCTCAATGTCTGGACACCAGGGGTGGCAAGTTGTGCGATGGAGCGGCTCACTGGTACTAGAGCTCACACTTTGGATAGGAGCCCAGCACCTTCAATTGCGCTGCCGTCAGTACCAGCTCATCCAGTGCTGCCGCCACGTTATGATCCCTGGCATGTCCCTCGACATCGAGAAAAAATACGTAGTCCCATTTGCTGACCCGTGACGGACGCGATTCGATACGGGTCATACTCACGCCGTGGCGCGAAATGGGCTCCAGCAGGGCATACAGAGCCCCCGCCCTGTTATGCGCGGCCACCATCAGCGATGTCTTGTCGCTGCCACTGGGCTCGACTTCCTGATCACCGATCACCAGAAAGCGTGTGGTGTTATTGGGTTCATCCTCGATATTTTCCGCCAGGGTACCCAGCGCATACATTTCTGCAGCCGCATCACTTGCAATCGCGGCAATCGTACTGTCTTCACGCGCCAAACGGGCGGCTTCGGCATTGCTGCTGACCGCCACACGTTCGACACCAGGCAGGTTGGCGTCCAGCCATTCGCGGCATTGTGCCAGTGACTGCTGGTGGGCCCGCACGCACTTGATCCCTTCCAGATTACCGGCCTTGGTAAGCAACTGGTGATGGATACGCAACTCCACGTCGCCGCAGATTTTCAGCGGTGAGCGGATAAACATGTCCAGCGTCTGGCTGATTGCACCCTCGCTGGAATTCTCAACCGGCACCACGCCGTAGTCGGCGCTGCCCGCCTCCACTTCACGGAAGATTTCGTCAATGGCGGCGAGTGGTTTGAGCTTCACCGAATGGCCAAAATGTTTCAGTGTGGCGGCCTGGGAATAGGTGCCCTCGGGACCCAGATAAGCGATAGTCAGTGGTTTTTCCAGCGCCAGACAGGCCGACATGATCTCGCGGAACAGGCGCACCACCTCTTCATCGGACAGCGGTCCCTGGTTGCGCTCGCGTACCCGCCGCAGCACTGCCGCTTCCCGCTCCGGCCGATAAAAATCCGTATCGTCGCCCTCGCTGCGTTTGGCTTCCGCCACCAGCTGTGCAGATTCTGCGCGCTTGTTCAGCAGCTTCTGGATTTCCTCATCCAGGCTATCGATACCCTTCCTCAGTTGATCCAGCCTGGAATCAGACATAAGGCCTCTGTAATCCTATAGTACCCGCACCGCAAGTACGCCTTCGGTCGCGGCAATTTTGTCTACACAGTCCTGGCAGACTTCACTGTCGACATCCACCAGTGTATAGGCAAGATCACCACGCGACTTGTTGATCATATCAACAATATTCAAGCCGGAGTCAGCCAGCGCAGTGGATATCTGCCCGAGCATATTGGGCACATTCTCGTTCACAATCGCCAGGCGGTACCCCCCGTAGCGCTTCATGTACACCTTGGGAAAGTTCACCGAATTACGCACATTGCCATTTTCCAGATAATCACGAACCTCGTCAGCCACCATGATGGCGCAGTTATCTTCCGCCTCTTTGGTGGAGGCACCGAGGTGCGGCAGGGTAACGACGCGCGGATTATCCTTCAGCAGGTTGCTGGGGAAGTCGCAGACATAGGCATACACCTTGCCCTCGTCCAGCGCCTTGACCACGGCTTCGTCGTCGATAATACCGTTGCGGGAGAAGTTGAGCAGCACCACATTGTCCTTCATGGAACGCAGCCGCTCGGCATTGATCATATGGCGTGTCCCATCGACCAGCGGCACATGGAAGGTGACGAAATCCACCTGCGACAACAGGTCATCGATACCCGTGGCCTGTTCGACATCCGACGACATTTGCCAGGCGCTTTGCACCGTGATGTCAGGATCATAGCCGATGACCTTCATGCCAAGTGCATGCGCAGCATTGGCGACCTGCACACCAATGGCGCCCAGCCCGACCACGCCCAGCGTGCGCCCGGGCAGCTCCATACCGGCAAAGTTCTTCTTGCCGCTCTCGACCTGCTTGCTGATTTCACTGTCATCGCCGTTCAGGCCACGCGCAAAATTCCAGCCCTGCACCAGGTTGCGCGCCGCCATCAACATACCGGCCAGCACCAGTTCCTTCACCGCGTTGGCATTGGCGCCCGGCGCGTTGAACACCGGCACTCCACGCATGCTCATTTTGTCTACAGGGATATTGTTAACACCGGCACCGGCGCGGCCGATGGCTTTTACCGAAGCAGGGATAATCATGTCATGCATATTATACGAGCGCAGTAGAATGGCATCCGGATGCGTTATCTCGGAAGCAATTTCGTAGCTATCGAGCGGCAACCGTTCCAGGCCGGCGACGGAGATATTATTCAGTGTCAGGATCTTGTGCATGCTCTCTTCTTTCTAATTCAGTGCATACAGACGTTGGACGGAATAACTTTCCAGGACGCGCTGTGAATACATGCCCCAGGGCACCTTCTCGACCGCAGGGGCGGTCTCACCTTGTCCCTGTACGCTCGATGGCAGCATCCCTGCTGCCGACGGTTCTGGAAAGTTATTCCGTCCAACGTCTGTATTCAAATTTAACCGTGCTGTTTCTCAAACCCGGCCATAAAATCCACCAGCGCGCGCACGCCTTCTTCCGGCATGGCATTGTAGATACTGGCGCGCATGCCACCCACCGAGCGGTGGCCCTTGAGCGTTACCAGACCGGCCTGTTTAGCCTCTTCCAGGAAGGTTCCATCCAGCTCCGGATCAGCCAGCGTGAACGGTACATTCATCCATGAGCGGCAATCCGGGTCAACCGGGTTGCTGTAGAAATCCGAAGCATCGATGGCATCGTACAGCAGTTTCGCCTTGGTGTGGTTGACCATGGCCATCGCCTCCAGACCACCTTTCCGCTTCAGCCAGTCGAACACCAGACCCGCCAGATACCAGCCGTAGGTCGGCGGCGTATTGTACATCGACTCGTTGTTGGCATGGGTAGCGTAATCGAACATGACCGGCTGACCGTCAACCGGCTGACCGATCAGGTCTTCGCGCACAATCACCACCGTCAGGCCGGCCGGGCCGATATTCTTCTGTGCACCGGCATAGATCACGCCGTAACGGCTGACATCGATCGGCCGTGACAGAATAGTCGAAGACATATCCGCCACCAGCGGCACCTCGCCGACATCGGGAATCCAGTGATACTCGACGCCACCGATGGTTTCGTTCGGCGTGTAGTGCACATAGGCCGCATCGCTATCCAGCTGCCAGCTGGCAGGCTCGGGAATACTGGTAAATTTGTCAGCTTCAGAACTGGCGGCGACATTGACATTGCAATAACGCTTGCCTTCGGCAATCGCCTTCTTGCCCCAGGCGCCGGTCCAGATATAGTCCGCCTTGTCCCTGCCACGCAGCAGGTTGATGGGCACCATCGCGAACTGGCTGGATGCACCGCCCTGCAGGAACAGCACCTTGTAGTTGTCCGGGATTTTCATCAGCTCGCGCAGATCGGCTTCCGCCTGCTGCGCGATGGACATGAATTCCTTACCACGATGACTCATTTCCATGACCGACATGCTGCTGCCGTGCCAGTCCACCAGTTCATCACGCGCCTGCTCCAGCACCTCTGCCGGCAATACCGCTGGACCGGCGCTGAAGTTGTACACCTTGGTCATTCTTTACTGCTCCCGGGAAAAATTAAAACTTAATCGTCGGCTGCGCTGCTATCGTCATCGCCGTCTTCCTGAACTTCGACGATGCGCTCGACACCAACCAGCCGTTCATCATTGTGCAGATTTATGAGCCTGACACCCTGGGTGTTACGGCCCATCATGGAAATCTCGTTGACGCGCGTACGCACCAGCGTGCCGCCGTTACTTATCAGCATGATTTCGTCATCGTCCCCGACCAGCACCGCGCCGACCACGTCACCGTTACGGTCCGAACCCTGGATCGAAATAACGCCCTGGCCACCGCGCCCGTGGGTCGGGTAATCGGACATCAGGGTACGCTTGCCATAGCCATTTTCGGTCGCGGTGAGCACCGCACCTTCGTTGACAATAATCAGCGCAATCACTTTCTGATTTGCGCTGAGGCGAATGCCGCGCACACCACAGGCAGTACGCCCCATGGGACGCACATCGGACTCCTTGAAGCGGATCGCCTTGCCGGCACTGCTGAACAGCATCACGTCACGGCTGCCGTCGGTGATGTCGACATTGATCAGGTAATCGTCAGCGCGCAGATCGACGGCAATAATACCGTTGCTGCGCGGGCGCGAGAAATCGGACAGTGGGGTTTTCTTGACTGTACCCTGCGCCGTGGCCATGAAGATAAACTGGTCCTCGCTGTACTCGCGAATCGGCAACACTGCGTTGATACGCTCGCCTTCTTCCAGCGGCAGCAGGTTGACGATCGGTTTACCCCGCGCCAGGCGTCCGGCCTGAGGCAGCTGGTACACCTTCAGCCAGTAGGCCTTGCCGCTGCTGCTGAAACACAGAATGGTATCGTGGGTGCTGGCGATGAACAGCTTGTCGATAAAGTCCTCTTCCTTGATCCTGGTCGCCGATTTTCCGCGCCCGCCACGCCGCTGTGCGCGGTAATCCGACAACGGCTGTGACTTGGCGTAGCCCGTGTGCGACAAGGTCACCACCACGTCTTCCTCGGTGATCAGGTCTTCCATGGTGAGATCGAGCTGGTCCACCAGGATTTCAGTGCGGCGCTCGTCACCAAACTGGTCGAGGACTTCCGCCAGCTCGTCGCGGATCACGCGCATCAGACGGTCCGGGTTGTTGAGGATATCCAGCAGGTCGTCGATATTTTCAATGACTTCCTTATATTCAGCAACGATCTTGTCCTGCTCCAGGCCGGTCAGCTGGTGCAGGCGCAGATCCAGGATCGCCTGTGCCTGGGTTTCCGACAGATGGTAAACGTCGTCGTGATAGCCGTACTGTTCCTCGAGTCCATCCGGACGCGAGGCCTCACTGCCGGAGCGCTGCAACAGCTCGCTGACGATGCCCGGCTGCCATGCCCGCCGTACCAGTTCCGTGCGTGCCTCGACACGGCTGCTGGACGACTTGATCAGTGCGATCACTTCATCGATATTGGCCAGCGCAACCGCCAGCCCTTCCAATATATGGGCGCGTTCGCGCGCCTTGCGCAGCAGGTACACGGCGCGCCGCGTCACCACCTCGCGACGATGACGTACAAACGCTTCCAGTATCTGCTTCAGGTTCAGCAGGCGTGGCTGACCGTCGACCAGCGCCACCATGTTGATGCCGAACACGTTCTGCAACTGGGTGTGCTGGTACAGGTTGTTCAGTACCACTTCCGCTACTTCGCCGCGCTTCAGCTCAATGACCATGCGCATGCCGTCCTTGTCGGACTCGTCACGCAGGTGACTGATACCTTCTATCTTTTTGTCCTTGACCAGCTCGGCGATTTTTTCCAGCAAGCGCGCCTTGTTAACCTGGTAGGGCAGCTCGGTCACGACTATGGTCTGTTTAGGGCCGTCCTCGCCCTCGATATGACTGCGCGCACGAATACGGATGCGCCCGCGACCGGTGTGGTAGGCCTCGTGGATGCCACGCACGCCGTTGATGATAGCTGCAGTCGGCAAATCCGGACCGGGGATGATCTCCATCAGCTCGGCGATGGAGATCTCGGGATTGTCGATCACTGCGAGGCAACCATTGACGATCTCGGCGAGATTGTGCGGCGGAATATTGGTCGCCATACCGACCGCAATACCGGCGGAACCGTTGATAAGCAGGTTCGGCAGCCGGGTTGGAAATACCGATGGCTCGTGTTCAGACTCGTCGTAGTTGGGCGTGAAATCGACGGTTTCCTTGTCGAGGTCAGCGAGCAGCTCGTGTGCAATCTTCGCCATGCGCACTTCGGTGTAACGCATGGCGGCTGGCGAATCTCCGTCCACCGAACCGAAGTTACCCTGGCCATCAACCAGCATGTAACGCAGCGAGAACGGTTGCGCCATGCGTACGATGGTATCGTAGACGGCAGTGTCACCGTGCGGGTGGTACTTACCGATAACATCACCGACTACGCGCGCGGATTTCTTGTAGGGCTTGTTCCAGTCGTTGCTGAGCACATGCATGGCGTACAGCACCCGACGATGCACCGGCTTCAGCCCGTCACGCACATCCGGCAGTGCCCGCCCGACGATCACGCTCATGGCGTAATCGAGATAGGATTGGCGCATTTCGTCTTCCAGGTTGACTGGAAGCACTTCTTTGGCGAAATCAGCCATGAATACTCTAGATGCTCAGCTCGTGAGGCGCGCTCAAACAATGAGAGCGCGTAAATGAATAATGGTAACACACCCGGGCGGGGTACTGCATCAGAACAATCGGCGCTGACAACGCTCCTGAGACGGCCTGAACGACGCTACGTCAATTTATCGTCACTTCATCATGGCCGCCATTTTGGCGAGATCCGGACGTTCGACGCCCCCCCGTTCGGTGACGATAACATCCACCAGATCAGCCGGCGTGACATCAAACGCCGGATTCCAGGCCTGCGCACCGGCAGCCGCAATCCGTTGCCCGCCAAGCGCCAGCACTTCATCCGGCGAACGGGCCTCAATAGGAATATCCTCGCCTGACGCAATCGCCATATCCACGGTGGAACTCGGCGCCACCACCATGAATTTCACACCGTGGTGACGCGCCGCAACTGCCGCGCTGTATGTCCCGATCTTGTTCGCAACATCACCGTTGGCGGCAATACGATCCGAACCCACGATCACCCATTGCACCTTGCCTAGCTTCATCAGATGTGCCGCCGCGCCATCCACCAGCAAGGTGACCGGGATCCCGTCCCTGACCAGTTCCCAGGCGGTCAGGCGAGCGCCCTGCATCCAGGGGCGCGTTTCATCGGCAAACACCGCGCTGAGTTTACCAGCCGACCAGGCACTGCGTATCACGCCAAGTGCCGTGCCATAGCCACCGGTCGCCAGCGAACCGGTATTGCAATGTGTGAGCACGCCGCTGCCGGCATCGATAAACCCGGCGCCCAGCTCGCCCATGGTACGGTTGGCCTGTATGTCCTGCTCTTGAATACTGCGCGCCAGTTCCAGCAGTGCCGGCACCGGGTCACCCTGCAGAGTCTCTGCTTTTTCCTGCATGTGTCGCAGCGCCCAGCCCAGGTTGACCGCAGTGGGACGCGCCTGGTTCAGGACTGCGAGATCCTGCTGAAAGCCTGAGCGCCAGTCGCCACGATCGGCAGCAAAGCGTGCCCGGGCAGCGAGCACTGCGGCGTAGGCCGCGGTAATCCCGATAGCGGGTGCGCCGCGCACCACCATCTCGCGTATTGCATCGGCAGCCACCTGGCAGTCGCTGATAACCAGCGTTTCCTCCCTGCCGGGCAGGAAGCGTTGATCCAGCAGATGCAGTGCGTCGTCCACCCACGCCACGGCACGAATCTGATCATTGGAATTTGGCATTTTTCTTACTCAACTTATTAGTGTAATTTACAAACGAATGTATAGTTATTACCTATTGCACTTGCAAGGGCTTAACAGAACGGTTTAACTTAATCTGGTATTTGATTGGGTTTAATCCCCTGCCGCTTGACTAAAGCGCCTGCTTTTAGCAGTGGTGCATCTGTAGGAGCGCCGGCCTTCGGCGCGATTGTAACGGCATGCTGGTCGCGGTCAGGAGACCGCTCCTACAGTTTTTCAGACAACAGCAACAACCCCGTCACGAGGAGACTATAATGGAATCGATAACAACTATCGACTGGACTGATCCGGGCCTCATCCAGGCCCTGCTGATACCCTGGGGTATTCGCCTCGCTATCGCGCTTGCCATCTTCATTATCGGTCGCTGGATAGCACGCTGGCTGACCAATATCGTCCGCAAGCTGATGACCAAGTCCAACCTGGACGTCATGCTGATCAACTTCCTGGGTAACCTGGTCTACACGGTACTGATACTGGTGGTCGTGATGGCCACGCTTGACCACCTGGGTATAAGAACAACATCGCTGCTCGCTGTTTTCGGTGCCGCAGGTCTGGCCATCGGTCTGGCATTAAAAGACTCGCTGTCCAACTTCTCTTCCGGCGTCATGATCATTCTGTTCCGCCCGTTCAAGGTCGGTGATTTCATCGAGGCCGCGGGTGCTGCTGGCGTGGTCGAGGAGGTGCGCATGTTCGCGACCATTATGCGTACCGGCGACAACCGCCAGATCATCGTGCCGAATGGCCAGATCTACGGCGGCACCATTACCAACTACTCGGCAAAACCCACCCGGCGCATAGACCTGGTATTCGGTATTGGCTACGGAGATGACATCGCAAAAGCCAAAAAGATTATTGACGATATCATGCAACAGGATGAGCGCATCCTGTCCGATCCGGCGCCTGGCATTGCGCTGGGCGAACTGGCCGAAAGCAGCGTCAATTTCAATGTGCGCCCCTGGGTAAATAACGAAGACTATTGGCCGGTGCGCGCGGACTTGCTGGAAAAAATCAAACTGGCCTTCGACGCTAATGGCATCAGCATCCCGTTCCCGCAGCAGGACGTGTATATGCACGAAGTGGCCTGACGCAAGGATCGCCAGGGGAAAACCTGCTCAGCATATACCCCCTGGCGGTCAATACCGGCAGATCGAAGGCGTATTTCCCTGCTACGGCCCTGCCCCGCTATACTGACGCGATGAAAACAACAGAAACCCTGCTCCACGCCCGCTGGGTGATCCCCGTGGAGCCCGATGCCACAGTGCTCGAATACCACAGCATTGCCATTGAAGAGGGACGTATCAGCGCCATCCTGCCATCGGCTGATGCCCGTCAATCGTACCAGGCACAGACGGTACTGGAACTCGACCAGCACGCTCTGATTCCCGGCCTGATCAATGCACACACACATGCCGCCATGACCCTGCTGCGCGGTATCGCCGATGACCTGCACCTGATGGACTGGCTGCAGAATCATATATGGCCCGCGGAACAGAGATGGGTCGGCGAACAGTTTGTGCACGACGGTACCCAGCTTGCCGTGGCAGAAATGTTGCGCAGCGGTACCACCTGCTTTAACGATATGTACTTCTTCCCTGAAGTCAGTGCACGCGTGGCCGCCAGCAGCATGATACGCGCCTGCGCCGGCATGATATTGATCGACTTCCCAACCGCTTATGCTGACAACCCGGAAGAGTACTTCGCCAAAGGACTGGCGCTACACGATGAATACAAACACCATCCACTGGTCAGCTGCGCGTTCGCACCCCACGCCCCTTACACAGTCTCCGACCAGCCATTGAAAAAAGTCCGGATGCTGGCCGATGAGCTGGATCTTCCGGTCCACATTCATTTACACGAAACGGCGAGCGAAATCGCCAACAGCCTGAAAGACACCGGACAGCGTCCACTCGACCGACTGGAGCAACTGGGACTGCTGTCCCCTAACCTGGTCGGCGTACACATGACCCAGCTGGAAGACAGTGAAATCCAGCGCCTCAGCGATTGCAGCGCCAGTGTAGTGCACTGCCCCGAATCCAACCTGAAACTGGCGAGCGGTTTCTGTCCGGTACAGAAGCTGGTCGATGCCGGTGTGAATGTGGCACTGGGCACGGACGGTGCCGCCAGCAACAATGATCTCGATATGCTGGGTGAAATGCGCTCCGCGGCCCTGCTGGCCAAGGCAGTACACCAGGATGCCAGCGCCCTGCCCGCCCATACGGCGCTGCGCATGGCCACCCTGAACGGTGCCCGCGCCCTCGGTATAGCCGACCAGACCGGTTCCCTTGAAACCGGCAAATGGGCGGACATCAGCGCGATCGACCTCGGTGCACTGGAAACCCAGCCGCTCTACGACCCGGTATCGCAACTGGTTTATGCCGCCGGCCGGGAGCAGGTGACGGATGTCTGGGTGGCTGGTCAGCACGTTCTGAAAGCACGCGCATTGACGCACCTTGATATCCATGATCTCATTCAGCGCGCAAGCGGCTGGCAGAAACGTATCGCCGCAGGTGATCCCAGCCTGTAATTTCGGTATCGTGTGAACCATGAACGCAACCACTCACAACGTCGATCACGCCGAAGTCAATAAATTCGAGGAACTCGCTACGCGCTGGTGGGATCCCAACAGCGAGTTCAAGCCGCTGCACGACATCAACCCGTTGCGGGTCGACTACATCAATCAACGCGCAGCGCTGGAAAACCGCAAGGTCATCGACATTGGCTGCGGCGGTGGCCTGCTGTCGGAAGCGATGGCAGTACTGGGGGCACAGGTCACCGGTATCGATATGGGCGAGGCCCCACTCACCGTCGCCCGCCTGCACCAGCACGAATCCGGCATAACTGTCGATTACCAGCGCACCACAGCCGAACAGATGGCTGAACAGAACCCCGGCCGGTTCGATATCTGCACCTGCCTGGAAATGCTCGAACATGTCCCTGACCCCGCATCGGTAGTACAAGCCTGTGCAGACCTGACCTGTCCCGGTGGAGACCTGTTCTTCTCAACCATCAACCGTAACCCGAAAGCCTGGCTGTTCGCCGTGGTCGGTGCAGAGTACCTGCTGCGCATGCTGCCCAAAGGCACCCACGACTACCGTAAATTCATCCGGCCGTCGGAACTCGAACGCTGGGCGCGAGCCGCGGGACTGGAACTGCAGAACCTGACCGGCATGACCTACAACCCGCTGACGCAGGAATACAAACTCGGTACCGATGTCGATGTAAACTACCTGGCCTGGTTCAAGAAAGCAGAATGATTCAAACCGTCCTGTTCGACCTCGACGGCACCCTGCTCGATACTGCCCCCGACCTCGCCAACGCGCTGAATGCAGTGCTGGAAATGAATGGTCGCCCCGCACTGCCTTTCGAACATATCCGCCCCGTCGTCTCGCACGGCGGCCGCGCCCTGGTCGAACTGGGCTTCGGACTGGCACCCGAGCACCCGGACTTCGAACCGCTCAGAAAACAGTTGCTCGACTATTACCGCGAACATATCGCCGACGAAACAACGCTATTCCCCGGCATGAACGATGTCCTGGAAAGCATTGAACAAAGTGGCAGGAACTGGGGTGTCGTCACCAATAAACCGGGCTGGCTTACAGAACCCCTGATGGACGCGCTCGACCTGACCCGGCGCACCACCGGTATTGTCTCCGGCGACACGCTCGAAGAACGCAAGCCCCACCCGGCCCCTCTGCTGCACGCCTGCGACTTAATCGGTAGCAAGCCCGGCGACTGCCTGTACGTCGGCGATGCCGAACGCGATATCGAAGCCGGACACAATGCCGGCATGACTACCCTGGTAGCGATGTTCGGTTATTTGCTGGAACAGGACAGACCGGAAACCTGGGGTGCAACTGCGTTAGTTCAGAAGCCAGGTGAAATTCTGGACTGGGTGAAGTAATCGACTTACCCCGGCAACTCCGGAAAATCATCGGCATCTGAAACCGGGAACTCCCCCACTGTCTCATTTGCCGCTGACTCATCGGGCCGCATAAATAACAGCGATCCCATTGCCAGCGCATAGAACACGGCCATTAAACCGGCAACCCGGGTCTGTGATTTGGCCGCACCCTGCAACACCTCATCACGATCAATTTCTGCGAGGATCGCCCAGCGAAAGCCGTCTATTTCCATACTGTCGTATGCCGACAATACCGGCACGCCCCGGTAGTCAGGCATCATCATGACACCCTGCTTTCCAGCGAGCGCACGCTTCACTGAAGCGGTTTCGACGCTGGTCTGCAGAACGGTGGACTGTTGGGAGAAGCGTGAAGCACTGCGCATCAGGTAGTCTTCACCCACCAGGTAGGTCTCACCACTGTCGCCCATACCCGCAGTGAATTGCATGATGGAGCCGATTCGATCGATCGGTAATTGAAACGCCAGTACTCCGAGAATGTCACCATCGCCATTTTTCATAGCCTTCGCCATAAACATGGCCGGGGCATCTGCGCTCGGAGCATAGGCCACCAGGTCACTGGTAACGGTACCCTTTTCCGGGGGTGCTGACAGTGCGCGCCGATACACATCGGCTAAACCGGTGTGTTTCCACGTTCCGGTTTTCAGGTTGCTGCCAAAATCCGATTCTTTTTCCACTGTGTAGAAAACGTCACCGTCCGGGCTGATCAGGAAAAGATCATAATAGCCGCGCTCGGTAACAAACTTTTTCGCCAGCGGGTGAAGCCTGGCGTGTAGTGCACTGTACGCCGATCCATCGCCGGCATCGGATAACTGATGGCGTGCACCGGCGGGATGCGGATTACTTTCTATATAGAGTTTGCGAAGCCCGGCACCGGGTTCGCCCTGTTGCGCGGCCGCATTCTGCCAGAGATCAACCAACTCCACCTGCCTTGCCGTCAGCTCTTCGTTGAGGCTCCAGAAGGTTAATTCCGCTTCGGCGGTCTTGAAATAATCCGTCAACGCCTGCTTGCGTAGCGAGTTCAACAACATGAAACGTTCCTGCGCCTGTTCGAACTGCTTGTCAGCCAGGTAGTGCACCATTCCGTAGGCTATTGCCACACTGGCCAGTGCCAGTATCAAACCGGCGGCAAGCATGAACTTCAATCGTGGTTTACTGCTTAGCATCATTCACCTCGACCTTTGGCATCATGACCAGGCGATCCCGAACAACGGTATCCACAGCCTGCCAGGTAAAACTGAAATGCTCAAACTCTTCCCGGGTAACGCGGTCTTTGGACAGGTCCGCCACGATTTGCTGCAGCATACCGAGAAGACGATCCTTGAGTGCTCTGAGTTCGGCAACAGAATCGCTCTTTCCGGCCTGATCGGCAATCTCCATCAAATGCACGCTGTAGTCACTTACGCGGACCTTGTGTGCCCGCTGCAAGCGGGCACGCAGCGCATAGACAAGTGACGAGAGTATCGCCAGAACGTAGAGCAGCGACGCCAGCATGCGTGTGTTCTGCTGCCAGAAACCGGGTTTCTCACGATCATAGTACAGCCGTGCCCCTGGATGGAGTGGCATTGATACGATACCTTCAGCATCGAATGGCTTGATGAAGCCGGCAAGTCGATTCATTGACACCATTTCAGAGTGGCTTTCGAACAAGGTCCGCGTTAGCTGCATAACCAGATCCGGTTGCAGATCCGCGCGCGCCACCAGCATGCGCTCCAGCACCGGCGTAGGCAAATCGACCGCTGGCAGCGAGGGTGAACCGCGATATGCACCGGCGGGAATCACACCGGTCCTTAGCGCCGGGCGTTGCAGGGACAGCGCTTCTGCCTGTTTGATCGGCACCAGTCGCATGGGGTGATCACGCACCAGCTCGCGAATTGACAGGTTGCCCGGCGCCCTGACCCTGAATACCGCGTCGACCTGTCCCATGATCATGGCAAAATCAGCGGCATCATCTGACATGGGCAACGCTGTCATAGCGTCGGGTGACAGCCCATAGTGTTCGGCAGCAAACCAGAAGGCACTGTTCTGTCCGCTGCCTTCGGGCGCAATCGCCACACGCTTGCCGGCAAGTTCGTTAAAGCGTGTAATTTCCGACCTGTCACTGACTATCAGTTGATAGGCATCAGCGTACAGTGACGCCACGGCTGTGACGCTCTCATCGGCGCGTGTATCGGCCTGTATGGTTGCAAACGCCACCTGTCCCGCTTCCAGCAGCCGGGCATTGTCCGCGGAGCCTCCGGTTTCGAATACGTCCAGACGTACATTTGATGCCGACTGGTTATATACCTGCGCAATGACGCTAGCCAGTTTAAAGGCTTCCCCATTACTGGGGCCTGCGGCAATCGCCAGGCGTTCAACGCGCGTCGACATAAACCAGAAAAACGCGGCTGACAGGGTTGCCAACCACAGAACTACAAGAATGATGAAACGCGTCCGTTTGTCCATGGGTTCAAACACTACCCCGCCGCAGACAAATTGTATACCGCGTTATCGGACGGGTTAAACTGTTCGTGCGGGCGAAAATCCCACTCGACGCCGGCATTATCCGGTATGATAACTCCTCATGGAACTCTCACAGTGGTTGATACTTTTGGCGGGCGTAATTTTGGCAGCGGCGGTCGGCTGGCTGCTCGGGCATGCGCGTGCCCAGCGTGATGTCACACGCCTGCGTGAGGACAACGCACGCCTGACCAGCCAGCTGGAAACACAGCAAACCGCCTTCGAAGAAAAAGCGCGCACGCTGGAAGACGTTCGCAATCAGTTTGAAACCACGTTCAAGTCGCTTGCCGGGGACGTGCTCAAATCCAACACCAGTGAATTCCTGAAGCTGGCGGAAACCAGTTTCAATACACTGCACACCAAAGCCAGTGGCGAACTGGAGAAACGTGAAAAAGCGGTCGAGAGCCTGGTAAAGCCTATCCGGGAGTCGCTGGATAAAACCGATCAGCACATCCGCAAAATGGACAAGGAGCGCCATGAAGCTTTTGGTTCACTTACCCAGCACCTGAAGTTCATGGCCACCGCACAGGAACAGCTGCAGGGGGAAACGCGCAACCTGGTTAAGGCATTACGCCGCCCCGAAGTACGCGGCCAGTGGGGCGAGCTTACACTGAAACGGCTGGCGGAACTGGCCGGCATGGTTGAACACTGCG
>Ga0316194_10001199_pt1 | contig 17753 bp, 5 predicted proteins | sample CroRivsedime1_MG_FD_204936 | JGI IMG/M metagenome (GOLD analysis project Ga0316194, IMG submission 204936) | Coastal sediment microbial communities from Maine, United States - Cross River sediment 1 | ecosystem: Environmental > Aquatic > Marine > Coastal > Sediment | place: USA: Maine...
CTGGTACGCGGCTTGCTGACCCTGGCCGATGCACCAGCACTGGCTGAGGCCCTGGCCGCACCGGCGGACGCCACAGCGGTACCGCGCGCGGGTCTCGAAGCACATGCCGTGTTCGGGAATGTCAGCGCTCGCGCAGTGCGCCGCGCCATGACAGCCATCGTCGCGGCCGGCCTGAGTGGTCGGGCCAGCGGACGCGCAGCGCGTCCCGGCACAGGGACTATAACCGGTTTGGGCGCCGGCATCCGTTTGCCTGTCTCTCTTGGTGCGGGTGACATCACGGTCAGCGGTCATGCTGTGGTGGAGCTCTTCGGTGCTGATCTTTCCGGCCCGCCGACGCTGCGCGCGTCGCGCCCACTGTCCGTGCATCTGGAGCTTCGACGTCGTGACGGCTGGCTGGTGGGCGGACCCGGCAGCACTACTGGACACGATCTACGTTGGCTCGAGTTCAACATGACGCTGCCGCTTGGCAGCAGCGGCAATGCCGAAGCCGAGGTCGTATTACACGAAGCGCGCGTCTTTACCATCCAGCGCGACCGTTGGTTCGTTCGTCACAGTGGCTCCACCTCAATCAGCGACGAGGTGGTGACGCCGGCCCTGCCCGAAGTCGGCGTATTGTTGTCGAGCGCCATCCGGGAGTTAACGCTCGATACCGATTCCGGCATCACCACCTTTGTCGATCTGCTGGAACTGACAGGCGTGTTCTCGCTTAGCGCTTCAGGCACCCAAGGCGGCTTCGTCGCGTCGGCCCTCGACAGCATTCTGAATCAACCCGATACTCACTTCCGGCAATTGATTGATGCCATCCCCAGTCGACAAGCGCTGCAGCCGGTGATGAACACGATCATGACGCCGCTGTCCGGCATCAGCATTGACCTGGCCCAACGGCGCATGGACTTCACGCTTTCCGGCACACCCGGCACCATCGGGCTGTTACCGTGGTCGATTTCGGCGTTTGTGACCGCGGGCGCTGATTTCGGCGGCCAGCTGCATCTCGGCGCAACCGGATCCGGTTTACGCATAGATCTAAATCCACTCACCGCAGTGGTGCAATGGCCACGCCCGGCGGCGGCCAGCCCGGACCTGATACCGGTATGGCCGGCGCCTGACCTCAGTCGGCTCCTCACGGAGCTGCCGTCGGTGCTCATCGCCAGCGCGGTTCGGCTTGGTCTCGACTACCTGCGCGAGCTGGACGACGGCGCGCAACCTGTTATCGATGCCGCGCTGGACGCTATCGGTCTTTTGTCCGGCAGCGCCGGCGCAGCGTCACGCCGGGTACGCGTTCCACTGCTCTTGCTGACCGATCCTGTCGAGTGGTGCAAAAACCCGGCGGCCTTCGGCGAGGTTTCCGGCGCTTTCTCGTCTAGCAAAGTGGCGCTCTTCTTCGATGCCCTGAAACCTTTGCTCGGCATCGGCGGCGGCCCTGGCCAGATACAGCTGGCCCCGGGCGCATTGATTTCTGTTTCCGCCGGCACTGGCAGCTTGCGCCTGGTACTCGACCTCGACGGCTCCGCCCTGAGCACGCCTCCCGGCGGTGTGCCGCGGCTCGCCTTCGGCGGCAGCTTCGGCCTTGATATCGCTGACAGTGGGTCGATCCAGCCAGCCGTAGACCTGTTCGTCGGTATGCCTGACGCGACCACCGGCCGGCAAGCCGTTCATCTCATTGTGTCCGATGCGGCGCGCCTGTTCATTCGACCGCAAGCCGGTAGCGATATCAGTCTCTACCCCAATCCACCCGGCCTAGGCAGCGTCGCGGGCGCGGCGCTTCAGGTCCTGCCATTTGCGCTGGATGAAATCGCCAAGCTCACTACCCCGCCGCTTGCTGCCAATGCGGCTGCCATCGTAACCGCACTCGGCGACATACTCGACCTGCGGTCCGGCGCACCCCTGAAGTTCGATGGCGCGAAACTCAATACCTGGGCGGAAAATCCGGCACAACGCTTCGCCGACCGACTCCCGGTTTTACAACAGGCGGCGCTGACGCAATTGGCCAGCGCTATCGGACCGGTGCTGCCCGCGCCGCTCGCCGTGTCCGCTCCGAGCGGTCGTCTGCTGGTCCAGGCCGGTCCGGTGGAAGTGGATTTTGCCACCGCACCATTCGACGTCCAGGTGCGGGTAAACGCCAGCGCTGTGCCCTTCGCCGGGGTCGTGGCAGCGACGATTGCCTTTGACACTACGGGCTTCCGATCCTTTGCAGGCACAGTCGGTCCCGCTTCGATTCCGATCAATGGTATTGCGCTGCGACCACTGGTGGCGGTGGCAGTGGGGCCTGCGTTGGGAACGGGAACGCGGATCGACGTGGGCACCGCAGTCGATGCGAGTGGCACCGATAGCGTCCTGGCGCGCTGGAATCTGTCGGCTGGTTCCTTTGCGCTGATGTCCAGGAAAGGAACGACCATCACCAGCGACCCGACCGAGGTAGCGCTCGTCCTGGTCAAGATTGCCCTGGATCTGGTGACACGCTTTGCCATGCAGACATCCGCGGTGCAAGCCTTGCTGGACAAACCGGTACCACGCACCAGCACGCCCGGCACCAGGGTCAAAACGCTGTTCCGTGGTGTCTTCCTCGAAGATGTCACCAATCCTGCCGCTATCGACCCCGCCCTGTTCGACCCGAGCCTGTTAGCGGGTCGCTTCATGCGTCTGCTGAAGAATATTGCTGAGGCGGGTCCAAGCATTGACGTCGGCGGCGGGATTGCCATCGGTGTGGAGCTCGATAGTCAGGTTGTCAAACTCACGCTCGGTGTCAACGGCCGCATCGATATTGCCTCGGGAGACATTCGAGTTTCCATCGAAGCCGATTCACGCTGGATCAAGGGTCAGCCGACGGCGGGGCTGGAGATCGGGCTGGTTGACCTGAGCGGCCCAGACTTTAGGCCGTCTCTGGCGGTCAACGGTATCGGCCTTCGTATCAGTCGCACAGCGGCACCACTGCTCGACAGCGTGATTCAACTCGGCTCGGTTGCGGTGCACTTATTTGCCGACATCTCCGCTACACAGTTTTCTGGCGGTGCGCAATTGCAGCTAAGCGACCTCGCCGTCGGCGCTGCCGGCGCAAGTGGCGGCGGCAATGCCGTGGCCCAGGGCATCATGGGCGACACCGGTTCCGGCAGCGACGCGCTGGCACCCGCCTTCAGCCCGGCGCTGGCGGTGCAGACGCACAGCGGCGGAGCGGTACTGGTTTCACTCTCGGCGGGTGAAGGCGACGGGCCGTGGTGGTTGTCTATCCAGAAAGGCTTTGGCCCGCTCTACGTGGAACAAGTCGGTTTCGGCGTTACGGTCAGACAGGACCAACTCGAAAAAATCGCCATTCTGTTCGATGGGCGCGTCTCCATCGCCGGCCTGGTCGCTTCGGTGGACGACTTGCAACTCACCTTCACGGTAACGTCCGGTGCATCGCTGTTCGATGCCTCGCGTTGGGCCGTGGACCTGGCAGGGCTCGCGGTCAGCGCCGACATCGCCGGCGTGACACTGGCCGGTGGCCTGCGCAAGTTCGGGACCGAGCCGGATATCGAATACGTAGGCATGCTCATGGCGCGCGTCGCCACCTACGGCTTGTCGATTTATGGCGGCTACGGAACCGGTGTCAGCGATGGCGTTCGATTCACCGCGTTCTTCGCCTTCGGCGCGGTCACAGGGCCGATCGGCGGCCCACCGGCATTTTTCCTCACCGGCATCGGCGGTGGCTTTGGTATCAACCGCGACCTGATCTTCCCGCAGGACCTGAGCAACTTCGCTGACTTCGTGATGATCAAGGCACTCGATCCGTCGGCCTCCGCCAGTTCCGACCCCATGCAGGAACTGCTCACGGTACGTAACACCTTCCCGATGCGCCGTGACCGTTTCTGGTTCGCCGCCGGCCTCAGCTTCACGAGTTTCGCACTGGTAGACGGTGTGGCCGTCGTAGCCGTCTCGTTCGGCGGCGGGTTCGAATTGACCCTGCTCGGTCTCGCACGCATGGCACTGCCACGGCCCCAGGTACGACTGGTCTCGATCGAACTCGGTCTGCTGGTACGTTTCTCTACGCGTGACGGTGTCATGTGGATCCAGGCTGAATTGACAGAAAATTCCTGGCTGTTACACGAATCGGTGCGCTTGACCGGTGGCTTCGCCTATGTACTGTGGTTTGACGGCGAACGTGCCGGCGAATTCGTACTGACGCTCGGTGGCTATCACCCCAATTTCCATCGCGATGGTTACCCGCAAGTGCCACGACTCGGCTTCCGCTGGCAAGTGGCGAGCAACATTTCGATCAAGGGAGAAAATTATTTTGCCCTGACCTCGGAGGCCCTGATGGCCGGCGGCGCACTCGAGGCCTCGGCAAAGTTTGGTCCGGCCTGGGCCAATGTCTCGTTTGGTGCCAATGTCATTATCTATTTTGATCCATTCCGTTACGAAGCGGACGCCCACGCGCGCATCTCCGCCGGGGTAACCATCGATTTGTGGCTCGGCGAGATCACCATTTCCATCAGCCTCGGCGCACGTATCGCCGTGGCCGGACCGGATTTCCACGGTAAGGCTACATTCGAAGTGGGTCCGATCGAGCTTACGGTGAAATTTGGCGGCTCGGACAAGAACCGCTACGAGCCAATTTCCTGGAACGACTTCGTCAGCAAATATCTTGAAGCCGCCAGCCCCGGCGTCGCGCGGGTGCTGACAACACTACCGGGCAAGGGCTCGATACCGCCCGGCACCGGCCCGAACGGCGAGGAGCAAGGCACCGCCGACGGCTCAGCGCAAAAGCCTTTCGAGGTATTGAGCGAATTTGAATTGACCGTCACGGCCAGTGTGCCCGCTACCCGACTGGTGGCCGGCGCCACGACATACAACCAGCCAGCCAGCCGCGCACTTGGCATCGCACCGGTGGGCGACGCCAGCATGTCCTCCAGCATTGAACTGCATCTTTATCCGGCAGGGCGGGTTGGCGATGCAGCTCAGGACAAGATGTCCGTACTACGCCTCGCGTCGACCTCGAACGGCTCGTTTCCGGTCGGCGCCTGGGGTCCGGTGCAGTCGCGCGAGAACAAAAAGATTCCCAAAGGCGAAGTAATCCAGGCGCTCAACGGTGGGTTGTTTATTTCGGAAGCCACAGTGGACGGTACTATCCCCGCGGAAATCGACTACAAACAGGTTGAGGCGGGACCGCGTAAGCCGCTGCCGTTCGTAGTGGAGAAAATCAACCGCAGGCGCTTGGTGACCGGTGCAAGGAAACTTGTCGCGCTGCTGCCGACACTGACCGATGTCGATATGATCTACCAAACAGCCACACCCTGGCTCGCCGACGCAGGCAACAGCCAGCTGGCGCTTGTCTCGCTACGCGGCGACCGCGCTGCACCACCACGGCTTGGATCGCTCGGCGAGCGTATGGCATCGCGTACGCCAAAGGCGAGAATCAAACTCGCTAAACCCGATGCCGCGAAGAAATTCGATCTGGAAGTACGCGCGCCCGAAGCAATCGCGATTCTCGCGCCACTGGCACGACGCGAGGTCAAGCTGCAACGCACCAGCGTAAAGTCTGACCTCGAACGGGTGTTAGCACCGACATTGCAGACCGCCGAGACTGCCATGAACAAGGACCTGGCCGCCAGGCTGGTGCGCGTGGCACCGCGCGCGGCGTCGTCTGGCGAGCGAACAGTGCTCGCGTCCCGCCAGGTACCGATAAGCCGCCAGGCACGCATGGCGCCCGCCGCCGTGGATGGACGTGGTGCGGATAGCGGCGGACGAATGCGGCTGAAATCACTCACCGCGTCCATGACCAGTGTTCGCACCACCGACCCCGGCGCATCCATTTCGGCAGGCGAGGTGGCTGTGCTGGCGATGCCCAATGCACGTCGCGACAGTGGCTTCGGCGCGCGTCCCACCCTCGCCTTCCAGGGCCGCGCGCGCGTGGTGATGCTGGGAGCCGGCGGCGACATTCTCTCCGACCTGACAGCGACCCGCGGCCGCGCACCGATACCGCAGGGAACCGAGCGTATTGCGGTATGGGCGGCGCCCGCTGATCCGGCGCTGGCGATTTCCGGTTTGTCGGGATGGCAGGATAGCCAAAGCCTGGCTTATATGGGCTGGTCTACCTGCCTGTGCCGCGGTGGCTCGGTCTATTCGGAATCTGCGCGGCTACGCCGTGGACCGGAATCATTCAAGGCCGGCTGGATTGGTGCCAGGGAGTTTGTCGAAAACTCGCGTCTGGTGACAACGCGGTTCACGCAGGCGATAAGTACCGTGGTAGTCATCGTCAATGAGAACGCACCGGGCGATGCAGCGGCGGATTTTTCACTCAGCCTGGAAGGCGCCAGCGTAGCGCGCGACGTGGCCGATGAGGATCTTGCACCCGTAGTGCTGTCGAGCGGCGCGCGCCGCATTCTGGTTTATTCCGTCGAGACCGATGCACAGGCCCAGGCTGTCTCCGTCAAGATAATCCGTGACGGCAGCATCACCATCGTCGGTGTCATGGCCTCGGCGACCGAGGCATCGATAGTCGCGGCGCGCCTCACGGAACAGTCCACGGACAGCCTGCTCGACGCCGCCTTGTCGAATCCGGGCGAAGCCGTTGCCGTACGCTTTGTGAAAGCAAGGCGGTCTGCCCGTAAAAATTTAAAACGGAGAAGTTGATCATGGTAAGTCCCGGAAAATTTGTGCTGCACAGCCGTGCTGTTCCGCCCCTCACGGCCGGCGATTACGTGCTGCAGGGCAAACAGACCATCACCAGCAGTGGCAATCGACCGACCTCAAACTATGAAGCGAACCTTCGCGTGACCTCGGCACGCTTCAAGCTTCCTCCGGACCAGATACTTTCCACCTACCCGCCGGCAAATTCAGAAGGCGCCTATGAGTCGCGGCTGCCGCAAATCGTGATTAAACGCCGCACACTGCCATGGGAACGCGTCGCAGAGCCGGACGATAGTGCCGCAGAACCGGTCGATCGCGAGATACCGTGGATGGCGCTGGTGGTGATCGCCGAGGGTGAAGGCCAGATTTCCGCCGAGGTCCCGGTCACCGACTGCGTGACACCGGGCGTAACACTCGACGGTCCCAACGACGTCGCGCGCGGTATCTACCTGTCCGTTCCCAGAACAACTGTCACCAAGGTCTTTCCGACCAAACAGGATTTGCAGCTGCTCGCACACGTACGCGAAGTCGATCTCGAAGATACCGAGCTGGCGATGGGTGACGATGACGGCTTTCTCGCGGTCATCATGGCCAACCGTCTGCCGCAATATGATCGCGTAGCCTGCAAACCGGTGCGTTACACGGCGTGCCTGCTCAACCTGGAAGGCCAGCTCGATGTGCTGCCGCCACCGACCACACCGGTCAACCAGTTCGCGGCTCTGGCGGAGGTATTCAATGTGCTCGACTACTACACGAGCGCGGAGACCGGCGGCGGTTCGCCGGATAAAATATTCATGGCCTCGACAGCCCGGCCGCCGGACAATATCAACATATCCGGGACCGCACTGCGTGCGGCACCCGCTACCGCTGCGGCGAAAACAAAAGCACCGACCACCAGGCAGGCAAAGAACGCTGTGCCCGGACCGGGCGTGGCAGCGGATTGGCAAACGACCACGAAAAAAGTGGAGAACGTTGCCCTGACCGCTGCTTCGGGACAGGCGGCGTACGCGGTACGCGATGCCATGAAAGGCGGGTTTCGCTTTCCTGTCGAAGGTATTGTCTCCGAGCCGGTTTACCGGTTTCCAATCCTCACCCACTGGTCGTTTACCTGTGATGGGGGCGGGTCGTTCGAATCCTTGATGCGCGGCATCGATGTCGGTCTGCTGGGGACGCTGCCGGGACCCGATGCGAAGAAGAAGCGTCCCGACTGTGCGCCCACCGCACCGGCAGGTGACGCACCACCCGCTGCCCCCGCTCCGCGGCTTGAGCCCGAAGTGGCGGAGACCGGTCATATCGGCCTCGCTCACCGGACGCGCATTGGCGACGCAGTGCGTGCCTGGTATCGCGGTCCATTCGTACCTTCGCCGACCGACCGCGAGGTAGAGACAACGCCGCGTGGGCCGGCTATGGCACATACCAGCGACCAGTTACGTGCGGTGGTGCCGGATGGCCGCGAAGATCTGTCGCTGGCGATTGCGTTCGAGATCGGTCGCTTGCTGGCGCTTTCGCGCCCCGCGTTTGTCGGCGCACTCATGCAATGGCGGCGTGAACAGTTCGGCGCGGAACGCGCGCGCCGCATTGCCGCACGCGCCACCATCTCGGCCGGGAGGCTCGCCGATGCGTTGAAAGAGAGTACGCTGGCAGATTTCGGGCCTCTATTGGGTAAGACCCTCGTACTCGAAACTGCACTGAAACAGGATGCTGTGTTAGGTCCTGTCCGCCCGCTCGTCGATCCGGGCCGGCCGATTGATTTTCTCGATGACGACGTCCTGGGCCTGATGTCGGTGGGCCTTGCGATCGACGAATCGGTGCTTGACGCATTACAGGAATCCGCTTCGGCAAACGTACTGGACCGCGCCACGGTCCCACTCGGTAAGCCAGCCGCTGGCACGGCGCGCTTCGATCATCTCAGGCAAAGCGTAAGCGCGGAAGTCGACCGCATCGCCACGGACGTGCTCGGTGCAAGGCAGACGATAGCGCGCAACGCCAGCAGCGACGCACGCGCAGGAATCGCCGAAACTCCCGACGTGATCGACGACCTCATTCGCAACCTGATCAAGAAACGTCAACAGGAGCAGTAACGATGGCAGCAAAATTTTTCACTGCCGAGAACATCATGAGCGAACTCAAGTCGATGCCCGTTGGCTACAAACCTTCGCTCGGCGATCGCGATACAAACCTTGGCGAGGACCGCATCACACCCCTGGCGGTGAGTCAATGGCTGGCGCGGCTAAGACTCCTGGAGGGTGTTCCATTCAACAACCTGGTGGCCGATGCCGAACTCTTGCCGCACGAGTCGATTCGTTTTTTCTATCTGGATCGCGCCTGGACCGACGCACTGGTACAGGGCGCGTTGAGCGTCGGCACGGTCAACAGCAGCGATCGCGCTCAACTCGAAGCCTTGTATCCTTCAATCCGCAAAGAGATCGACGAGCAGGAACGCCAGGTGAGATTGCCGGGCAGCGAAACCCGCCAGCTTGGCGCGGCCGGGCAAATCACCGGCTTCCTGCTGCGGTCTCGCGCAGTGTCGGGCTGGCCATGCTTGCAGGTACGCGCCTATAGGCGCGAAATTGGCGACGACGAAGACATCATTCCGGAATCCCATCGTGACCGTATCAAGCTGCTGCGGCTGGAGCGGCTGGCGCCCGCGGTGCTACTCGTGTTGTTCGACGGCGTTCCCGAAGTAGTGCATGTGGAGGAACCGCGCCAGGGCATCCAGTTCGGGATCAAACTCATCCCGCAGGGCGACGGCAATAGCTTCAACGCCACCGTGAGAGCGCGCAATGTGCAGACCGCCACAGACGTGGAACCGAAGCTGAACATACCGGTATCGTTTCGGCCGGGTGCGCCCGGTGTGCTCGATCTACGCGCCACCGGCGATACCTTTCTCGCCCAGACCGAGACGAACATGAACGCCGACGGCGAACTGGACGGCGCCGAGTTTGCCTTGCAAATGATCCGCTTTCCCTATCGGCAGGTTTTCGGTGATCCAAACAGTCCGAACGCTGTCGAAAAAGACGAGGTCTTCCGACCGACACTGGCACGCAATATCGCCAACCTGTTAGCTACCTTCCAGGGAAGAATCTCATGAGCCCGCTGATCGACAAGGAGCAACTGAAGACGCTCACTGCCGAACCCCGCTGGGCGACCCTGGTGCGCGCCGACGAATCCCTGCTTTCCATTCGCAACTGGGACCGACAACTTCTCCGCAAGCCGCGTGTGCTGGTACCAATCGATGTGCAGGCGCTGTACGTTCCCGAGGACAGCGGCGAGCAATTCGTGCGCCTGCCATTTGCGACAACGACACCGGACGGGCAGGAACCCGAACCGATGCCGGAACCCTTCGACCCGGGAACCAGGCGTCCGGCCGGCGTTCACCTGCACTGGGCGATGCCGGACTCGCTCCTCAATGGCACGCTCGATGACCAAATTCCCGGCAGTGATAATCGACTTTCACTACCTGCGCTACCCGACCGCTGGGTGGTATTGCGTCAGACCATTGCACGCGGAGCGAATCGGGCCACGGTCACCGGATGGGTCATCGATGCCGCCACGACCACCGTGACCGCATTGAGCGATTGGCCGGCAAAGGACAAAGCGCAGCCCGCGACCGGCAAGACCATTGCTTCTGACCAACTCACCGGCACGGTGGGCGGCGCGCTCCACTGGAGCGGCGGCTATGATGCCGTCGCTAACCGCTTCGCATTTCACGATCCACTCTCCGATCTGGAAACTGTGGCACCAGATGGTGTGATTGGCGACTTCGCCTCCTACGTTGTCTGCGGCTGGTGGTCTTCAACAAACCTGGACCCGCTCGATGTGGCAAAAACCAGGGCCGGTCTATACACCCGGCTGGGCGAATTGCAATGGCGGCTCACCGATGACATCGAGGATCGGGGCGAAAGCAGTGCGGCACGTAACACCAAGGAGAAAAAACAGGGTAAGGCGGGACTCAGCTCTGCCGAGCGTTACCAGCCTTTTCCGGTCGACGCGAGCGCGGCGGTCCCATTCACCAGCACCAGTTACTTCGCTGCGGTGGGCGGGCTGTTCGCCGAAACCGCATCATTGCTCGGCGCGACCGTTACCGCTGAACCCTATGCCTCGCTGCTGCACGGCAGCGTACATGGCGTTCCGGTGAAAGGCGCAGTGGTTGCGGACCAGCGCCCGTCGGCGCGCGCCATGTCGGTCGCGTTCGGGCTGCACAGCGACGATCTCGCCTCGGTGTTCGCGTCCACCGGGCTGGATCTCGCCACGCCGGATGACCGGCGTGACGTCGAACGCCTGGTATCGGGCTTTACGCACGATCTCCTCGCCGGCGTCGGCACTACCAACGGCATCTTCGCCATTGAGGAAGAGGAGCACGGCTCGGCATTCTCCTCGCGCCCCGGTGAGCCGGGTCCAGAGGAACGCGTGCTTGCACCAGGAACCGGCGACCAGTTGCCCGGAACCCGTGCGGCGCGATCGACCAGGGCCGGGAAGATTTCAGATAAGGTGGTGCAAACCCTCGAGACCGAACTCTTCTGGTCGACGGATCGCAAAATCAAAACGCGTTCGCACAGCACCGACAAGTTACGCTATGCGCGCGAGCAGCGCGACATCCGTAAGGCAAGCACTAGTACACCTCCAGCGGTGAGGCGCATTCAACGGCCTACCCCACGTTACTTCGAACCCATGGAGCCGATGCTGGCAATTCGCGGAAGCAAGCGCAATCTGCGCCATCGTTTCGATGCGCGGCGCTCACCGGACGGGCGACTGCAATGCCGCTGGCCGGCCCAGGTTCAGACAGAAATTGCCGGCTTGACGAAAGGTGCAGATCTCGTTAGCAGTTTTCCGATGGGTGGTCTGCCCCCCGAAGTCGCGACGCTGGTGCACAGCGCTCTGATTCTCGATCCTTATATCGCACCGTGGCGCGCGGAAGTAGCGAGCAAGGCCACTGGCCTCAATGCTACCGCAGTGAAGAATCGTATGATGGCGGAGGTCGCGCTGCGCTTTAACCGGGACGGCAGCTTCGGTACAGACGGCGTGGCCAGGTCGCTCAAACAGGACTCCTCGCCTTATGATACGGCGCGGCTTGCGGCAGAGCTGAATCGCTTCAGCCTTGTCGCCGGCGTTGAACCCGACCCGGTCAGCGTCACGGCCTGGTCGCAACCGTGGGTTCCCATGTGGCTGGAATGGGAAGTGGAACTCGATACCACAGACCGTCTCGATGGCTGGCAGCTCGGCGCGGTGGACCTGGAGACCGCAGATGACAGCGCTCCGCCGCCGGGCACAACGCGCACTATCACCGGCCGCAGTCCCTTGCATTCGGGCGTCGCCGTAAGTCTTGGCGACGCTATCAGCAATTGGCTTAAAGTAGAGGACGAACGCGATAACGAGGATCGCGGCGAGGTGGATGAGGCGATCGAGAAACAACTCGCCGATGTCGCTGGTGCCGCACGTGGGCTCGACATTCTGGCGGCGAACCTGGATAGCCTGCACGACGCGCTGCTCGGATTACCGATTGGGCCCTACGGCGTGCTGCAACCCAGAACTGAAGCGGGCATCACCAGACCGATTCCTGTCTCTGTCCCCGAGCTGCTGGTGTCCGGCCGACTCAAGGTGAAGAACGCACGGATGGTGGATGCTTTCGGCCGGACCCGCGACTTACCCGTCGACAAGCTGATCTATCCCGCCCGCGACGCACTCGGTAACGACGGCGTGCAGTGGCGACCGCGGATCCTCCGGCCTGCCCGCTGGTTGTTCCGATTCGTCGATCCAGCGGATCTCACTGCCAGCGCGCGTGAAGCAACCATCGACCAGGTGGAACCGAGCCTCATGATCAATCCGGTCGCCGGCTTTATACTGCCCGATCATATCGACGAGGCCCTGGAAATATTCGACACCGCCGGCAATCCACTCGGCCAGCTGTTCCACGACCCCATCAGTGGCGGCGTAACCTGGGAGATCGCACCCGGCCGCGACGGACCGCCGGATGCCGGCCCACTCTACAGTCTTGATTCCGCCCAACAGGTACTCGGCCATATGGCATCGGCGGTCGTGGCGAAAGATGCGGAGACGCGCACCTGCCTCAGCGCCAGGCCTGACGAGGAGAGTTGCCTGTCTGCTCTTCTGCGGGCGATAGACACCACGCTCTGGACGGTGGACACCTATGCTGTGCTCGGCTCGACTCACGTGGCGGGTCTTGTCGGCCGACCCATCGCCGTTGTCCGTGCCACCTTGCGTCTCGATATCCTGACCGACCTCGACGAGCTTGATCTCAGCGATGCAGAACAACGCGCCGCGCGCGAACAAGCGTATACGGATCTCGCCGACCGCGCGTTCCCGGTACGGATCGGCGAGATCACGCGTGACGACGACGGCGTGTTGGGTTTCTTTGTCGACGACGACTACAGTCAATTTCATGTCGTTGACAAAGTAGTGCGCGATGCAGCGCTCGATACCGGTCGCGGTCGCGGCCAACTCGGTCTGCTTGGGACCACACCACAGGTGCCGGGGGTCCGTTCCATCACGCATCCCTATATCCTCGCCGAAGATGAGATCGCAGTGCGGCCCGGTCAGACGCTACGACTCACTCTGCTCATGCATCCCGGCGCCAGGTGTCATCTGAGCTCCGGAATCCTGCCGCGCAAATCCCTGCAGCTGTCGCGCGACTGGATATACGACGGCCTGGCGGCGATCGCACCTTCGGCGCGTGTCGGCCCGGTATTGATCAACAGCGATAAAGTTCGCCTGCCGTTGATCGCTTCCTTCGGCACGGAGCAATTGTGGACGCGCCGTAATGGCAACTACACCTGGAAAGATGATCCGATTCTGGCCGCAACCCAGACCGCCCTGTTACCCGACAGGCCCGCGACTATCGAGGAGGGTTATATTCGCATCGCCCCGGTCAAGGGCGGAAAAGACAGCGAGAACGGAGGATAAAATGGCGCGCTACGACTGGCCAGGGTCACCACCGCGTACAACCGAGGACAAGCTCGCTCTGCGGAACGACTATTTTCGCCGCTACTGGTGCCGAATCGCCGATCCCTTGCTCGACGACGCGGGTGATGCATTTCACGATCGCCTGGCCTCACTCGCAGAGAGCGGTATAACCGAAGAACAGATCGACCGGCAACGCTGGTTACCGATCGGCCCATCAGCGATATTGAAAGGCCAGGCGACCGGTTCGCCGCGCGTCGCCGGGCGCGTTCGCGACCTCCGACGCAGCCCGGACGGTACCCGCATCTACGCCGCCAGCGCCAACGGCGGTGTCTGGTTCAGTGGTGACAGCGGCCAGAGCTGGGCGCCGCTCGGCGGCATGGCAACCACGCCGGATCGCAACGCCCGTAGTCGTTCGGCGAACTCGCTTGTCATCGGCTGTCTGCACGTGGACTTCGGCGCCAATGCCGACGCCGATACGATTTATGCAGGCACCGGCGAACCATCGTTCGACTACGGAGAACGAGGTATCCCCGGAGACCAGAATGGCGGCGTTGGCATCCTGAAACTAGACAGTACTGTCAGCGCGGCGCTCGCCGATCCGAGCGGCAATCCCTGGCAGCGTGAGGCCCCCAATCTTACCGGTGCTGGAATTTACCGCATCGTACGAGACCCGGCGAATGCCAATACGCTTGTCGCGGCAACAACCCTGGGCCTGTTCACACGCAGCGGCGCTTTCACAAGCAATGCCGATTGGACGCGTGTAGCGGCCGCGCCGTTCAATATCCAGAACTCCGGTCGCCTCTTTACCACCGATGCCGTTTGGGTACCTGCAGCCACCGCACCCAGCGCAGCACCGGCGAGAATGTTCGTTGCCGTGTCCAATCTCGGCAGCACAGCCACGGAATCGGCCGTCTATGTCTCGGAAGCAGGTGTGGCAGGGCCGTTCCAGAAGCTGAGCCTGCCTAATTATCAGCCGCGCAACCGCATCGCACTGGCGGCGGTTCTGCCGGTGGCGGCAGCACCCACCACGCACCCTCAAGTAGTCTATGTCCTGAGTAACGCCGGCGTGGACAACCCCCGACTGTGGCGTATCGATGTCAAGACCGCCCGCGTGGTTATAAATCTTCCGCCACCGTTGTTCGGTGGAACGCGTACGATCGGTACCGATTCAAGGCAAACCGGGAATCAATCCTGGTACGACATGGCAATTGCCGTCGATCCGAGCAACGCACAACGCGTTTTCCTCGGCGGCAGCACCGAATGGTCCGGTTCCAACTGGAACGCCTCACTCTACCGCTGCACCGTATCTGGAACGGCTGCCGCTGACAATTACTCCCTGGATTTTGCGCCAGCCAACAATCTGAGGCCTTACAACGATCCAACATTTGTCGGCAGCGGCGTTCACGCCGATGTCCACATCATTCGTGTCTCCGACGACGGGACCGAGGTCCTGATCGGCTGCGATGGCGGCGTCTTTACCTCATCCAGCAGCGGCGCGCCGACTTCGTTCAGCGCCCGTAATACCGGTCTTGCCATCACCGAGTGCGGCTTTGTCGCTTCTCACCCCGGCCATCCGGGACCGGTCGTCGCCGGGACTCAAGATAACGGCGTTGTACGGCGGATTGGCGATACGATCTGGGAGATGGTTTTTGCAGGCGATGGTGGCGGCGTTCAGTTTCACCCGCGACCGAATCGCGAGGCTTTTCTAGTGGGTCAGTACGTAAAGTTCTCATGGAGTGGAAACGGCCGCTTCCATCGACCGAACATACGTCTGGCGGCTGCGCCACCCAATAGCCCCGTCACGATTGATAATGAACCCGCCCTGTTCTACTCAGGGGTCGCGGCGGTCCCGGGTGCCACCGTTGGCAAGGCGAGGCTGGCGATTGGTTCGAATCGTCTGTGGCTGACTGACGACTGGGACCCGCTCGCTCCCGCTACACCGCGGATGTCGTGGCGGACCTTGCCCACCGCTGACGACCCACTGAGTGCTGCGACTCAGGATTTCGATCAGGACAAAGTTGACGACAGCGCCGGAAAGGTCGTGTCCGTGCGCTGGCTCGATCCCGGTGTGGTGAACGGAACAGCGTTCCGGAACTCGAAGCTGCTGGTGCTGTACGAACGCGCGATCGCACGCATCTACCAGGTGGATGGCGCCGACCGCTGGGAAAGAGAGATCCTCGCGTGGAGCAAGAAAAAACGCATCACTCAAAATTCCGACATTCCGGCCTCCGGCGCACCGAGTGAGAAACTGCCAATGCTCGGGGCCTGGTCGGAAATTGCAATACATCGCGCCACCAGGGCTGGTGATGCGGCGTTCAAGGGATCGTTCTATGTTTCCACCACCGGCGCATCGGAAATGACGAACGCCGGCATCAATGAATTCGATCGCATGGACACGTTGTGGTGGTTCGATGGCACGGACAAGTTCTATCCCACCGGGCTGCGCAACGATGCCAACGGCACCAAGGCACCAGCGTTTTGTGTGCTGTGCGATCCGGAGAATCCCGAATTTGTCTACGTGGGCACGGCGATGGGCGTCTGGAAAGGCACCATCAACCAATCGGCCGCGACACCCACATGGAGCTGGGAAATGTTCGCCCTTGGTCTGCCGGAAGCCTTCGTGCAGGATCTATCGATCCACTGGAATTCCAGCGCATCCAATGGCGGACTCAAGCTGTTGCGCGCCGCCATCCAGTCACGCGGTGTCTGGGAGGTGGATATCAGCACCAATCCCGCCAGCGTCGGCAAGACCTACCTGCGCGTTCATGCACTGGATACACGCCAGGTCTTACCAACCAGCTTGACCCACCTGACCGACGAGACAGCCACGCCCGACCCCTATCCACGCTGTCTCAGTCCCGACATCGTCGTCGTTAATCCGGTTCCACCCGCCTGGGTCGGCGGCACACCGACCGAGGCCGATGTGGCCACCCATTCCCCGTTGGTTAACACCATTGGTCCAGCCGCCAACCAGGTTCGCGCACAACGCGCGACGGCCGCGGCGCACTCAGCCTTTGTGCTGGTCCATCATCGTCATACCCGACCCGTACCGGCGGCCGAAACCAAAGTCGTGCTGGTGAAGAGGAGAATGAGTGTCGCGGAGGGAGACGGCGGCGGCATCCTGCTGTCCACTGCCTGGAAGACCGCAATCGTAAACCTTCTAATCAACGCTCAGAACGTCACCCTGGACGATCACTGGAAACGGGCGGATGCCGCGGAAAACAACAACCCGGTGACCAACGCAGTCACGGCAACCAACACGGTAAAAAATCCGGCAGGCCCCGTTGAGGCACGCATGCCGCGTGCCGCCTCTTTCAATCTCAATCTGACGGCAGCAAGCACCGGACAGCGCTACCTGCTGCTTGCCATAGTAAGCTCGTCCAGGGATCCGTTGACCGTGGCGAAGCTCGCCGGTGGGAATGTAAACGACATTGTTCTCAACTGCAGCCACGTCTGCGCACGGGTCGTGTACCTGTAAGAGTCCGTGGCTCGGCCGCTCAACCCGCGACGTCCGTAGAACTACGCTTGAATGCCTGTCGAAAATACTGGATAACCATATCGAGAACAAACCACGTACCCAGAAAGGCCGCACACTCGAGAGTGAAGCTATGGAACTTATAGAACAGCTCCGCAATCAGCCACGCCACAGCCACCGCGGGAATCTGCTCGGACAGAATGCGTCTGAGCGGAAGAAGTCGAAAAAGCGTGAACATGCCAAACCCTCCTTGTCAATCAGTGGTCACTGGCCTTGCAGCATCCAGCGTAAAACTTTTACTCCGCGCACCGGAATACAGTGTGCGTCCACACATCGTCCTTGGCAAGGGGTGTGGCAGCAAATCGGCAAGGCATTCGGAATAGAAATCGACTAGGATGTCGCTGGTCATGCCGAGACAGTACACCGGGCCAGAGCGAGAGTAGACGTCCATGAATTTCTATGACGAACACTGTTTACCCCATTTGATACACTGCGCCTGTGGCCTGAAAGTCATTCAGTCGCAACGCGAAAAGGTCGTACCTGTCGCCGAGGGCCGGGTGCTGGAGGTGGGCATGGGCTCGGCGCTGAATATTCCGTTTTACGATCCTGACAAGGTCGATTTTGTCTGGGGCCTGGAACCTTCACAAGCCATGCGAAAAAAAGCCCGCAAGAACCTTGACCTTGCCCCTTTCGAAGTACGTTTGCTTGACTTGCCCGGTGAGGAAATTCCTCTTGATAACAATACCGTCGACAC
>Ga0316194_10001200_pt1 | contig 17748 bp, 14 predicted proteins | sample CroRivsedime1_MG_FD_204936 | JGI IMG/M metagenome (GOLD analysis project Ga0316194, IMG submission 204936) | Coastal sediment microbial communities from Maine, United States - Cross River sediment 1 | ecosystem: Environmental > Aquatic > Marine > Coastal > Sediment | place: USA: Maine...
ATCGCGAACAGTGATGCGCCCAACATCGGCATCATCACTGCGTACAACGACATGTTGAGTGCGCATCAGCCTTTTGAGTCCTATCCCGCCCAGTTGAAACGCGCAGCCGCGGAGAACGGCGCGGTCGCGCAGGTTGCAGGAGGCGTACCCGCCATGTGCGACGGCGTTACGCAGGGGCAGGAAGGCATGGATCTCTCCTTGTTCAGTCGAGACGTCATCGCCCTGTCCACAGCCGTTGCCTTGTCACATGACGTGTTTGACGCAGCCATACTTCTGGGCATCTGCGACAAGATTGTGCCCGGCATGTTGATCGGCGCACTGTCCTTCGGCCATTTACCCGTTGTTTTTGCGCCGGCCGGCCCGATGGTCTCTGGCCTGTCCAACAAGGAAAAGGCCCGCACCCGCGAGGACTATGCCGAAGGGCGCGTTGATCGACGCGAACTCCTCGAGGCCGAGTCCGCGGCCTACCATGCGCCCGGCACGTGCACGTTCTACGGCACAGCCAACAGCAACCAGATGCTCATGGAATTGATGGGTTTGCAGCTACCTGGCGGTTCGTTCGTTAATCCCGGCACGCCACTGAGGGAGCAACTCACAAACGAGGCCGTTCGCCGACTGGTCGGCAACACAAGCCTTGGGGACCACTTCGTTCCTGTAGGGGAAATTATCAGCGAGAAGGCGGTTGTTAATAGCATCGTGGGACTACTGGCCACAGGCGGGTCGACCAACCACACCATTCACCTGGTCGCGATCGCGAAAGCTGCAGGTATTAGCATTGACTGGGAAGATTTTTCGGAACTGTCCACGGCGGTGCCGCTTCTCACCCGCGTTTATCCCAACGGCCTGGCCGACGTGAATCACTTTCACGCCGCGGGAGGAATGGGTCTCGTGATCAGGGAACTGCTGGAAGCCGGACTCTTGCACGAGGATGTCACGACAATCCTGGGTGAAGGTTTGAACAAGTTCTGCGATGAGCCCTTCATCGAAAACGGAGCGCTTGCATGGCGCAAGGGACCGGAAAAGTCCTTCGACAGCGAAATCATCGCGACGGTCGATAAGCCCTTCGATGAAGAAGGTGGCCTGCGCCTCGTACAGGGCAACATTGGCCGAGCGATCGTCAAGGTGTCGGCCGTCGCCGACGATCGCCGCAAGATCGAGGCACCAGCAAGGGTCTTCGCGTCGCAGGATGAATTCAGGCGGGCATTTGATGACAACGAACTCGAGATGGATTTCGTGGCCGTTCTACCGCACCAGGGCCCATCGGCCATTGGCATGCCGGAATTGCACAAGCTCACACCCTACCTTGGACTGCTGCAAAATCGAGGCTTCAAGGTCGCGCTTCTGACAGATGGAAGAATGTCTGGCGCGTCCGGCCAGGTGCTGGCCGCTATTCAGGTCACGCCTGAGGCCGCGAGAGACGGTCTGATAGGCAGGATTCGCGATGGCGATACCGTTAAAATTGATGCCGAATCAGGTGACATGCAGGTACGGGCCGAAGACGATATCGAGGCGCGCGAGACAACGCCGAACGAGATCGCATCGCACCATACGGGAATCGGGCGCGAACTCTTTCAGCCGTTTCGGGAGCGAGCATCAAGCGCCGAAGAAGGAGCGAGTTTTTTCGCCTGACTCGATATACTTTCGCCCACGATCGTGGCAAAGGGATACCGGGCATGGCAGGAGTGGATAAACGCGTTGCGCTCGTAACAGGTGCGGGCCGTGGAATCGGGCGCGCAACTACCGAACTCCTGGCGGCACGCGGCGCTCGCGTGATGTGCGTCGCTCGGAGCCGCGATGAACTGGAAACCCTGGGCCTTGAATTCGTGGTCGCCGACCTTGGCACGCCCGAGGGCTGTGCACATGCCGTCGCCGAGACCGAAAATCGGATCGGGCCTGTCGAAATACTTGTCTGCAACCACGGCCTCGGCTCAGCTCACGAGAAAGTCATCTGGGAACAGAGTCCCGAGGTGTGGAGCGAGACCATGCGCATCAACCTCGACGGCCCATTCGAACTCTCGCGGCTTGTCCTTCGAGGGATGACCGAGCGTGGCTACGGCCGTGTGGTCTATACCAGCTCCACAGCCGGGCTGGTAGCCGAACATGCAGGCAGCGCCTACAACAGTTCCAAGCATGGACTACTCGGCCTGATGCGTTCGGTTGCGACCGACGGCGGCGCATTTGGCGTAACGTCAAATGCCGTGTTACCCGGCTGGGTGAAAACCGAAATGGCAGAACGCTCAGCTCGCCAGGAAGCAGAGGACCGGGGCGTCAGCTCTGATCAGGTGTGGGAAGAACGCGCCGCCATGTACCGGCCCGGTCGAGTCGCAACACCGCAGGAAGTCGCCGAATTAATCGCGTTTCTTGCGTCGGAAGAATCCAGTGGCGTCAGCGGCGAAGCCATCCGGGTCGCGCTCGGGAGCACCGTGTAATAGTTGTTACTTTACAAATCCGTATCCGTACATGCGCCGAATACGTTCACAACTATGCCATCCCTCACGATCGCCGATGACATCAAGCCGGTCGCCTCGTCGATGACCAGACTAAAGGCGCGACTATTCTGAATTCCCTGCAGAACAATCGTTCCGTCGTCATTGCTTACCCTGTTGAACTTGGTCGAACGTTCATCCCCGCTCGATTTCGTCGTCGAAATTGTATTTTCCTTGAGGTCTATGACAACGAAGTCGGGCACTCCAAGTTCCCATGGTGAGGCCGAGTAGCATGTATCACCTTCAAGGCAGATCTGACTTTGTGCCGCCGAGCAGACAAACCTGTTAACACCCGTCAACGGATCCGCGTGCGCAGCTCCCGCCAGAAACAACCCGGCCAGTACTATCGTTGTTCTTCTCATCGTCCGCTCCTTCGATCAGTACTTGACCATGTAGTCGTTTGCTTCAAGACACACGCTGAATGCGTTCTTGAAATTGGTTAGTTCCTCCTCGGTCGCAGCACCACGTTCAGCTGCCGCAGCTTCCGTCTCCGCGTGCGCCTGCTGCTCAGCATGCTTCCCCTGACGCCGGCCACGTACCATCCCAGCGGCCGCACCCCACGCGGCGCCTTCGCTGGCGTCATCGTTGGCGATCTCACCGATCAAGGCGCCCGCTGCAGCACCGCGGACAGCTCCACGCGCACCCGACCCCTGACCCGACTGTTCGGCGGCCGCGTGCTCTTCTTGCCTTTGCTGTTCGTCCGCTTCCGCCTGGTCAGCCAGCTCAAACGGGTCCGTACCCACATTACCGACGGCCCATTCGTAGCAGGAAGCCTCGTCTTTTGACTGCTGCGACGCGTCCTGACCTTCCTTCGGAAAAACGTAGACGTCCATTGTGGACGACAACGACTGCTGTTGCGCTTGTGCCGACTGGCCGATCGCAACCAGCAGTAGCGGCAGACAAGTAATGCCAAACGCCAAATTTTTCACTTCCGCCTCCAGATAGCATGAATAAAATTGATGTGGACCTCGTACCCGGCGCAGGTCAAGTCAGGCAAAAAGACCGCTCCACCAAAAATCAGAATACTCGTAATCTAAGGACCTGTACAATAGATCCTGTACCCAGAATCCCTGAAGAATCGACCCACGGAATTGATCGCTTGAGAAACTTTCTTGCAGCTTGCTCCATGCTGGTTTGTGTCGTTTTGGCGCTCATTTCGGTCGACGCTCTGGCGGAAGAAGGTACCGCCGACACGCGCCAGGGAATTGCACCCGACATACGCGAGGACGATACCAAGCTGAAGATTCAGAAAGGCGATACGGTTATTGTTCCAATTCCGATGTCCAACCCGACCCTGGGCACTGGACTAATCGTTGGCGGTGCCTACTTCTATCCCCAGACCGAAGAGCAGGCCAAGAAACAGCCGGCCTCCCTGACCGGCGCCGGCGCAATGTACACGAGTAACGACAGCAGGGCCCTCGTCCTGGCGCAGCAAAACTACTGGAAAGAAGACCGGTGGCGATTCACGGGCGTCATTGGCGCCGCAGATGTCCGACTGGAGCTGCTTGCGTCGGATGAAACCAGCGGCGGGACACGCGTCGACTACAGGGTAGGCGGTCCTCTCCTGTATACGCAGCTATCCAGACGAATCAAGGGCGATTGGTACGGCGGCATGAAGTATCGCCTCATTCACGCTGCACAGGCTATTGAAGCAGGCACAGACACTGATTCGTCCGGCTTTGACCTCAACGACGTCACCTCCTCGGGTCTGGGCCTGACATTCGAATACGATTCTCGCGACTTGCCGATGAACAGTTACGACGGGGGGCACTTCAAGATCGAGGGCCTGTTCAATGCGAAGGCACTCGGCGGCGACAACGACTACCAGTCCTATTCAACCTACGTCAGGGTCTATCGCTCGCTGACGGATTCCGTGGTACTGGCCTGGGAAGCACAGGGCTGCCTGCGGGAAGGATCGGTGCCCTTGTGGGACGCGTGCACGGTCAAGCTGAGGGGGTTTGCCGCAACCGACTACCTTGGCAAAACATCATTATCGACCCAGATTGAGGCCCGCTGGAAGATCAGCAAACATTGGGGGCTCGTCGGGTTCGGGGGCGTCGGCGATGTTGGCGATTCGTTCAGCGGCCTCAGTGACAATGAGAATATCCCCAGCTACGGCTTGGGCATACGCTTCATGGTGCTGCAAAGCAAGCGCATCAATATGCGGATTGATTTCGCCCGTTCGGACGATAGCGATGCCGTCTATCTCTCGGTCGGCGAAGCGTTTTAGATCGCGAGAATGACCTTGCGGAGCCAGTAATATGATCGACGATCGGTATTTCAGTATGGGCGCTCTCGGAAGAACGCTTTCGCTTCTTGCGTTCGTGCTTTGTGCCACTTCGGTTGTGGCCGAAGTTCCCGACCTGATCATCCGCAATGTTCAGGTTGAGTTGCCCGGCGACGGGTCCGGCGTCCGGTCGGTCGACATCCAGATACTCAAGGGACGAGTAGCACATGTCTCCGACGATCGAATCCACGCTGACGAGGGAACTCGAGTCGAGGACGCCGATGAGGGCCATCTGCTAGGCAAACTGGAGATTGGGCTAGCGCCGAATTTCATTATCGTCGACGACAACCCGCTGGACAATTTCGAAGTGCTTCGTAATACATTGGCCCATACGACATTCTCTGTCGACGGCGACCAGATTCTCATCGACAAGCTTTCGGCATCAACGGAGCGCGCGCCACCAGACCTGATTACCGAGACCTGGACTTCCCACAATCCACCGCCCGTCGTCCTCGACGATACCTATTCCTTCGATGAGAAATGGAATGCGTTCGAATCCAGTCATGTGACCGGGTTGTTCAGCGCCGGCTTGTTTCTCGATCGAACAAACTGGATATCGCAGAATTCTGCCAGCCGAGACCAGGTCGGCGATATAGGCACTTATGACGGTGGCACGATCAGGGCGTTCCGCTTTGGGCTCAACGGTACGCTGAAATTTGCACGGCCATGGACGTACAGCTTCTGGGTTGCAACCAATTCGTTTGATAGCGAGTTTAACCCGGACGAATCCGATGACTTCAATTGGTTCGACTATCGACTGGATATTCCCGTAACTGATCACGTGACGGTGGGTATAGGCAAACAGAAAGAGCCAATATCACTCGCACGGTTAATGACATTGACCTGGAATCCGATGCAGGAACGGGCGGCGACCCAAAACGCGATGATGGCGTCGCGAAATATTGGCGTCACGCTCAGTGGCCGCGCTTTTGATGAGCGTGTCACCTGGGCTGGCGGCGTCTACAACAACTGGATCGATTCCGGCGAGTCGTTCAGCGACAACGCGAAACAATACACCGGTCGGGTTACCTGGTTGCCGCTCCTTTCCGAAGACGGGAGCCATCTTGTCCACCTGGGCCTGTCCGTTCGCTACGACGAGGCGACACAGGGATTGCATTACAATGCTGTGCCGGAGGTTCGGGAAGCACCGTTGTTCGTTGATACGGGACTTTTTGACGCTGATTCAGCGACGCTGTTTAACCTGGAGGCCGGTTGGCGCAAAGGCCCGGTCTGGATCATGGGCGAGTTCACAAGGAATAACGTAAACGCTCCGGATTTCGGCGATCCAACATTTACCGGCTACAACATTTTCGGGAGTTGGACAGTCACTGGCGAGACACGCCCCTACCGCCGAAGATCCGGCGTTTTCGGCCCATTACCGGTGGCAAGAGATGTCGACCACGGGGGCCATGGCGCGGTGGAACTTGCCGTGCGCTGGTCCGAGATAGACCTGAGTAGTGGCGGCATCAATGGCGGAGAGATGCAGGTAGCCAAAGCGGCGGCGACCTGGTGGGCAACGACGAGCTTCAACGTAAGCCTGAACTATCAGTGGATCTGGAACGAAATCGATGGCAGCGAGGGCCGCGCCGACGGGTTCGTGTTTCGGATAATGGTATTCACCAAGTAGGTTTGGTGGAGGAAGTGATGAAGTTTCCAAGAACTTTAGCGGGCATTTTTGAGGGTTTGGCCTGCTACGCGTGCCGGGAGTGACGCATTGTCAGGCCCAGCAGAATCATTGACGTGACGCAGGCACCGGCGATTAGCGAGAATCCCGCGTTCCACCCCGAGGCGTCGACGACATAGCCGATGATAACGCTGGCGCCCACCGCTCCACCGACATAGCCAAACAGGCCGGTAAATCCGGCGGCTGTGCCCGCAGCTTTCTTGGGCGCCAGATCCAACGCATGTACGCCGATGAGCATGACCGGACCGTAGACGAAGAAGCCGATGCCGATCAGCATCGCGATGTCGATACCGGGGTTACCGGGCGGGTTCAGCCAATACACGACGACGCAAATCAGCGTGGCGAACATAAACAGGATTGAGGCGGGTGCCCGGCGCCCGCCAAACACCTTGTCGGACATCCATCCGGCCAGCAGCGTTCCAGGTATACCTGCAAACTCGTAGAACGCGTATGCCCAACCGGCGTCCTCGAACGAAAAGCGTTTTACTTCACCGAGGTAGGTCGGCGCCCAATCAAGGACACCGTAGCGCACGAAATAGACGAAGGCGTTCGCGATGGCAATGAACCAGAGCAATCGATTGCGCAGCACGTAGTCGACAAATATTTCCTTAGCCGAAAATTCCTGTTCGTGGTCCGGGTCGTAGTCGAACGCCTTGGGGTAGTCATTCCGGTGTAATTCGATGGCCGGCAGGCCCTGCGACTGTGGCGTATCGCGGACCATCACGAGAATAAATACAGCGACTCCCAGCGCGAAGAAACCATGCAAATACAGAATGGCGTGCCAGTCCGCGAACATGGCCATCGCCAGGATGGCGAGCGGTCCGACCAGGCCACCACCGATATTGTGGGCGATGTTCCAGAACGCCATCTTGGTGCCGCGTTCCCCGGGCGAGAACCAGTGCGCCATGATGCGCCCGGACGGTGGCCAACCCATTCCCTGGAACCAGCCGTTCAGCAGCAGCAATGTAAACATCATCGCGACAGAACTCGTCGCTACGGGCGCGGTCCCCATGAAGATCATCACCGCGGCGGAGCAGGCAAGTCCGAGCGCCATGAAGATTCGCGCATTACTGCGATCGGACACGCTGCCCATCACGAACTTTGACAGCCCGTAGGCGATCGATACGCCGGACAGGGCCAGGCCGAGCTCTGCTTTCGAATAACCCAGTTCGATAAGATTCGGCATGGCCAGCGTGAAGTTCCGCCGCACCAGGTAGTAGCCGGCATAACCAATGAAGATGCCAAGGAAGACCTGCAGGCGGAGACGCCGATAGGTGCTGTCTACCTTATCTGACGGCAGCGAGGATCGGTGCGCAGATGGTCTAAGAGGACCGATCACGATCGGTTAACGGGCTCTGGACTCACAATCTCAGGCCGCAAGTCTCAAAAGCCTTGAGGATGTCGGCTTTCTCGGCGTCGGTCAGCTCCAGCATCGGTGGACGCACGTGTCCACCAACCTGCCCCAACAGCTCCTGCCAGTACTTGCCGAACGCCTGCGGTTTGTCGGCAGGCTTGGAACGCGCCATCGCCTGCCGCACCGGATCGAGGCTGTCACGTACGCGCCGCGCTGCCTTGAAATCTCCGGCGAAGGCCAGGCGCGTGTACTCGTCCATGCGCTTGTCGTTCTTTGTTTGCAGGTGGTACGGCGGCGACGAACAGAGATAGAGTTGCCACCCCAGTTCTTCGATATTGTCGAGCCAGTCATCTTCGAGCGATGTAGATACCTGGATCTTGTCGCCGACCATATGGGTCAGCTGCACATACATCTCGCGCGGCACCGAGTATTTGATCGCTACGATATTGGGTAACTCGGCGATGCGCGCGCACTCCTCCGGTTGCATCAGGTAACCGGAGTCGGGGTGACTCCACATGGCAATACCGATATCCAGTCGATCACAGAGTGACTTGTAGTACTGGTACAGAACCTCGCTGCGATCGTGGACAAAACTCAAGACCGGCGCATGGACCACGATGTAGTCGGCCCCGCAATTCTGTGCGTGAAGGGAGAGATCGAGAACTGTGTCGAGATTCTGGTCTGACACCGAAACGATAACGCCTGCCTCACCACCGCACTCTTCGACAGCAATCTCGAAATTGCGCTTCCGCTCGTCGAGGCTCATCGAGAAGAATTCGCCCTGCTTACCCGCGATGAAAAGCCCCTGGATATCGAGATCGTCGATCCAGTGACGAATGTTCGAGCGCAGGCCAGCTTCGTTCAGCGAAAGGTCTTTATTGAATGGATTCAGTGCCGCCGCCCAGATTCCGCGCATGTTCTCGCGGGCGTAGTCTTTCGCATCAAGTTTGGAATATTTGGTGGCCATCGACGAAATATACTTATAATTCATCGCACCGTATATCCGCTTCCAGGCGAGAACCCCATGAGCACCTATCCAGACCTGCATCTTTACATCAACGGAGAATGGCGTAAGACGGCCAGCGACCTCCCGGTCCTCAATCCCGCAACGGAAGAGGAACTCGGGCGCCTGCCTCATGCAGAGCAGAGTGACCTGGACGACGCGCTCGAGTCGGCCGCCGCGGGATTCAAGGTCTGGAGCCATACTCCTCCTGTTGACCGGGCAAACATTCTGTACAAAGCCGCAGCACTGATGCGCGACCGGCAAGAGGAAATCGCCACAGCAATAACCGCCGAGCATGGCAAGCCGCTCGACCAGGCCAGGATGGAGGTTATTCGTGGCTGTGAGTTCTTTGAGTGGGATGCCGGTGAAGCCACCCGGACTTACGGGCGGGTCATTCCAAGCGCACCGGGCGTGAGGTACATCGTGCATCACCAGCCAATCGGCACCGTTGCTGCATTTTCGCCCTGGAATTTCCCAATGAGCCAACCCTGTCGCAAAGTGGCGGGAGCCATTGCCTCTGGTTGTTCAATCATTCTCAAAGCAGCCGAAGAAACTCCTGCCGGAGCGCTGCACATCGCAAGAGCGCTGCATGATGCAGGTCTGCCCCCCGGAGTACTGAACCTCGTGTTCGGCACGCCCGCGCAGATCTCGGACTACCTGATCAGGCAGGACCAGGTGCGCCTGGTCGCATTCACCGGCTCGACCGTGGTTGGCAAACATCTCACGACATTGGCCGCGCAACACATGACGCCCGTTTTGATGGAACTGGGCGGCCACGCTCCGGTCATCGTTTGTGAAGACACGAACGTCGAAGCAGCTGCGCTCAGCGGCGCTGTGCGCAAGATGCGCAACGCCGGACAGGTGTGTACATCACCTACCCGATTCTTCGTCCACGAAAGTATTTTTGAGAAATACACGGAGATATTCGTGCGTCGCGCTGCGGCGACTGTTGTGGGTAATGGCGTCGAGCCGGGTGTCGAAATGGGACCACTGGCAAACCCCCGCAGGGTCGATGCACTGGCGGGCCTGGTCGAAAATGCGTGCGCAGAAGGCGCAGAGCTCAAGACCGGAGGCAACAGGCTGGGCGAGAAAGGCTACTTTTTTCAGCCAACAGTGCTGGCCAACGTACCCGACAGCGCACATGTTATGCAGGAAGAGCCCTTTGGACCTCTGGCGATTATCAATCCCGTGGCATCACTGGATGAGGCCATCGAGAAAGCGAACTCGGTGCCGTACGGGCTGGCCGCGTACGGATTCACGAACCGGGCAGACTACGTAGATCGCATGGTCGAGGGCATCGAAGCCGGCAATGTATCGATCAATACGCTGGAAGCATCGCTGCCGGAGACACCATTCGGCGGCGTCAAATCCAGTGGCTATGGCCGTGAAGGTGGTACGGAAGGGCTGTTCAACTACATGATCACAAAGAACATCTCTCACAGCCTCTCGATTGTCTAGACGTAGTCTCCCAGTTGATTGATCGCACAGAGCGCTGTGGACAACACACCCGAACACGCCTGCGGCTATGGATTCGGGAATGTTGTCCACAGCGCTCGTCCAGGCCAATCACGAACTCGGACACTGCCTCCATACCGTGATCAAGACGGTGAGGGAGAGGTAGCCGAATCCATAGCCGAGCTGGCAACTGGATGAAAATACGTGGTGAAATTGGAACTCGCGAGGCGTGTTCGGCTACCTGTCCCTCGCCGGCTTGCTGTGTGGCTGGGAGATTACGTCTGGTGTTCGAAAGTCTCGACGGCCAGGCTGTGAAGTTGCTCCATGATCTCCTGGTCGTCCCAGTTCTCTTCGATATTCGGCAGCCCCATAATGATATCCATTACCCGATTTTGCTCATCGCCAATGCGTAGCGCTTCGGCATAGGGAGTCTCGGGCGAGAACGTGACCATTGAGTAGAGCGGCGTCCACAAATCCGGAAAGCGGACGCTGAATTTCGCTTCGATCATCTTGCGGACCTGGAATCGCCTGTCGCCCGACAGGTCGCTCATCTCGATGAAGTTTCGCTTGGACAGCTCTGCAATGGCATCGCCGTTGGGCTTCCTCGCATTCTCGTACGCTGGAAAAATGGCGTCCCAGTCATGATCGTGCACGTCGATCAGTCGATTGAGCTCGGCACAGTCTTCAAAACCGCAGTTCATGCCCTGCCCATAAAACGGCACGATCGCGTGCGCGGCGTCCCCGATAAGCCCTACCTTCCGATTGAATGACCATGGGAACACCTGGACGAGAAACAGCGGCGATGCCGTCCTCTCGAGGAAAACGTCAACGGGATCTTCCAGGTATTCCATCGCGTCGGCAAAATTGGTTTCAAAGAACCCCTTCACCGCGGATCGCTCGTGCAATGACCCGAAGGACGGGTCGCCAGAGAAATTCAGGAACAGCGTGCACGTGAAGGTGCCGTCCGGGTTCGGCAAAGCGATGAGCATGAAGTCCTTGCGCGGCCAGATGTGCAGCGCGTTCTTCTCGATCTTGTGCGTGCCGTCCGGATTAGCCGGAATATTCAGCTCGATGTAGCCCTGCGGCATGTACTCCTGGCTGTAGCTGAATCTGGGCAGATCGTGAGCGAGGCGACGGACTTTCGAATGCGCCCCGTCGGCGCCGAAGAGGTAGTCCGCGTCGACAGCGAGCTCGCGCTCGTCCTGCACCTGGAACACAGCACGCGCCGTCTCGAAATCGACATCGACCACGCGATGCTCGAAGTACGTTTCGACGTTCGGCTCATCGTCCGCGATATCGAGCAATTGCTCGTTGATGCCGCCTCGTGAGACTGACCAGATAGCATCGCCTTCCTTACCGTATGGCAGATCACTGAGCGCCCCGTCGAGGCCGTGAATTGCACGGTGATACATAGGGATGGCATTGTCCTTCGCGTCTGAACTAATCCCGATCTGTTCCAGCGAGTTCCAGCCCCTGTCGGATAACGCGATATTGATCGACTTACCCTGGTAGATATTGGTCTCACGAGAATCCGGGCGTCCCTCGTAAAGGCTGACCTCGTAGCCGTGCCTGCCGAGCAAAATCGCAAGCAGCGAACCCACCGGACCACCGCCCGCAACCGTAAACCTGTTCCGCGTCATCGTCTAAAGCCCCCGCGCCAGCAGTTCGCGCATCACCCTGCCGAAGGTAAACACGTCCTCGAACGAGTTGTACAACGGCACCGGCGCCATGCGAATGACGCAGGGCTCGCGAAAATCAACAATAAGACCCGCAGCGATCATTTCGTCGAACAGCGCGCGTTCGCGCCCGGCAATATCAACCGAAATCTGGGCGCCACGCTGGTCGACATCCCGCGGCGTAATGACACTGATCTCCGCACCCGGGAACTCCCTGGCCAGTTCGTCAATCGTGTATTCGAGATAGCCCGTCAGTCGCTCACTCTTGTGTCGCAACGCGGCCATACCGGCCTCGGCGAATATTCCGAGCGATGCCTTCATCGCCGCCATACCAAGAATCGGCACGTTGCTCAGCTGCCAACCCTCGGCACCTTCCATCGGCTGGAAGCCATTCTTCATCTCAAATCGCGTCGTCTTGTCGTGTCCCCACCAGCCACCGAATCGCGGCAGATCGAAACTCCGGCCATGACGCTCATGGACGAAGATTCCTCCGACGTTACCCGGGCTCGAATTCAGATACTTGTAGGAACACCACGCGGCAAAATCGACATCCCATTCGTGCAGTGCCAACGGCACGTTGCCCGCCGCGTGGGCAAGGTCAAATCCTGCGATTGCGCCAACCGCGTGCGCTGCCTCGGTCAGGCGCGGCATGTTGAACAGCTGACCTGTGAAGAAGTTGACACCACCGAAGAAAACCAGGGCCAGTTCATCGGCGTGAGCGTCTATCGCCGCCAGGATGTCTTCTTCCTGAATCAGTGTTTCTCCGTCCCTCGGCGCCACCTCGATGATGGCATCGTCGGGATCGAAGCCATGAAATTTCGCCTGTGTCTCCAGGAGGTAACGATCCGACGGAAACATTTTCGCCTCCGAGATGATCTTGAAGCGCGTGTCCGTGGGTCGGTAGAACGACACGAACAGCAAATGAATGTTGGTTGTCAGCGAATTCATGCAGACAACCTCGGACTCATTTGCGCCGACAATTTCGGCCATCGGCGGCGTCAGGAGCTCGTGGTAGCTGTACCACGGATTCGTCGAATGAAAATGCCCTTCGACACCGTAATTCGCCCATTCATCCAGTTCGAGCTCTACAGCGGCTTTCACCGTCTTCGGTTGCAGGCCAAGCGAATGCCCGGTGAAGTAGACAAGTTCAGGCGTGCCCAGCGACGGGAAGTGAAACTGGTCTCGATAGGCCTTGAGCGGGTCCGCCGCATCCTGCTCCCTGGCGAACTCGAGAGTCGATTCGTAGCGCATGTCAGCCCTTGTTCTGCGGTGGAATCGACACCCACCCGTCGGGTGGCTCTTTTCCCGGATGCAGCACGCCGCAATCCGGGCAGGTCCGCGCGGCCTCGTCATTGTAGAACGACTCATACAACGGTGGCAGATCATGCACGATGGACTTCAACAACACTTCAACGCGGTGCACAAGACTGCCGCAATCGAAGCAGTACCACTCGAAGGCATCCTTCAGTCCATCCGGTCGTTTGGGCTCGATGACGAGACCGACACTACCGGCCATCGGCCGCTGCGGTGAGTGGCGCACGTGCTTCGGCAGGAAGAAGACGTCGCCCTCGCGGATGACGACATCGTAGAACTCGCCCTGGTCAAAGACCTTGAGCACCATGTCACCTTCGAGCTGGTAGAAAAACTCCTCGACCGGGTCGTCGTGGAAATCGGTGCGCTGGTTTGGACCGCCGACGACGAAGGCCATCATGTCAGCGTCTTCCCAGATCTGTTTGTTTCCCACCGGCGGCTTCAGGAGATGCCGGTATTCCTCGATCCATTGCTGGAAATTGAATGCAGCAAGTTTTGTCATCGTTGATCCGCCCTCGCCGGGCCTGTCCTGCGAGGCGCCAGTTTATCTCAGATAACGATCGGCGATGTGGGATTAAGGATCTCGCGCACCACGCTCATCGCCGTGAGCGCCGAGGATCGCGGATTATCCGGTAAAGAATCTCCTTCGATCCGGAACTCCGATCGACCAAAGTCGCCTTCGGCCACGACCTCGTGCACATTGCGTTGCACGCCAGGGTCCGCAATGAGTTCGACCTCGGTGTCGTCGAAACCAATACCTGCGAGGGCTACGGATGCCGCTACATTCGCGTTTTTGGGGTATTGCAGCGCTGCATCGCGGGCATTGCCGCTGAAATGTACGGCCGGCTCGGTGAGCGCATCGAGATCGAGCTTCGTTTCCGCTGGGGAACCGCGCCAGCCTTGTGGTGGCTTGCGGCCCCGATACGTCACTTTTGTCAATGTGCCAACACTACCGGCGGACAGCGCATCCAGCGCACCGATTGCACCGGACACGACACGCAATTGGGCTCCGCCAAGGCGGGCGGCGGCGGCGAGCCTGTCAAACAAGCCGGCATCCGCCAACGCACCGGACGATACCGTAAGGAGATTAATGCCTTTGGAGAGAAACACTTCGCCGTGCTCACGCAGTGCCTCGTGACCGGCACAGTCAACCACCAGATCGACCTGTCTCGTGACATCGTCAAACGTGCTTGCGATCTCGATGTCTTCGCCAAACAGGCTTCGGGCCTTCTCGTCACTACCTGGTCTGACGATAACAACGCCCAATTCAACGCTGTCATGGTCGGCAAGGTATCCGGCGACCGCTTCAGCAATCGCGCCGCAGCCTATAAGAGCCAGGGTCTGCATTTTGAAGACGTTGTTCTACTTGTCGATGCCACCGAGGCACATGTACTTCATCTCGAGATAATCATCGAGCCCGTACTTGGAGCCTTCACGACCCTGTCCCGATTCCTTGACGCCACCGAACGGCGCCATTTCGTTCGAGATGATGCCCTCGTTGATGCCAACGATGCCGTATTCGAGTGCTTCGGCGACACGCCAGATGCGACCAACATCTCTAGAGTAGAAGTAACAGGCGAGGCCGAACTCCGTGTCGTTGGCCATCTGAATGACTTCTTCCTCCGATGAGAATTTGAATACGGGCGCGATGGGTCCAAAGATCTCCTCGCGGAATACCTTCATGTCCGAGTTCACGTCGGTCAGTATCGTCGGCTCGACAAAGCACAGACCGAGATCCGACCGGCTACCACCAACGGACACTTTCGCGCCGCCGGCCACCGCATCGTCCACGAAAGTCATAACATCATTGGCCGCGCCTTCGTTGATCAACGGACCAACAGCCACGCCTTCGTCAGCGCCATTACCCATCGTCAGTCCGCTCGTTGCTTCGCCGAGCTTCTCCACGAACTTATCGTAGATACCGTCCTGTACGAAGATCCGGTTCGCGCAGACACAAGTCTGCCCAGCGTTTCTGAACTTGCAAATAATCGCGCCTTTGACCGCCTCATCCAGATCCGCGTCGTCAAAAACGATGAACGGTGCGTTGCCGCCCAGTTCCATCGACGTACGTTTCACGGTTCCGGCACATTGCTCCATCAGGAGCTTGCCAACCTGTGTGGATCCGGTGAATGTCAGCTTTCGTACGATTGGATTACTGGTCAGCTCTGCGCCAATCTCACGCGTAACTCCGGTCACGATGTTGACGACACCTGCCGGAACGCCCGCGCGCTCAGCGAGCTTGGTGAACGCATACGCAGACAGTGGTGTCTCGTTGGCCGGCTTGCACACAACCGTGCAACCGGCAGCGAGCGCCGGCGCGATCTTGCGGGTGAGCATCGCGTTGGGAAAATTCCACGGTGTGATACAAGCGACCACACCGACGGGTTGCTTGATCACCACCGCCCGCTTGTCGGCGGAGGGAGCGGGAATCGTATCGCCGTAGACTCGTTTGCCTTCCTCGGCAAACCACTCGATATAGCTTGCTCCGTACGCGATTTCGCCTCGCGCCTCGGCCAGCGGCTTGCCCTGCTCGGCCGTCAGGATGATCGCAAGGTCTTCCTGCGCCTCCATCATCAGGTTAAACCAGCGGCGAAGAATCGCGCCTCTGTCCTTGGCTGTCCTGTTGCGCCATTCCACCTGGGCGACTTCTGCGGCTTCGATCGCGCGACGCGTCTCGGCCGTACCGCATTTGGCGACTTCCATGATCGTCTCACCGGTCGCCGGGTTCAATACAGGCAGGGTCTCGCCATTATCCGCGTTAACCCATTCACCATTGATGTAGGCACTGCCCTGCAGCAGTTCCTTGTCATTAAGTTGCATATCCCAGGTTCTCCAATTTCAATGCGTCCTGCCAGGCGGGACGCGGGGGGGAGCCTATTATAAGGGCTGGGACAGTCTGTCGGCTACCTATGGATCTGGCACGCCCGGGTCTGCCTCGATCGACGCCAGGTGGTCTTCAATTGCTTGCCACAAGGGCGCATCCACCCAAGTGTCATCCAGGTAGAAGGTCTCCGGTTCTTCTTCTTTCGGGTCGACAAGCAGATTGTAGATTGACGGGTAAGCCATGTTCTGAATCGCATAGCTATCGCTGTCTATCTCCTTGAGAAGCATCTTCCAGTTTCGCCATTTCACACCAAAAAGCTCGTTACCGATGTAGATAATGACAGTCTCTCGAGCCGATTTTTCTGATTTACCTTTGAAGAAATCAGTCTGGTCGGCACCATCCAGAATTCGATCGTTCGGGATCTCTCCTCCGACGAAATTCGCCAAAGTAGGAAACAGATCGACCAGGTGAACGATCTCGTTTGATACCTGCTTTTCAGGAATAATCCCCGGATAGCGAATCAGGAAAGGAACACGCAGGGAGCCTTCATAGGGCGAGAACATCGTCCCTCGCCAGGGCCCGGTGAAACCAAACGACCGCTTAATGCCTTCACGGCCATTGTCCGACGTGAAGATAAAAATGGTGTTGTCCTTGAGCCCCAGGCCGTCAATCGTGTCGAGGAGCTCGCCGACATAGACGTCCGTCTGCGCGAGAACATCCGCAAAACTTCCATTGCCGGTCGAACCCTGAAAGTCTGGATGGGCGTCGACGGGCTCATGCGTCTGTGTGTAGGGAAGGTAGGCGAAAAAGGGCTGCTCGGCTTCGGCCCTGCGTTTGATGAAATCAATCGCGTGGTCGGTGATTTCCCGGTCGATTGTTTTGCGCTTCTCGCGGCCGTATACCTCGAGTCTCTTGGGCGTTTCACCACGCTTTGACGATACAACGTAGGTGAACTCGAGATCCGGGTGGGCCCCTTCCTGCCAGCTATCGCTGTCCGGCCAGAAGGCGCGATCCGATGAATTCGGAATGCCATACCACTCGTCGAAACCCTGGTCCGTCGGGAAACGGCCTTCCGTATCGCCCAAATGCCATTTTCCGAACATGCCTGTTGCGTATCCCGCATCCGTCAGCATTTCCGCCAGGGTAATTTCCCACGGGGTGATGCCCCACCATATTCCCCGGGGAGGACCGTCCGGCCGCTGCCGGGCACGAATCCCGTAACGACCCGTCATTAGCGAGGTCCTCGATGGCGTGCACTCCGCTTCGACATTGAAGTTTGTTAGCTGAAATCCCTCTGCAGCAATACTGTCGATTCTCGGGGTGGGTGCCCCTCGCAAGTCGCCGCCCCCATATACGCCGATTTCCCCGTAACCAAAATTATCCATCACGACCAGGACGATATTCGGCTTCTCATCGTTCTTTGCTACAGCCGCCAGCGGAATCGATACACAAAGGACTAGTAGACAAATAGCGACTCGGGCGCATTGGCTATGATTGGGCATTGTCATCTCCTGTTCTTGTGCCTCTGACCATAGCAGGAGTTATGGGGCGACGATTCGCATCGTGCAGGCACAAAAAAACGGCGGCGCATTTGCGCCGCCGTTCATTCTCACAGAGTCAGCAAGAATCAATCACTTGCGACTAAGATCTTCTGGCCGATCAGAAGCG
>Ga0316194_10001201_pt1 | contig 17744 bp, 6 predicted proteins | sample CroRivsedime1_MG_FD_204936 | JGI IMG/M metagenome (GOLD analysis project Ga0316194, IMG submission 204936) | Coastal sediment microbial communities from Maine, United States - Cross River sediment 1 | ecosystem: Environmental > Aquatic > Marine > Coastal > Sediment | place: USA: Maine...
TGACCGCAGCTCTGTCTCGTTACCGATGAGTCCGCGTATGCCATAGTGACCTACGATCTCATGGAACAGCGTCTCAGCTACTGCACGCTCGATAATCTCCGTCTCATTGAGTCCCTTGATCCTTCTCTCAACGATGTTGATCGCATTCGGCAGGATGATGTGTACACCACGTGACGGATCATTGTGATCGAACCAGCCACGAGTGCTGTGAGCCGTGCCGCCCTCATCATAGATCGCCTGCTGAATCTCATCAGGTATATCGTCCCAGCTATCCCAGAGCTGGATGCGCGGCAGGTTCTTGTACTTGCCGAAGAGTGCTCGGACCACTGTCTCGGCTTTGCGTCTCTTTTTCTTGGTGGCGCGAGGCAGCGTTGGAGCCAGCTCCCTTGGTGCCTGCCACGTCTCGCCCTGATACTGGTACTCAGTGCCAAGGGCAGACATGTCTGCGTACCACTGACCGTCCCTGCCAACCCTGCCAATCATGATGTCAGGCACCACGTTCGGCTGCGATCCCGGCATAGCCTGATTCACAGCAGCCTGCGGCGAGATGTCACGCAGTGCGTTCGGGTTCTTTGGTTCGATCATCCAGTTTTTGAATGGGTTGAAGGTAACCTCATGCCCCTCAACGAACACCTTGATGCGGTCACGCCCACGTTTGCGCGTAACCATGGAGACCGTGCCAGTGACCACCCGGTTCTCTGGCGTAATGATCTCGACCTCATCACCGATCTCAATCTCTCTCCTGATGTCAGACCACTGGGCTGGCTCAGCCCCGAACATGTCATCCTGAATAGGACCAGCCTCACCAATAAATGTCATATCAACCTTAATGGAACCTTCAGCTGATACTCTGACCTCGTAGATTTTTTTGCCAGTCTTTGGGTTTGTCTTTACGCTTTTTATTGAGACCTGAACGTCTTGTTCATCGGCATACATCTCTTCAAACTGATCCCGCGACTCACTGTCCAGCATCGGGATAAATTCACTAGCTTCAATATTTACAGATGATGAGTTAGATACCTTGCCATCAATTCTTCTCTTGAATACAACTGAGCCAGACTCATCGCTTTCATCAACGAAATACTCGATCCTTTTTCCACTCTTAGTGGTACGGTCGTCCCTTGTAATGCCCTCAAAATAAGTAGTGCCTCTACGACTTTGAGACCCTCCAGCACGATCCAGCAACACACCCTGCGTGGAACCGATGTCCTTGTGACTGACTGGAGCGCCACCCTTAGCAGCTCGCTTGCCTGACACCTTGCGACTCTCAGCCATACGGTTGTTGGCTGCGTCAGCGGCCTCAACTGTCTCCCCGGTTGCCCATGTGAGGCTGGGGTTGAACTGATCCATGCCTGCCTTGATCGGCTTCGCTGCCATGCGGTCACGCACGCGCTTCATTGCCGCCTCAACATCAGCTTCGGTCTTACCGGACATGACGAACTCGTCACCGGAGACGTGGTACACCTGTATCCCGTTCTTGCCATCTTCCTCAAGGAAAGCCTGACCAGCTGTCATCAGGAACTTGTCACCAGCATTGTGACCCATGTTGTCGTTGACCCAGCCCAGTGAGTCGAGGTCAGCGTATGCGAAGCTCTGTGCGTCCGGGTCCTTCTCCAGCCGCTCATTCATGGCACGACGATTCTGTAGTCCGGTGATCTCACGACGATAGATGGCTGTCTCGAACTCATCCTCAGTCATCGCATCCATTTTGGCACGCAGCTCAGCATTGCCCTCGGAGCGTCGATCAACGCCTGTGTAGCCCTTCTCCAGTTTCTTGATCAGAGACTCGTGCTGCTGCACCAGATGGTTCAGTGCTCGCGACCCCTTCGGTAGGATAATGAACTCGCCTGACTCGGTTTCCTTCGCCCAGCCCTGCTTGATCAGCTCCTTGTATTCCTCTGGAGAGGTGAGCGCCTCGCCCTGCTGCACCTTATCGATGTTGTTGGCAAGGCGAGCGATGTCGTGAATTTCCAGAACCTGATCATCGATCTGATTCTGAATGTACTTGCGTTCTGACTGCTCGCGCTTGTACTGCTCCAGCGCCTGAGTCGAGGTGGTCCTGCGTGAGCGAGCAACCGCGATGTCGGTCAGGGTGGCGTTAGCTCTGGCGACCAGTCGATCTAGCATCATCAGCTCGGTATCAGCTGTTGGTCCACCCTTCTTGGTCAGGTGGTCACGCATGACATCCTGATTCGCCAGTATCTGCTGAGCCTCTTTCTCCTGTAGCTTCTCCAGCTTCTTCAGGTCACTTAGGCGTTGCTGTGGCGCTGTATTCTCGATGTACTGTGGTGATGTAATGCTCGCCTCAAATGAATAGCGACGGTTGGTCGCATCCATGTAGTCCTGCGTAGCGTCCATCACGGTCTTGTCTTCTTTCGTCAGACCAGCTGGATCGCTGCGCTGGACACCACCAAGAGCGCCCGGAACGAACGAGATCAGTGCGCCACCCATGAAGGTGTTCAACACGTCATCGAAGATCGGGCGATCAGGGTCAACCGCTCTCATGCCGAGATTGGTGATGACATCCTCTGAGACCTCCTGAGAGCCTTCCTGTATAGCCTCAAGACCACCAGCCGTACCAATGCGCCCGACCGTCTGAAGAGCGCCCTCGCGCTGTAGAGAGCCTCCTATGCGTCCAGCAGCAGCCCTGCCAAACAGGTAGCCCATGGGAGCGCCCATCAGCAGCCCCGACCCAACGAATGCGGTCTTACCACCAAGCCTCGCTGTCTCAGCAGTCAGTACCTGTCTGGCAACCTCATCAGGAAAGCCAGCCTCGATCATGGAGAGGTAGTAGGGACTGTTCTCGAACGCCTCGTTTTCGAGTTCGTTCATACCTTGGGTGATCTGCTCTTTCACCGCATCATGAATAAGCAGCCCCTCTGTGCCACCACCGCTCGCAGCACCTCCGATGCCAGACGCCCTGCGGCGCATCGTTTCAATTCTACTTAGTCGCTGACCTGCGTGAATCCTGCCAGCCAAACCAGCGCCACCACGACCACCCATACGAGCAGCAATAATGCCAACCGCGATCTGTGGGGTGTTCTCAAACACATGGATCATGAAGGCATCGAAGTCGTCCCATGGCATCGCCGTGGTTCCGTCTGCCCATGAGAACGGGTTGTAAAAAGTAGCGTCCTCAGCAACGAAGCGTTTCTTCTTTTTCTCCAGCGCTTCCGGGCTGTAGGTCTCCTGCCGAACCTTCTCGACGTATTTACTCAGCCGCTCACCCGGCATGATCTCCCTGCCGGTCTCTTTGTCCTCAGCCTTAAACGCAGGCTGAATGACGTTCTCATAAAAGTGAATCGAGTTGGCTGAGTTCAGGTACTCCTGCATGTGCTCAGAAGCACCGGGGTAGAGTGGCGCATCCTTACCCTTGCCTTCGTAGAAGCCCTCTGGAACCAAGTTGGTCTCGATGCCAAATACGTCGCCTTGAGGATCAGCAGCGCCGGTAATGTTGTGCGCCTCAGCCATGCCGGGGTACGGAGCGCGTAGACCAAGAATCTTGTTGCCGATGCGCCTCCAGCGTTCCTTGACAATTTCCCAGCTCTCGTCGCCAGAGATGCCATCAAGGACATCCTGATTCTCAGGGTTGGCTTCAACCGCTTTAATGAATGCAGCTGGAGCAACGTCCTTGATCTCCTTGCCCTTGAACTGTTCTTTAAGGCGCTTTTGTTCCTGCTCGGACAGCTGCTCAAAGATGATCTGCTGCGTCAGCTTACGGCTTTCAATCTCTGCCTCTTCTGATAGCAGCCGGTTAGCAATCATCTGCTGTGTGCCAGTCTTAACCTGAGCACTAGCATCAGACAGCTTGCGTTCAGCAATGCGCCGCTCTGCCAGAGTCTCTGGAGACTTCGCAGCCTTGCGTACCTGACCTGTCTCTGGGTCAACGACCAGACGGTCACCGGGCATTAGTGGCCCATCCGGTGCCCTCTTGTCTGTACTGGCTGGCCGGTACTGCTGCGCCTCAGCAAAGTTAGCATCAGGCAAGTTCTGGTCTCGCTCGAACCCCTCGATCTCAGCCATCGCCTGTTGCTCTCGATCGGTAAGCGGATTCAGACCACCACCCTGAGCGGCTCGTTGACGCACCTGCTCAGCCCTGCGGCTGCTCTCAAACACTTCTGGAGTCAGACCCTGACCCCACCCACCAAAGAGAGCGCCCTTCTCTTCAATCTCACCAGCAGTAGGACCGACCTCAAGCTGCGCTCTCTCAAGAGCGCCGATCTTTAGCTTTCGTTCTTGTGGGCTGAGCGCTGGACCAGACACACCGGGGAACAGGTCTGGATCACGGTCGTCATCCTCCTGCTCTATAGAGCCAATGGACTGCTGAATCTGGCTGATGTATCCGTCTATTGCATTAACGGCATCCGAGTCACCGGCAGCACTAGCTCGCTCACGAGCCTGCTGTGCTCGTTCCAGTTCCTGTTGCTGTGGTGTGCTCATTCACTGTACTCATCAACTGCATCTTTACCGGGGTCCGTGGTTGGTGGGAGCGCCCCACCTGACGACCATGCCCCTACCTGCTCATCGAGCCACTTCTTGTATTCAGCCTCAGTGAACTCAGACTTGTTCTTTACCTCACCGCTGATTGGTGAACGCAGCTTCTGCCTGTCATCGTAAGACAACCAGACGCGCTGCACCGTCAACTTAACCTCAGACTCTGTTGGCGCACCGTTGATGAAGTCAACAGCCTGCCGCTCTGTATAGCCAGCTGCGATCATCTGGTCGTACATCCACTGGTCGCGGAACTGACCTTGCTTCGATCCGGGTGTGAGTCCCGGTGCAAGCTGTGCGCTTGTCTCCGAGTCCTTGAGAGGAACAGCCTTCCACGTGCCATCCTCCTGACGCTCGATGACATAAGCTCCGTCCTTACCCCACTGGATGTTCGCCGTCTTGTTTGACTCAGCTTCTGCTCTGGTCTGGGCAGCTCCTGCTGTCATCTCGGCAGCAGCGACCTTGCGCTCTTCGAGTGCGCTCTGTTGCGCTTGAGTCTCGCGACCCTGATGCCCAGCCATAGCGCCCATGCCAGCCATGCCCATTGCTGGACCCAGACCTTCGCTTGAGTTCGCCATCATCAGTGCGCCCCACTGGAACACGAACATGCCAAGCTCATTCCTGTTCATACCGCCCATGAAGCCAGTGACCTGCTCATCTGGATTGCCCTTACCCTTGTTCCACCACTTCTTGACCGATCCCCACCAGTTGAGGTCCTCGACCTTGTTCTTCTTGATGGTCTCGCCAGTGGTTTCGTTATGCACCTCCATGGCGATCTCTTTGAGGTCATCCTCGGTCTCAGCGCCATTTACATTGGCGATCAGCTGCGTACCGCGAATGCCAGCGTCGTCTGCTGAGATAACCTCCTGATCAACCTCCGCTCTCATGGTGGCGAGCGTTGGCTTAAACACAACTTCATTTACAATCTGCTGTGCCTTCTCTGGGGTCTCCATGCCAAGCGATGCGTTTGCGCGAGCGCCCTGACGACGAATGTCTTCAGGAGCAACACCCATGCTGTTATTGCGCCCACCAATAATCTCGAATGCCAAGCTGGTAGCCCTCTCGCTACCAACCTCTGCAAGGTTCTTAGCGTGAAACTCGTCAGGCGTTCCGCGATCCTTCACAAGGTCTAAATTGGCACCTGCACCAGCCTGCTGTTCTGGTGCTGCATTGGACAGGGGTGCGCCAATGTTCGCACTACCACTACCGGGTGATGCAGGTGCCAAAGCTGAACCCTGCCCCTGCATATCAGGAACAGGTAAATTTGGTTGAGCGCCAGTTATTGATGGAGGTTGCCCAGCCAGTGCTGGCGATCCAGTTGTGTTCGGAGCTGGTGGCAATGCACCTTTGAGTGGGTCATCTTTAATGAGCATGATATAAATCCTTAACTTGGTGTGCTTCCGGTTGCGAACGAGTCGGGCATACTGCCAAAGTCACCAATCGCAGAGCCACCCATTTCACCACCACCTCCACCACCACCAAGGGCGCTGGATGCACCTTTAGCTCCAGCAGTGAGCGCCAGAGACGCTCCACCTGTGTACATCGCAGCAACCACCTGAGCGATGCCACCAATAACTGCGGCAGCGTTACCTCCGCTCTCTTCAGTTTCCTTGGTCTGGGTTGTCGTGTACGAACCCTTCGATCCCTCCATCGCGGAGACCACTCCCATGAGCTGCTTCCAGTCCCAGTCGCGCTCTTCCATGAACTGAGCGAAATCGAAGTCAGCCACAGCCTGCTGGATGTTGCGATCCACAGCTCCGGTCGTCATAAGGGTTGAGATGTCGGTTTGAGATGCGTCAATCACGTCGCCACCGAGCTGCCTGAAGCGATCCGATGCCATCATCTCCCGCGCCTTGTCGTCACCGAACATCTCGGCACCAAACTTGTACGCATCAGCGTAGCCCTTACCGTACAGGTCGGAGACACCCTGAATAGTCTTCTCGCGGTTCTCAGAGCGCATCAGAGCCGCTCTACTGCCACCGAAGGCATCCATGCTACTGGCACGGGCATCGAGCGCCATAGCGCCTCTTGCACCTTCCTCGCGTATCTCACGCGCTGCTGGGTCGAGTGCGCCCTTAATGTACGGGTTGATGTATCTGGATTGGTCAGCGTCAGCCCAAGACTGAGCGCCGCTTTCAGCGTAACTCGCAGCTCGATCGAAGTATGGCTGACCGATGCCCACGTTATCGCGAGCCATCTCCATGCCCATCTGCTCGTTCTCAGACAGGCCAGCTACACGATCACCAGAGTAACCTTCCCACTGTTTAGTTCCGATGCGAGCGCCGATCTGATTCGCCAGCCGTGCGTTATCCTCAACGTACCCAGCTGGTCTGTATGTTTGGGTGCTCTTAGTTTTCTTGCCTCCCACTGGCTTCACTCCTAATGAAGTCGCCGCCGAGATACTGGTAGCCGTGCTGCTTGAATAGCTTGTCCTTCAACAGGACATCAGCATCAGCCGCCGAAACCCCGGCAACTATTGGTGCATCCTTCTCGTCAGCATGAGCGTGAGTGGCTTGTATAAGCGCCTCGAATGCTCCACCTTTCCGAAACTTCTTCTGCACATAGAGCCATTCCAAGTACATGTACCACTTGGGTGACCACGGAAATTGGTAATTGGTGAGAGCCAGTGTTCCCACCAGTCTGCCAGACACATCGGCTACGAGAACGAAGCCATTGGATAGGGTCTGTGTTATCCAGTTGATTCCAACTGTATGATCGACTGGTGGGTAAGCGCTTCCCTCGCCATGGCACTCGATAAGCAATCGAGCGATGTTCGAGGTGTCCAAGGGCTTAGCCGGTCTGATCTTAATCGTTGTCATTTTACCCCTTCTTAGTAACTTTTTTCCACTGATTGATAATTCCGACTCGAAGCCGGTCCTCGTACTCAGGTGGGATTAGGGCAACAATCAGCCCTCCAGCCACCATTCCAATAATCAAATTCATCATATTCTCTCTCCTAGTCGTCTATCAGCATTCCGCTCAGGATGGCTGTCGTGTCGGTCGCTGCCGCTGATCAGATTGTTCATACTGGTGTATTCACTGTTGTGCCAGCGCCGTCTACCCAGACAGCTCCATCGGTGTCACCTGTTGCGTAGACCGGGTTATCTGTTGTCGTATTGTAAGCGACAGCACCCTGCACTTTACCCGGGTCAGTATTAACTGCATCGGTTATGTCATTCAGTTCAGTATCAGTCGCGGTCCTTAGCTGGAGATAAGTCTGAGACACCACATCATCAGCAAAAGTGCATACCCCGTCGAAAGTTTCATCAGCCGTCTTGTCTACCAGATCGGCTTCAGCAATACCACCATAACTGGTAGCAGTTATGGCATCGAAATCTGCATCAACAGTACCAGCCTGAATAGACGTAAGGCTGGTGATGTTCCAGTCAGTCGTGTTTGTGAACGCGGTGTTGAAATCCGTGCCGTCGTGGCTGAAATCAGCGTAGTCAGTAGAGCCTGAGTCGTAGACGCGGAAACTCGCGTTGACGACATTAACCGATGTGGCCCCGGTGTCTATCGACATATACGTCGTAGAACCTACCCGGAATGCCAAGTTGGCAGCTATAGACTTGAGATACGCTGTGGTGTTGGCTCCCTCCCAAGAAAAACCAAACAAGTCGGTTTCGTCTGGGCTAAACACACCAATTGATGGCTGGTGAGCTGTGCCGCCGCCGCGCTGATCGAAGACGCTGAACACACGAGCCGTGCTGGCTGAAGCAGAGCCAATGCCAACTGCAAACTGTTGCTCAAATGCGCCGAGAGTTCGAGACGGAATATCCAGAACAGACGGAACGGTTGCTCCGTTTGGAGTGGTCGTAAGCTGCCCTGAACCAGTAATGGACAAACCATCACCACCAAGCACTGTTGTCCCAGTAAGCCCTGTGACATTCCAGTCGGTCGTGTTGGTAAAGGCTGTATTGAAGTCAGTGCCATCGTGACTAAACGCAGCCGAGTCAGCGCCTGTGGCATCGTAAATCGTGACCGCACCATTCACATCCAGTGTGTCACCGATTATCTTTTCGTCAACAGTTAATTCACCTACTACCTGTGCACCAGCCGCCGTAGTCTTAAAGGATATTCCACCGTCAGGGTGATAGAGAGTAACACCACTGATAGAACTAGCGACAAGCAGGGTCACCTGAAGGTTGAAGGCATTGTCGGCTCTAAGAAGAATCCTGCCACTGTTATAGTGGTTATTTATATTTATATCGTGACTCGGACCAAAACCGAACCGACCAAACCCGATCTCACCGAGAAGGTCTGAACCATCAGCATCGTAGAAGCGCATTTGCGCATAGCAGCTCTCGGTAGTTGGTGGGGTTGCCGTAAGGGTGTCACCAAACATGTCTAGTGTGGACTGAAATGTCGCCGCACCAGCAACATCCAGTGTGTCCTGTAGAGCGACCGCACCATCGACATTCAGTGTGCCGTCGATGTCAGTGGAGGCTGAGGTGATGTTGGTAGCCAACCCATCAATACGAGTCGCATACGCAGGGTCACCACCAATAAACACCTCATCTGCTGCTGCTGTAGCGCCAAGGCTATGTGGCTCTGTTGGTGGAGTGAAGTCAGCGGTATACACCGCTACCCCGTTGGTGATACGAACATCATCAATCCAGCCGTCAAAGAAGTTGAGGTAGCCGGAATCGTCGTCAGCACCAATCTGTAGTGGTGACGTTCCGCTTGCGAATGTGGCTGTTAAAGAGGTTCCACCTGTATTTAATAGCACGCCATCAACGAAGAAGTACGCCAAGTTACCGGATCGAGACACAGCAACGTGATACCAAGTATTAGCGGCTGGGTCCCACGCGGTATCAATGAAAAGGGCGTCTGTCCCAGTGGTTGAGTAATATAGCGTGAGCCTGTTAGTACCCCACCGACCAAAAGCCCACTCACGATTTGGGGCGGCTGAGAGCTTCGAGACAAAAACCATGTTAGTTGACGGATCAGCGGCGAATCGGACCCAACACTCAACTGTGAAATCGCCAGAGCCGAACTCAAAATCAGTACTATCTGGGAAGGTCACATAGTCAGAGTCTCCGTCGAGCACGAGTGAGGTTGGGCCAAACTTCGCCTGCGCATCATCAAGCTGAGCAGTACCACTGAAGGTAGCAGAGCGAGCGCGTACATCTTCTGAGTTGTACGTTGTAACACCATCGGCATCATCGAAGTTCGCCAAGAATATGACACCACGGTAAACAGGATACGCCTCTGTGGGTGGTGTGAAGTCTGCTGTGTATATAGCTGTACCATTGATAACTCGTACGTCCTCAATGTGCCCGTTGTAGGTGTTTGCGCTGCCTACTCTACGCCCTATCTCAATAGTAGCTTGGTCAAATGTTACAGATGCGTCATAGGTGCCTAGCGAAACACCGTCAAGGTACAATGTAAATACTGTGCCAAATCGAACTAGCGCAACGTGATACCACGTAGATGCAGAAATGGTGCCGCCATTTATCCGATCAGTATTCCCTGTCTGGAAGTGCAGATTAGTCCCGACTCCATCGAAATAGATAGCCCCCTGAGTTCCGCTGCCCCAAGAAAAAATATTACCCACGGTTGTATCAGCTGGACGCATCCAGAACTCTACGGTTAAATCCGCAGTGCTAAAGTCAAAATCTGGACTACTGGGGAAGTTAATGTAATCACCAGCGCCATCTAACAGTAATGAGGCTGTACCGAACTTCTTCTGAGCTGTATCAAGCTGGGCATTACCAACAAACGTAGCAACGCGAGCAGCGTCATCTTCTGATGTGTACGATGTAGCTGCGTCAGCGCCATCGAAATTACACAGTAGGTCTGCTGCCGGGTTATTGGTGAGCGGTGATGTGGGAACTGGGAAGCCACCCGTGTATCGAGCAATGCCCTTTGTGACTCGCACGTCATCTATATGCCCAAAGAACTCGTTGTTTGTCCCAACATCGCTCGACCCTATCTCAAGGGCAGCTGAGCCTGCGAATAAAGTTACGGCGAAGGCGCTTTCGCTTAGATACTCACCATCTATGTAAAAGCGAACCACATCTCCTTCGCGAACGGCAGCAACGTGATACCACGTATTTATAACCGGGTCCCAGTCAGGTGACGCATTTATAGAGCTGACGCTCGACCCGCTTGTTGAGTAGTAGAGCGTTAGTCCGGTTGCAGAGAATGGGAAAAGTCCTAGTGCCCACTCTCTCTGGTTAGTACCGGCAATCCACTTCGCGATAAGGACCTGATCGGAAGCCAGTGTTGTAGTACGGAACCAGCATTCGATTGTGAAATCATTTGCGCCAAGCGACAGCTCGTCAGCATCTGGGAAAGTAATGTAATCGTTGGTGCCATCGAGAAGCAGTGAGGTTGTTCCGAACTTCTTCTGGGCATCATCGAGCTGGGCATTGTTGTTGAAGGTAGCTACACGAGCAGCATCGTCTATAGACGTATAGCTGGTAGCAGCATCAGCACCGTCGAAATCAGCAAGCAGTGATACTTCTTCCCAGTATGGATCGCCACCGATAGAGGTAGTGCCCTCTGCTGTGAATGTCAGAAGCTCAACTTGGGTGCCTACACTGTCAAGCCAGTCTACTGATGCGTCTAAATCGAAAGCCAGTGCCTCTAAGCCAGTGAGGTTCCAGTCAACTGTACCAGTGAATGCTGTGTTGAAATCAGTGCTGTTATGGCTGGACGAAACTGACGAGGTGCCAAGCGAATCAAATATCGTCAGCGTGCCACCATTGATGTCCACATTGGCATTGGCTTCAATGTCAGCGTTGGCATTTATAACTGCATTGAAGTCTGCGACACCATCAACATTCAGCGTGCCGTCAAGGTCAACCGCACCTGTGACATTCAACGTGTTGTCAACCAGCGTTGGGCCATTCAACTCAATTATCGACCCATCAATCCATGTTGGGTATGAGGGGTCACCGAGAATAAACGTATCACCACCGGGGCCGGGTGCAGGAGTGGTTGTACGGTCAAAGCGTATGATCTGAGTGCCGCCTGAATCCTTATGGAAGTACAGCGAGGTCCCATCGCCTGAAATGTGCATCCGCTTCCATATTGTGTTGAAAGCGGCTGTGTCTACATTAAGAGCAGTACCTGTGAACGTGGCAGTTGAGATGTCAAACGGTGTAGACATCGTAAGTAAGTGTGCTTCATCACTGTTAATGGTAGCGAACATCATTACGCTCGCCCCATCGTCAGTCATGTAAAGACTGTTGATCTGACTGCTATTGACCCAGCTCGCATCCACGGCAGCTAGATTCAGCTCATTCTGATAGGTCATATCATCGAGCTTGTAAGCTGTATTGCACTGATGCAGTCGCAGGTATAGGACGTTGCCCTTTTCACCGGCTGAGATGAACCACAGTCCATTTTCCGTCATGTTGCCGTTGGTGTCAGTGCTGTTGTTATCGTAGCCGAGGTCTACGTCAGTGACGAAGCTATCTGCCGCCATTCCATCCGGCACTTGGTACGGTGTGGTCAGGAAATAGGTATAGAAGTTATCAGTATCAAGGCTACCGACAAGCATCTTGTTGCCGTTGTCCATAAACTGTAGGACTTGGTACGGATTGATAAAGGACAGGTTTGGAGATACTGTTTGAGTGGCATTCTCGAAACTGTATGGAGTGTCAAGGTCGTACGAATAAACACGATCGGTTGTCGTGTTTGCCTGAATACAATGCAGGCCATCGTTTGACACATCCCATACAGAGATACTTGTCGCCCCACCATTGCCTGAAAGGATGCCAGTAGTATACAAAGCTGTGGTGTCAGGATCGCCAGCAACAATACCGAAATAGGTCCAGTCACTAGATGGGTCTGTACCCCAGTCATTCGTTGGCCCAGTTGGGTCTCCTTGGGAAAAGATAGCCAGCTCTACATCAGTACCATCAGTACTGTTGTCCCAGTTAATACCGACATCGAACTTCGTGCCGATCTGAGTACCGTCGATCTCTGTTGGATAGGCTGGGTCACCGACAATGAAATCAGTGGACCCAGAAGTGGTGCCGAACGACCCATCGTATGGCTCAGTACCAAGCGTGTAGCTCGCGCCAGTGTATCGAGCAACTCCCTTAGTGATACGAACATTGTCCATGTACCAAATTGAGATGCCAGAATTGTTAATCATCTCAAGGGACCCGCTACCACCAAAGAATACAGACGTACCTACATTCTTAGTTGTACCAACCTGAGTGCCATCAACGTAGTAGCGTAGGTCTGCACCGTTACGACAAATGGCTACCCTGTACCACGCTCCAACTGTAAAGCCGGGAGTCGCAGTTCCCGCAAGGGTGTAGCCAGTCCCGTTGGTTGAGTAGGCAAAATCAATTCGGTTGATATTGGCACCAACGCCGACAGTTACATACCAGCTCAGATTGGACCCACCAGTAATACCTCCCCTTACCAGCGGGTACTGTGTTCCTGACTGCACCTCTGAATAGAAATCAAACTCAATTGTGAAATCACCACCAGCAAAATCAAAGTCGGCACTGGTTCCAGTTTGAGTCCAGATTCCAAAATTAGCTCCGCTTGGGTAATACGTCCTGAGTGAGCGAGTCCCGAAGTACGCCTGATTCGTACTAACTTCGGCAGTACCAGCCCCAGTGCTGGTGAAGGTGTGGTTGCCTATGTCTGACGTGATCGAAGTCGCACCTGCGGCTGCTGTCTCACCCGTTAGCAGGAGGACTACATCACCAATATTTGGGTCAGCATTAGGACCCGCAATGAACTCAAAGTTGAGCAGCTCTACACTATTTTCGTCCGGGTCTCTCCAGTTAATGGAATGGTTATTTGCAAGCTCCAGATATTGCCCAGCTGGATTCCAGCGTAGTGCTGTTGCGGTGTGCTGCCACTCGGTTCCGTCAGCATTGAATAGCAGGTCGAACTGGTTCTGTGTGGCAATGTCGGTGTCATCAAGATCGAGCAGCGTGTTTGCACCGGCACCTGCCTGCGGTAATGACTCCCAGCGACCAGTAGAACTCACATAGGTAAGCGCCTCACCATCGTTTGGTGCTGGGACATACACATCGCTATGTGAGCCAAGCGTGTGTGACCCACCAGAAGTACCGGGCACAAAGTCATTGCCATCCCAGATGAGCGTCTCACCAATAGATGGAGAGCCATCAACATCATCCAGATCGAAGATGCTGGTCGGCACGTTATCAAAGAAGTCAGTGATGTCAGCAACGACATGCGTGTGGTTCAGTGGTGCGTAGAGATCGTCCGGGTTGCCATCAACTGTAGTGCTTGGGATTACCGAATCAGCTTCCTCCAGAGACTGAAATCGGTACTCAAGCGCTGATACCAGCTGCCGCATCTCCGAAGCATTGAAGATGCTTCCAGAGAATGATGGGAATACAACCTTAGCCACGTTTGCCGTGCGCCCCCGCTCTTCCTCTCCAGTGACCCATGCGCCATTTATCGCCGGTCCCGGTTGACTCGATCTTCAGCGCAACCTGACGCGCCCTGATGCGCGTGGATATTTTGCGCGTACCCTGCGAAACAGTGTACGGACCCTTCTCAATTCTGTTATCTGCCTGCGGGTACTTCAGTCCTGACAGGTAGACATCAACCGACCCCTCCAGCGTGAGGAAGTCTGGAATCAGCTGATCGACGTGCATTAGGTTTTCCCCGGCTTCTGGAATCTCCATGTCGAAGGACTGCACGAAGCTCTCCATCGCAGCGCCGTTATCATCTGTGCCTGTCTCGTGCTTATACAGGTATCCGTCTGTGCCTGCTGCATACGCCTTCTCCAGCAGGGGTGATCGATCGGCCCAAGCCGTTCGAGCCATCTTGCCGGTTGCCCATGATCCTTCTTCATAATTGAACATCACATATCGGTTCACCTCGATCGGTGAAATATCGAAGTCGCTTGCTGTCAGCACGCCAAGTGGACCGGCAGCAAGATTATAGAAGCGGTACAGGTCATTCGTGACACCCGGTGTCTGATGCAGCCCAAAGGTTCCTGAAGCAAACTGGGTAAGCTCAGTTGCGTCCAGCGAGAACTGGAACGCCTGCACACCATCCACCCACAACGTCACCGTAGGTGTGTTGAACTGAACGGTCAGGATGTACTTCGTACCAAGCGCCATGGCAGAGCCTGTCAGCGTCGTGAAGTCCACCGTGTTGGAGCCTTGGTTGGTAGGCACCGCTACACCGGCTGCTGTCTTCTTCCAGACCTCCACCCGGTTGTCATCATAGTTCAGCTCGAACATCAGCTGCTGAGCATCATCAGCGTCCGTCTCTCCCTGACCATTCAGATCAGTTCTGAGGAAACAGATGCCTGCCCTACCAACACCAACGCCGATGTCTGGATTCACATCCAGCTCGATCGCGTACTCGCTCTCAGTGGGTGTCAGGATCGGCTCGTCGTTGGTCAGGAAGTAGTCGTGCTCGTAGTTGTTGTCAGCTACTGCTGTGACCTCAGTGAAGCCGGTCGAGTTGAACCCGTAGGAGTAACCGATCGAGGACGGTGAGTCTCCAACCAGCACGTAATCAGATGGGATGGTGACTGATGAGACGTTGCCAAACCGCGCACACTTGGTTACACGAACATCATCTACATATCCGTCGAGCACCTGTGTGAATACCTGTGTCGTTGCGTTATCCCAAGCACCTATCGTAATAGGCACTGTGGTCACAGCGCTTGGGTTGTTGTTGCTCAGGGTTTGCGATACCCGACTAGCGGTCCCACCAGAAGCCAGTCCAAAGAAAATATCGACGTAATAGTTGGCACCGTTCAGACGACGCTGGGCTGAGAAGTAATACCATGCACCTGTTGAGGGAGGAACGATGACTCCAACTGGAGTGTTGCCGAATCCAAATCGAGCCTCAATCTGGTAAAGGCTTCCGTTCAGATTACCGAACCTGACCTCGAAGTTAAGGACATCCTGATTCGCCTGATTGACCAGCTGCCAGTCCGTACCGGCTCCCACTGGTAATGAGTTGAGATAGACAAAACCCTCAACCGTTACCTCGTCCGTACTCAGTAGCTGTGTAGAGGTTGGGCTGCTAACCTGAATGCCGTCAGACGTACCATCAAACACAACTGCCGATGATCCGTAGTTTGCCTGTGCTGTGGATATTTGGGCATTGCCGTAGAACGTATGGGTGAGCGACTGCTTCAACTCAGTGTATGAGGTCTGCCCGTTAGTGCCCTCGTACTTCGCGAGATAAATAACATCATCCCAGCACGGGTCACCAATGATCGGATCGTTGTTGGCAAGCGAGTACCCGGATGGCAGGCCCAGTGAGAAGTCCTGCTGCACCCATGCCTCAGTGTCGAACGATGGATAGAACCACCAGACCTCATTGAACTCACGATTGAGTCCACCGTATATCTTGTCGCGCTGCACCACATTGAGATTGTCGTACACGAAGTTGCGCACATCGCAAGGCAGCACCTTGACGACACCATCGTAGACGTAGAAGTCAGCCTCAGCCATGAAGATCACACGGTGATCGATTGGTACGGCACAGTTCGGCCCAAGGATCGAGACGTTCTCACCGACGATATTCAGGCCGAATACGTCGAATCCACCGACAAACGGCAGTGTGTGGACGCTGACATCCGTGAAAATGACCGTCTCAAGGCGTGAGCGCACGCCTGCGACGATTTTAGAGCCTGAGTAGAGCCGTAGGTCACCTGACGTGTTGGTGCTCGTAGGCACCCAATCATTCAGGTCCTCGGTCGATGACCAGCGAATCAGTAGCGGGTCAAATGCGTCGTTGAAGTAATCGTACGCACCTAGCGCGAGCACGTGCCTGTCTCGTTGAGATACCAGCATGTACTCGTTGTTCGGTGGCGCGTCTCCACCCAGAGCAGCCGCTCTCGTGCCAGTTCCCTTCGAGCGATCCCACCAATAGATGGCACCGCTGCGTGGACTGGCGAGCAAGTCCTCACCCCATGTGTCGAGCGACCATGTGCGAATACCAAGGACCAGCGTAGAACCTGTCCTTGCGTTTCCGTAGCCCTCTCGACCATACGGCCCGGTTCCGTAGCCTCTCGCCGTTACCGCGCTCGATGCACCGGCTGAGATGTCGTATTCGTAATTCGGTGTGCCGCCCTCACCCGCTCCACCAGTCCCTGCGATCTCATCGTCCGTGATCTCGTAGTTGTCTGGATCAATGATGTTGTTGATCTGGTACTCACCGTCCACGGTGATGCCTGAAGCACCACCAGCGATCGCCCCGGAGAAACGCACGTAGTCGCCAAGCTGAGCGCCGTGGTTGACGTGTGTCACTAGAACGCGGCTCTCACCATCATAAGTCGTGAACGGGGCTGTGAGCGTCCCTGAGTCCCTCAGAGGGGTGATGTCGAACAGCGTTCCGTCCTGCCACAGGTAGAGCTTGGTGTCGGTCGCAACAGCGGACCACTTCTTCGCATCCAGCGATGTCCAGTCTCTCAGGCGACGGCAAGTGCCAATGAACTGTGGTTGCAGACGTACCCAGCCACCGATCTTCTCAGCAAGCCCCTTGCGAAAGCGAGCCTTGTCCATCGAGTACCAGCGCCCAACAGCGCCGCGCTCTGACTGCTCCGTGTACTGACCCGGACCAATCGGCAATTGGAATATCTGCTTTTGCGTCATTATTAAGGCTCGTAAGTTGTTACTGCCTTGAGCCTGCCACGAGCAGTCGGCAGCGTCTCATCAGTACGTCTTATCTCGTAAACCGCACCAGCGTTCTGTGATGATGCAGCTGTGGTGTAGCTCCATGTCTTTGAGCCGCTTAGCGCAAACCAATCACCGTCAGTACCGGCACTAACGTCCCACGTGCCAGCCTTTGTATCAGTGGTCAGGCGAACCTCGTAGTTAGCCCCAGTAAAGGTATTACCAGTCCAGAACGAGGTGGTCGTATTGCCGGTGTCGCTGTTGATCTTGGTAAGGACTCCATTGGTCCCGAAAGCAAAGCCATAAGTCTCGCTTGGGTGACCGATTCCGACATGGAACGCAGTTATGCTCACATCGCTGAGAGCGAGGTTACCGTCAGTCTCGCCTTTAATCCTGTTCTCTGTTCGTAAGGTAGCTTGGCTCTTAGCGCCCGTGAACGTAGCAACCGCTCCATTTAGTGGTGCGAACGCTGAGCCACCATTACCTCCAGAGCCACCGTTACCTCTTAAATTATTGTTGCCAAGCGGGTTATTGGTTGGATTGGCGTGCTGCCCATATTCACCAGCAAGCCCCCAGTTGCCGCCATCACCACCGTCATTAGTAAGCGAGCTGCCGCCTGACCCACCGTTACCGGCTGCGGTTTGACTGCCTGCGGTGCCAGCG
>Ga0316194_10001202_pt1 | contig 17744 bp, 15 predicted proteins | sample CroRivsedime1_MG_FD_204936 | JGI IMG/M metagenome (GOLD analysis project Ga0316194, IMG submission 204936) | Coastal sediment microbial communities from Maine, United States - Cross River sediment 1 | ecosystem: Environmental > Aquatic > Marine > Coastal > Sediment | place: USA: Maine...
GCACGCCGCACCCTGGTATTGCTGTTATCGAATCTGCTGTGTTTGCTGTTCGGTACCATCGGGGTTATTTCGGTGTTGAAGATTTCCTTTGGGGCCTGAATCATGTCCAGCGACTATAAATTAATCGACCATACCTACGATGTTGTCATTGTGGGTGCCGGTGGCGCCGGTTTGCGCGCCACCCTGGGCATGGCAGCGGCCGGGTTGTCCACTGCCTGTATCACCAAGGTGTTTCCGACGCGCAGCCATACGGTTGCCGCGCAGGGCGGCATGAGTGCCTCATTGGGCAACATGGGTCCGGATACCTGGCAATGGCATATGTATGACACCATCAAGGGTTCTGACTGGCTTGGCGACCAGGATGCCATCGAATACATGTGCCGCGAAGCGGTGCCAGCGGTAATTGAGCTCGAACATTACGGTGTTCCGTTTTCGCGCACCGAGGAAGGCAAAATTTATCAACGCCCGTTCGGCGGGATGACGACCAACTTTGGTGAAGGCACCGCGCAGCGCACCTGTGCTGCGGCAGACCGCACCGGTCACGCTATTCTGCATACGCTGTACCAGCAATCGCTGAAGCATCGAGCCGAGTTTTTCATCGAGTATTTTGCAATCGATCTGATTATGGAAGACGGCGTATGCCGTGGTGTCGTGGCCTGGGATCTTGCCACCGGCGAACTCCATCGATTTCGCGCTCATACCGTAGTGCTCGCCACCGGTGGCTGTGGCCGCGCTTATTTTTCAGCAACCTCGGCGCATACCTGCACCGGCGATGGCGGTGGCATGGTAGTGCGCGCCGGCCTGCCGCTGCAGGATATGGAATTTGTGCAGTTCCATCCGACCGGCATTTACGGCGCCGGCGTGCTGATCACCGAAGGTGTGCGCGGCGAGGGTGGCTACCTGACCAATTCCGAAGGCGAGCGCTTTATGGAACGTTACGCGCCGAACGCCAAGGATCTCGCATCGCGCGACGTGGTCAGCCGTTCAATGACTATCGAAATCAACGAAGGGCGCGGTGTTGGACCGAATAAAGACCATATCCATTTGCACCTCGAGCATCTCGGACCGGAGGTCATCAACGAGCGCTTACCGGGGATATCGGAATCGGCTGAGATTTTTGCCGGGGTCGACGTGACCAAGGCCCCCATTCCGGTGTTGCCGACCGTGCATTACAACATGGGCGGTATTCCCACCAACTATCACGGCGAAGTCGTTACCCTGAAAGATGGCGACCCGGATTCGGTCGTGCCCGGATTGATGTCAATCGGCGAAGCAGCCTGCGTTTCGGTGCACGGCGCAAACCGCCTCGGTTCCAATTCATTACTCGATATCGTCGTCTTCGGTCGTGCGGCCGCGTTGCGCGCGGCGGAGACGATCACGCCGGGGATGTCACACAAGCCTTTAGCCGCCGACGCCTGCGACGATATTCTCGAGCGTTTTGATCGACTGCGTAACGCCTCGGGCGGGACAAAAACAGCGAGCATCAGAAACCAGATGCAGCGCGACATGCAGCAACACGCTGCGGTTTTTCGCACCGGTGATTCACTGGAAGAGGGTGTCGAGAAACTGAATGGAGTGTTCGCCAGTTTTGCCGATGTCGGCCTGTCCGATCGCGGCCTGGTGTGGAACACCGACCTGGTTGAAACCCTGGAACTGGAAAACCTGTTGCTGCAGGCGCAGGCCACGATTCAAAGTGCGGCGCACCGCACCGAAAGCCGGGGCGGCCATGCGCGCGAGGATTATTCCGAGCGCGACGATGAAAACTGGATGAAACATACTTTGTCCTGGGTGGATAGCAAGGGGCAGGTCAGCTTCGATTATCGTCCGGTGCACATGTACACGCTCAGCGACGAATGTGAAGTCATTCCGCCGAAGAAACGGGTTTACTGAGGAAGTAGAGAAGATGGCAGAATTTACCCTACCCGCAAATTCCGTAGTCAAGCAGGGGCAGTTGTTTAAAGCCGCTGAGGGCGTTACCAACATCAGGCGTTTCATTGTGTATCGCTATGATCCGGCCACGGGAGAGAATCCACGTACCGACACCTACGAAGTCGATATGGATAGCTGCGGCCCCATGGTGCTGGACGGACTGCTCAAGATCAAAGATGAAATGGATGCCAGCCTGTCGCTGCGGCGCTCCTGCCGTGAAGGCATATGTGGCTCCTGTTCGATGAACATAGACGGCAGCAATACGTTAGCCTGTACGCAGTCGATCGCCACCATCAAGGGCGACGTCAAGGTGTACCCGTTACCGCATCAGCCGGTGGTCAAGGACCTGGTATCCGATCTCACCAATTTCTATGCTCAATATGCGTCGGTCGAACCCTGGATGAAAACCGATACGGCCACTCCGCCGGATCGCGAACGCCTGCAATCACGCGAGGATCGGGAAAAGCTTGACGGCCTCTACGAATGCATTCTGTGCGCCTGTTGTTCCACCAGTTGCCCGAGCTACTGGTGGAACAGCGATCGCTATCTTGGCCCTGCAGCGCTGCTCAACGCTTATCGCTGGATCGTGGACAGCCGTGACGAAGCCACCGGAGAGCGCCTCGACGAGCTGGAAGACCCGTTCAAGCTGTATCGTTGCCACACCATCATGAACTGTACCAAGGTTTGCCCGAAAGGATTGAATCCGGCCAAGGCTATCGCGGCGACCAAGAAGCTGATGGTGCAGCGTAAGATTTAGTCGCATGAGTGAAATGTCGCGCTTGCGATGGTTGTGCCGACGTGGCATGAAAGAGCTCGATGTGGTTCTGACTCGCTACCTGGAGCATACCTACGAATCGGCGACAATCGCGGAGCAGAGACAATTTCGTGAACTGTTGCAAATGCCCGACCCTGATCTGTACAATCTTCTGCTCGGGCGGGACGTGACGGATGATCCGAATCTGGCGTGCTTTCTGCGGCAGCTGCGTATCGGCCCGGGACAGCAATGACACTATTAATGGCTATGACAGGGACGGTCGTATGCAGCACTACTACGAAGTCGGCACTTCAAAATCGCAGCTGATTTTCCTGCTGGCGGTTCACCTCCTCGGCATTCTCACGATTTATTTTTATCTCACTCCGCTAATGTTGAAATGCTTCGCAATGGCCGCCCTGGGGCTCGGTGCGTTCATTGAATACAGGCGTTTGATTCAACACGATATTATTCAATTGCGTGTCAACAAGGCGCGCGCCTCGATCGAAATTCTGCGGGCCGGGCAACCATACTTCTATTGCAAATACAAGGTTTACCAGACCCGATGGTTTGCTATTCTTAAGCTCATTGATCAACAGGCCAGCGAGACCCTTATATTGAATTCTGATAGCTTCACCTCGAACGATTGTTACCGTCAATTCCGTTTCGATTTGCGCCAGATGGAAGGTCCCGATGCTGCTTGATCTGAATCCGGTTCGCGCTGGTCGTGATACCACTGCCCGCAGTTTCGCCGGACTGATGGAGCTTTACGAACAAAACTACATGCGTTTGCGCAGTATTGCTCCCGACCTCCAGGTTGCCGACGAAATGATATCGACGGTGCCGGGTCACCAGGACCTGTTCATGTCGATCACGCAGCGTTGCCGTTATACGACCATGCTGCGGATGACCTACCAGTTCGAAGAGGAGGGTAAGCTATTGTTTGAACCGGATTTACACCTCAAGGTTTACCACGACGCCTCTGTAATCGAAGTGCAGCAATTTACCTCGCGCTCCCACGGCCCGATGTACATCGCGGACCTAATTGATCAAAAATGGAGAATGAATCGGTTTTTGTTCAAATGGCTCGGCTATTGTTTGCACCAGGGTCATTACTTCCAGCCCATGCAGCATTTGAAGTCTGGTAACCTATAACATCAAGTTTCTACTTTAAGTAGCTGAAATATAAGTTAATTATAATCTCCAGTTGCAGCAATTCAAAATTCCGCAGCGTCGAATCCAAATAGCCCTTGACCTGACACCGGTCATCGATATAATTCCTGACTAAATTAGTCAGGAATTACGGAATCAAGCATGCGATTGTCAACCAAAGGCCGTTACGCCGTTACCGCGATGATGGATATAGCATTACATCAGCGCGTAGGCCCGGTGACTCTGGCGGATATCTCACAATGCCAGGGAATCTCTCTATCCTATCTCGAACAGTTATTTGCCAAGCTGCGTAAGGGCGGTCTGGTAGAGGGTGTACGTGGCCCGGGTGGGGGATACCGACTGGCGCGTCCGGCCGATCAGATTTCAGTGGCCGACATTATTCAGTCCGTCGATGAAAAGCTCGACATGACCAAGTGCGGTGGCAAGGGTAACTGCTCGCAGGGCGAGAAATGCCTGACGCATCAATTGTGGTATGAGTTGTCCTGCAATCTTTATCGTTTTTTGAGCGGCATCAAGCTTGATCAATACGTTAACCGCCCCGATATTAGTGAGTTAGTAAAGAAACAGGATATTCAATACGGTCGCTTCCTGAATCGATCGCAAGCAATAGCCTGATCCGAAGAATTTAAGTGAGTAATGCCAATGAGTAACATTAAACTACCGATTTACCTTGATTACAGCGCCACCACGCCGATCGACCCCCGGGTTGCAGCGAAGATGGCCGAATGCCTGACCATCGAAGGCAATTTTGGTAACCCCGCTTCGCGCAGCCATTCGTTTGGCTGGACGGCTGAGGCTGCGGTCGATAATGCCCGGCAGCAGATAGCTGACCTGGTGAATGCAGACCCGCGCGAAATTGTCTGGACCAGTGGCGCGACCGAATCGGATAACCTGGCGATCAAGGGTGCCGCACATTTTTATCGCAAGAAAGGCAACCACATCATTACCCTCAAAACCGAGCACAAGGCGGTTCTCGATACCTGCCGTCAACTCGAACGCGAAGGTTTTGAAGTGACTTATCTCGAGCCCCTGGAAAACGGCCTTGTCACGGTCGACATGCTGAAAGCGGCGACTACGGATCAAACTATCCTGATCTCGGTGATGCACGTCAATAACGAGATTGGTGTGATCCAGGATATCGAGGCGATCGGTGAATTCACGCGTGAAAACCGCATTATTTTCCACGTTGACGCGGCCCAGTCGACCGGCAAGGTGGATATCGATCTCGACAAGCTCAAGGTTGACCTGATGTCGTTCTGTGCACACAAGACTTACGGCCCCAAGGGTGTCGGTGCGCTCTACGTGCGCCGCAAGCCACGGGTTCGACTCGAGGCACAAATGCACGGTGGTGGGCACGAGCGCGGCATGCGTTCCGGAACCCTGGCCACGCATCAAATTGTCGGCATGGGTGAATGTTTCCGCATCGCAAAGGAAGAAATGGCGACCGAGAATGAGCGTATCCGCATGTTGCGCGATCGGCTTTATAACGGCCTTAAAGACATGGAAGAAGTCTACGTTAACGGTGATATGGAGCATCGCATCGCCGGCAACCTGAACATCAGCTTTAATTTTGTCGAAGGTGAGTCGCTGATCATGGCCTTGCGTGATCTCGCCGTATCGTCGGGTTCAGCCTGTACTTCAGCAAGTCTTGAGCCATCGTATGTTCTGCGAGCGCTCGGACGTAACGACGAACTTGCACACAGTTCGATCCGCTTTACTATCGGCCGTTTTACGACCGTTGAAGAAATCGATTACACGGTCGAGCTAGTGCGCGCCGCGGTCGAAAAATTACGTGATCTTTCACCACTTTGGGATATGTACAAAGATGGTGTCGATTTGAATTCTGTTGAATGGGTGGCGCATTAGTCGCTGCATATAGAGGTGTAAGAAGATGGCATATAGTGAAAAAGTTCTCGATCATTACGAAAATCCCCGCAACGTCGGCGTCATAGAAGATGACATGTCGGTCGGTACCGGAATGGTAGGCGCGCCCGCCTGTGGTGATGTGATGAAATTGCAAATCAAGGTAAACGCTGAAGGTATCATCGAAGATGCCAAGTTCAAGACCTATGGCTGTGGTTCGGCTATCGCGTCGAGCTCACTCGTTACCGAATGGGTCAAGGGCAAGAGCCTGGACGAAGCGGCGGAGATAAAGAACACCCATATCGCCGAGGAGCTTGCGTTGCCCCCGGTGAAGATTCACTGCTCGGTCCTGGCCGAGGATGCGATTGCCGCGGCGATCGATAACTATCGCACCAAGAACCAGTAAACTTTTCCTGGTACTGATAAAAAGCCCGCTGCTGCGGGCTTTTTTATGCGCTGGGTTCGAGGAGCTGGACTGGGAAATGCTGTGCCACGCCAACCAGGCGGTGGTTTTCCAATTGGGTCCGGAACCCGTATCGCGTATCTGTCACTGACTAACAGTGCAGGGTTCCGCCCGGTACACCGTCCGCTGCGGTGGAGCAGGGAACGACGGAAATACAGCATTTTTTTGTTGGAGATCAGGGCAGTCTGCCTGTTATCATGGCTGGCTGGCCGGTACCTGCTGCAACCCTGATTGTGGAGGGAGAGGCAGTGGCCCTGCGCGACAGGATGAAGCGGTAGCGACCCGGGGAGGAAATCAGGTCGGATTTTGACCTCGTCGATTCAACGGTTTTGGGCCTGTTTAATCTCTCGAGGCTGTGCAGGTCAGGTATCGGTTAATTGATGTAAATCGGCAGGAACTGTGATTCGGTCGTGCGCTTCGAAAATCGATTATAAATATGGTCAGGATGGCACAATAGTCAGGAAACTCCGAGACTGGTCAACTATTCTCTTAGGTTCTATTGGAGAATAGTTGATGGAAGATAGCCACCGTGTCCTGGTACTGGTCCATGAGTGGGCTTAATGGCATATAAAACAATTACTTAAACGGTAAACTTAAAGTAATTAATGGAATAACGTTGTTAATGATTGGAGTAAAATGCGAGCATTTTTAACCATTTTGGGGGTCAGCTTGTTGCTGAGTATTCCCTTCACCACCAGCCGGGCGGACGATTTACGTTTTTTTCGCATCGGCACCGGTGGAGTCGCGGGTACCTATTACCCGATTGGTGGCATGATCGCACATGCCATCAGTAACCCTCCGGGTTCGCGCCCCTGTGACTCTGGCGGCAGCTGTGGTCCGCCCGGATTGCTGCTGATTGCGCAGTCCGCCAATGGCTCCGTTGCCAATGTTAACGGCATTCAAACCGGTAACCTCGAATCGGGCTTCGTGCAATCCGATATTGCCTATTGGGCCTTTACCGGAACCGGTACTTTCGAGGGTGACGCACCCAAACGGGATCTGCGAGCGATTGCCAACCTCTATCCAGAGAGTATCCACCTTGTTGCACGCAAGGATTCCGGAATTCGGCAGGTGAGGGATCTGATCGGCAAACGCGTCTCTATTGACGAGCCCGGATCGGGAACGCTCATCGATGCTGGGCTTGTGCTACGAGAATACGGCATCTCGAAGGATGAGCTTGAAATCGAGTATATGAAGGCGAGTATCGCGATACAGCGGATACGCAGTAACAAGCTGGATGCTTTTTTTATCGTGGCTGGATATCCCGCGCGTGCCATATCCGAACTGGCAAGTGATACTGAAATCGTTTTGATCCCGATCGATGGTCCCGAGGCGGACAACCTGGTATCGCGTTACCAATTCTTTGCGCGGGATCATATTCCTCAGGATATCTATGAGGGGGTTGCAAAGACCGAAACAGTAAGTGTCGGTGCGCAATGGCTGGTTGCCTCAAGCGTGGATACCGAGACCGTGTATCAGATTACACGCTCATTGTGGCACGAGAATTCGCGCAGGTTACTCGACAGTGGGCACGCCAAGGGCAAACATATCTCATTGCAGTCTGCGCTGGAAGGTATTGCGGTACCCTTGCACCCGGGCTCGAGGAAATTTTATAACGAAATTGGTCTGACGCAAGAATAATGCGCCTGGACGTCGAACATATCCGCGAAGTTTTATCGGCCTTTCTAAACCGGCTGAGTCATAAGCTACTGGTTCGTCCGACGGTATCCATTTCGCTTGTTCTGTTGCTGCTGATTATTACCTCCAGCGTTATTTTCTATGTGCAGCGTACCTTGCTGGAAATCGAAGAAGCTTTGCCGATAACCCTTTCCAGGCAGGAACGTGATATTCGCGTGCTGGTTTATGAAATGGGGCGGCTGGTACAGGACATCGAATTCGCGCGCGCCAACACGGACCTGATCGCGTTCGGCGTTGTGCTGCGGCAGACGGATTCGGTTGAACGCAATCTTGAAAAAATACGCGGGGATTATCGTTTTAACGACGTGCTGGGTGTCTCCGTCCTTCACGCCAGGATCAGCCCGGCGATCTTCGACATCAAGACCTGGCTTACCGATGGTATTTTTAACTTCGAACCAACATCGGCGCATACACTGAAGCTTGTCGAGGAAAGGGCGAAACAGGCGTATGGCGAGGCTGATCTGCTATTGCACGAGGTAGCGCAAACGGCCGTCGAGCGGCTGTCCGAACAGGCCCGGAGAATTGAGAGTTTTCGCACCGTCATGGTGGTGACGCTTGCGGTTTTGACCTTAATGACGCTCGGCCTGGTCATACTGGGATTTCGGCTGCAGCACATCGTGTTGGCGCTCAAGGAAAGTGAGGAGCAGATTCGCTACCGGGCTAACTTCGATTCGTTGACCCAGTTACCCAATCGGGCCAACTTCACCGAACATCTGAGTGAGGCAATCACGCGCGATCGGCGTCATGAAGGGCATACCGCGCTCCTGTTTATTGATCTCGATCGTTTCAAAACGATTAACGATACCCTCGGCCATGACTATGGCGACGAGTTGATCCAACAGGTCGCCAGGAGGATTAGCGAGGCGACGCGTGAAACCGACGTGGTTTCGCGTCTTGGAGGTGATGAGTTTACGGTGATGTTGACCAACGTCACTGATGAGATTCATGCCTCGCTCATTGCCAAGGATATTCTGGCGCGACTGGCACAGTCCTATATATTGAAAGGACACGAAGTCTATTCCAGTGCCAGCATCGGTATAACCATGAGCCCGGCCGATGGTTGTGACGTTAATACCCTGTTGAAAAATGCAGATATGGCGATGTACGAGGCCAAGGATCAGGGGCGCAATACCTTCCGCTTTTTTACCTCGGAGATGACCGACCGGGCAAGGCAGTTTCTGGAAGTTGACAAAGACATGCGCATGGCGCTTAGCCAGAACGAGCTTGAAGTTCATTTCCAACCAATTTATACCATGCGTGATAACAAGTTACTCGGTGTCGAAGCCCTGCTGCGCTGGCAGCACCCGCAGCGGGGCCTGGTATTGCCGTCTGATTTCATCTCGGTTGCCGAGGAAACCGGCCTGATTGAAGAGATCGGAATGTGGGTAATGCGCCGCGCCTGCAGCGAAGCCAGGGAGTGGTTAAAATATAACCCTGATCCGGAATTCTACCTCGCGGTAAACGTTTCCATGCGACAGTTTAAAGGTGGTTTCGATAAAGCCCAATTGCAACGCTTGTTGCATGAAACCGGTTTCCCCGCCGACAGGCTGCTACTGGAAATCACCGAAACAGTGTTGATGGATGACGACGCACGAACCAGCGAGGTGCTGACGGAATTCCGTGATATGGGCGTGCGCCTGGCGGTTGACGATTTTGGTACGGGTTACTCGGCCTTGAGCTATCTGCGCAAGTTCCCGGTTAGCACGCTGAAGATCGATCGCTCCTTCATCTGCGATATCAATCTTAGTTCGAGCCATAGAAACCTGGTCGAGGCAATTATCGCCATGGCCCATGGACTGGACTTGAAAACCATCGCCGAGGGTGTAGAGAACGCCGAACAGGCAGAGTTACTGAAAGAGCTGAACTGCGATATGGTGCAGGGTTATCACTATTGCAAGGCTGTGTCGTCGAGCGAGATTAAAAAACTGTTTTTCACCGGCCGCCCGCATGTGGTGGCTATCCGTTAACCCTGGATCCGTCAGTGCGAATTCAGATAAGCGATTACCCCGTCGCGTTCCGCTAATACCAGGAACAGGCCCAGGTCTTCCGCCGCCATCTTTGACAGTGCCAGCTTAACGCCTGCAAGCGGTGAATCAACCACGTCAATACTGGATTCGGGTATGCCATTGTGCAGGCAGGCCTGTTTCATGATTTGACTGACTTCACCAGGTTTGCGACCTCGCAGATAATCATCCAGCTCGGTAATCACGACTCTGTCCGGTTCTATCAGACAGACGCCGCGAGCTATGGCCGCAATGTGCTCGTCAGAGCGATCGCCCGCCGATCCGAACAGTGCCCATTTCCTTCTCGCCGGCATGCGCCTTACGGTATCGACAATGGCGTTGACGCCGTGTTCATTATGGGCAAAATCAACGATAACCCGAGCCGAATTCTGCAAGGTGAAATAGTTCATGCGGCCGGGATTGTCGCTGGCGTCGCTGTGAAACTGCTGTAAACCCGCGCTGATTTGTGCGGCTGTGTAGCCCATCGCTTTGGCGACGCCGATTGCGCCCAGGGCGTTTTGCACATTGTGCAATGCCGCCCCGTTCAAGGTCATCGGTACTTCGCTGACAGGACAGATTTCAGTCAGGCCCTGCGCGTCGAAATACACCAGCATACCCCTGTCGCTAAAGCAGCAGTGCTGGCGCAGGCTGATTTGCCGCTGAATCTGCAGATTCGATTTGTCCAGGCTGAACCAGCACAGATTGTTGCGCGGATTGGCGGCCAGGTACGAGACACTTTCGCTATCGTCGGCATTCGCCACCAGTATGCCGTCATCGGCCAGCGTCCTGCGCACCGCAAACTTGGTTTCGGCCAGTGCCGCCAGGGTATTGACACCGTATTGCCCCAGATGGTCAGCCGCTATATTGGTCACCAGTGCGGCACGGGCCTGGCGCAAGGGCAGGCCGCGCCGCAGGATACCGCCGCGAGCGACTTCGAGGAAGGCAACTTCGAGGCGGGGATCACGTAGCAATAGCCGGGCGCCACCGGGGCCGGAATAATCACCCTGGTCCAGTATTTCATCACCAACACGCACGAAGTCGGTCGAGGTAACGCCCGAGACCTGGCCGCTCGAGCGCGCAATGCTATCGAGCAGGCGCACGCTGGTCGACTTGCCGTTGGTGCCGGTGATCATGGCGAGTGGAATATTATGGATTGGTGACCAGTCTATTTCCCGGGGTGATGGAATCTGCCCTACAGGATAACTGCGACTGCCAATGCCGTGTCCCAGTGAGATATATTCCTCGTCAACCAGGAAATCGGCGCCATGCTCTGCGGCGGCGTGTTCAATTTCGATCAGGGCCGGAGACCGTTCCTCGCGCATTTGCCGGCGGATTGCGTCGAGCAGAGGCGCTCGCGGTTGCGATGGCAGATCGAGTAATTCGCAGGCGCAGCAATACCAGGCAGTCTCCAATATCAGCACGGCGCTGTATAGTTGATCGATGGGCGCCGCGAGGAGCAGGTTGTAGCCGTTCTCGAAGCGCCGGTGGGTCAGCTTCGGCTCAACCCAGGCAAGGTCGGCAAGCAACTGTTCCAGCTGCCGGTACCAGCAGGCCAGCACCCGTTCCATATCCATGTCGAGGACGAGAACATCCAGAATGGCTCCGGTTTCGCTCCACACCAGAGACGGACCGGTAAGCCGTCGGCAGCTATCGATGACCAGGCGATCCGATTCCAGCTCAGGTATGTCCATGGTTATCTCCCTCGAAAATAACCTGCCTAATCGGCGTCTTCGGGTTCATGGCTGGCAAGCCGCACACCGCGTTCGTCGATAATCAGTTCTTCGTCCTGGTCGAGCACAAAGCTTTTGGCCTTTTCAGGCACGTAAACCTTACTGCCTGGAATCACTTCCTTGTCGTCGACAACGTCGGTGTTGAAGTTGATGATCTGCTTCCAGGTGCGCGTAAGTTCGTCCGCGGTAATGACCAGCAAATCGCCGGCCTCAGCAGCTTCCAGGGCGTACGCAACGGCTGGTTCTTCATCCGCAATCACCGTGATGTTGGCATCGTCCACGCCGAGCTCCATCAGGTACTTGCGCACCAGTTGCGGGACCTCGTCATCGCCGCGACCACGACGATTATTGTCCGCCTTGCAGACAAAATGGGTAAATTGCGGCAGGCAGGCTTTTACCGAATCGAGGATATCCTCGTCGCGTCGATCACCCGGTACCGAGAACACAATCACGCGTCGACCTGCAGGATCGAGGCGCTCGGCCAGTTCCGCAATCGCGGCAAAGCTGGCCGGATTATGTGCGTAATCGAGAATGACCTTGAAGGGATGCTCGTTATAGACGTTGGTTCGTCCCGGGCTCTGGAAGAAAGAGTTATCGAAGGTGCGCAGACCGTTGCGGATGTGATCCAGATCCTTGCCGAAACTGAACGCCATTGCCGCCGCAAACATCGCATTCTGCACATTGTGAATAGCCTTACCTTCGATCGTTGCCGGAATCAAATGGGTCCACAGCAAGGGGATATGCGCGCCGTTGTCGTAGATGGTGATCATGTCGCCATTAATGCCTTTTTCCAGCACCACCGCACGGCCATTGGCGCGAATGTGTTCGCGCACCAGGCCATGTGTCGAATCCATGGTGACGTAGCATATGTGGCTGGCGCGCGTGTTGTCCGCCATCTTCAGGCATAGTTTGTCGTCGGCATTGAGTACCGCGGTATCGTTGGCAATGCGCACCACGGTTTCCTTGACCCGCGCCAGTTGCTCCAGAGTTTCGATGCCGCCGAGACCCATATGGTCTGCGGTGACGTTGATACAGGCGGCGACATCGCACTCGCGATAGCCAAGGCCGGCGCGTAAAATGCCGCCGCGCGCGGTTTCCAGCACGGCAAAGTCGATGGTTGGATCGCGCAGTACTATCTGCGCCGACTGCGGTCCGGTCATGTCGCCCTTGACGGTAACGCGTCCGTCAACCTGGATGCCACCGGTCGAGGTCATGCCGACGATGTGGCCGCTGGTTTGCATGATGTGGGCGAGCATGCGCGTGGTGGTGGTCTTGCCGTTAGTGCCGGTGATGGCGGCCACCGGAATGCGGCTCGGCGTTCCCGGTGGATAGAGCATGTCGAGCACCTTGCCGGCGACGTCACGAGGCTGGCCTTCACTGGGCGCGACATGCATGCGAAATCCGGGGCCGGCGTTGACTTCGACGATCCCGCCGTCGACGTCCTTGTAGGAAGAGGTGATGTCGTCGGTAATGAAATCGACGCCGCCGATGTCGAGTCCGATCGCGCGTATCGCGCGTACCGCCATTTCACGGTTATCCGGATGCACCACGTCGGTTAAATCGATCGAGGTGCCGCCGGTAGACAGGTTGGCCGTGGCGCGCAGGAAGAAGACGTCATCTTTCGCTAGCACCGTGTTTTCGTCGTAACCGGCTTCTTCCAGCAACTCTTTGGCCTGCCCGTCAATCTCGATGCGGGTAAGTACTTTTTCATGGCCGATGCCGCGCCGCGGATCGGAATTGACGATATCGACCAGTTCCGCGATGGTCGACTTGCCGTCACCGATCACGTGCCCCGGTACACGTTTGGCGACCGCGACCAGTTCGTTGTTGACCACCAGCATGCGATGATCGAAACCGGTAACAAAAGTCTCCGCGATAACATAGCGTGAGCGGCTTTCTGCCCTGGCAATGTGAAAGGCTTCGCGGACCTCTGCCTCGCTGTTGAGATTAATGCAGACTCCACGTCCGTGGTTGGCGTCCAGTGGCTTGATGACAACCGGGTAGCCCATGCGATTGACCGCGCTCACCGCATCGTCCTCGGTGGAAAACATACTTTGTTTCGGCACCGGCAGACCCATATCACGCAGTATGCTGTGGGTACCTTCCTTATCGCTGGCCAGCGACGTGGCAATGGTGCCGGTATCGCTGGTAACGGTCGCCTGGATGCGTTTCTGATATTTGCCGTGGCCGAACTGCACCAGGCTGTAATCGTTCAGGCGTAGCCAGGGGATGTTGCGCTCGACCGCGGCATCCACCAGCGACTGCGTACTGGGTCCAAATTCGCGTTGTTGAGCGCGTCTGACAAAAGCTTCCAGCTCTTGTTCAAAATCAAAATCGGGATCGATTGGCGTATCGACCTGTTGCTGCAAATGCTCGGGCAGCAAATGCATCAACAATCGTAAAGCCAGGTGTCCCGCCTCGATGCCGGCGTCGCGCTGCTTGTAGGCGTAAACCATGTTGTACATGCCCGGTTCGCCCGTGGTACGAGTGCGGCCGAAGCCAACGCTGGAACCCGCAACGTTTTGAATCTCGATGGCGACGTGCTCCATGATGTGCCCCATCCAGGTGCCCTCATCTTCGGTCAGACGCCTTATAAAACCGCCTGCAGTGCGATAGGAGCAACCGTGTTCGGCGAGGCTGGGCAAAGCCTGCTGCAGACCGTCGGTAAAGGCCTGGCCGCATTTTACCGAAGGCCAGTCCACCAGGACGCCGATGTCCAGCACCATACGAATGACTGGAAAATTGGCGTAAATATTCGGGCCCACATAGACATTGGTTGCGGTGATTTTCATTTGTGGCCTCGCTTTTTCGGTGGATAGGGCTTGCGCTCGTGTATGTCGAATCGACATCCTTTGGAGAGAATGTGCAGTTTCAGATCGAGCAGGCTGAGCGATTCATTTTTCTTGGCGCGATCCATCGATGAATAGCTCAGGTGCTCCGGGTCGATGATGGTAACCGAGCCGCTACCTTCGACTTCGAACACCTGATCGGGTGCGATAAAAATGGCGGTATCTTCGTCGATACCGACGCCCATCATGAACGGGTTGTATGACACTGCGGTTAATAACCGGCCCAGGCGGTCGCGCTGGCTGAAGTGCTGATCGATAATTACCGCATTGGTTAGACCAAGGCCGGGGGCCAGATTGACGCCATCCGCCTGTGGCGAGAGGCCCATGGAACCACCTGCAATCATGTGTTCCGGCATTATGGCGGCGCCCGCTGAGGTGCCGGCAACGTGAGTGCCGGTGGCATTCAGGCGCCGGACCTTCTGCGCGACCAGGGTGCCACCCAGGATCGTCGACAGGCGCAACTGATTGCCTCCGGTGATAAAGATGCCGGTAGCATTGTCGAGCTGCTCGATGTATTCCGGTCGATCGGCATCTGCACGCTCGGAAATGGGCAGCGAGACCGCATCAGTGACTCCGATTTTGGCGAAGATCTCGATGTAACGATCGCCGGTATCGGGAAGATTGGATGCCGTGGGAATGATGACCAGCCGTGCCTGCCGGCCACCACAAAGTTTTACGAAACGCTTCAATACGCGCATTGAACCGGTGCGCTCTTCGGCGCCACCGATGGGTATCACGTAACCGCGTACCTTATCGGTATGCTCTGGGGATGGACTCATAAGTTACTCTGTGTGGTTACGGTTCGAACAGACCGCTTACCAACTGTTTGTTGTTTTTTACCTGCCAGACACCTCGCGCCATAACTGAATCGATGTGGTTGGACTGATCCAGCACCACCAGGTCGGCGTCAAACCCCGTCATGATTCGACCTTTCTTCGCGAGTTTAAGCAGCGTTGCGACATTGCTGGTCATCAAGGGTAACACCGTCTGTTCTGACAGGCCACGGTCGAGCAGGCTTTTGACGCAATCGGCCATCGCCGCGCAACTGGCGAACCCCATCTTGACCAGTTCACCCTGTTCATTGAAGTCCGGCAGACAACCACCGCCGTCGGAACTGATGGTAAGCCGGGATAAATCATAACCCTGGCCGAGATAGCGCTCGACAGCATCTTCCGCTGACCAGCCGTGATCGCTGGAATCGGCGGGGAAGGCCGTCAGGTCGACGTTACATCCGCGGGTGCTGAGTTCACAGGCTTCTTCGAACAGGTCTTTGTTGCGATTCACGTGCGTCGGGTTGAAGACGCGTGGTGGAATTTCACTTCTGGACAGGCTATCCCGAATCAATTCCAGACCGCGTTTGCCATCTCCAAGATGGAAATGCACGATTCCAGCCTTTCCGGTCATCAGACCGGCAACATGCGCTTCGCTCGCCAGGCGCAGAATTTCGTCCAGCGTAGGCTGACTCGAGCGATGGTCGCTGATAGCGACTTCACCGACTCCGATAACCGGCTCCAGGTTGACGATATCGCTGCGCACCGAGCCGGTCAGCGTCGTCACCGGGACGTGATAGCCCCCGGTATAACACCAGGCGGACAGACCTTCTTCGCGCAGCCCCATAACCTGGCTCAGCAGGTTCTGTGGTGAGCGCGTGAGGTCATCGGTGCCAAGCAGGCCGATGACCGAAGTGACACCCGCGCTGGTGATCTGGCTAAGTGCCAGGGGCGGCACGCGCGTCGAGGGTCCGGCTTCACCACCGCCCCCGGTGAGATGGGTGTGAGCATCAATCAGTCCCGGTACCAGGCGTGCACCGTCAAGATTGGTAACATTAACCTCAAGCGCATCGTCAAGTTGCGGTAACTGCTTGCCGATATAGGCAATTTTGCCGGCACAAACCAGCACATGACGAATACCCAGCGATTCCGGGGCAAACAGGTTAGCGTTGGTGATCAGTTCGAACATGCGCTTGGAGCCTGGGGAGAGGCGCTGAAGTAAAGGGGCGCTATTCTATCAAGAGCGTCGAGAATACCCCAGAGAATTAACAGCCACGCCAGCCTGGAAGCTGGCGTGGCTGTTAATGGTTTGGTTTCAGCCTGGCTCGACAGTCCACGTCGATCCCGGGGGACAAATAGACATTCCCTGGTCCAGGCTAGCGGCGATCAGACGCCGGTCGTGCCGGCTCGAATCAGTCGAGGTCGTTGAGTAGCGACTCGCGGGTCTCGCCTTCAATGGCAAGGTCGTAGGTGTAGATCGCGTGCTGCACACCGATACGCCAGTCAGCGCCGGCCTTCAGCTCGGCTGCCAGGGCTTCACCCAGTTCGAAGCGCAAAAAATGCACCGCCGAAGTCTTGGTGTCGTTAGAGCGATCGAGGTCTTCGTCAGCGATCGACCAGATCTTGTCGTGAGTGCCGACCTGCATCCAAACCAGGTCTTCAATACGAATCATTTTTTCCAGCTGTGCGGCACGCACGACCGGATCGGCATACTCGATCATGAAGGTGGCTTTGAAATTACAGCCGTCGGGGACCATCGGGTTGTAGGCTTCAAGCTCTTCGTTGATGCCATCCGCTTCAAAGACTTTCTCGATGCGCAGCATTTCCTGGATCTGGTACAGCAGGGTCAGGCGATCTTCGAAATACAGGGTTGCGTTCGGTCCCAGCGCGATCTGGCGATGCTTCTTGTGCGCCAGCACCTGTTGGCGGAAAGCGGGGCGTTGCTCGGCGTATTGCTCGAGACTCATCAGGTCGGCACGTTGTATTAATTGTGTCATGGCTATTTCCAATGTTCAGAGTCCGTAAGCCTGGCGCAGCAGGCTCATGGGGTGTTGGGTATCAGTGCCGTCAGCGAGACCGGCCGAGATGTGATGACCTGCCATGGGGCAATCACTGGCGTAAGCATCCGCCTCGGCTTTCCGTACCCGGGTGACGACCGGTTTGACGATCTTCATCGAAGTTTCGTGGAATTCCTGCTTGATCGCGTAAGTACCATCATGGCCCGAACAACGCTCGATGACATCGATCTCGGTATCCGGAATCAAGGCCAGGATATCGCGTGTCTTCAAGCCGATACGCTGCACGCGCTGGTGGCAGGCCACGTGGTAGGCGATCTTGCCGATACGGTTGGGAAAATCGACATTCATCAGACCATCCCGATGGCGCAGCGCGAGATATTCGAAAGGATCAAAAAATGCTTTCTGAACCTTCGCAACCGCAGCATCTTCGGGAAACATCAACGGCAGTTCCTGTTTGAATTGCAGCGTGCAGGAGGGTACTGGCGAAATGATATCCC
>Ga0316194_10001207_pt1 | contig 17683 bp, 11 predicted proteins | sample CroRivsedime1_MG_FD_204936 | JGI IMG/M metagenome (GOLD analysis project Ga0316194, IMG submission 204936) | Coastal sediment microbial communities from Maine, United States - Cross River sediment 1 | ecosystem: Environmental > Aquatic > Marine > Coastal > Sediment | place: USA: Maine...
CGCTTCAATTCTTTCTTTTAATTCATTATAGGTGAACTCTTCCGGCAACTGGTCAAAAAGATGGGCTGTTACCTCATTGCAGACCTCCATTTCGTGGAGCTTCAGCTGGAAGAGATGCCGGTCGTAAGCCGGATTTAGTTGAATGTCAGGCGTTTCGACATAAGCGCTGATCGGGTCTAAGAGAAAGGTATTGTGCTCGTCAAGGATGCCGCTACGAAATACAATAGAAGAAACATGGCCTTCACCGGTTGCCCGCAGGCTCATGATAAAACGCAAGCTGCTTTTGTCCAGACGGCTTTGATCAGGATGGAGGACGATTGAAGGGTTGAAGAGGGCAGCCGATTCAATGGAGTACTCCATGGTAAAATACGCCCCGATGAGAGCCTTTTTGGTCTCACTGAGCACGACATTCGGAGGAACATAATCTTTCACCGCATTCAGGTGACGTTCGAAAACACTTTTGATGTCTTTGTGCCGCTCGGAAAAATCAAGCATGATTTCTTCAAGAAGACCTTCGGCCGTCCTGTCAGGCAAGTCCACTATGCGTTGAATGATTTTGGGTATGCGATGTGCGCCGTCGGGAATATGAGGGCGGGTTATAACGCGTGAATCGTCCCCTAAAATCTTCTTCTTTTTCCTTTTAACTTTGGGCTTCAGATACTCTTTTGTGTCCATATAACCGTATCCTTCATGAAGTTTGAGATTGTGTGCCTTGCATCGCACATCTATCTGGCAGAGTTCATTCTTGATTCCGGCATATCCTCGCAAACCTGTTTCGATCGATTCATGAGATTTATTGTGGATTTCCTGATTTGCAATCAACCGGTTATGATATCTGACAATAAGCTACAGCGGCGGCCGGGAAACCGATAAACAAAGCTCGACCAAGTCATCGATCACTGCCGTGCCAACACACATAACCGTATCGGCACCACCCCAATATATCTTTACTGTCCCATCATTTTCTGGAACAGCGCCGCAGGTAAAAACAACATTGGGCACGTAGCCGCTCACCTCCCAGGGATCCTCGGGCTGCAGTATCCACTGATCGGAAACGCCGATCACTTCGGACGGGTCCTCCAGGTCGTGAAGGGCAACCCCCAGACGATACACGGCACCGGCCATGGTTCCAAAGACGCCATGATAAATATGCAGCCAGCCCTTATCGTTTTTGAAGGGTGGTGCGCCGGGACCGATTTTCATTTCATCCCAGTGATACGGAACCGGCTTCATAATCACCCGTGAATCTCCCCAGTGAACCAAGTCCGGGGAATAGGAAATCCAGATCGACCAGGGTGAAATTTCCGAATGCGGCCGGTCAAGACGCGCGTATCTGCCCTGGAATTTCTGAGGGAACATAACTGTATTGCGCAGGTCGGCCTGGCTGACCAGCGCGACGCGTTCAATGCTTTTAAAGTCCTTTGTCCGGGCAAGTGCTATGCGCACCCCATGCCGGGAGTATGCACTGTAGGTTAGAAGATATGCGCCCTCCACGGGGTTTATGCGGAGGTCCTCCACCCCGAACTCTTCGTATTCGGCAAATATGCCATCGTGTGACGGCACGAGGAACGGCTCTGGATGAACAGAAAAGGAAAAACCGTCTGTGCTTTCAGCCCTGCCGATTACAGAGCGGCCGTTGTGGAGATGAGACCTGAAAAGCATTATATACCGGTCATTGTGCTTAATAACCCCGGCATTGTGAACCGTGGCTACCGGGTAGGGAACGTCATCCCTGGTAAGGATGGGATTGCCTTCATATCGTTTTACAAGGGGAGCTTTGCTTTTCATTTCCTACAGTCTCATAATTATTGATGCTTGGTTCTGAGTGGTTTGGCTGTTCGCAAATCCTTATTTGCTTCTTCAAGCACCTGGGTGTAGACCTCTAAATATTTTTCAACCATTCGGTCTACGGTAAAGCGGTCTTCGACCGTCCGGCGACAGTCGGATCTGTCAATATCTTTTATTCTGGCCACATGTTCAACAGCCTCTTCACAGTCCGAAACCAAGAAGCCGTTTTTGCCATGTTCGATCAGCTCTGGCATGCTGCCCTTGTTAAAGGCGATCGCTGGGGTGCCGCAGGCCATGGACTCTATAACGGCCAAGCCGAAAGGCTCATCGAAATTTATGGGGTGCAAAAGCGCGCATGCCTTGCCAAGCAACTGGTTGCGCTGAGCCGGGCCGGCGCTGCCGACATAGACCGCCTTGTCGTCGTCCAAGTAAGGTTCGACGTGCTGGTGGTAGTATGCTTCATCCTGGATGATTCCCGCCAATACCAGCTTTTTATTGCTGGCCCGGGCAATTTCAAGGGCCTCTCTGGCACCCTTGTCATGGTGAATACGCCCGAAAAAGAGTAAATAATCATCCGGCTCAGGCTGAAAATCAAACTGCTTAATATCTATGCCGTGATGGATGGTTTTGATGTAGTCAAGATCCGGCGACCGGTCGGCATCGCTGATGGAAACATAGAATACTTTGCTGTTGTATTTTTTGTAAACCGGCAGAATCCCGGGCGAAGAAAAACCGTGAATGGTGGTAACCACCGGGGTGGCAATAAGGCCGGTATAGGTCAGGGGCAGAAAGTCAAAATTATTATGGATAAGATCAAAATCTTCGGCCTGTTCAAAGAGTTCCGCAATGTGCAGGCACTCCCATACTTTCGGCATAATAGAGCGGTCTTCTTCATAGCCCCGCGCGCAAACGGCATGCAGCGTAGCACTTGTTTCCGAATCACCGGTGGCAAAAAGGGTAACATCACAGCTGCGAGATACCAACCCCTCGGTCAGAAGGGAGACAACGCTTTCCCAGGGCCCGTAGTGTCGCGGCGGCGTGCGCCAGGCAATTGGTGAGAGCATTGCAATACGCATAGCTAATCCTTTAGCTATTCGGTTGATTGGGACGATGGCTGCTTTAAAATCTCGTCGGCATCAAGCTTCTGCAATGTCATGAGCGAAAGCAGCCAGGCAAGGGTCGACTCAGCGCCTTCATTCTGATTGATGCCGTCCGCCATCAGTCCATCGCGGCAGCCGCCGGTTTTGGGATCATAGAGCGGCATGTTCAGGTCGTTCTGTCCGAGAAACCAGTTAAAGCACATGACCGCATTGTCGATCCATGTTTTGTCCCGGGTGATGTTAAAGGCTTCGACACAGGCTTCGATCATGGCATTAGCCTCGATTGGCTGCTGGTCGAAACGGGCCTTGGTTCCCCCTTTTTCATACCATCCGTCATTGCCGATCGGCACAAAATGGCCTTTTTCAGTCTGGATGGTGAGCAACCACTCGAGGGATCTGAGTCCCATATCGATCATATCGCTGCGCTGCATCCATTGGCCGGATAGAAGCAGGGCATGGGGCAGCTTGCCGTTGGCATAGTTTAGAGTGCTTTCAAGCCAGGGCCAGCTTTCTGTTGCAATGTTCTCGAACTGATTGAAAATCCTATCTGCAATGATTTCTCGAACCCTGCGCACTTCACTGTCGCCCGAAAATTTATGCAGGTAGGCATGAATGCCCACCAGGGCAAAAGCGATGGCTCGGGGCGAATTAAAGTGCTCGACAGCTTTTATCGCCTGGTTGAAGAGCGTCGTGCTCATTGCCATCTGCCCGGGATGGTCAAGGAAAGCCACGGCCTTGCCAAGGCCCCAGAGCGCTCTGCCGTGAGCATCTTCGGATCCCACCTCCTCAGTCCATTGCCGTGTGTAGGTCATAAAATTACGAAACCGCCCCTGTTCGACATTGTAGGCATACAGCAGAAAGCTTAGATACTGGCTGCTTAGGGAATCGAAATACATGCTGTCTGAAAGCGAATATTTTCGGCCCATGGCAGCAACCATCAGCGCTCTGGCATTATCATCGGTGCAGTAGCCATGGTCGCGATCAGGGATGGTATGGGTGGCATGTTGCAAAATGCCAGTATCATCGGTAAGGGTTCTCAGGTGATCAATCTTCAGTTCCGGGAGCTCGAAATTTGTGATGGATTTGATTTTTTCAATATATAGGTGCCGGGGGCGGGGGTGTCGGGCACGTTCGAGCTGAACCTCACTGAAAACTTCGAGATATCTTCGAGATACCTCCTCCCAAATCGCCTCGCGACAGAATGTATAGGCTTTTTTGCGTATCGTATGCCGGTTGACATCGTTGTCCAGAAGGTCGATGATTTGTTCCGCCATGGCATCAGGGTTTTTGAATGGAACAATTCTTCCCCTTTCTTCGGCAAGCATCTCAGTTGCATACCAGTACGGAGTTGAAATGACGGCCTTGCCAGCCCCCATGGCATAGGCGAGCGTCCCTGAAGTAATCTGGGCTTCTTCAAGATAGGGGGTTATATATATATCAGCAGTGCCGAGAAACTCACATAATTCTTTCAGCTCGACAAAACGGTTTTGAAAAATGACATGATCGCTGATATTGAGTTTGCGCACGAGCTGCTGCAGGCTGATACGATATTCCTCCCCATGCGCCCTTAGAATATGCGGATGTGTTGCTCCCAGGATAATATAGGTGACATCAGGGTGTTTTTTCGTGACTGACGGAAGCGCCTGCAGCACATTTTCAATGCCCTTATTGGGGGCAAGCAGGCCGAACGTGAGCAGCACCTTTTTGCCTTCTACGTCGAACTGTTCTTTGTAGAAGTTGGGATCAATAAAAGGCGTATCCGGAATGCCGTGATGGATAAAGGCAATTTTCTCCTCCGGAAGTCCATAGATATCTTTGAGCAAATCAAAGGCCTTCCAGCTCATCACGATCAGTTTGTCGGACAGGTCGGACAGCTTGCGCATGACTTCACGATATTCCGGGGCGGGATCTCTCAGAACCGTATGCAGCGTTGTTACGACCGGCATGCGAAGCTCTCCGAGAAGTCTCAGGAGATGGCTGCCGGCCGGGCCGCCGAAAATTCCGTATTCATGCTGCACGCAGACAATATCAACCTGGCTGATGTTGAGAAACTCCGATGCCATACTGTAATCGGTAAGTTTGTTCTGATTGATCTCAAATCGCACTCTTTCAGGATATGGATATCCCTCGGGTTTGTCATTCATGGCAAGCGCCCAGCAGTTTATGTGGGGCGCTTCTGTCAATAAGGCCTCAACAAGATCAGTAGTGAATGTTGCAATACCGCACTGGCGGGGTAAATAGTTGCCGATTACGGCAACCGAACCGATTCCCTCATCAGACTGAGTAACAGATGCCATACGAGCTGCCTCTCAAATATTCCACTATGTGACGGTTAATTTGCGGTTTTCCAGGCTCCCTTTATGCTATCCTAGCTTGTCCAGCCGATATCAGTGTCATCGGAACCACATTTCGGACACGGCAGTGTTTCGTTCCATTTCGTGTCGTCCATTACATTCATCGTATCCCTTGAAGTAAGCTTTTGAAATTCACTCGGACCAAAGAGTTAGTCGCTGGCAGGGAGATTACCTAAAAATCAAAGGTAAGGCAAGCCAAAGGACTAGACTCAAAGAGAAGAGCCAAGTTTAGAAAATGGATTATCTAAAGCCCACTCTACCAGTGATAAAATCCAGATAACATCACGAAACCGGATATTAGCGCCAAGAATATAGTCGCAAAATACTGTGGTGCAATAGTAAGAGCGCGAACTTAATATTTCTTGCCAATATAGCAAATTTGGCAATAGTTGCACTATGATAAGGAGATCTTAAGTATTCGCGAATGCTCTGGACTGAAGGTAAATAGCAGAAACTTTGAGCGAGGCCCAGTGCAATTACGATACACAATATTGTGCTCCTATGATAAAGGCAAAAGTGTGCAGTATGTAATGCAAAGTCCATCGGCCAGTCTCGATCGATCACTTCAAGGGGTTGGGTAAGGCTGTATCCGCGCGGCTCAAATATGGCCGCGCTGGAAGCCTCGAGAAGGTGATCGACTTCATTCTGAACGGTGGCGTCGCCCAGTATCTTGTCGTCAACCGGGATAACCCGATAAGAGTCCACCTTTATCCGGCCGTTCTTGAGGCTGACTACGAGTTCTCCCAAGTTTTCGCCGTACTTGCCCGACTTCACAATCGGTCTATCGCCGACCAGTCATGGTTCCGTCATTTTGTTGTGGGTATGACCGCTTAATCCAGAATCGGGGGTTGTCCCTGCATGATAGTTCTCCTTCGAATTATCAGCTTCTTCGATCCTTTGCCTCAGCATCACGAAGCTTCTTTCGCAACAAGTCGATGTGGATGCGAAGAGCGTAAAACTGTTCGCGATGGGCTAGCGGCACGGATATCTGCGATACCTGGTTTTCAATTCGGTCCAGCCGTTCGATATATTCTTCCGTGCGAGCCAGCATCTTTCCGCTCTGAATTTCAGGGTCCAACTCCTCCAGCTCACGGTACCATCGATAGATCTTCGAGCGCACCCGCCAGCGGTAGAGGGTCGGCATGACTTTAAAAAAAGGTAACAACAAGGCCACCAGCGGCAGCAGCAAAATTTTCATGCGGTCAACAAAGGTGGCCAGCCAAAAGGGCAGATACCGCCGGAGAAATGTTGGACCTGATTTGTAGAACCGCTGGGTCTCCTTACTCAGCTTGAAATCTAGCTGTTTCGGGGCCGGAAATTCTCCGGGGTCTTCAAAAACGCCACCGGTGCCGTGAATTTCCTCTGCCGCCAGCAGCACAACGTCGATCAGCGCGGGATGAAGATCCGAATGGGCCACCAGTTGCGTGGTCGCCGCCAGCAGGGTGACGTCTTGCGGTGGGATATTTGCTGCTAAGTCAACGAAGCCTTCAGGCAGTTTCACAATTGTCATATAGCGATAGTGCCGGAAAAAGGCTTCGGCCCGCTTAACCGACCAAACCCTCACCCCGTCTGCACGCAGAAGCCTCTGCACCACCGGGGCCTGGTAGCCGTAGACCATAAACGCAAGATCCACCTTGCCTTCCAACAACATCTCTGCAGCTCTCTGGCCCCCGAAGTTCGTAATGGTGACGTCTTTGGGCGTGACCCCAATCCGATCCAATATCTGTTCAGCGACGACTCTGGTCCCAGTTTTCTCGCCGCCGATATCAACCCGAAGCCCCTTGACATCCGAGTACCTTTTGAGAGGCAAATCGGCGCGGTAAAATATCCATATCGGCTCGTAGTAAAGGCTTCCCAGGGAAATAAGATCCTTCGATTGGGCCAGGGTACCCAGCCCACCCTGTAGGAAGGCAAGATCAACTTCGCCGGCTTCCACCAATTGGAGGTTTTCCACAGCGCCCTCAGTGGCACGCAATTCGAGATCTATACCGTCCCCCGCCAATAGTTGCCGATACTTTTGCCCGAAATGATAGTAACTACCTTCCGGCTGGCCGGTTGCGATGACGATATGTCGCGGCGGGGCAGGCTGAACGAATTGATAAGCCACCAGGAAGCTCAAGATAACTAACAGCGCACCTGGACCGTAGAACTTTAAGTAATATCTTGAAGTGCGATCTTTGGATTGTCGAGCCATTCTAGTTTCTCCTGTTAAATGAAAACGAAGCGCAACCAAACCACTAAATGCCTGCTCTGTACTCGATTTTCCTTGGCCGTCGTATTATCCCTCGTCGGGCGAGGAAATGTGCGATTTACAGGGTATCCCCACCTGGCACACCGTCTCTGACAGGTACGCAAGTCTTCAGATACACCTTCAGAGTCTCCCAGGCGCAGCGGCTCAGATCAGAGAGCAGTTTGCGGTCGTAGATAAAGTATCTACGAAGGATTTTGGTGATGGTGAAGACAAAGTGCCGATGGGGCACGGCCTTGGTCACTTCTTTACAGAGCCACTCGCCAAACTCCACTAGCCGCTTTTGGTGGCAAGACGGACAGAAGTGTTTATAGTAACGCAATACCAAAAAATCCTGTCCTCCTATTTCGCGCGTTTCATAGAAGTAAGCCACGCCCGTAACGACCCGGTTCGTGAGCCGACTCGGTCGCCGGTGACCACGCCACCGCTTGGTAGAATCTTTCTTTCCCAAGTTATCTCGGCAATATCACCAAAAGACAGAAAAGGCCACACCGATACTATCAGAATCCTGACCAATCGATCTTTGGCTGCGGATACCCAGATAAGCGACTTTGACACCCAACTGGGGAGTGATCGGATAGCCGAAACTAAACGCCCAACCTATGTTTTCCTTCCGGTCGTTCTTCTCTTCTCCATTCACGGTGGATTCACCGCCATAGGCATAGCCAGCACCCGCTGCTGCCCAGAGCCCCGGGCGAAAAGCATAAACGAGGTGAGTTTGGAGGGTGTAGAGCGGATCGTTCTCAAGCTTGTTTCCATTGAAAAAATCATTGTTGTCCGTGTAAATATCAACTGCGCCCGTTAATTCCATCGACCACTTTCCCCGGATATGCACCACCCCGAGCTGAGGCCGAAAGGTATATCGGTTCGTGCCGAGATTGATGAGTTTACCATCCTTGTATTCACCGGTCGGAAGTTTCACCACCAAAGCCGTTCCAACGATGGTCTCAACATCGACCTTCGCCCGGTAAGCTGCGAATTCCTTACCCTTTAGGGGCGGCGCTCCATAGAGATTTATTGCTAACCGCAGGACCGAGTCTGACAAACCACCTCGTCTGACGGACTTGGGAACGCCATCGACCAATCCGTGCCAACGTCCCCTTTGGTAGGCTTGAAGAAGATCGATTCGTGCGGATTTTTGAAATATTCCAAAGGTGCGGATATACTTAGCCGCCCAAGTATGCAGCTCCATTTCACCATTCTCAATCCGGATAACAGGATCGAAGGATATGTCCGCCTCGGTGTAAGCATAGCCCACCCCGGCAAAATTCGCTCCTGTCGGAAGGTGGCTCCATCGCCGGGGCTCTAGCTCCTGCGCTAGGCATAGGACCGGCAGTCCCAAAACCAAGAAGCCACAGAGACACCACCCACAAAGATTCTTCAATAACATGAAATCAGCAGTCAGATTCGCAAAGGTAGTTCTGGAAGTTATAAGTGATAAGAGTTTGCTGTAGATAGGAAGGAGTGTAGACGGCAGGGGCCTTGTGTGTCAACTGCCATGAACGGCAACATAGGGTGGTTCATTGTTTTTCGGTTGTCTCCAGACCGGGGATATCAGACCATAATGAAGGAGTGTCGGCCTTGTGCGGGGCGGGAGCAGGACTATTCATGGAAATTCGAGCGCACCACCCGCTTTCGAAAATGCAATCTCACCTCGATCACAGCAAAAGTTTTTATTACAGCCCTTAATTCACATTTTCGGCTTCTGGGGCCTTGGCACAAAATGCTGATGTAAAACTCTCTAGGTAGGGACTAAACATATCTTGCCAAGATATAAAGTTTGATAAAAGTATAGATATGATATGGAGATTCAAACCTGGCCATTTTCTTATTGCTAAAGAGTATGAGGCATGGGCTACCTGTAACTTGTTTTGATCTTTGAAGAAGTAGGGATGATAGGTAGTTCTTGCAGCCGTACGTCTTGGGGACCCACTCGTGGGGACTGAGCGGCTTGTCTCGTTGAAGTTTTAGCGAAGACGGAAGCGCAGCGAGCGCGAAGAAACTGGGAACCCGCGTGCGGGACTGAGCGGAGCGAAGAAATGAGAAATGCTTATTTCCGCTTGAGGAAGGAGAGAATGCCTTTTCCCTTGCCCTTCTCACCCTTGTTCACTTCTTGCTGAAATTGCTCCACTGTCTGGATGATAGTGCTCAGAATGGCTCCCTTGAGGTTGGACATGCCAGAAAGCTGTTGCCAAGCGGCGTCCGGTCTGGTCAATTCCTGGAGGTTAGCCGTCATGGCCTCTTCACTCAGAAGCCCTTTTTGTTTGTGCAGGATGGCAAGGATCCAGGCATTGAAAGCGTACAGTAGTTCTTCATTGCCGGGAGGAGAATTACCCGCAGCCGCCAGGACCAGCTTCAGGTTTCCCTTGGCATCGCTGCGGCAATCATAGGTTCTGAGTAACTTCGAGTACTGGGCCGGCACCTGAGCCTTGGCCTCTTCCATGAGATTGTAGGCTCGAGCGCCAGCGGCCTTTTCTGTGACCTTCAGCAAGCCCAACAGTACCTGGTGATAAATCTGGATGATAGTAGGAGCTTCACTCTTGCCCCCGGAAGTGACCGCAGCAGCACCTCCGCTTGGTTCAATAAGGCCCGAAGAAATTAGAGAGTGAATCATGCGGTAGACAACAAACTCATCGTGGCCGCTGTCGTCGACGATTTGCTGCACCGTCCGCTTTCCATCAACCAGTGAGATCACGCGCCACTCATTGGCCGTCAAATTAACTGAGTCGCGCTGTTTCTCCACACTTTTGTTAATCTTGAAAACCACGTTGGGATTTGAGATATTTTTGCTGAGAATTTCCCACTCATCCACACGCCGAGTGCCCTCTAAGATTACCTCCATGTGATTTAGCTCAGTGACAAACTCCTGGTCCAGGTCGAAATCCTGGTCCACGTACTCGAAGTCTCCTCTTTTCCACAAAAACAAATCGTAGAGGATATCGCGCACCTGCTGCTGAATAAACTTCTTTAGCGTCTCGAGGGAGATATAGCTCTTTTCCACCAAAATCTTACCCAACCGCTCTTTTCTCTGCTTGGCCAGGGTTAAGGCCTTCTGGAGTTCCTCGGCTGAGATTATGCCTTTGGTGCGCAGGAGATAACCCAGTCTTACCTCCTTTTGGGTGCCCACAGCGTAAATGATATTGCCATTCTTGAAGTACACCCGCACCATTCGCCCTTTATCGGCGATAGTGAGAATACCAGTCTTCTTATCCTGGGCAAGCAACTGCAGCATGCTGGACAGATAGAATGTCTCGATGTTTCCCTTCAATGCCATGCGGAATCGCCACCTATGCTTTCACAGTATTTTCCTGGAAGCCTGTCAAATCTGAGCTTAACATGCCAGTTTGTATAGATACTTAGGGGTTTTGTCAACTCTTTTGTCCCAGCGCAGAACGTTCCGCACAGGAAGCGCTGTGCACAAAAAACTGGGCACCAGTTATCTATTAGCAATTAGTATTCCGTTTTGTGATCAGTGGCAGATTTTGTTTGCTAATGGTTCAACTATCGTTACGATTAAGGCCGCCCAAAAAACGCCCAGCGAGCCTGACAATATCCTCCTTCTGTCGTGGGTGAAACCAGTTAATCTCCCGGTCGCGTCGAAACCAAGTCATCTGTCTTTTGGCATAGCGGCGAGTATCTCGCTTCATGGTCCTTACAGCCTCAGTGATATCCACACCATTGATCAGATGTTGCACCAGGTGCCGGTAACCCAAGGCCTGCATGCTCTTGAGGTTTGGTCCATAGCCACGGCTCAGAAGTCCTCTGACCTCCTCCAAAAATCCCTGGGCCAGCATTTCTTCCACTCTCCTGTCGATACGTTCATACAGTTCGGAGCGAGGACGTCGCAACCCAATTTTCAGCGGCAGGAATGGTCGATCCTTGAAATCGTGATCACTTTGTAGGGCAGAGATCGGTTGCCCCATACATTCCCACACTTCCAGGGCCCGGATAATTCTGAAAAGGTCATGTGGATGGACTCGCTGGGCGGTGATTGGATCTATCCGTTGAAGCCTTTGGTAAAGCTCGACCCCACCCTTTTTCTCCGCTTCTCGACGCAAACGTTGCCTTACCAACGGATCTGAAGGGGCTCCCGGGAAAAGCCCGTGAAAAATCGCTTTAAGGTACAGGCCGGTTCCACCGACCACTATGGCGGGCTTGCCCTGTCGGGCCAGGCTTGAGATCACCTCTCTTGCCAGTTGGCTGTAGCGACTGGCATCGAAGTCCTGGTCAGGATCCACAATGTCCACAAGGTGATGGGCCACCTCCGCCCTATCAGCCATTGTGGGTTTGGCGGTGCCAATGTCCATGAAACGATAGATCTGCACCGAATCCGCGTTTACAATCTCACCGCCCAAATCCTTGGCCAGCTTTGACACCAGCCTGGTTTTTCCCACTGCAGTGGGACCCATAATTGCAATTACTCGTGGTCTTTCCCCACTCATCCTTCTTTTGCTAACCCTCTCCCTCTTTACTGTGCCGTCAATCATAGTCATATGGCCACTGAAAGTGGCCGTCATTTCTTCGCGCTCGCTTCGCTCCGCTCAGTCCCCACCCCTTTGGGGCGGGGCCCCAGTTTCGCTACGCTGTCAATATGCCTTCGGCGTCATTCATAGTTAACTGTAATTGTGGCGTTGAAACAACTTAATGACGGGCGCAGCCCAAATGACAACGAAGCGCGCATGCGCGAAGTGTAATGACTTGTGAGTAGTCTAATAAGCAGAACGCAGAGAGTTCTCCTCACGTCCTCCCAAACATCCTTTCCACCTCACCCACGGTGAGCTTCCACCAGAGTGGACGGCCGTGTGGGCACGTTGAACAGTGATCCAGTCCATCGAGCTGCTGCAAGAGTGCCGCAATCTCTTGCCTCCCCAATCTCTGGCCAGCCTTTATGGCGATCTGGCACGCCATGGATTGCAGTAGTTTCTCGAGCAGAGTTTCCGGTCCGAGAGAACGTGCCCCCTTACAGCCCGCTGCCACCAACTCCAGAAGCAGTTCTAGCGGCTCTTGGCGGAGTACCACCGCCGGAACCGCACGTACTACGAAGGTATAGCTACCGAATGGCTCCAGCCTAAACCCCAACCTTGAAAAGAGAGGCAAGGAGTCCTCCAGCCAAGCGGCCTCCTCAGCAGTGAGCTCTACGGTCTCAGTGATCATCAAAATCTGACTTGCCAGTTGCCCTTCAATTGCCTCTTTGTGAAAAGCCTCGAAAAACACACGCTCGTGAGCCGCGTGCTGATCAATCAGAATCAGGCCGTCCGGTGCTTCGCAGAGAATATAGGTATTATGGAATTGACCTATGACATTCAGTTCGCCAAACAGCGTCCCGAGTTCCTGGTGCAGCTTCTCCGGCGGTTGCCTGCTCTCTTCATCCGTGGGAAAACCTCTCTGGGGAAAATCGAGCGCATCATAGGTTGGAATCCTTGGCTCAGATACTGCTACCCCCTCAGGCAAGAGAGGTGCCAATTCACTTTGAATCGGGGCCTCGGCAGCTCGCAGCCCAGAGCCTGCAGCCAGAGGCCGAGTCCATCGCTGCCTCTCCATGGTGGCCAGTGCGGCTTGCGCCGCATTCGTTACTGTTTTACAGAGAGTCCGCGGATCTTGAAAACGCACCTCCGCTTTCGTTGGGTGCACATTTACATCCACTTGCTCGGCAGGTAATTCCAGCAAAAGTACCCCGAGAGGATATTTACCCTTTGGCAGCAATGTTCTGTAGGCTTCCAGCAGTGCAATCCTCAGCTGTCGATCCCAAACCGGTCTGCCATTAACGTAAAGGAAAAGCATGCGGCTGTTAGATCGGTAGAGTTCCGGGGGGCTCAAAAATCCCACAAGGCTCAAGACCCCTTGCTTGTGGGATACGGCCAACCAGGATTGCGTCAATCTCTTGGGGAAGATTTGTGCCAACCGCTGCTGCAGATTTATCGCTGCGGGCCAGTCATGAATCTGGCGATTTTTCTGCCTAAGGGAGAAATGGATTTCCGGTCGGCCCAGGGCCAGCCTGGTTAGTGTATCCACCACATGCCCGAACTCGGTCTTCTCACTTTTCAGAAATTTACGTCGCGCTGGTTGATTAAAAAAAAGATCGCGAACCCACACCTGGGTACCAGGTGGACAGCCGCACTCGCTTACTCCTTTCACCACCCCTGCAGCGACACTAATATGAGTACCCGCGGTGGATTCCCTCGTTCTACTTTTGAGCTCAAATTTCGAGACTGCCGCCAGGCTCGGTAGAGCTTCACCGCGAAATCCGAGGGTACGAATGGCAGCGAGGTCTGCATCGCTGGTGATCTTGCTGGTAGCGTGCCGCTCAAGGGACAGAATGGCCTCATCCTCTTCCATACCCATACCATTATCAACCACCCGAATTGTACGGCAGCCTGATCCATGCACTTCGATGCTTATCTGGCGAGCCTCCGCATCCATGGCATTCTCAACCAACTCTTTTACCGCTGAAGCCGGCCTTTCAACCACCTCACCGGCGGCAATTTTGTTGGCCAGCTGTTCTGGCATCACACGAATCTTGGCCATCCAGTCCTCCTTTTGCCACCAACTCCTTATCGCATTTGGTAGGATTTGGCAACCGTCACCATGAGCGAACTGGAGTGTTGGAGTAATAATGATTTGAGATTTTAGAATGCAGATTTCAACTACAGATTTTGGTTCTGAAATTTCAAATTCGTGATTTTCAATCCGCAATCCGAAATCTCAAATTTGAAATCCGAAAGTGGTTGACACAACTTCTTAAATAGGCTATTCATGGACCGAACCGTGGCTCGGCATGAGATAACATGCGGTAACAATTAATAATATCGGCCAGAATACGGCAAGATAGCACCCGAACGGGCATGGCTATCGAGCCGCTTCTTTTATATCCTTCTGTGCCCCACCTGCAGGTCCATATGTCAGTTGATCGACAACTCGACGACATCACTGCTCTGCTGAGTAACTGCCTGGATGCGTACACGGCAGCCCTGTTTCTCTGGGATGACAGTAGCAAACAACTCACCTTGAGAGCATTTCATAGTTTGAGCAAGCACATCAACCCCGAGGCTCGATTTTCACTCGAGGAAGGGGGCCTGGTGGGTTGGGCGGCAAAGAAGAACGAACCACTAAGCATCGATCACTTTGACCGCGACACTAAGATTCTCCCCTACTATCAAGGCGACGAGAACATCAAATCCTTCCTGGCTTTTCCCCTTGAGCAGCCCAAGGGCGTGCTTTGTGTGGACAGTAAGCGTCAGTACGTCTTTACCAGTAAGGACCAAAAGCTTCTTTCGGGCTTTGCAACTGTTATCGGTAATGCCCTTGGTGCTGAGCGGGCCAGTCACCACCATCAGCGCCAGCGCCAACTCTTGACTCTGTGGCGCCGTGCTGATGCACTGCCGGCAGACACCGATGATCCAGTCCCTTATCTAACCCGCTTGCTGGACTTCGCCTGTCAATATCTGCAAGTCGACAGTGGTCTGGTTGCTGTGCCCATCAAGGAAGGCAAATTTTTGAAGCCAGTCGCCGCTTCGGGCGACATGGTAGCAACTCTTCTCAGAAGTTCACATCCAGCTGACCAGGGCATAATTGGTTGGATTTTCCAGAATCGTAAGTCTTTAGTTATTCCCAAGTTTCGCTCCCGCACTCGAATTCCTTTTCTTTTTGGCCCGAAAGACTCCATCGGTAGAATTGGTGCCTTGGTCGGCATGCCCCTGGCCTGGGAAGCGGATGAAATGGGCGGTGTGATGGCTTTTGTCAGTCGCACCGAAGCTAACTGGAGTAAGGAAGAACTAGGTGCTATCACTGCCTTGGTAAGGCGTGCTACTCTCGTCCTCCAAAATTTCACCTTAAAACGTGAATTGGCTCTTGTTCGCAATTTGGATCCCATCACCGAAGTATGCAACACTGAGGCTTTTGACCGGATTCTCAATAAGAGACTGGAAAGGTGTAGGCAGACCGGTGTCAGCCTGGGGCTAGGTATCATTGCCATCGAGGGTTTTGAGGCCCTGAGTACTCGAATAGCTCTGCCAGATCTGGCAATCTTACGCCAGCGCATCGCTTCAACTCTGCTGCAGCGACTCAGAGACAAACAGCTCATTGGTTGTCTGGATCAAGCCCGTTTTGCCGTATTGTTTGAGGACGAAACAGAGAGAGCCATACATGATCAACTCGTGTCCAGTGCCGCCGCTATACACCAGGAAGTGCTGGCATCATTGGATGACCTGCCCCGGCTGGAGGCCTGTTTTGGTTCTGCACTCTATCCCCGAAATGCGGCTTCATCCCGTGAACTGTGGACCATGGCTTTTCAAGCCCTAACCGCTCAAGCAGCGAATTCTTCCAATCGAGACACAAAAGCAAAATCTGCTTGACTGCACGTCTGGAGTGATTTCGTTCAGGTACCATCACCGCTGAAAATTGGCTCGAGCTTGTGAGTAGACGGATTAACTTGTAGCAATAGACGGCTCAGCGTAGGTAGATAATTATGAGGTTGTTGCGCGGACTTGCTGGACTTTTCAGCAAAGATTTGGCCATGGACCTTGGTACAGCCAATACTCTCATTTACGTGAAGGGTGAGGGAATTGTGCTCAACGAACCTTCAGTGGTGGCCCTGAGCCGCGATACCGGGAAGGTTATTGCTGTGGGCAGTGAGGCCAAAGAATATTTGGGCCGCACCCCTCAGAAAATCGTCGCCATTCGTCCCATGAAGGACGGAGTGATTGCTGATTTTGAAGTAACCAGTGTAATGATCAAATACTTTCTCAGAAAGGTCCAAAGACGATCTTTTCTTTCTCGGCCACGGCTCATTGTGGCCGTTCCCACCGGCGTTACCCAGGTGGAGAAACGTGCGGTAATTGAAGCAGCAGAGCAAGCAGGGGCTCGCCAGGTGCACCTTGTCGAGGAACCCATGGCGGCAGCCATTGGCGCTAATCTACCCATTGACAAGCCGGTAGGCAGCATGGTGGTGGATATCGGCGGAGGGACCACTGAGGTAGCGGTGATTTCGCTCTCGGCCGTGGCCTACTCAGAATCAGTGCGAGTGGCCGGCGACGAGGCCAATGAAGCTATAATCCGCCACGTCCAGAACCACCACCAAATCGCCATCGGTGAAAATGAGGCGGAGCGGATCAAGCTGGAAATCGGCTCTGCCTGTCCACTTCCCCAGCCCATGACGGTTGGAGTCGCAGGGAAGGAAATACTCACAGGAATACCCAGATCTTTCCAGGTAGACGATCAAGAAATCAGGCGCGCCCTGAAGGAGCCGGTGAATGTCATAATTGAGAGTATCAAGCGGACTTTCGAAAAAACACCGCCGGAACTGGCATCAGACATCACGCACAATGGTGTCTGGCTGGCGGGAGGCGGAGCACTGCTCAGGGGATTGGACACCCTGCTGGCTGACATTCTAAAACTTCCGGTGCATGTGGAAGCAGATGCGCTCACTACGGTGACCCGCGGTGCTGGCAGGGTAATGGAATCCATCGATGCTTATCGGCAGGTGTTTCTCAATTAATCAATTTTGGTTGGAGTATTGAAGGAATAGAAATTCCAAATCTCAATGACTAAGGTGTCGGGTGTCAGGTGTCAGGTGTCAGGAAAAAGAAAAATAGAAGCTGAGTACTGAACACTGAAACCCTGAGATTTGGTGCTTGGAGCTTGGAATTTATTGGGTTCGCCCTACTCCTCTACTCCATTACCCCATCTATAAGATTTGACTTAGGAATAGTTTCGTTCTGTCATGGGTGGGATTCTTGAAGAAGTGTTCCGGCGGGCCCACTTCAACTACCTGGCCCTCGTCCATAAAGATGACTCGATCAGCAACTTCCCTGGCAAAGCCCATCTCGTGAGTCACCACTACCATGGTCATCCCCTCCAGGGCCAGGGTCTTCATAACATCCAGTACCTCGCCAATCATCTCGGGGTCCAGAGCTGAGGTCGGCTCGTCAAAGAGCATCACTTTGGGGTCCATGGCCAGAGCCCTGGCAATGGCAACCCGCTGCTGCTGCCCACCGGAGAGGTTGTCCGGATAGGCTTCCGCCTTTTCCGGCATACCCACTTTTTCCAACAGGGCCATGGCTTTCTCTGTCGCCTCTTTTTTGGAGCGCTTGCGCACCACTGTCTGGGCCAGGGTTAAATTGCCCAGAACCGTCTTGTGGCGGAAGAGGTTGAAAGACTGAAACACCATACCCATTTCTTCCCTGACCTTGTTAATG
>Ga0316194_10001208_pt1 | contig 17673 bp, 18 predicted proteins | sample CroRivsedime1_MG_FD_204936 | JGI IMG/M metagenome (GOLD analysis project Ga0316194, IMG submission 204936) | Coastal sediment microbial communities from Maine, United States - Cross River sediment 1 | ecosystem: Environmental > Aquatic > Marine > Coastal > Sediment | place: USA: Maine...
AACGCGCAGATTGTTCGGTTCTTACCGTAAAGTAAACAGACTGCAGTCTAATCCGGTTGATGCAATCCTCTTGAAGTAATCCCGGCATCCTTTCTGTCATCCCCGCTTATTTCGTGGTCATCCCCGCTTATTTCGTGGTCATCCCCGCTTATTTCGTGGTTATCCCCGCTTATTTCGTGGTCATCCCCGCTTATTTCGTGGTCATCCCCGCTTATTTCGTGGTCATCCCCGCGAAAGCGGGGATCTTGCAATGATGGCACGTTATGAGATCCCCGCTTTCGCGGGGATGACTTTATAAGTAGGCGGGGACGACATTAGAAGTAGGCCGGGATGACTTTGGATTTACCGATATTCCCGGCATCTACTGGATCCCGCCGGTCCGACGCATCGGGTCAAGCCACGGGATGACAGAAAATAGCTGGGGTGAGCTGGATTTTTTCAGTTGGCCAAAGGCATTTTTTTTGACTTTTCCAGCTGCGCGTTTACAACTCTTAATTTGGTTTCGAGTTTCTTACGTTTTCCCGCATCCCCGGTCGTATCGAGACTGGCTTGATAACGATCCCTTTTATCGCTCAGCAACTGCTGCAGTTTTGTCAGCTTCTCAGCTTCGATACTGACCCCTTTTTCATGCTTTTTGACAAGTTTTTCAAACTTGTTGACCAGTTTGGTGAATTTCATTAGTACCCCTCTATCAGTATCGAGTTTTAGCGGGAAATTAGTGGCAGGTTTTGACCGACCAACTTCAGGCAGCCGAAGCTTTCTCAATTTCATCCTCATCCAGCACGACTTCCTGCGCTGCCTCGGACACGAGATCGGTATGCGAGACCAGCAGCGCCTGGGCCGTATCGAGCAGATGGCGCGAAGTTTCGTCCACGTAATTGAAGTCGTTCAGTAGCGAGGTTGCCATGGTCGGCGTAATCCGATCATCGCGCAGTATTCCGGCAACCCGCATGTCAAGTTCCGCATGCGCTGACTGTATTTCCGCCTTTAGTTCATCCATTTCGAGCAGCGCCAGCGCATGATCAACATCTTCGCCCTCGCCCCCGCGCAAGCGATATATTTCGCGCAGTATCATCGCGACCTGGTACCTGAGTTGGTTATATTCGTCGCGAATGTGTTCGTTGTCGGAAAGCATGTACTTGGTGGCATTTTTGCGCAGATGCTTGATGTGCTTGACGCATTCCACTATTTCACCCGCGGCCTTGCGCAGGCGGAACATTTCCTCGGCAAAATCGCTGGACATATGCGCCTGCGAGTTTGAAATGAAATCAACAATCGCACTGTAAAGCACCTTGACCTTGCTTTCGTATAAGTCGTCCAGATCAAACTCGTGGACTTCCCGATCATTATCGATGGTCTTTTCAAGATCGGGGGACGTCAATATCTCGGTGCGATGCAGGTTTATGCCATGGGCCATGATCTCGAAGGCCGAATCGAACAGGTGCCAGACCTCCCTCTTCAATGCCTTCAGCACGGTTTCGGGAAACTCGATCGCGGCATCGTTGAGGTACAGGGGTTCGGCAAGATCCTTCGCTTTTTCAGGCAGAGACTTGACCAGGAAATCCGCCAGTCGCTGGATCAGTGGAACCATGACCAATACACCGGTGAGATTGAACAGGGTATGAAATACGGCCAGTTTCATCGTGTAATTATCCGCGGCTATGCCCACCTTGTTGCTAACGATATCGACCGCCCAGATGAACTGACTGATAAATGCGATTGCGATGACCCCGGTGACGACATTGAATATCAAGTGCGCGCCCGCTAGCCGTTTGCCCTGAACATTTGCGCTCAGTGACCCGATAATGGCGGTAATCGTGGTGCCGACGTTGGCGCCGATCGCTAGCGCCAGACCGTTTTCATAGGTAATTTGCGATGCTGCCAGTGCGGTTAGAATCAACACCAGCGTCGCGTGACTGGATTGCATCACCACGGTCGCTGCTGCACCGATCGCGGCAAACAGGAATAACCCGGGGTAACCTCCGACCGCCAGCGAAGCAAGGTCGAAGCTGTCCTTAAATGCTTCGAATCCTTCTTTCATGTAATGAATACCCAGAAACAGGAACCCCAGTCCGGCGAGGACCGCGCCCGCACCCTTCAGGTACTTGGACTTCTGGAACGACAACACGATGCCGAAGACGAGCATAGGCATCGCGTAGGCTGAAATCTTCACCTTGAGTCCGAAAGCTGCAACCAGCCAGGCTCCGGTCGTGGTGCCGATGTTAGCGCCGAAAATGATGCCAATCCCGGCAACCAGCGAAACCAGGCCGGCACTGATAAATGAAATGGTGATCACCGAAACCAGCGAGCTTGATTGCATGATCGACGTCGAGACAACGCCAAATAACAGGCTCTTCCAGGTTTTATCGGTGGTTTTCTGTAACAGTTTTTCGAGTACGCCACCGGTAAAGGCTTTGAACCCCTCTTCCAGAAAAAGCATACCAAACAGAAATATGGAAACCCCGGCTGCGATTTCCTTGAAATCAGGGCTGACCCAAAACCCGTAGGAAAGGATAATCAATATACTGGGCAGTAATATTTTTTTAAGCATCACGACCTCCTGTAGCCGGCTTGACCGGACTGTTTTTTCTAAGGCACTGCGCGATATTGTTGGCCGCGGGGAAGAAGTTTAGTGAATCCCCCCAACTGTGATCCATGAACCTCTAATTCACGTCCCGGTAGCCAGTGATACCGTTACTTGATCGATAACCTTACCACAGGAAGGCAGATAATCACCGGCCAAAATTGAAATCTACCTTCGCAGGCCCTTTCAAGCAGCCATTCCCGTGCAAGTGGCGGTCCGACGTATCGGAGTTTTGCAATGGTGGCACCTGCGTCTGTGGTTGACATTTATCAAATACAAAAAGCGCCCGGCTATTAATAATGATCGGCACTTATCGCGGTATCGATAAAAGATTCACCGCGAGACTTAATCCACCGCAGCAAAACACAGGAACTATCTATGGTGACAACAGGTTTCGTATCACTGGTTGGATCTGGACCCGGAGATCCCGAGTTACTGACGATCAAGGCGCTGCGCCTGATTGAGCAAGCCGATGTGGTTGTGTTCGACCGCCTGGTCAGCCCCGAAATTCTCGAATTAATACCGCACGGGGTCAGCCAGATTTCGGTTGGGAAAACGCCCGGCAAGCATTGCGTCCCGCAAGATCAAATCAATGAAATCATCGTCAGCCTGGCCTTGTCGGGTCGACGCCTGGTGCGTTTGAAAGGCGGTGATCCGTATATCTTCGGGCGTGGTGGCGAAGAGGCCCTGGTACTGCGCCGGCACGGCATCCCTTTCGAAGTCGTTCCGGGTGTCACCGCCGCGGCCGGTTGCAGCAGCTACAGTGGCATCCCGTTGACTCATCGGGGACTCTGCCATGGCGTACGTTTTGTCACCGGACATCTACAAAACAACGAAGATCTGAAAGTCGACTGGGACAAGATTGCCGATCCCGATTGCACCCTGGTTTTCTACATGGGTCTCGCCAATCTGCAAACAATATGCAGCGAACTGATACGCGCCGGCCTGCCCGCCTCCACGCCGGCGGCCGCAGTACATGGCGGTACCACCGCCAGCCAACAGAAGGTTATTTCCAGCCTTGCCGAGCTGGCCGATGCAGTAAGCTCGGCAGGACTGCAGTCACCTGTCACCACCATCATTGGCGACGTGGTAACGCTTAGCGATGAGCTCGACTGGTTTCAGTCTGAATGCCAGCAAAACGAGGGCGCTATTACTTATGACTCGCTCAGTCTGGCTCGCGCTTAGTTTACTGATTGCGGCTCCGCTTGCCGCCAGCGACGATATATCAAGCGATCGTCAACGGGAACTGCGCAATCTGCTGATCCAGGATTGCGGCTCTTGCCACGGCCTGAAGATGCGTGGTGGGCTGGGACCGGCACTGGTTCCGCATATGCTGCAAGGCAAATCCGCAGACTACCTCAGCAGCGTAATACTCGACGGTCGCCCCGGGACCGCGATGCCACCGTGGCGCCCACTGCTATCACCCGTCGAAGCGCGCTGGATGGCTGACATGCTGCTGCAGGGAATAGCGCAATGAACAGGTTCTCGTGTTGCTTTCTGCTGGCCCTGCTGAGCGGTTCGACGGCGGCGGCGCGTGGCACAGGGGATCTCGGCCTGTTCGTCGAACGCGCCAGCGGCAGCGTGCAGATCATCGAAACCAGCGGGAATACCAGCATCGGTCGTATCGAGGGACTCGGCGACCTGTCGCATGCCTCGGTGGTGTATTCACGCGACGCTCGCTATGCCTACCTGTTCGGGCGCGACGGCGGCCTGAGCAAGCTTGATATTCTCGACGTTGAATTGAGTGGGCGCACCCTGCAGTCGGGAAACAGCATCGGTGGTGCGATTTCACAGGATGGCCGCCTGGTCGCGGTTTCCAACTACAAGCCGGGCGGGGTCAAGGTATTCCATGCCGATACACTCGAACTGGTGGCCGACATTCCAGCCACCTTTGGCGATGCCGGGCAACTTTCCAAGGTTATCGGGCTGGTGGACGCACCCGGGCAAAAGTTTGTTTTTGCGCTGTGGGACGCCGGCGAGATCTGGGTGCTCGATATGTCGGACCTGGCCAACCCGTCGATCGAAAAATTCACCGGCATAGGCCGCAATCCCTATGACGCGCTTATTACGCCTGACGGTCGCTACTACATTGCCGGACTATTCGGTGAAGACGGCATGGCGCTGCTGGACTTATGGAATCCAGCGGCGGGAGTGACACGCATCCTGCCGAACTACGGCAAGGGCGAGCAGAAATTACCCGTTTACAAGATGCCCCACCTCGAGGGCTGGGCAGTTGCCGGGGATCTGGCCTTCGTGCCCGCTGTCGGCCGCCATGAAGTACTGGTCATCAATATGCGTACCTGGCAGGAAGCGGCCCGGATCAAGGTTCATGGCCAACCAATATTTGTCATGGCCCGCCCCGACGGTCGCCAGGTCTGGGTCAACTTCGCCCTGCCCGACAACGACACCATTCAGGTCATCGATACCCAGGCGCTGGCGGTAATCCGTCAGCTCAAACCTGGCAAGGGCGTGTTACACATGGAATTTGAACCCCGTGGCGAGGAAGTCTGGTTATCGGTGCGCGACGAAAATCGCGTCGAAATTTACGACACCTCAACCTTCGAGCGTAAATCATCGATACCCGCCACTAAACCGAGCGGTATTTTCTTTACTTCGCGCGCGCACCGGATTGGCTTATGAGACAGTTTTCCCAACTTGAGCAGAAGCTGCTGAACGAGTTTCAGCAGGGAATGCCGTTAACCTCATCCCCCTGGGCCGAAATCGCCAAACAGCTTGGTGTCTACGAGACGACAGTATTGGAGACGCTAAAACGCCTGCAGACCGAAGGCGTGATCAGTCGGGTTGGCGCTGTGTTTCGACCCAACCGGATCGGCGCCAGCACCCTGGCGGCGATTGCCGTGCCTGCCGCGGAACTCGAAGAGGTCGCCGCCATCGTCAATGAATTCGTCGAAGTGAATCACAACTATGAACGCGAGCATCGCATCAACCTGTGGTTCGTCGTGGTTGCCGGAGACGAGGAGCGGCTGCAAACCGTCCTCTCCGAAATTGAACAGCGCTGCGGTTACCCGGTGCTCGATTTGCCACTGTTAAACGAGCACTTCATCGACCTGGGGTTTGACCTGAAATGGACATGATCAAGGATTCGCCGTTCGAAAAAGCACTGATCGAGATCATCAGCGCAGGCTTACCGCTGGTGGAGCACCCCTACGCGGCGATCGCGGCGCAACTGGGCTGTAACGAAACAGCGGTCATCGACGGCATAAAGAGAATTATGGCGCGCGGTGATGTCAAACGTTTCGGCGTCGTGGTGCGCCATCGTAAGCTCGGCTATCGCGCCAACGGCATGGTGGTCTGGGATATCCCGAATGCCCGTGTCGCGGAACTGGGCCACTGTATCGGCCAATATTCATTCGTCACGCTGTGCTATCAACGCCCACGACGCCTGCCGGAATGGCGCTACAACCTGTTCAGCATGATCCACGGACAGGACCGCGCCGCGGTCATCGAGCAGGTTGGGTTCATCGTCGAACAATGCGGTCTACACGGCATCGAGCATGAAATCCTGTTCAGCCGACGTTGCTTCAAACAACGCGGGGCGAGTTACTCGCGCCAACCTCGAGCAGAGCATTCGGGAATGGCTATCAATGGATGAATTAAGCCGCCAGTTCATCAATCGCTACCAGGGTGGTTTCCCGGTCGAGGAACAACCCTTTGCCAGCGTCGCCGCTGATCTCGGCACCGATCCAGCCACGCTGTTGAGCACGATCCAGGCATTAATAGATGATGGCCTGTTGAGCCGTTTCGGTCCCCTGTATGACGCTTCCAGCATGGGTGGCAGCCTGACGCTAGCCGCGTTATCAGTACCGGACGACAGGTTCGACGAGATCGCCAGGATGGTTAACGAGATGCCGGAAGTCGCCCATAACTACCAACGTGAACATGAACTTAACATGTGGTTCGTGATCGCCACCGAAACCCCTGAACTACTGCAGCAAACCATCGAGCGGATCGAGCAGGCCGCCAACCTGCCAGTGTACAACTTCCCCAAGTTACAGACCTTTTACCTGGGCCTGTGGTTAATACTGGACGAATCTGACGGCGTCAGCACGCAACCCGTGCCAGGACCGATGAAGCAGGGTGGCATGATCATCGATGAGCTCGATCGCAATATCGTGCAGGCAACCCAGGCCGGCTTGCAGCTGCAGACGGCGCCCTACACCGAGGTCGCCGGGGCCTGTGACTGCGATACGCAAACCGTCATGCAACGTATGCGGCTCATGCTCGAACGTGGTGTCATTCGGCGCATCGGTGCGATACCCAATCACTACCGCCTCGGCTTGCATGGCAACGGTATGTCGGTGTGGGACGTCGATGATGACAAGCTGGCCGAGCTTGGTGCCCGCGTCGGCCGCCTGGATTTCGTCAGCCATTGCTATGAAAGACCACGCCATTTACCGCTCTGGCCTTATAACCTGTTTGCGATGATACACGGTCATGATCGTGATGAAGTAAAGGCCAAGCTGGAACAGATAGTTAATTTACTTGGCCCTGACTGCAGGCAGCACGATGTGCTCTTCAGTACCAGGATTCTGAAAAAAACCGGCCTGAGGTTAGTAGCCTGATGTTTCGTATAAGTCGATATATGCACGCACTCGCAAGCGGACATAGCGTTTCGCCCACCCCAAAACCAGTCACGATGGGTAGCGGACCGGTAGTCATCTGGAACCTGATCCGCCGCTGTAACCTGGCCTGCAAACATTGCTATGCCACCTCGGCGGATATCGATTTTCCGGGCGAGCTCGATACCGAAGAAGTGCTGGCGGTGATGCGGGACCTGAAGTCATTCGGCGTATCGGTGTTAATTTTGTCGGGCGGTGAACCGCTGCTACGCCCCGATATCTTCGAGATTTCGCGGCATGCCAAAGAGATGGGGTTTTATGTCGGCCTGTCTACCAATGGCACGATGATTAGCGCAGACAATATCGCCGACATCGAAGCCATCGGCTACGACTATGTCGGCGTCAGTCTCGATGGCATGCGCGCTACGCATGACATGTTCCGTCGCAAACAGGGTGCTTTCGATGAATCCATCAACGGTATCCGCTTATGCCATGACGCCGGCATCAAGGTTGGACTGCGTTTTACACTGACCCAGGATAATGCCACCGAGCTGCCTGATCTGTTGCAACTGATGCGCGACGAAGATATCGACAAGTTTTACCTGTCGCATCTGAATTATGCCGGGCGCGGTAATCGTAACCGCGCCAGCGACCTGCACTACCAGATGACGCGCGACGCCATGGACCTGTTGTTCGAGACCTGCTGGCAGGATGTCCAGCAGGGCGTAAAACGGGAATTTGTTACCGGCAACAACGATGCCGACGGCGTCTACCTGTTGCAGTGGGTCAGCAAGCACATGCCGGAACATGTCGAAGCATTACGCAAACAACTACTACGCTGGGGTGGCAATTCATCCGGCGTCAACATCGCCAATATTGACAATCTCGGTACCGTGCATCCGGATACCATGTGGTGGGATTACAGCATCGGCAATGTCAAGCAGCGTCCCTTCTCCGAAATCTGGCAGGACACTTCGGATCCGCTGATGGCGGGCCTGAAAGCCCGACAAAGGCCGCTCGAGGGACGCTGTGCAAAATGTCAGCACCTGGCTATTTGCGGCGGTAACTCGCGCACCCGGGCCTGGCAGTTAACCGGCAATCCATGGGCAGAAGATCCGGGCTGCTATCTTAGCGACACAGAGATCGGCGTGATTGATATGCCACAAAGAGTTGCCTTGACACCCTACCGACGACGACAGGAAGCGGGTAAGGAATTAGTCTCTTAATCCAGACAACTCGCCCGAACATATAACGATCATTGCGTCGCGATCGTGAATCGTGACATTACGCCCATCGAGGGAAACGATTTTCTGCTCATGCAGATTTTTTAAAATACGCGAAAATGTTTCGGGTTTTACCGACAGTCTCGACGCGATCACGCTCTTGGCAATTGTGAGTTCGAAGCAATTACTGTCCGCCGGAGCCTGGTTTAACAGATAGGCAACCGTGCGCACCGTACCCGTGTCGAGGCTCAGCGCATCGATTTCACGAATCAGGCCGCGCAGCCGGAAACTCATTCCCCCGAGCAACAGAAAACAGGTGTCAATCGATTCGCGCAGCATGGCTTTGAAGTCCTTGCAGTTAATACCGATAACCCTGCTCGGCCCGATCGCAGTCGCGTTTACCGGGTAATGCGGCTGATCCATGAACATTAGGGCCTCGGCAAAGGTTGCTCCTGCCTCCATTATCTCGACAACCTTTTCCTTGCCGTCTGGAGAAATTCGAAACAGTTTGATGCGGCCGGAAAGGACCAGGTAAAAACTGGTCGCACTATCACCCTGGAAAAACAGCGGCTCGCCCTCGATCATATCGGTTACATGGGAATGCCGCCGGACACGATCCATCTGTGCTTCGGTTAGTTCAGAAAACAGATGCGATGTACCCAACGCTTCGAGTATATCCTTGGAATCCAATATCAGCCCCTGGTCGATCCAGTCATTATTGAACGAAATACTGGCACGAAAATAATTGATTTGCATCGGTTTTTCGATCTGACCGATACCGTCACTCACATCACCGCTGCAATAGTTCCTGTCGAATAGCCAAGAGATTGAGCGCATGATTGGTAAAAATCCAGTCTACGCCGCGGTTCAATTCGCGGTAAAAGCAAAATCGCGACGCGATAAAGCCGGTACCCAGTTTTTGCCCCTGGCTGTGATGTTGCCGAATCAGATCCTGATTCAATAACAGGTATTGTCCACAGACACCGCCCAGGTCCTGTGTCAACGCGTCATGACTGAAATTGCCCAGGTTAAGCTCTGCCACCGGCAGGCAAGCCTTGTCACCGGCAAATTCAACCAGTTCGAACAAATCAATCTGCAACGCGAGGAAGTGATAGTCTTCCGCCGCGGTGAGCGTGGCAAAGATTTCACCCAGCCGCGCCGCCCTGTCTGCTACTGCGCCCAGATCATCGCGCTTGAGTTCCACCATCAAGTGAGTGGTTCCGCCGAACCGGGTAACGACCTCCTGCAGGGTCGGGATCTGCGGAACCCTTTGCTGCAACTCGCGTAAATCCACTGCTGCCACTTCCAGCTCGACACCGAAAACCCGCGCCGTACTGGAATCGTGGATGACTACCGGCTGCAAATCCCGAGTCCAGCGAACATCAAACTCGATTCCCCAGCCGCCTGCCTCGGCAACCCGGGCAAACGCAGCCAGGGTATTCTCCTTAACCTGCCGGTTATCGTGCTCGCCACGATGGGAAACAATCTTACAGTCAAGGATAGACTGCCGAGACGGCCGTCGGCGGGGTATCAACAGGAACCAGATATCCGCAAGACGTTGCGCAACCTGTTCCAGGGCATGAAGTATTTGCGTTGCCATTACCGGTCCGGGCCGTGACCGCGCACCCTGGCCATTATCGCGTTGCAAATCGTCAAATTCAGCATCGGGGAACTGTAATTGAATAATGCGCTAATTTAAATGATTACACGGCGTCAACCCCCTGTTTAATCTGCTGCTGGCCACATACGAGGAACAGGATTTTGGCAATATAATGGCGGCGTGATTACTCAGTGAATAGCCGCAAATCGAAGTTGGGCTGAAGTAAAGGGGTGCGCCATCCGTGGCGACGATAGAGATTCGTGGTTAGTTGATATTCGCTTTCTCTCGCACGGATACGAGGCGCTTTTGCAGAAATCGTAGCTCGGAAATCAGGTAGTGCTTACGCCCGGATTCAAGTTGCAGGGCGCCGCTCATGTCGACCTGTTGGCTAATACTGTTTATCGATCGTACCAGTTTTATTTCATCGATGGCGAGGCCGAGATGCTTCAATACACTGTTCGTCGTCAGTGGATCGATATGGATATTTACCTGGCTCATGGAATACCTCAACTGAAAATTGAAGAGGATATATAGGATCGGGAAGACTATTAATCTGTGACTCAATGCCCCTCCAGCGGAGAATATCTTCACTGTTTGAGCACGGATAGCCCCGGGTTGTGACCAGCGTCTAGATTTATCTGGGCACTGCGTCACATTTAGCTTTGGCGGCCAACCCGGCATCCGGGTCGATCTTGCTCAATACCGAATTTAACGCTTTTGCGCAGTCCAGCCTGACCTTGAGTGTCAGTAATTCATCCGCCCGGGTTTTGCCAAGATTAACTGCCGCGACAGGAATATCCGCGCGCCGCGCCGCGCGTACAAATCGAAAACCCGAATACACCATCAACGAGGAACCGATAACCAACATGGCATCGGCGCTCGCCAGCGCATCGAAGCACTGCTCGACCCGCGCCGCGGGCACATTTTCGCCAAAAAACACGACCTGCGGCTTCAGAATCCCGCCACAGGAGATACAACCCGGGACATCGATTCCGCTGGCATCAAAGCCATTCAGACAGGCGTCACCATCGGGGGCGATCTGCGCCGATAACTCTGCCAGCAGCGGGTTTCTGTCGCCTAATTGTTGTTGCATAGACGCCCGCTCGATGGCGACACCACAAGCAAGGCAACCGACCGTCGCCAACGAACCATGCAACTCGGTAACCTGCCGACTACCAGCGCGTTGATGCAGACCATCGACATTTTGCGTGACTGTGTGCGTTAACCGCTTGAGCTGCTCCAGGCGCGCCAGTGCCTGGTGCGCCTGGTTCGGCCGGGCATGCCTGAACCGCTGCCAGCCGATAAAAGAGCGCGCCCAGTAACGCTGCCTGGCTTCGGGCCGCTCGACAAATTCACGGTATTCCATCGGCTGTTGATGCTTCCAGTTGCCGCGATCGTCGCGATAGTCAGGAATCCCGGACGCGGTACTCACCCCGGCGCCGGTCAGCACGAAGATCCGATCATGCCTGGCGATAAAATCTGTTAGCAACGACGACATGGGTGACAGTCTATCAGGCTGCCTCCGTTTATTAATGCTTTAATCTTGTAAGGCTATTCCATTATTATTGCCCGATGAAGATCACCACGACCTGCATCGGCGCTTATCCCAAACCCGATTATATCGAGATCGGCAACTTCGCCGAAACGGAAGATCAGGATGGCAGCGCCACGCGCGCCTTTACCTACACCCATGACACGGCCGACCAGGTCGCCGAGGAACTCCTGGTCAAGGCGACGCAGGCCGCGATTCAGGATCAACTCGATTGTGGCATCGACATCCCCACCGATGGCGAACAGCGCCGCGAAAACTACATTCACTACCATTGCCGTAATCTCGAAGGTATCGATTTTGTCAACCTGACCAACAAGGTACACCGCAACGGGGCGGCGGTTGCCGATTTGCCCACCATCAACGCCAGGATTCTGCCCAGGGGCAACCATTTTCTCGACCGGGATTTTACCATCGCGCAGAACTTCAGCGATAAGCCGGTCAAGATCACCGTACCGGGACCGCTATCGATTATCGATACCACGGCTAACAATTACTACGCCACCGAGCGCGAACTCGCCTTCGATCTGGCCGCTGCACTCAATTTTGAAATCAGGGCGCTAGCTGATGCAGGCTGCAAACACATCCAGGTAGATGAACCCCTGTTCGTACGCAAGGTCGATGACGCCCTCGCCTATGGTGTCGAATGCCTCGATCGTTGCTTCGACGGGGTGCCCGCGGATGTCACCCGAGTGATGCACATGTGCTGTGGCTACCCGGGTCACGTCGATGACGAGCATTATTTGAAGGCAGACCCCGATTGCTACTTTCAACTGGCGCAGGCGATCGACAGGAGTAGCGTGCAGCAGGTGTCGATCGAGGATGCACATTGCCTGAATGATTTGAAGCTGCTGGAAAAGTTTGCTAATACAGCTGTGATCCTGGGTGTGGTCACCATCGCCAGCAGTAAAATCGAAAGCAGCGAATATATCGCTCAACGTCTTGAACTTGCCTTGCGACACATCGATGCCGACCGGCTGCTGGCAGCCCCCGATTGTGGCTTGATGATGCTTGGCCGCAAACTGGCGATGGCCAAACTGAAGAACATGTGCGCGGCCGCAGAAGCCGTTGACTGGTACTAGCAGCAAACGTATAAATCATCAGCTTCGATAAGGTAAAGCAGTGGGGATTTCACATGGCGGTCGATCTCAGTAGTAAAAAAATCATCATGCTTCACGGCCTGGCTTCGAAGCCCCCGCCAGATTTCACCCATCATTTATGGCGTAAGACCCTGATCGAAAACATTCGTGTCAGCCATCGCCAGCTTGCTCGAAGCCTCGACGCCCATGCCGAGGTTTTCGAATCGGCGTACTGGGCCAACGTCGTACCCCACCATATTCCAGACGATACCGGTTACTGTAAGAAACTGCAGTTGCAGGTGGACAAGGTCATCGACGAACGTCGCGAGATCAAGGATGGCTTCCATGTCGGCATGAAGGAAAAAGTGAGTAGCTTTTTCAAGGACCGCGGCATCGACCTGGTAAAGCTACTGGCCGGTGCGTTATCCGTGAAAGACGATGTAATGACTGATTTTTTACGTGAAACAGAACTTTACGAACAGGATCAGTATATCGCCGATCAAATTCGTGCCCCGCTCGAGAAGGCACTGCGCCGTGCCTGGGACGAAGGCCGCGAACCGATCATCGTCGCGCATAGCATGGGTACTTTTATCAGCTATGACGTACTCTGGAGATTCTCGCATCGTAAAACTGCCGGCTTCAAAGAATACAACAACAAGCGCGTAAAAATGTTTGTCACGCTCGGATCGCCGCTCGGTGATTCAACGGTAAGAAATTTATTGTTCGCGCGCCATCACCGGGACCATAGCCAGCGACAGTTCCCAACCAATATCGATTTCTGGCACAACTACGCCTGTCTCGGCGATGTCGTGTCGCATCAGAAAAACTTCAACGACATTTTTTATCGGCCGATGCGCGAGCTGAAGCTATTTCCATCCAGTAAAAAATTTCGCAGCATCGACTATGTCGATTTGCATAACCCGTTCGAAGTGGTAAGCCATGTGGGCAATCGCAACCGGGAAAAACGTAACCCGCACAAGTCTTACGGCTACCTGGCACAGCCGCGATTAGGCAGCTGGATTGCGGATTATCTACTCGATCGGCTGCGCTAGGCCTGTTCTGTAAATCGAGCCGGGAGGCGTCTTCAGCGTTGCTGGCTGACGGCAGGCTCAGGCGGTAAAACTACAAATCCGGTTGCGTCCACTATTCTTGGCCTGGTAAAGCGCGATATCGGCCTGCTCTATCAACAATGTATTGCTTCTTTCGTAAATCGGTACCATCGCCGCGACCCCAATACTGATCGTGACATAAATCGACACATTGGAAGTCACATGCGGTAATTTGGCATCCAGAATCGCCGCGTGACAGGCGTCCGCAACCCTGAGTGCCCCCTCGAGATCAGACTCGGGCAACAACACGACAAACTCTTCACCGCCATAACGTGCGATCAGATCAGTTGTGCGTTGCATGCAGGAGCTCAGTGTCTGCGCCACTTTCACCAGGCAGTCGTCGCCACGCAAGTGCCCGTGGTGATCATTATATTCCTTGAATTTATCCACATCGATCATTAACAACGCCAACGATTTTCCGGTGCGCGAGCCGCGAGCCCATTCTGTCATCAGACGCAAATCGAATTCACGGCGATTACAGATCGATGTCAGGGCATCGACGCGGGCAATGTTATTGAGCTGTTGTTGCGAGCGACGCGCCTGCAAATGCATGTTCAGGCGCGCCTGCAGAACTCTGGGGTGAAATGGCTTGGCGATGAAATCGGCAGCACCCGCTTCAAACGCGGCTACTTCAGCCTCGGTGGTTTTATCGGCAGAAACAAAAATGACGGGGACCGTGGCATCAAGATCAGAATCCGTCGAATTGCGCCACCAGTCGGTGCTTTCGATACCGCCGATCAAGGCCGTGTTTACCAGCACCAGGTCCGGCATACCGTTGCTTAATGCGGACGCTACCAACCCGGCAAAATCTTTTGCGACTTCGACCTGCGCGCCGCGCATTTGCTCGATTATCATTTGCAGGCTTTGCAGGTCGTTATCCAGCACCAGGATTCGCTGCATAGCCTGCTGCTCACCGTCGGCATGTAAAACTTCGTCCGACATCAGGCTGCCGGAATTTAAAAACGCATCCATCTCGGGCTCGAGTGGAAATCCGATCACGGTCTCTCCCCGATCGCTGATAACGATTGGAATTTTGTGATCGAACTCGCGGTTACCATCCCACTCGGCTTGCCAGGCGGACAATTTATCGTCCTTTAAAGCAGCGGCCGCAGGCGGCTCGATATCGAGTTCTTTTAATAATTTGTCGAGCAGATCCGGTTTGGAGATATCCTCGCCATTGAACCACAGGGCGCGATATATCAGCCGGCGTAACTGGATAGCCTTGCGCGGGTAGTCCCGCGCAACCGCATTGACCAACCGCGACGCGGGGCCTGAGTTGGGACGGAACACGGGTACGTTGATCTGGGTTGAAGGGGCCCTGCGGCGAACCTCGGCAACCTCGGTGGAAAGCTCGCTGAGCACATCGAAACTGGCCTGGTCGCTGTCAATCGATGGCGCGTGCTGGACCGCACGAAAATCAACCTGGTCTTCCCGGTTCAATTCGTGCAGACGTTCGTTTAACGCGTAACAGAATGGACAGTTAAAATCAGCGTAAATAATAAACTTGCTAACGCCAGGATCGTCTAGCTGCTTCCCCGTTGGTGTTGCATTTCCCATACGCCGGGTTCCGGGTTCTTAATTATTGTAATTGTTTACGGTAAAATCACGCTCATCGAGCGAGCATTATATGCTATTCACAACCGCTTTCGAAGTACTGATTAATGACCCATGCAAGCCTGCCGTACGCGTTCCGCGGGGATGTACAGCCGTTGCAGTAAATACTCGACCAGGTCTGGTGGATAATCCTGTTCAGCCAGTGCGCGGGCCATGCACTCTAGCCATAAATCGCGTTCCAGCGCGGTAACATCCAGATGTTTGTGTGCGGCCGGAATTCGGATCGAGCCATATTTTTCGATAAAAGGTTTAGGACCGCCCATCCAGCCGCACAAAAACAGCGCCAGCTTGTCGCGTGACATTTCCCTGTCCTCGGGATGCCAGTGGTAAATTACCGCGAATTTCGGGTCGCTGGCCATGATGTCGAAAAAACAATCGACCAGCTTGCGAATCCCGATTTGCTGTCCCGCCGCCTGGTAAGTCGCGTCGCCGTTACCGTATTCGACCGGTTGCGTCATTGCCCGTTCCCCCGGTTGAGTTTAGCGATAAGAAATCCATCATGCCTGCTATCCATTGTGAAAAGTTATCATTTTCTAGCGTAATATCCAGTCTCATACCAGGCTTTGCCGCCGGTGATTTAGAATCACCCTTTAGTTCAATGATTTTTAAACCGCACACCAGTTCGACGCCCGGTCTGATGATATCCAGGTCAGCCTGACGCGACACAATTAATCCGGAACATAGCCCTACTTCTGCGCTAACTGCAACAGGTGATTAAACTGCTGGGTATTGACCAGCGCACCATAACGCTTTGCAGAATTGTCCACCAGGTTTTTAGCAACTATCGGTTTACCAGTATCAAGCGCCATTTGTGCATAGAACAGGGTTCGCGACACATCCGGCAGAATAAATTGCGGGCTCAAAGACTGGCAGCGTTCGATGTAATACAACGCGCGGCCATGTCGATTTTCCCGATCCAGTATCTGAATCAGCAATCTCCCCAGGCAGGCCAGGCCGCGCGATGGACCCCATTCGAAAGCCCGCTCGAACACCGGTTCAATCTCGGTAAACGGAGATTGCAGATCGTAGCGACTCAAAAGCTGCAGCACCGCCTCGCTATCGCGGTGGGTCTTGACCATCTGGTAAATCTGGCTCATGAACTTGTCATAGTCACGCTGCCGCTCCCGCTCGGCGATCAGAGGATCGGTCGCCTTTTTATAACGATGAGCCTCGGCCCTGGTTTTGCCATGACGTTGCTGGATACGCATTGCTTCGATTTCGTCAGCCAGTTCCTCGCTGATTTCCTGCTTACGATCACCCAGCCAAAGCACACCATATGTATAACCAGCCAGTCCTCCGGCGACATGGGCTACCAGGTTTACGCCGCCGAAATTATTCAGCGAAAGCATCGCCCAGGCATCGAGTCCGATGTAAACCGCCGCGATTATCCAGGCTGGCACGAAGAAGATCTTCCACACGATAAGCCAGCATAATACCCGCACTCGTGCATGTGGCATCAGATAAGCTGAAAGGCCGACCATGCCCATGACCACACCCGAAAATCCTAACGTGGGGATTACCGCAGCGCCGCTGATAACGGTCCACATCGAATAACTGATACCGCTTACCAGGGCCACGAACAACATCACCCCGAAATAACGCCACGAACTACCGATCAGGATTTCAAGCGCAGGCGCAAACGCCATGAAAAACAACAGGTTACCGAACAGATGCCAGAAGCCCGCGTGTGCTAATGAAGCGGTAACCATGGTCACTGGATTCCAGCTATCGGGGTAATACATCAGGCTTTCAGTGATCGGAGCGCCAAGCTGCAGGGAAAAAACCACCAGGCACAAAAAGACCGCCGCGTAACTGACGTACGGTGGCCTGCCCAGGGATAAAGCGGTGCTGTAGGGAAATATGAGCATACAAAATTCTGCTTCGAGTCTAGTCCTGAGTGTAGTTTGATATTTACCAGCCTGCGCGCTGGAATAGTTTGACGGGTGAGCATCGGGGGAAATCACCCTGCTGAAGGGATTTTTCAGTGCGCCGGCGGTTAATGTTATGCTGCGTGTCTACGATTTACCCGAGAGCAGGGAAATGTCGCAGGAATTCAGTGATCCTGTCACGATTGTGCGGTTAAGCCCCTGAACAGATCAATGCAAGCAGCCAACGCGACCTGGTCGCTATATATCATCGAAGCCAGCGACAGCTCGTTCTACACCGGAATTACCACTGATGTCGAACGTCGTTTCGAGGAACACCTGCAATGTCGCAAGGGAGCGAAATACTTTAACGGACGCAGCCCGACCAGAGTGGTTTACCGTGAGGACGGACACACCCGCAGCAGCGCTAGCCGGCGCGAGGCGGAAATCAAAAAACTGTCGCGCGGTGA
>Ga0316194_10001211_pt1 | contig 17648 bp, 16 predicted proteins | sample CroRivsedime1_MG_FD_204936 | JGI IMG/M metagenome (GOLD analysis project Ga0316194, IMG submission 204936) | Coastal sediment microbial communities from Maine, United States - Cross River sediment 1 | ecosystem: Environmental > Aquatic > Marine > Coastal > Sediment | place: USA: Maine...
ACATTTCATCGTAGCATTCTATCAGGATCACCCGGGGCGGGTGTGACTCGAGTATTGTTCGTGCCCCCGTGAGCAGTGCGGCCTCGGCGCCCTCGACATCGATCTTCATAAAATCAAAATGTACGTCGGGTAATCGGGAGGGCAGGGTGTAGACCCTGACCTTGATGTGCTCGCTGCCCGCAAATACTTCCGGAAATTTTTCCAGCATGCGCTGGTCGAGGGTTGAGCCCTGGTTATGTGATCGGGAAATGATGAACTCAACTTCTCCATCTTTGCTGCCCAGTGCTTCAGGATAGACGCGTACCTTGCCCCTGGTTTTCAGCTGTGCAAGACGCCTGAAGTTTCGCGGGTCGGGCTCGAAGGCATGTACCTCGCCAGCACCGCATTTCAGAAAATACAGTGCGGTAAAGCCGATATTGGCGCCGGCATCCAGTACCACGTCACCAGGATTGATGAAATGCTGAATGGCCAGCGTATCGAAGGCAATCGGGCCGCTCTGGCGCTGCTTGCTGGCCCACTTCAGGTATGAGGCTTCATGTTTCCACCGCAAGTCAAGTTCCAGCTGGTAGTCACCAATCCGGATTTTCCGGCAATGCCTTTTTCTGGACCAGTACTCAAGAATGTGGCGAATACCCAAGATATTTATCCTTTAGCTGTTCGATAAGCGAGCCCCTGGGGAAGTCGGTGTTTTTATCAAACCCGGGTGCTCGCCTTATGTTTTCATTCCAGAGATGAATCGCACGGGTGTCCGCAAACAGCTGTACGTCGTGCTTCAGTGTCTCGTCAAAGATGCAGTCCCAGTTACCGGGCGCGATGGGGTAAAACGCCGTGAACGGTAAACCCCGGTCAAGCAGGTCAAAGTGTATCAGTGCCTGCTTGAAGCCGCGTGGGCCACCGGCTTCACCCCAGTCGATATTGTTGCGTCGGTTGCCGAGCAGAAAGCGTTTGAATTTTTTGCGTCTGATTCTTTTACTATCATACGGCAATACCCTGTTCGGGTGCTTGCAGATGGCGGCCATGAATTCAGGCAGGGGGTGATTCTTTGGAAACTTCAGCACGCCGATGGCCGGTGAATCGGAACAATAATTCCCGAACACGATGTCATCCGCATAATTAAACGGCCGCAGGCAGACCATATCCATATCTGCCCAGTAGTTGCCGTTGCGGTACAGGAGTTCCCAGCGGAACCAGTCTGAATAACAGGCGACGCTGGTACCGCGGGTCGTGAAGATGTATTTCTCCGGGATAATTTCATTGGCATCCCTGACTGTTGTTCCCTCGGGTATGCCCGACACTTCATCATAGATATACAGCTCATAGGGGTGGCCGTTCTTCAGGAATGATGTGATCGACAGCTGCTCCAGCAGGGATAATTCTGGCCCTATCCAGAGCGATTGAATCGGTGTATGCATGGAGGTCCCTGTGATGGCCTGCCCGGCCGCCAAGTCTGGCACGGTATTATACGGATAATGTGCCCGGATTTAAGCGGCTTGATTCTCCAGCAAAAGGGATATTCTTGAAGCCATTGCCTGCAGGTGTGGCTCATCCTTGCTGAATTTCTTTCCTGGTACCAGGTATTCGGTTTCCAGGTAGTATAGAAAATTGCGGCGCAATAACTGATCGCTGCGGAAGGTCTTCACAGCGTGCAGTGCGTCTAGCAGCTCCGTTTCCGAGTCTGCCTTCATGACCAGACCCGGTATATTGTAAAAGGCCCGCCCCGTGACAATGACGGGACGATTGAACAGCAGTGATTCAATCCCTACCCCGGAGTTGATGGTCACGACACTCTCGGCATGCTCGATCAGTTCCTGGGTGAGGCGATTATTAACGAAATGTATCCGCTCCTCCTTGCCGGCATCACGGTGCAGGCCCGGGTAGCTGGATTCTGACGTTGGATGTTCCTTGAAGATGAGATGCAGTTGCGGGTCATCCAGCTGATTGAAGACCCTCACCAGCAGCCTGAAAAACTGGCGCATATCCCTTATCCAGGGTGATTGCAGTAATATTTGTGTGTCAGAGTCGACCTGGAAGGGGACAAAGATATAGCGTTCCGGCAGCGTGGCCAGTCCTGCATCCTCTCCTGGCTTGTCGGGATATGCCTTGCGCACCTCGAGTGATGGGTTGGTATCCGGTACGGGCGCTGCCGGTAGTGCACGGTAAAAGGCGGCATCCCGCGGGAGAGAATTGTCGGCATTAATACCCTGCAGATCAACCGCGGTCGTGAAGGGCAGTACACCGTGCTCCAGGTGGATGATCGCAAGCTGCTGGCTGCGCGCAGCCAGTGCCAGTATTGAGGAGCGGTGTTTTCCACCCCAGACACAGACGGCATCCGGTGAGTTTTCCTTTATAGCGGCGTAGCAGGCCTTGTACAGTTGCAGTGAACTGCGAAAGGCGCTGACGGGCAGCCACTGCCAGTAGCGGCGCAGGTACAGGGCGCCGCGCCGGACACTGCGCCCTTGTTCAATGAGAAGTGCAATCTGCCACAGCTCGCGCCAGGGAATGTCGCCGTCGTATTTGACACCCTTATAGTGGCTCTCGATCTCGTGAAGGTCGATGACGTCGGTTTCGTGGTCAGTAATATGTCGACTGATGTCGCAGAAATAGTCATGGATCTTTGCATAGTGGCAACAGAACAGTATTTTCATCATTAATCCTATGTTGCCGGAATACCAGATCTCTTCATGCGTCCTTTGCACGTGCTTGTGCGGCACGCATCTTTTTCCTGCGTTCCATTTTTCTGGTGCGCCGGGGTTTTTGCGGATACAGCTTGGGTTCGCCCTCAGGTCGATGTTTGAAGCGCCGGTGTATCCACAGGTATTGCTCGGGATGCTCGCACACCTGTGTCTCGAGCAGGGCGTTAAAGCGGCTGGCATCCGCCGTTTCGCTTTCACCCGGGAAGTTCTCAAGGGGGGGCTGAATCGTCAGGGCGTAACCCCGGGCATCCGGCCGCCGTTTGATCTCGAAGGGCAGGACCGCGGCGCCGGTAATCTTTGCCAGTTTGGTGGTGGCCGTCAGCGTATTGGCCTGGATACCAAAAAACGGGGCAAAGACACTGTCTTTGCGTGCCTGGCTCTGATCCGGTGCATACCACACTACTTTGCCGGCCTTCAGTGCCTTGATGAAACCGCGAATATCATGGCGGTGAATAATGCAGTGCGCAAACTTTTTGCGGGCATTTGTGAGGATGTGGTTGGATAAGGGATTGCGCAATTCCTGGTAGGTAAAGCACGCCGGGTGATGCCTGAGCAGCACCCTGCCGGCAAAATCCACCGAGCAGAAGTGTCCGCTGAGCAACAATACACCCTTGCCCTGTTGCTGTGCTGCCTTGATGTGTTCCAGTCCCTGTACGTTTCCCATACCGTCAAAGAATTTGTTGGGTGCCCAGATGCTGGCGGCTTCTTCAACCAGGCTGAGCCCCAATGACTTAACGACGCGCTTGCGGAGCTGCTGCCGTGCGTTGTCATCCAGCTGCGGGAAGCACAGTGCCAGGTTGGTCTTCATGATCAGCTGGCGGTAGGGGTTGAATAGCATGAAAAGTCGGCCCAGTGAGGGCCCCGCGGCAAGCTGCAGGCGATAGGGCAGCAGTTGCAGCAGCCGGGCCAGCGTCATTCCCAGCCACGTTGGCCAGAAACGTGGGGCCATCAAATTTGGCTTTGAACCGGTTTCAGGTGCTGCTTTCAAGGGTGTCGCTGTGTTGCCTGGACTGGGTGTTGTAGAGCTGCGCATAGACGCCGTTCAGTTGCAGCAATTCATCGTGGGTACCTGCTTCGACAATGCGGCCGTCTTTCATGGACAGGATGCGATCTGCATTCTTTATGGTGGACAGGCGGTGCGCAATAATGAGGGAGGTTCTGCCACTGCGCAGTTCATCCAGCGCCAGCTGTACGATTTTTTCCGATTCGGTATCCAGTGCCGAGGTGGCTTCATCAAGAATCAGGATCGGTGCATTCTTGATCAGTGCACGGGCAATGGCGATGCGCTGGCGCTGGCCGGCCGACAGGCGCACCCCGTTTTCACCAATCAGGGTATCGAATTGCTGTGGCAGCTTTTCGATGAATTCCAGGGCATGCGCCTTCTCTGCGGCCTCGCGGATGTCCTGTTCAGATACATTCTTGCGTTGTGCGCCATAGGCGATGTTGGCGGCGACGCTCTCGTTGAACAGGATGATGTGCTGGCCGACGTAGGCAATCTGCTTGCGCAAGCTGGTCAGCGTGATTTCCTGGGTGTCGACACCATCGAGGAAAATCTGCCCGGCAGTCGGGTTATAGAAACGTGGCAGCAGGTTGGCGAGTGTTGTCTTGCCGCCGCCGGAAGGGCCGACAAGGGCAACGTTTTCACCGGCCGGGATTTCGACGCTGATATCATGCAGTACCGGGCCCTCACTGCCGTGGTGGGTGTAGGAGGCATTTGCAAAGCGGATATTACCCTGTGCGCTTTCGATGGCTTTCTGTCCGTTGTCGAGTTCCGGGGTTTCGTCCAGCAATGCAAAGATACTTTCTGCAGCTGCCAGGCCATTCTGCAGCTGTACGTTGACCTTGGTAATGCGCTTGATCGGCGATGACAGCAATGCCAGCGCGGTTATCAGCGCGACAAAAGTACCCACCGTGATATCACCGGACCTTGCCTGCATGGCCGCAAAATAGACGACAATGGAGAGGGTGGAAACGGTAAACATTTGCACCAGCGGGACATTCAGCTCCGAGGCAATGGCAACCTTCATGCGGTAGCGTCGAATCCAGTTGTTGACTTTATTGAAGCGCTGGTTCTCGTATTCTTCCCCGCCGAAAATCTTGATTTCACGGTTGCCGCTGATGCCTTCCTGTAGCACGTGTGTCAGTTCACCCACAGTGTCCTGCAGGTTGCGACTGAGGCGGCGCATGCGCTTGCTGAAGTAGCGAATCACCTGTGTCGTTGGTGGCACGATGACCAGGATAATCAGTGTCAGTTGCCAGTTCAGGTACAGGGCGTAGGCCAGCAGTCCGAAGATAATCAGGGTGTCCTTGACCAGGGTGACAATGACGTTAGTGGCCGCACTGGTGACGCGTGATACGTTGAAGGTGAACTTGGCAATGATGTTGCCGGACGACTGGTTGTCAAAGTAATGCTGGGGCAGCCGTTGCAGCTTGTCGAACATTTCCCTGCGCAAGTCCATGACAATGTGGTTGGCCACCAGACTCATGCCGTAACCGCTGATGAAACTGGCGATGCCGCGGATAAAAAACAGCAGCATCAGCAACAGTGGCAGGCGAATGAGGTTGTAGGAACTGTCGGCGACAAAGCTCTTGTCCAGCAGCGGCTTCATCAGGGCCGGCATGGCGGGTTCGGTCGCCGCAAAGGCCGCCGTCGCCAGTAACGAGAACAGGAAGGCCTTCCGGTAGGGCAATACGTACTTTAAAAGGCGAACGTATAAGTCTTTAGTATTCATTGTGTTATGTGGCTTTCCAGTAATTCTCCGGGTACCTGTGACGGTGGGGCTGACCGTATCCGCTTGCCTGTCGTGATATTACACCATGTCCTTGAAACATGTGATGATTTCGCGGCGATGAGCGTGTTGCTCGCGGCGTATTTCATGCGCTTGCTTTATGTATAATAACGGTCTTTCAGGCTGCAATATCACCTTGAAGGAGTACTAGTATGCCAAATCCCGATACCGCGTCTTCAGCCGGTAGCGGCAGTCTGATTCCGTCAAATGCGGAAAACTGCTATGAGGTCACACTGGCAGATTGTCCGTTGCACTGTCCCATGGATGGCATGAGTCTGTGGGATTCCCATCCGCGGGTTTATCTTCCCATTGAGGTCAACGGCAAGGCCAGATGCCCCTACTGCGGCGCCATCTACACGCTCAAGGACTGACAGCTCACGGTACCCGTGCGCATCCTGCGCCACGAGCGGGCGCGGTGGTATGGCGTTTGAGTGATGCCAAGGCCGGCCACGACAGCCAGAGCCTGGGTCTGCTTGAGGCCCTGAAGCGTCGTCTTCCAATTGACAGCTATGACATTCCGGTATCACCCGGTGCTGGCCTTGACTGGCTTCGCGGACAGTTTCCTGCCGCGTCACTGTTGCCGGATCCCTGGTTGCTGATCGGTGCGGGCCACTCCACGCACTTGCCGTTACTGGCCGCACGCCGTGCCCGTGGCGGACGAGCGGTGGTGTTGATGACCCCGGACCTGCCGAAGCGTCTGTTTGATCTGTGTGTGATCCCCGACCATGATCGCCCGCGCCCGCTGCCCAATGTGCTGACAACACGTGGCAGCCTCAACCGCATGCAGGCCGTTGCCAATGCCGCTGATACAAGCCATAACCGGCGTGGCCTGTTGATGATTGGCGGCCCCTCGCGTCACTATCGCTGGAATCATGAACATATCATCAAGCAGCTGGCCGGTGTTATTCGTTATTCCCCGGTACGACACTGGGTACTGACAACGTCCCGGCGCACCCCGCCCGGTTTCGCGGAACGTGTCCGGGACATGGTTTTCAACCGCAATCTCAAGCTCACCATTCACTCCTGGCGGGATACACCGGACCAGTGGCTGGCACTGCAACTCGAAGGTGCCTGTTGTACCTGGGTGACCGAGGACAGTGTCTCCATGATTTATGAGGCCCTGACGGCGGGAACCCCCGTGGGTCTGCTGTCTGTGCCACCACGCCGGCAGGACCGCATCGTCAAGGGTGCGCAGGCATTGGTGGCATTGGGTCGCGTGATGCGTTTCAGTCACTGGTCCAAAGGTAATCCACTGCCGCCTTCAGGAGAGACGTTTGACGAGGCAAATCGTGTTGCAAGGCATATTTGCAAGTGCTGGGGGCACGCATCGAGCAATCCCTGACGGTGCTGCAGGTGCTGCCAGCCCTGCAGGGAGGCGGTGTTGAGCGCGGTACCCTGGACGTGGCAGCTGAACTGGTGCGTCGGGGACACCGCTCACTGGTACTCTCGGCCGGTGGCCGGTTGTTACCGAAGCTGCTCGCCACCGGCAGTGAACATATTTACTGTCCGCTGGGCCGCAAGTCGCCGACGAGTCTGCGCTATGTCCTGCAGCTCAGACGTCTCATGAAGTCAGCCCCTATTGATATCGTACATGCCCGCTCGCGTCTGCCTGCATGGATCACCTGGCTGGCCTGGTCCAGTATGGATCCAGCAATCCGGCCACGATTCATTACCACCATACACGGTCTGTATTCGGTGAATGCCTACAGTGCCGTGATGATGAAAGGCGAGCAGTTGATCGCGGTTTCCGATGCTGCGAGGGACTATGTACTGAAAAACTACCCGGCCGTGGACCCGGCACGGATTCATGTTATTCACCGCGGCGTCGATCCGGTCACTTACCCAAGGGGATTCACGCCCCGGGAGTCATGGATGGCAGACTGGTATGGTCGTTACCCGCAGCTGCAAGGCCGTTTTGTCATTACCTTGCCGGGCAGAATAGGACGGCGCAAGGGGGTATTTGATTTTATTTCGATTATTGCCGACCTGAAGCGATCAGGCCATGCTGTCCATGGCCTGATCGTCGGTGAGGTTGCACAGCGCAATCGAAAGCTGGCAGGGCAGTTGGAGGCGGCTGCAAAAGTGGCCGGCATTACCGATGCCATCAGTTACACCGGTTTCCGCGAGGATATCCGCGAAATTATGTCGGTCTCCAATGCCGTGGTGTCATTGTCAGGTCACGCCGAATCCTATGGCCGTACGGTAAATGAGGCCCTGAGTCTGGGGATTCCGGTTGCCGGCTATGACCATGGTGGTGTCGGTGAACAACTGGCAAGGCATTTTCCCGAAGGTGCTGTGCCACCGGGTGACCGGGCTGCTGTGACGGAGCGTCTGGCAAGCTGGTACAAGACCCCCCCTTCGCTGCTTGGTGTACAGCCGTTCCTGCTGGAGGACATGCTGCGTGACACGCTGGGCCTGTATCAGCGACTGGCAGCGGGCGGTGAGTGAGTGCTGCGGGTCAGTCCGGCAATGTCATGGCGGGCGCAGCATGACGTATCAGCCGGCGTAATAATTTCCTGCGGTAGCCATCAAGCCCCGCTGCCGTTTCATAGTCAGCCAGCAGGCGGTTGTAACCGTACTGTTCAAGCACCTTGCGGTCGCGGCGATCATGCAGCAGATGCCGGAAGTTGCGGGCACGTTGCAGCAATCCCAGCGGGCATCGTTGTATCGACATATCCGCAACATCGATGAGGCCGAAGGTGCCATTCTCGAGTGTCAGGACATTGCCGAGGTGAACGGAACGAAACAGGATGCCCTTGTCGTGTAGCTCTGCCAGAAAGGTGGCAAGTTCCACCAGCAGCCTGTGCCTGTCCGGATGGCTGGCAAGGCGGTCACGCAGTGTGTCACCGGGCAACAACGGGTAGCGGATGAGGTGCCGGCGCTGTTGCCTGTCATAGCGCAACTGCTCACACTGTACGGTAGTAATCCCCTTTGCCTGCAGCTGCCGGGCATTTCTGCAGAAGCGGTAGGCATAGGGAAAGAGGCGGGCCGAGGTGATTTTGCGCCGCGGGTAGAATAGTTTGATGATGTGCTTACCCGGGGTCAGCAGCACCTTGTCGCCGCGCCAGTCCCGTTCCAGCACCCGGGCACCTGCACGTAACTGCTCGAATTCCGCAGAGCTGATCGGGGTGCATTTGAGTGACGGGGGCATGGTGGTTGTTTGTCGCATCCTTACCTGGGGTGGTGTAACTGATCTATGCTAATATCTGCGTTCATTTTTCCAGGAGAACGTGCAGTCTCCATTGTGCCACACACACTTACATAAAAGACGAAAGTACTATGAAACAACTTCAAGAAGCCGGGGCAATCGGATTGCTGGTAAGCAGTTTGTTAATGCCATTTTCCGTCGACGTGGCCGCGGGCGGTAACAAGGCCATGGTCGAGCCGATATTTACCCGTTACGCCAGGATCTACAAGGCACCAACCCTGGATTTCCGGGCGGAGTATTTCAGGGACAAGCCGATGGAGGAGATGACGGATTTCGATGGCTATACCCTGACGCTGGATTTTACCTGGCCATTTAATGACCGTTCGCAGCTTGAAGTGCTGTTACCGCTCTACACCAACGGCGATGGTGACTATGACAAGCCGGGTGATCCCTCTGACGGTGTCCATGCCGATGTCAAGGGTCTTGGTGGTGTACGCGACTTTCCCTCGATAATCTATGAGCGACGCTTCTCCTGGCTGGAAGACAAGACGGGCGCCAACGTTGCCTGGCTGGCAGGCATTGGCCGACGTCTGGACACATTGAAGGTGAAGTATAAAGGGAGAGAAATCGACCGTTTCAATCACACCGGCTTCAACTATCAGTTTGGATTAAAAATGGACGGTGATATCAAGCAGGGTTCGATGACCCTGCTGGGTAATCTGCGCTATGTCAGGTTCCAGGATTCAGACGATATCAACCTGACAGGCGACGACACGGACTTTGGTGTGTTGTATGCAACCGGTGCCGTCATGTTTAATGATTACGGGCGCTTCACGCCAGTGCTGGAAGCTATTCTTGAGGCTGATCTTAAGGACTTTACTGCCTTCAGTCTGGCTCCCGAGGTTATTTATTCGTTTAGCGACAACGTTGATGCCAAGCTCGGTATCCCGTTCCGACTTACCAGTGATGGCCAGAAAGTTGCTGCCAACCTGGAACTGACATACCGGTTCTAGCCCTTAAACGCTGTAATTTCTCTCGCCAAGACGCAAAGACGCCAAGAAAAAAATATATTATGGCTTTAGAACAGTACGATTTTAACTTTGCGATCTTGGCGTCTTGCCTACAGGGAGGTAGGTAAGGGGCGTGAGCAGGAGCGGAAGCTTTGGCGAGAGTTATTCTTTCTGGATGGACGCTAGCCACAAAATACAGGATTACCGCGCAAGTGACTGGCCATCCATGGCCGCTGCCAACGGACTGGACAGCTTCGAGGCAATCTGGGCGCTCGATATCGGCTGGTTTGAGGAGCCCAACGTGCGTCGTGGTGGCTGGAGCGGTGTCTCCCGCCTGGAGGTCGCTTACCCCGATGGTTGCAGCGAGGCCATTTTTATCAAGCGCCAGGAAAATCACGAAACCTTTTCCTGGCGGCATCCCTTCAGGGGCATCACCACCTTCCGGCGGGAATTCCAGAACCTGATGATGTTGCAGTCATTTGCTGTGCCGACGCTGGATGTGCTGTATTTTGCCGAACGTAACGTGGGTAGTGACCGGCGCGCCATTCTGGTTTCCCGTGAATTGACGGGTTACTCGTCCCTGGAAGATTGCATGACATACTGGCAGCAGCAGGGTTTCCCTGAAAAGGCCATCTGGCACGAAACGATCCAGCGCATTGCTGCGGTTGCAAGGCGCATGCACCGACACCGTATCCAGCAGAATTGTTTTCTGCCCAAGCATGTCTTTATCGGCGAATTGCATGGCCGGATGGATGTACGTCTCATCGACCTGGAAAAGGCCAAGCGCCGCTGGACAGTAGAACGGGCTCTGGTCCGTGATCTCGATACCTTCAACCGCAGGAGTCCGGGTATCCGTACTACCGATCGCCTGCGCTTCCTGCTTGCCTACCACGAGACTGAGCGGGTTGATGCAAGGGTCAGGAAGACGTGGGACAAACTGCTTGCCTTGCTGCGCATGAAAAGGCCTAATCTGATCCACAGGAAGTGAGGACGTCTGCCCCAACTGCCACGGCCAGCAGACACATCCTGATTATCAAACTCGGCGCCCTGGGTGATGTGGTGCTGGCCACATCACTGCTTGCCCGCTTGCTGGAAGTCCATGCCGCTGACCGGGTGACCCTGCTGACGGCACCCGAGTACCGCGAGTTGCTCAGCGGTTTTCATGATCTCGACATTGTGGCCTTCAAGCGCAAGGGCCTGCCTGGTATGTCACGCTTACTGCGCTGGTTGCTCGGTCAGCAATTCGATGTGGTCTATGACCTGCAGGGCTCGCTGCGCAGCCGCATAATGACGCTGCTCACACAAGCACAACAGCGTGCCGGTCCAGTGCCTGCACTGGCATACACGCATACACCATTACCCGGAAACCAGGGAGTCCATGCCTTTGACCGGTTCAATGCCGTGCTGCTGGCAGCTGGCCTTGACGCGGCTCCTGCCGTTCCACGGTTGCTACTCGGCAAGGCCGCGGTATCCCGGGTTGATGTCTGGTTACAGCAGCAGGACCTCAGCGGCAGGCGACTGCTACTGATGCATGCCGGTGCCAGTCCACGCTGGCCGAGCAAGCGCTGGCCAGAGCAGTATTTTCTGGAGCTGGCGCTGGTGCTGGAAAGCCGCGGTATGACCGTGATCTGGCTGGGTGGCGATACAGAGCGAGATTTGAACCGGCGCCTCGCCAGCAAAACGGGCATTGATGCTAGCGCTGCCTTTGGCCCGGGTGAACTGGCGGCCCTCGGTCGCCGTGCAGCCTTCGTGATGACCAATGATTCCGGACCGATGCACATCCTCTCTACCGCAGGTCTGCCCGTGTATGCCTTCTTTGGACCAACGGACTGGCAACGCAGTCATGCACTGGGACAGTCCGCACAGGTGCTGGTGAACCCGGTGCCCTGCAGTCCCTGCCACTTGCCGGTGTGTCCACCGCAGCAACAACATGTCTGTCTGGCCGGTATTACACCCGAAACCGTGCTGGCCCGCCTTGAAGCTGATGGGATGCTGTAATCGTAGAAATTATTATTATCCTGTCATTCCCGCTTTCGCGGGAATGACAGGATATGCAGAGTTACACCACACTAGGTTAAACCTTCCAGCTCCAGAGCCGCGGCCGTCACCGCCTCAACCGCAACATCGGCAATCTCCCCGCTGTCACTCTGCAGCCAGCGTGCCTGTGGATGCCAGGGGTGATAGCGTGCCGGGTCGCCGGGGCCAAAGACCGTCAGCGTGGGTGTATTGCAGGCAGCGGCCATATGCCCCAGACCGGAATCAGTGCCGATAAACAACGTTACCTGTTGTAACACGGCTGCCGCCTGCAACAGACTGGTCTTGCCGGCAAGTGTCATGCACGGCAGTGCCATCCCGTCTGCGACCTGTTGGCAGCTGTCCGCGTCTGCTGTGCTTCCCAGTAGCACGACGGCATCAAACCGAGTCTGCAGTCGATCCGCCAGCTCGCGGAATGCGGTTGCCGGCCAGCATTTGGGTGCCCAACGGGCGCCCGGTCCCAGGGCCAGCCAGCGTTTGCCCGGCAAGGTGGCAAGGTGTTGCTGCGCAAAATCCAGTTCTTGTTGCGAGAGCCACAGACGGGTTGCCGGTATTTCGGTGATGCCTTCGCGTGGACCAATGACTCCGAAATGTCGCTGCACTGCATGATGGCCCGCTGCCTTGCCGCCACGACGCGTTAGTTGACGTCTGGCACGCAGTAGCAATGTCAGTCCGTCTGTACGCAGGTCGACCACAAGGTCATAGCGTTTTGTGCGTAGCCGTTTTACCAGTGAGGCAAGGCCACGCCAGCCTGCCTGCTTGTCCTTCAGAAAGATTTCACCTTTCCAAGGGCAGTGGCTGAATAGCTCGCTGGCGCGTGCGTCGGTGACGATATCCATGACCGCTTGTGGATATTTCGCATGCAATGCCGTCATGACCGGTGTGGTCATAATGGCATCTCCGATGTTGCTGAGGGTGATCAGCAGGATAGTGTTTGTGTTTCCTTGTGCCATGGATAATTAGTGTCCATCCAGAAAATAACTCTCGCCAAGGCGCAAAGATCGCAAAGTTATAATTTACTATTATCAAATCCATAATAAAATTCTTTCTTGGCGATCTTTGCGCCTTGGCGAGAGAAATTTAAGTGTTTATGGATGGACACTAAAGTTTTAGTACACATCCGGTTCACCCTCGGGCCGGGTCTTGAAACGCCGGTGTACCCACAGGTACTGGCCGGGCTGCTCGCGGATACGCGCCTCGATGATCTTGTTAATGCGGCGGGTATCCGCTTCAACAGACTCCCCGGGAAAGCTTTCCAGTGCCGGGTACAGCGTCAACTGGTAACCCCTGGCATCGGGTAAACGGGTCTGAAAGAACGGTACCACGGCTGCACCACTGATGCGTGCCAGCCGTGAGGTGGCGGTGATGGAGGCAGCGGGTATGCCAAAAAAGGGGACAAAGACACTCTGCTCCCGGCCGTAGTCCTGGTCAGGTGCATACCAGACCGGGACATTGTCCTGCAGGCTCCTGAGCACACCGCGCAGGTTGCCGCGCGGTATGGCCTTGCCGAAATGTTTAATGCGGGCGGACTTCATAACCCGGTCAAAGGCTGCATTCTTGTGTTCACGGTACATGACGTGGAACGGAGTATGCGTGGCGAGCAGGCGGCCACCCATCTCAAGGGTGGTAAAGTGTGCGCTGAGCAGGATAACTCCCTTGCCCCGGTCGAGTGCCGCTTGCAAATGTTGCAGTCCGTCAATACGTACCCGTTGTTTTAACCGCCAGCCGGGTGACCACCAGCTCATCGCCGTTTCCATTACGCCGATGCCCATGGAGGCAAACTGATCAGTGATTATCTTCTCGCGTTCACTTGCGGACAGTTCAGGGAAGCACAGGGACAGGTTCACCGCAGCGATTGCTCGCCGACGCCTGGCAAGGCGGCGAGAGGTGGCTCCGATCCAGCGCCCCATCGCGAGTTGCCATGCGTAGGGCAGGTGTGACAGACACCACAGAGCGGCAATGCCTGACCAGGTAGGCCAGTAACGAATTGAGTAAGGGTTGGTGTGCATTAATAGTAGAAGATTGTACGCCCGCGCTGGTCCAGTTGCCCGTGGCGGCTGTGATATCATCATTGAATCAGTGATAGCTGCAGATATCAGGCGATTATGAAGATACATATTCCCCCCTTTGAGCAGGCACGTGTGCTTGTTGTCGGTGATGTCATGCTGGACCGTTACTGGCATGGTGCGACCTCCCGAATATCCCCGGAGGCACCGGTGCCGGTGGTGCATGTCGGTCAGTCAGAGGAGCGGGCGGGCGGGGCCGCCAACGTGGCCCTGAACATCGCGGCACTCGGGGTGCAGACACGCCTGCTGGGTGTGACCGGCGACGACGAGGCGGCGACTTCGCTTGAGGCGCTGTTAAACGGCGCGGGTATCGACTGTCAGTTCCAGAAGATCAGCGACACACCCACGGTGACAAAGTTGCGCGTCATCAGCCGTCATCAGCAACTGATCCGGCTCGATTTTGAAGATGGTTTCGACGCCATCGATACCGATGCCCTGCAGGCACAATACCAGCAGGATCTGGACCGTTGTGATGTCGTGGTGCTGTCGGATTATGGCAAGGGTACGCTCGTTGCCATTGAGCAGTTGATTGCAGCAGCACGTGCCGCCGGCAAGCCGGTTCTCATCGATCCCAAGGTGCAGGACTTTAGCCGCTACAAGGGTGCGACTCTGATTACGCCAAATATGGCCGAGTTCGAACTGGTTGCCGGTCACTGTGCCGATGAACAGGCATTGATCGACAAAAGTAATGCACTGCTGGCGCAACACGATCTTGAAGCATTGCTGGTGACCCGCGGTGAACACGGCATGACCCTGCTGCGACGGGATGAACCGGAGTTTCATTTGCCCACGCAGGCGCGTGAGGTCTTTGATGTGACGGGTGCCGGTGATACGGTCATCTCGGTGCTGGCTGCGGCACTGGCCGCCGGTGAGGAATTGCGTTCGGCCACTGCACTCGCCAATCTGGCGGCCGGCATTGTTGTCGGCAAGCTGGGAACTGCAAGTGTCTCGGTACCCGAGCTGCGGCGTACTGTGCTGATGGGGCAGGATGCCGGGTTCGGGGAAATGAACCCGGCGCAATTGCAGGTTGCTGTTGCTGATGCACGTTCACATGGTGAGCGCATTGTTATGACCAATGGCTGCTTTGATATCCTGCATGCCGGGCATGTGCTGTATTTGAACCAGGCGCGTCAGCAGGGGGATCGCCTGATTGTGGCGGTTAATGACGATGCTTCTGTGAGACGACTGAAGGGTGCAGGCCGTCCGGTCAATCCTCTGGACCGGCGCATGACGGTACTGTCCGCACTGGAAAGCGTCGATTGGGTGGTGCCATTCTCCGAGGACACGCCGGAGCAGCTGATCTGCGCTATCAAACCCGAGCTGCTGGTCAAGGGGGGTGATTATCGACCCGAGGACATCGCCGGTTACGAATGCGTAAAGCAGGCGGGCGGGGAGGTCGTGGTGCTGGATTATGAAGACGGCTGCTCGACCAGCAGACTTATTGATGCTATACGGAAACAGGACTAACGACCACTGTGCCCCGGGTATCCATGTTAACGGGGACGGCTGGCGGTCGTGGCCCGCAGGTATGGCAAGGGACCCGTATCTGGTATCACCCCGACTGGCAGGAGAGCCTTGGGGAGCTGGACCTGGCAGATATGAAGAACTGGCGTGTGCCGGTCGATGTGCCCGCTGTTTCGGCCTCAAAATATGCACTCGCCTGTTATCGCATCACGCTTGCCAGCGGGCGCGTCATTTACTACAAGCGCTGTGATTATCGCGGTCGATTGAAGTCGGCGATCAGGTTCTGGTTTCGACCCAGCAAGGTGGGTGTGGAAAAATGGTGTTATCAACGCTATCGGGCATGTGGTGTCGACGTGCCCCTGACCGTTGCTTACGGTGAGTCACGAGTCCTGGGACTGCTGAGAGTGGCCTTTATCATTACAGAAGAAGTGCCGGATACCGTATCCCTGGACACCTTTGTGGCCGAAGGTCTGCCTGGTATCGATGCAGCTGAACGTAGGGGGAAGATGACGGCCTTTGCGGGGCGGCTGATAGACAGTATCCGCAAGGCACACGGCGCCTGTCTGTTTCATTATGATCTTAAATGGAGAAATATTCTCATACAGTCCAGAGACGGGGAGTATTATCCGGTGATTATTGACTGTCCCCGGGCCTTTGTTTCGTGCTTGCGCAGGCGTTACGGGATTACGACGGACCTGTCGGCGCTGGCCAGACTTGCGGTCTCTTATTTGACGTTAAAACAGCGGTACCATTTCCTGGCAGCCTACCTCGGGGACGCGGCCAGCCCCGCTATGAGAAAAGACTGGTACCGGCGTGTGCAGCGACGCCTTGAAAAAAGACCGCCAGGGATAATCAATCTTCAGGAATCCCCGCTGCAGGGTGTAAAATTTGACAGGCCTTCCTGATTCGTTGCGTTATCAATCCATTGTGATCGGGTTCAATCAGTACTTAACCGGGAAATTTACATGATTATTGTGACAGGTGGTGCCGGATTTATCGGCAGTAATATCGTCAAGGGCCTCAATGAGCGGGGCCGCGAAGATGTGCTGGTGGTCGATGACCTGAAGGATGGCACCAAGTTCCTGAACCTGGTCGATTGTGAAATCCTGGATTACCTCGACAAGGAAGATTTTATCAAACAGGTGCAGAGTGGTGCCGGCTTTGGTGATGGCGTCGATGCAATCTTTCATGAAGGGGCCTGCTCGGCAACCACAGAATGGGATGGCCGCTACATGATGGATAACAACTACGAGTATTCGAAGACATTGCTGCACTATTGCCTGGAGAACAATGCGGCTTACCTGTACGCTTCCTCGGCATCGGTCTATGGCGCTGGCAGCGTCTTCATGGAAACGAAGCAGTATGAATCGCCATTGAATGTCTACGGCTATTCAAAATACCTGTTTGACCAGTATGTGCGCAGACTCCTGCCAACCGCGAGCTGCCAGATTGCCGGGTTTCGTTATTTCAATGTCTATGGGCCGCGTGAACAGCACAAGGGCAGTATGGCCAGTGTTGCCTACCATCTCAGTCAGCTGCTTGATGCCGGCGAGAATCCACGCCTGTTTGAAGGTTGTGATGGTTACGGCAACGGTGAGCAGCGCCGGGACTTTATTTATATTGATGATGTTGTCGATGTTAATCTCTGGTTTCTGGATAACCCCGGCAAGTCCGGCATAGTGAACCTGGGTACCGGCCGTTGCCAGAGTTTCAATGATGTTGCCAATGCTGTTGTCGACTGGTACGGGCGAGGTGAGATTGAATACATACCGTTCCCGGATCACCTGCGAGGCCGTTACCAGAGTTTCACCGAAGCGGATATGAGTGCTCTGCGTGAACTCGGCTACGATAAGCCGTTCAAGTCCGTGGAGCAGGGCGTGCCGCTGTATATGGACTGGCTCAAGTCGCGGGGGTAAGCGGCCAGCATATTGTCCTGTTGAGAACACTCTACACATTCCTCCTCTACCTGTTTACGCCGCTGGTGTTGCTGCGGCTGGCCTGGCGCGGCCTGCATGCGCGGGATTACTGGCGTCGCTGGCCGGAACGCTTTGGCAGCATAGAACCGGCACTGGGTGAACAGGTTATCTGGATACATGCTGTGTCGGTCGGCGAAGTCCAGGCGGCCGAGCCAGTGGTGCGTACCCTGCTGGAGTCGCACCCGGATTATTCACTGCTCGTGACCACGGTGACGCCGACGGGATCGGCCCGGGTGACGGCCCTGTTCGGGCAGAAAGTGGCGCATGTCTATGCGCCCTATGATCTGCCGAGCGCCGTAAGGCGGTTTTTCGTTCGCGTCCGGCCACGGCTGGCAATCGTCATGGAAACCGAATTGTGGCCCAATCTGTTTCATGCCTGCGAGCAGCGCGCCATTCCGCTGTTGCTGGTCAATGCACGCCTCTCGGCCCGCTCTGTTGCCGGTTACCGTCGCGTGCGTGGGCTGGCAG
>Ga0316194_10001212_pt1 | contig 17644 bp, 15 predicted proteins | sample CroRivsedime1_MG_FD_204936 | JGI IMG/M metagenome (GOLD analysis project Ga0316194, IMG submission 204936) | Coastal sediment microbial communities from Maine, United States - Cross River sediment 1 | ecosystem: Environmental > Aquatic > Marine > Coastal > Sediment | place: USA: Maine...
GCGTTGTCACTCGCTTCGTTGCAAATCTGGGGCGCGCAGGGAGCTTCGCACTCGGCCGGAGGGTTCGGGCGCTCGCAGCGGTCGTCCCAGCTCACGATGACCTTGCGGAACACGGAGCCGTCCACGCGGGGCTGCTCGATGCCATTCTCGCAGGTGTTCTTGACCCAGAGGTTTTCGATGGTCACGTCGTTCACCCCGACGTTGATGCCCTTGCCGCCTCGGCAGTCGCCGTTTTCGTCGGCGTATTCGAGCACGACGTCGGCCGGCGAATCGCCAATGCCCTTCAGCGTCATGCCGGGGTCATCCGAGATCGAGATCGTGGCGCCGATATCCCAGGTGCCGACGCTCAAGCAGAGATTGCCGTCGGTGAGATTGTTATCGACGAGTGTGTTAATGATCTGAATGTGATCGTCTTCGCCCGTGGGAGCGAGCGTGATGTCGCAATCATCAGTCGTTGCGGGCGCGTTCGGAACGATGTAACCGGTCGTGTCGGGTAGGTCGTCGCAACCCTTGGGCTCGGGCATGCCGCCGGCACCACCGTCGCCTGCCGAGCCACCGTCGCCTGCCGAGCCACCGTCGCCTGCCGAGCCACCGTCGCCCGCCGAGCCACCTTCGCCGCCGGAACTGTCGCTACTGCAACCGGCAACCGAGATGACGGCGACGAGAGCTGCGCTGATAAGTACTTTGAAATTCATAGACCGTTATCCTCCTCCAAGAGAGCGGCGTGTATAACACTAAATAGCGAGGCTGAAAAGTGAGCTTTACTCATTTTTGGCGACTCCGCTAACCAACTGAAAACAAAGACTTTATTTCGTGGGGTGCCCGTCGGGATTCATGTAAACCGCCAGGTATCCCTTCAGCAAAGTCTTCATCTCGCCAATGATCTCATGGGCCGCTTCTGGGTCGTCGACCGAGAGTGCCCAGTCCTGCAGTGAGTTGACGGCCCGGATCGCGGAACTGGTGACTAAATGGATCCGCTCTTCGGGGATGACTTCTCGTAGCGCGGGGTGCATCGCAAGCATCGCGGCCACGCGTTCGTTCGACTCGTCCGTGATCGCGCCGAATTCCGGGGTGGGCCGAATGCTCAGCAACAATTGCACGTAGCCCGGCTGACCCGCGTACCCGTGCATGGTCGCGTCGATGGCGCGGTCGATCGCCTGGTCCCAAGGCAGAATCCCGAAGTCCTCGGCGATGAGGCTTGCCGTCTTCGAATCGACTTCCTCCATCACGCGCCTCGCAAGCTGCGCCAGCACCGAGAGCTTGTTGGGGAAGTACTGATAGACCGAGCCGATCGGGATTCCCGCTTTTTCCGCGATGGCGGCGGTCGTGATTTTGTCGACGGGCATCTCACTAAGGAGCGCAGCGGTGCCGTCGAGGATGCGCTCCACGCGATCGCGTGAGCGCTCCTGGCTTGGTTTCCGTCGGGGAGAGAGTTGGTCGCTTTTGTCGCTCACGTGTGCTTTGGTGGGCCCATGCCCGGTGAGAGCTACGCTCGGAAGTTGGTCAAGAGCTGGATCACTCGGAATTTGCGCCCTGGCTCGGAACCGCCCCCGCAGGCTACACTGGAAATCCGCTCCATGACTTCCGCCTCTACCACAAACGGGCATCCAGGGAGCAGCGTTTCTTCCGAGCCTGAGGAGAAGCCTCCGAATGCGGACCTGGACCTAGATTCGCCCGAATACTACCTGAACCGAGAGCTCACTTGGCTCGCCTTCGTCGACCGGGTGCTGCACGAGGCCGAGGACGAACGCACTCCGCTGCTCGAGCGGGTTAAGTTCTTGGCGATTACGGGGTCGATTCTCGACGAATTCTTCATGAAGCGCATCGGTGGTCTCAAGCAGCAGGTCGCTGCAGGTGTGCACAAGCTCACCATCGACGGCCGGACCCCGCAAGAGCAGATCCGAGAAGCGCACGAGCTGATTCGCTCGCTCAACGTCAAACAGCAGGGCCTCTGGGTCGAGCTCCGACGCAAGCTCGACGACGTTGGCGTGAAGGTCGCCAACTACGATTCTCTGAGCGCCGAGGATCAGGCCTGGCTTCGCGAAGACTACCTCGACAACATCTTTCCGCTCGTCACTCCGCAGGCGATGGACCCGGCGCATCCGTTTCCTTTCGTCTCGAATCTCTCGCTCAACCTGCTCGTCTCGCTTCAGTACCCCAACGACACAACTCCACTCTTGGCGCGCGTCAAAGTTCCCCGTGGTGCTGGCGTGCCGAGATTGCTTCAGCTTCGCGACTCGACCGTGTTCGTGCCCTTGGAAGAGATCATCGCGAACAACCTCGATCTCTTGTTCCCCGGCATGGTCATCCAACGGACCGAGCTCTTCCGCGTCACGCGCAACGCGGATGTCGAAGGGGACGAGGACAAGGCCGACGACTTGCTCGCGCTGATCGAGTCGGAGCTTCGAGAGCGCAAGTTTGCTCCGATCGTTCGACTCGAGGTCGCCCGCGGAATGGACTCGGTCCACCGTGGCCGGCTTGCGGCGGAGCTTGGTCTCGACGAGCAGGCGGACGTCTTCGAGGTAGACGGCTTCCTCGGCCTCGGCGACCTGTTCCAGCTTGCGCTGCTCGACATCCCCGAACACCGGGATCCGGATCACCGCCCCGTCGATGCGCCGCTTCTCGTCGGCAGAAGCAACATCTTCCACACGATTCGAGAGCATGGTGCGCTTCTGGTACACCACCCGTACGAGGCGTTCGGCACCTCGGTCGGTCGCTTCTTGCGAGAGGCGAGCGAGGACCCGAAGGTCCGCGCCATCAAGATGACCCTCTACCGGACTTCGGCGAAGTCCCGCGTCATCCAGCATCTGATCAACGCCGCCCTCAACGGGAAGCAGGTCGCGGTGGCGGTCGAGCTCAAAGCTCGATTCGACGAAGAGGCCAACATCAACTGGGCGAGCAAGCTCGAGCAGGCCGGGATTCACGTCACCTACGGCGTCGTTGGCTTGAAGACGCATTGCAAGGTCATCCTGGTGGTCCGCCGCGATCACGATGGCCTGCGGCGCTACGTCCACCTCGGCACCGGCAACTACCACGAAGAAACCGCGAAGCTCTATTCGGACGTCGGATTGCTCACCTGTGATCCGGACATTGGCAGCGACGCCACCGAGCTCTTCAACTACCTCACGACCGGGTACAAGCCGAACAGGCACTACAAGAAGCTGCTGCCCGCGCCAAAGCTCTTGAAGCCAGCCTTGCTCAAGAAGATCCGCCGCGAGATTCGGCGCGTTGCAGACGGTCAGAAGGGGCTCATTCAGCTCAAGACCAACGCCCTCGAGGATGTCGACATTACGCGAGCCCTCTACGAAGCCTCGCAGGCCGGAGTTCACGTCGATTTGATCGTGCGCGACTCGTGCCGATTGCGCCCTGGCGTGCCCGGCCTCTCCGACAACGTGCGCGTCGTCAGCATCGTCGGGCGCTTCCTCGAACACTCGCGTGTCTACTACTTCCACAACGGTGGCGACGAGGAGTACTACATCGGTTCTGCCGACTGTATGACGCGCAACCTCGTCAGCCGGGTCGAGACCTTGACGCCAGTGGAGCCACCGGCCCTTCGTGGCGAGCTCAGAACCTCCTTCGACATCTTGCTGGGCGACCAGCGCAGCGCTTGGGATATGCAGCCCGATGGTAGCTATCAGCAGCGCGACGGCGGGCCTTCCGCCGAAAGCGCCCACCAACAGATGGTGAAGTGGGTGGAAGGCCGCTTCGCGGAGGCCAATCGCTTGCGTCGTCGGAGCGCGCGAGGTCCAGGTGGGAGCGTCAGGGCGGGCAATGATTGAACGCATTGGGTGCCTGTGTTTCGTGGCGGCGATGGCCGTGGCGAGCCCGGGGGCCGCGCAGCGCACGTTGATGGCCTCGCCAACCTGCGAAGAGCTCACGATCATGGACTTTCTTGCGCGCCTCGATGAAGAGCCCGGGCGCTACAAGCGTGGGCTCGAACAAGAGGATCGGCGAAACCTCTCGCAGCTCCGCAGAGAAGTGTGCGCCCCGTACGTGGGCTATCGAGTGACGCGGCACCCGACCACAACCTGGTCGAACGGGCGGGCCATCGTTCGCAACTACCTCGAGCTCAACTACCCGAACGGACAGGTCGCGAAGCGCCGAGGTGGCGAGTGGTTCTATCCAAGCGGCGCCCGCGCCAGAAGTAGCTTCGGCCAGTGGCAGTACTCGAACGGCATGCTTGCCCGCACGAAGGCCGGTGAGTGGTACACCAAGGATGGGAAGTACGTGGAGGACGCGCAGAAGGCGCGTGCCGAAGCGTGCGAGTACCTCGGCAAGCTGCTCTGCCCGCTTGGAAAGGCCGACGAGGATTTGCTCGCAGTCACCGTGATGGGACTGGTCAACAAGGCCGCACCCCCGAAGGCGCAGCCATCCGCCGACGACGTGGACTGAGCGTCCAAAATTCTCGAGTAGAGCGTTTGGCGCTGTGGTAAAACGCCCGACCATGGTCGAGCCGTCCATCCGCACCGCGAGTTCCTCTCCGAGCCGCCAGCAATTGTTGCAAGCCGCCAAGGCTTCACCTGAAATCGCCGGGCAGCATGAGAAGTCCAGGTGGCTCTTGCTCTATTCCGACGACGCGGTCGTCGAAGACCCAGTCGGCACGCCCGCCTCACATCGGGGCAGGCGGCAAGGCCGGTTCGGTGATGAGCTCGGACGGTTCTACGAAGCGTTCATCGCGCCGAGCGGCATCGAGATGGCGACTCGCAAAGACCTGGTCTCCGACATGCATGTCTTTCGGGCGGTGGACATACATACGACCAACCTCAAGACCGGCCTTCAGATGAAAGTGCCCGCGAACCTTCTCTACGAGATCGTGCGGCGGGACGGTGGGCTCGCCATCGCGCGGATGCAGGCGCACTGGGAAGCCAATCGAATGGGCCGTCTGCTGATGGGCGAGGGCCTGCTCGGTGTCCGCACGATCGCTGTCATGAACTGGAGCATGCTCCGCGCGTTTGGGGCCCAGTGGCTCATCAAGTACTTCAAAGCGACTCAAGCTGGAGTCGGTCGCAAGGGGCGGGAGCTCATCGAGGAGCTCGCATCTCAGGTCGATTCGAGTGGCGCTGCGCCGTTCGCGAAGGACGCGCGCGTCGAGTTGCCGGGTGGCTTGCAGGTATCGGGCGAGGAGTTTCTCGAGGGCTGCACCTCGCTCGACGTGCGAGACCTCCTGGCATCCGGCTCGACCGTGTCCGGGCTCGCGACAATCGAATGGGGGGCGCGCGAGCGCGAGGCAGGGTTCGTCGCCGAACTCGATTCGGAAGCGTCGCGAGTGACTCGCCTACGCTGGTTCTGGGAGGGATGAGCGTGGGGAAGAAGATTGTGGCTTGGTCGCTCAGCGTGCTTGGGGCGCTCGCCCTTTACCTGTTTCTGTGGCCCGTGCCCATCGATCCCGTCGTCTGGGAGCCACCACCCGTTGCCTCGCTCGAAGGAGACTACTCCGAGAATCGCATCCTGCAGCGGATGGAGCTGTTCGCGACTCCGGGTAGCCATGGCCCCGAGGATGTGGCGGTTGCCGAGGATGGGAGAATCTACGTCGGCGTCGAAGAGGGTCAGATTCTTCGCTACGAGGCGGACGGATCGGGTCCGCAGGTCTTCGCCGACACCGGTGGCCGGCCGCTTGGTTTAGACTTCGACCTGAACGGCAACTTGATCGTCGCCGATGCCGCCAAGGGACTCCTTTCGATCGATCCGGCCGGGACCATCGCCGTGCTCTGCACGGAGGCAGACGGTCAGGCGCTCGGCTTCACTGACGACGTAGACGTGGACTCGCAGAACGTCGCCTGGTTTTCAGACGCCTCCGTGAAGTGGGGTCACCACGACGTGATGAACTCAGCTCTCGAGAGCCGCGCCAACGGCCGACTGGTCAAGTACGAGATCGGCTCGGGCGAGTGCGTGACCGTGCTTGGCGACCTCTACTTCGCGAACGGAGTCGCCGTCTCTCCCGATGGGACATATGTCTTGGTCAACGAAACGATGCGCTATCGAACCAAGCGTGTCTTCGTCCGCGGCCCGAAGACCGGCGTCGTCGAGATCTTCATCGAAAACCTTCCGGGCTTTCCGGACGGGATATCGACCGGCGCCGATGGTGTCTACTGGCTTGCGCTCTACGCCCCGCGGAACGCGCTCCTCGATAAAGCGGGTCCGACCCCCTGGCTACGGCGCCTCATTCACCGAATCCCCCAAGACCTTCAACCGAAGCCTCGGCGACACCCCTTCGTGCTTGGGCTGGACGCGGATGCGAAGGTCGTCCGGAACCTGCAGGACGCGGATGGCAAGGACTTCTCGAAGTCGACGAGCGCGGAGCAGGTCGGCGACACGCTCTATGTTGGCAGCCTGACGGAGCCCAAGTGGGGGCGCTTCGACCTATCCTCACTCGAGTAGCGCGAATTCGGCCGGCTTGCAGGCCGGGCGCAATGCCCAACTATCATGGGCATACTTAGATGGGAGTGGCTCAAATGGTCCGGAATTGGCTTATTGGCTTGGTGCTCGTAGCGGGTGCGGCGGCGTGTAGCAGTGACGAAGGGGCGTCAGGTCCGGCGCCGAACGACGTCCAGATCGTGGCGGCTGAAGATGGGACCGTCGAAGTGATTGCGGGCGGCAAGACCATCTTCGCCATGGCCGCCACTGGGCCGGTTGCGAGGACGTTCACTGAGCAGTGGTTCGGCGCAGGCGTCATCAGCTTCGTTCGTGACGACGAGGTGGCGGACCCGATGTCGGTTCAGGCGGTCACGAACGAAGGGAACACCGTACGCGTGGAATACGCGAGCAGCTCTCGAAGCGCCACGCTCACCGCGCTCGTCCTCGACGAAGAGGTGAGCGACTTCAAGCTCGAAGTCGCTGGCGAGGAGGCGAGCTCCATCGCGGTCGGTATTCGGTGCGACGAGGGCGGGACCTTCCACGGTTTCGGGGAGCAATACAACGCGACGAATCAGCGGGGCGAGAAGTTCGAGCTGTTCGTGAACGAGCAGGGGCTTGGCCGGACTGGGGGAGGCGGCATCAACGAGGGGGACGAGCACACGACGTACTTCCCGATGCCGTACTACATCGACGCGCGTGGCTTCGGCGCGCTGTTCGACACCAAGCGTCGCGTCAACGTCGACCTCTGCGCTAGCGATGACGGGATCGCTTGGTTCGAGGTCATCACCGGTGGTGCCATCCAGTGGCGTGTCTTCCACGGGCCGACCTCGCTCGATGTGATTCGTCAGCTCGGGGACCTCGTTGGGCGACCGACTGCGCTGCCCGACTGGGCGTATCAGCTCTGGCTGGCGTCGCAGGGTGGGCGGGATCTAGTCCTTGCCGAGGTGGACGAGCTCGAGGCGGCTGACGTGCCCGCTTCGGCGCTTTGGGTACAGGATTGGACCGGCATTCGGCCGAATGTCGAGGGGGGGTCCGGAGTGCAATACCTCTGGGAGCCGAAGGAGACGTGCAACGGGCCCGACGACGTCTGTTATCCGAACTTCGCTCAGATGGTGTCGGGACTGCACGGCCGAGGGTACAAGTTCCTCACCTATGTGAACCCCTTCATCGTCGATCCGACAAGCGTATTGGAGGCCGACGACCCGACGCGATTCGCACCGCGCTTCGAGACGATGGCCGACGAGGGGCTCCTCGTGAAGAACGAGGATGAAGAGATCTACATCGCGCGCTTCGACGCGAACGCGCCTCAGCGAAACGGGCATCCTGATTTTTCGAGGTCGGAGACAGCGGACTTCATCCGCGAGTCGCTCGCGAACATCGTCACCAGCTATGACGTTGATGGATGGATGGCAGACTTCGGGGAGTATCTCCCTTTCGACTCGGTTCATGCCGACGGCAGCGTCTCTGACGAGCGGCGCAACACGTTCCCGGTCGATTGGCATCGGGTGAACCGCGAGGCGCTCGAACAGGTGCGACCCGACGGGAACTGGGTGTCAATCGCCCGTTCGGGATTCACGGGCGTTCAGGGGCACGCGCAGATTCATTGGGTGGGGGACCAGCAGACCGATTGGGGGGAGCTCGATGGGCTGCCGACGGTCACGCCTGCGCTACTCAACCTGGGCTTGGCGGGCCAACCGTTCGTCTCGCTCGACATCGCTGGTTTTTCCGTGGGTGCCGGATCGAGCACCAAGGAACTCTACTTCCGATGGACGGAGCTCGGCGCGTTCGCGCCCGTGATGCGCACCCATCAAGGCGCCGACAAGCTGAACAATTGGAACTGGAATTCGGACGCGGAGACAGTCGCACACTTTCGGAAGTTCACGTTCGTCCATTGCGCGCTCGCAGATGATTTCAAGGCGCTTGCCGAAGTTGCTGTGGAGACGGGTGCTCCAATCCTGAGGCACTTGATGTTGGTGTTTCCGGACGACACCGAGACGTGGAACATCAGCGACCAGTTCATGGTCGGCGACGACTTGCTCGTCGCGCCGGTCGTTGCGCAGGGTGCGACTACGAAGTCGGTCTACTTGCCTGCGGGTACCTGGTTCAACGTATGGACGGGAGAGTCGGTGCAAGGAGGCCAGCGAGTCGACGTCGAAGCGCCTCTCGGAAGCCCGCCCGTCTTCTCACTTGGTGAAGATCGCACCGACATTCGAGATTGGGCGACGTTGACGTACGACGATTGTCGATAGGCCGATGCGCGAGCTCGGAATCGTCGCCGCCGTCATCATCGTGATGCTCCTGCTGAGTGGAGTCTGGCTGACGCCCTGGGAGTCGCTCTACTACGGTGGCATTTGGCTCACGGTCGGTGGCTTCGTGGTGGGCGTCCCGACCGGCTTCATCTACCACGTGCGCCTCTACCAGGTGCTCCACCGGAGAGGCCAACTGCCCAAGGGTTGGTTCTGGCGCCCCCTCAAATACAACGCCTGCCTGCGTCCCGAGGAGCGCAGGAGCGTCCTGTCCTGGTGCTACATCGGCGGCGCCGGCTTCGCCCTCATCTGCCTAGGCCTCCTCACCATGACAGCCGGCGTCTCAATGGCCCTCCTCAGATAGGGGACACGCAGCCCCCCCAAAACCATCAGCCTTCCGAGTACTTACGAGCCTAAACGCGCATACTCGCCACGACGGACAAGTCCAGCCATCCGAGAATGCGCGTTTGGTCTTCCAAGCATTCGGAAATGTTGCGGGTTTGGGGGGGCTGCGTGTCCCCTATACTTGGGGTGTGAAGAAGAGTGATCGGGATTGGGAGGTGGGGTCGCCGATTCCGTTTTGGACGGGGTCGAATGGGGAGTTCTCGCCGCCGGCGCCGACGCGCAGGGACCGGGTCGCCGAAGAGATGTTTCAGCGGCTCACGACGGACCACGCGAAGAGGGTGGGGCTTTCGCGACGTGATTTCGTCTCGAGCACCATGGGGACCGCGACCGCGCTCTTCGTCATCAATCAGGTCTACGGGTGCGACGGCGGGCCGTCGGCGACGGACGCCGGGTTCGACGTCGACGCGGGGATGATGGTCGACGCCGGCGCAGGCGAGCCGTTGACCGGCGACGAGTTCATCTTTGATGTTCAAACCCATCATGTGAATCCGGATGGTGTCTGGCGGGAGGGAGGCGGCTTCGAGGCGGCGCTTCGGACTTTCCCCCAGTCGACGTGTGGCGAGATGGATTTCGTCGACTGCTTCGACGCCGACCACTACGTCCGCGAGCTCTTCGTCAACAGCGACACCTCGGTGGCGGTCTTGTCGCAGGTGCCCGCCGTCCCGGGAAACAATCCCCTCGAAACTGAAGAGGCCGCGGTCACGCGCGAGATCATCAATCGCATGGCCGACTCCGAACGACTTCTCATTCACGGCATCGTCGTACCCGACCGCGGACAAGAACAGCTCGACGGCATGCAACGCCTGAAAGAAGAGCAGAGCGTCGCAGCCTGGAAGGTCTACACGCAGTTCGGTGGATGGCGGCTCGACGACGAACGGATCGGCATCCCATTCATCGAGAAGGCCCGCGAGCTCGACGTGAAGCTCGTCTGTGCGCACAAAGGCCTCTCCACCTTCGGCCTCGACCCTGCCGTCTCCTCCGCTGATGACATCGGCGTCGTCGCACCCATGTATCCCGACGTGAGTTTCCTCGTCTATCACTCGGGCTTCGAGACCACCATCCCGGAGGGCCCTTACGATCCATCCGCAACCCAAGGTGTCGACACCCTGGTCCGGGCCGTGCTCGACAACGACATCGGAAAGCAGGGCAACGTCTACGCCGAGCTCGGAAGCACTTGGCGATTCGTCATGACCCGACCCGAAGCCGCGGCACACGTGCTCGGCAAGCTACTCCTGCACCTGGGCGAGGATCGGATCCTCTGGGGTACGGACTCCATCTGGTATGGGACGCCTCAGGATCAGATCAGCGCGTTCCGTGCATTCGAGATTCCGCAGAGCATGCAGGACCAGTACGGGTATCCGGCGCTTACCGCGCAGGCGAAGAGGAAGATCCTCGGCCTCAACGCAGCCGCGCTCTACGGGGTCGACGTTGACGAAACCCGAAGGGCCATCTCGAACGACGACTTCAACCGTGCGAAGCACGCCATGCGCGGGGACCCAAGCCTACGTCGACCCTCTCGGCGAGATGCAGGACCCCGGAGCCGCCGGGAGTTCCTACGATACCTAAAGGTTCACGAGGGAAGCCCCGGCTAGAGCTTGGCGACGGTCCGAAGGGTCGCCTTCGAACGGTTCAGTGTGTAGAAGTGGATGCCAGGTGCGCCGCCGTCGATCAGTTCACGGCACTGTTTAGCCGCGAAGTCGACTCCTGCATCGAGCGACGCATCGTCGTCGCCGTCCGCGACACCAAACGCCCTTTCGAGCTCCGGCGGGATCGTCGTGCCAGGGGAAAGCGAGGCGATGCGCTGCAGATTCGTGAGATTCAGCACGGGCATCACGCCGGGTACGATGGGCACGTCGATTCCAACGGCACGCACCTGTTCGACGAACTGCCAGTACTTGTCGTTGTCGAAGAAGAGCTGCGTGATCAGGAACTCCGCGCCGGCATCGACCTTCCGCTTCAGATTCTGAATATCCGCTTCAAGGCTAGGCGCTTCATGATGCTTCTCCGGGTAGCAGGCTCCGCCGATGCTCATCGAGAAACGCTCTCGCACGAATTCGGCGAGCTCGTTGGCATGGTGGAATCCGCCTTCCACCGGCTTCCAATCGGCTGCGCCCTTCGGGGGGTCTCCACGCAGCGCCAAGATGTTGTCGATCCCGTGCTCTTTCATGTGCTTGAGCGTCGCTTCGAGCTCCGCCCGCGTCGTCCCGGTACAGACGAGGTGGGCCATGGCCGTCAGGTCGAAGTTGTCCTGGGCTTCGATGGCCAAGTCAGCCGTTCGCTCGCGCGTCGTTCCCGCGGCACCGCAGGTGATCGAGACGAAACCGGGCTCGATGGCCTTCAAGCGGTTAATGGCGCGGAACAGCGCGCGCCGTCCCGATTCGTCCTTCGGCGTGAAGAACTCGAGCGATAAAACGGGGTCCCCTTCGACCCGGTACAAGTCCGCGATGCGCATAGGCGGCAGTCTATAAAGGCAAGCGGTGCACCCGGGCAAGACGGCGGGTCATCCAGAGGAGAAACGCCACTAACCACCATCCCGCACTGTCCCCGCCTGCAACTGCGCGACAGCCGCTTCCGCCAGTGCCATCGACACTGTCTGGGCCGCCTTCCGCATCCGGGTCAGACACGGAACCCGCGTCCTCCATCCCTGCGTCGGGCATCGGACCTGCGTCCGGCGGGTCTCCCGCTTTCAGCACGAGATCAGCGCACTGATAATAGAGGTCGTTGCCTCCAGGCTCGTACGGTGGCTTGTCGTACATGACCTGCACGACCTGCAGCGTGCACCTGTCGCACGTCACATCGGGAAGCGTCACGCTGACCCGGTAGTCGCTCTCGCCCGTGTCTTCGATCCCATCGAGCAGAACTGCCTCGTTGGAATAGAGCTCCATCATCGTCGAGGGGTCCACGAAGTCGTCGACGCCGTCTTCGTCGAACGCGATGCGATAGTGTCCAGGGTGCTGGATGTACTCCTGCCAACGGACTTCGATCGTCTCGCCAGGCTCGAAGTAGCTCACGTTGGTCGTGCGCTCTCCTCCTGTGACGCCACAAGGGCCCGTTTTGAGCACGTCTGGGCCGTATCGAGAGACGGGCGAAGTAAGACCCAGGTGGGCGAACGCCTGCGCAGGAAGTAGAATCGATCCAGTTGCGATTAGTGCTGCAACGAGCCGTGACATTCCATCATCGTAGCGGACGTACGGGCGCCCTCCCAGCGGATCGAACCAAGCGCCAAACGACGACTTGATCTCTGCCCCCGCTTGGCACTAAGCCAGGGATATGCAGCGCTTGTTGATCCTCTTCGTGCTAATCGCGGCCCTCGGCGGCTGCGATCGGTCCAAGATCCAGGAAGGTGAGTATCTCCAAGCAGGCGGAGATGCTGTGTTGCCCTTGAAGCGGAGCCTAAAGGCGGCGCTCGTCCGCGGCCTCGAAGGGGGCTCCGTCAACGCGATTTCGGCCTGTCGCACGGAGGCTCCGAAGCTTGCCGAGGAGGCGAGCAGCCCAAGTGCGAAGGTCGGCCGCACCAGCACCAAGCTTCGCAACCCCGCCAACGCGCCGAAGGACTGGATGAAACCCCTGCTCTCCCGCTACGAGGCAGACCCCGAGAGTCGCGAGCCCGCTGTCGTTGTCATCGATAAGCACACGGTTGGTTACGTCGAGCCGATCTTTGCGCAACCCCTATGCGTCACGTGCCACGGGTCGAATCTCCCCGATGACCTACGGGCCAAGCTCGACGAGCTGTATCCAGGCGACGAGGCGACCGGCTACGCCGCGGGTGATCTCCGGGGGATCTTCTGGGCCGAGCTCGCCCGCTGATCGAGCCGCTCGCTCAACCCATCGACGCGACGCGCTCGGGCTCGATGTAGTACATCACGCGCACCTCGTCCGGCGTGCGGAAGGGGTACTCATCGACCCCCATGTACTTCTTGGCCATCTTGTCGATGTGCGCGTCCGCTCCGTCGTTCGAGATCTTCGTGACCCTGCCGCGAATCATGAGCGAGCGGTACGGGTTCTCAGGGTCGACGATTGAGACCGCGACCCGCGGGTCGCGTCGGATATTGCGGTCTTTCAGACGCCCCTCCGCCGAGTTGATCACGATGAGCGGACCGTCCGTGTCGACCCAAACTGCACTCGCCTGCGGGCTTCCGTCGCTCATCAGCGTCGAGAGGTGAGCGAACGAAGCCTTGTCGAGGATGTCGGCGTGCGATGGCGGAATCTGTTTCATGGCGTGCGTCTTTCTGTATCGAGGTGTCTAAGGCTCACTCGTCGGCTGTCCACTACGGCACGACGATGTTGAACTTCCCGTCGGGTGTGTCCATCAGGCGGAAAAACGCGATCAAGGCGAGGCGGCTTCCGTCGACTTCGAGCTCGTCCCCGAGGAGAGTGTCTTTCAGGCCCGCCTCCCCAGCGAGCATCTGGAAGTAGAGCCCCCGCGTGATCTTGAGTGTAACGTCTGCGTCCGGGTCCGGATCCCGGGTGTAGTGGCGCAGCACGGAGTTCTTGAGCTCGAACACATACGAGGAGCCCACGTCCGTGAACACCAAGTTCACGGTCATCTCCTTGCCCGCTGCCTTCTCCGGGTTGAGCCGCGCGGCGATCGCATCGAGAAAGCGCTCCATCGGCGCATGCTTCAGCATGTCGATGGCCGTCGCGAGATTCACTCCCACGTCGGGTCCCCCGTGACGGAGTTCGAATGCCCCGGTGAGATAGACGTCACGCCAGGGTCCGGACTGCGCTTGATAGCCGAGCTGATCGTACGCTTCGGCGAGCAGCCCCTTGGCCTCGTCGTTGCTTGGCTCGGCGAACACCAAATGGTTCAGGAGCTCAGCAACCCATCGGTACTCGCCCCGGTCGAACGCGGACCTGGCCGTCTCGAGCATTCGTTCTGCGCCGCCCGCGAGTTCGACGTACTTGGCGCCGGCGGCGGAAGGCGGAAGTGGGTCGAGGTTGGCGGGGTTGCCGTCGTACCATCCGAAATACCATTGGTACACGGCCTTCGCATTGTGTTTGAGAGTGCCGTAGTAGCCTCGGTTTGGAAACGAAACCCGGAGCTCCTCCGGGAGCTGAATCTGTTCCGCGATCTCACGCGGCGTGTAGCCTTCGAGCGCTAGGCGAAGCGTCTGATCATGGATGAACTTGTAGGTGTCGCGCTGCTTTTCGAGAAAATCGATGATGCGCGCATTGCCCCAAATCGGCCAGTGGTGACTGCCGAAGTACACTTCTGCGCCGCTGAAGATCGAGATCATCTGGTCGATGTAGCCGGACCACTTCAAGGCATCTCTCACCTTTGCGCCGCGCAAGGTGTAGAGGTTGTGCATGGTATGGGACACGACTTCCGCGCCGCAGAATGTCTTGTGGTCGGGGAGATAGAAGGTGAGCTCGGCGGGAGCCTCCGAACCCGGCGCGTTCTGGAACACGAACCTCACGCCATCGATCGTCTTTTCCGTGGGCGTCTTCGCGATCGTTTCCGTCGGTCGCAAAATGCCCACGCTTCCGTACGCTGGTTCCTTGCCGAGGCCCGAACCCACGTGACCCCGTTCGTTTCGCGGGAGCCGCGGTCCAAACATGTACTGCGAGCGCCTCCCCATCGTGACTCCGGCGAGGATATTCTCGCTCGTGGCCTCCTCGAGGAAGTGCTCGGGTGCGATGATCGGCACCTTGCGTTGCTCCGCCTCCTCGGCGCTCAAGATGCCCAGCACCCCTCCGAAATGATCGACGTGACTGTGCGTGAAAATCACGGCCGACACTGGCTTGTCGCCGAGGTGCTTTCGCGCAAATGCCATCGCCGCCGCGGCCGTCTCTTTCGCGGTAAGAGGGTCAATGACGATCCAGCCCGTGTCTCCGTCGATCAGAGTCATGTTGGCGAGGTCGTATCCACGTAGCTGATGCACGCCCTCGGTGACCTTGAATAGCCCGTGGATGTTGTTGAGTCGTGCCTGGCGCCAGAGGCTCGGGTTCACACTGGCGCTTGGTGCCTGATCCGTCATGAAGCCGTACGCGGGCATGTTCCAAATCGGAGTCCCCGCCGGACCGAGGACGACGAGGTCCGGATCGGATGCAATCAGGCCGCGCCTCGCATCCTCGAAGTCCTGCGTGTCACCAAGCGGAAGACTTCCTGCGACCGCCGTCTGTAGGGCGGCCGTCAACGTGGAGGGCGCCGTATTGCCGGCCGCATCGGGAGCGGGGTCGCCCATGTCGAACACCGGGGCCTTCTTCTGCTCGGTGCAGCCGCTCGATACGAACGCCAGCAGCGACACCATGATGACAGGAACCTTCATGTCTCGCTCTCCAATGCGACCGGAGGGTACGGGAAGCACACGCGAAGGGGAACCCTCAGCGGGCGGGGCGCTCCACGACGTAGTAGCCGATATCGTCTCCGAGGATCTTCCATCGGCTCGAGTCGCGCGCGCGGTTGGGTCCGAACGAGTAGACAAAGACTACGCGTCGCGACTCGCTGCGGTCGCATCGATCCCGGACCCAATATGGCGAACTCCATGGATCCAGGAAGTACTCGGCCCGGTCGGGTGGCAGACCCTCACCGACGAGCGCAGCGAAAGACCCTTGCTCGAGAGGCCTCGCGCTTTCCCGTGTCTGCACGAATGTGAACAGGCGTTTGTGCAATCCGCACGTAGTGATCGAGTCCGGCTCGCCGTCCTCGGTCTGTCGGGCCAGGTCCGCAGCGAGGGCCTTCGTTTCGGCTCTCGCATGATCGACGAGGTGCGGGTCTCCGGCCTGGCGATTCTGTGACCAGGCGGCAGTTGAAAACCCGAGCAGCACGACCAGCGCCGGAAGAAAGGCTGCGCGGAAGAGGCTCGGTTGCCGCGCATTCCGGCCATCGGACGCATTTGCCATCGCGATGAACAAGAATCCGAATCCCAGGGCGCACTCGCTGATCTCACCTGTGAACTTCCACGGGTAAGTGAGGTGCAGCCAGAAGATGGCGAACATCGATGGCGTGAGCTCGATCGGTGGGCTTATGATGCCCGCTCTGTCGAGCAAGCGGCGAACTGGCGCGCTCAAGGAGAGCAGCGGAAGCAGCACGCCGTATCCGAGGATGATGGCGCGGAACGTCCACATGCGGAGCCCCTGGTCCGCGATGTTGTGAATGTTGATCTCCTGCTGGTAGTTCGCGGCGAGGAAGTATTCAGGCGGCTGGTATCCCAGCACCCGCTGCCCCCATGAGATCTCTTCCATCGCGACGATGAAGCAGAACACGCCCACGCCCAGGAGGAACCACGGAAAGCCGCCGCGCGCTCGGTGCTGTCGGTGCGCAGCTACAGCGAAGACCGCGCCGGCAAGGAGGAAGCTCCAGAACGATGCCCATTCGAGGGCTCGATCCTCTTGCGCGCTCGCGTAGTAGGCGAGCGGCTCAGAATGCTGAAGCCAGGCGAAGAAACCGAGAAAGCCTAGGATCGCCAAGTTCGATGCGAGTGCAGCGCGACCAGACAAGCTCGCCCGAATCTAGTTGGACCGGGCCGCGCTACTCTTCGTCGCGGCGGCGTGCGGCGAAGTACGCGACGCCACCGAGGAGGAGCACCACCGAGCTTCCGGCGAACGTCATGTCGAACTCAGGCACGCTGGTCCCGGACGAAGAGGGTCGAATGTCACCCCCCTTTTTCGCTGACACGGACGCGACCTTGCTGCCCTTGCTGCCCTTGAGGCCCTTGGCCTTCTTGGCTTTCTTGGCTTTCTTGGCTTTCTTGCCCGAGTCACTGTCGGAGTGGTCGCTGTCGGCGGAGACCTGAACGGTCGGGGTCGCTAGCGTGAGTCCGAGGGCGAATGCCAAGATCAAGAAAATCCGATTCATGACATCCTTTTACATTCGTCCGGAGAGCCCCGCAAGCAAAATCATGAAGTTGAACTCGCAAGGTGGCCAAGTCCCTAAAGACATGAGCTTTTTGCCCTGGCACTCGACTAGATCCGGCCCCGCTGGCACTGTCTCTGGGCGGGTACCGAAGCCCCCCATCGTCATGCAGCCTCATTTCGTCCGCCGCCACGTCGAGCTCGATCCGTTCCTGCCCGAAGGTCAGGCCCGAGGACTCGTCGAGCTCTGCGAGGCCTTCGGGTCGTACGGCATGTACTCCGAGGAAGGGTTAAACGAGGGTATCGGGGAGGGGCTCCCCCAGCGATTCGATGCGGCCTTCAATTTCGTCAGAACGGGCGGAAGGCTCGGACAGCGCGATACGGACTTCACGACGCTCCTGGCTCGAACCAACTATTTCCGTGAGACCTACGCGTACGGGGACGAGGTGTTCGCCCCCGGCATCGAACCCTTGGTTCGGAACGAGCGCCTGATCGATGCTGCGAAGCAAGTCTTCGATCGTCCCTTGGTTCAGCCCGCGATCGTTTACGCCAACATTCTTCTGCCGGGCCAAGAGCTTGCAGTGCACACCGATGTTCCCGAGTTTCGCGGTCTCAACCGGAAGCTACACCCCGAATGGCTGATCGTCGTCGCACACCATTGTGGCCTCTTCGATGAGTATCGACTGCCGATCGCGACGTCCGTGTCCTGGTACCAAGATACGAACGGCGGCGAGTTCGCCTTCTACCCCGACGGCATTCAGGCTCCGGCCGTCGCGTACGACGTTCACTTCAACACCGCGCTCGTGATGGACACCGACAGCGTCTTTCATGGCGTCGATCGTGTG
>Ga0316194_10001213_pt1 | contig 17643 bp, 24 predicted proteins | sample CroRivsedime1_MG_FD_204936 | JGI IMG/M metagenome (GOLD analysis project Ga0316194, IMG submission 204936) | Coastal sediment microbial communities from Maine, United States - Cross River sediment 1 | ecosystem: Environmental > Aquatic > Marine > Coastal > Sediment | place: USA: Maine...
GTATCCATACCGATATGGGCGCTGATAGCGTTGATTATCTATCTATGCTTGAGAGGTTGATAATAGCGATTGTTACCCGTTTTTTAACAATGTTTAAACTTTTTTAACATCGAGTTGATTATCTATCTATGCACTTGAGAGATGGTTTGTGGGGTGACTGACCCCTGAAGGAGTTGGAGGATACTCTGAACGGGAGCGAACAGTGCAATAAAGACAAGGGATGGAACCCCACTCCACAAGATTTGTGGAAATTCCACAAAAAAGGAGGAGACATGGCGACAATCATCGAATTTCCGAGACCGTTCGATTGGTGGGAGAGCAAGCGGCCGCAGCAGCGGCCCAGGAGGACGATCAACCTGATTGAGCTGGCGAACGCCCTTGAGCTTGTAGAGGCGGCTGGTTACGACATGACGGTGCCGCCAGGGTTCTGCGATGTTTGTGGTGCCGAGACGGATGGCGATGATAGCGTTTGCCCTGATTGCGAGAACTGGATCTTTAACTGAAGGAGGGCAGATGCTGGGATATAAGCTGAATGGAGAACAGATGCCGAGTAAATATGCGGCGATAACCGCCACCGGCTATCAGGTGCAAAGTGAGCGCACCATGAATTTCGGGCCGTACAACCTCAAGGAATTTGAGATCAAGATCCTCAACTGTGCCATGGGCATCTCCGGCGAGGCCGGTGAGTTGACCGACTACCTCAAGAAGGTGATCTTCCATGGACACAAGGCCGACACGCAAAAGATCGCTGAGGAGATCGGTGACCTGTGCTGGTACTTGAGCGCCATGTGCAGTCTGCTGGGGATCACCTTTGGCAGCGTGCTTGAGGGCAACATCGAGAAGCTCAAGCGCCGATATCCGAACGGCTTCGATCCTGAGGCCAGCCAGAGGAGGGATGATCTGCCGGAAGGGGAGGAGTGATGACATGAAGGAAATAGCACCCGACAAAGGCTATGACCACGACCCAAAGTATTCAAACTATCGACGTTACGGGCCTCAATCCCTTTGTGGGATCAGAAAACTTTACTGTTTCGACATTGATTGGATCGAGTGGCGCAATCATCTGCCGGTGGGCATCGTCGAGGTGTCCAGAACCTTCGGTGCCAAAGCCGCTGAGTTTGTCATTAATGCTTGGCGCAAGCGCCATGAGGGCAGGGAGCCAACCGAAGAGCAAAAGAGGGCTCTTGTCGCCAAAGCTGTTTATGACTCATGGTGTACTCGCAACGAAGGCCTCCAGCGAGAGGGATGCCAATACATCGCTTTAAAATTGGGCGTGCCCCTGTATTTCGTTATCGTCGATGACCCTGAGCCTAATTCAGGCTCCTACGAAAAGGCTATTTTTTTTGTGGTGCGAACAGACCCTGCGCCATTTGTCCATAGCGATCATTGGTTCAACGGCAAAAGGGGGTTCGTTTCACATTTCATCGGAAAATTTGATCATGTGACGTACATATCCGAATTCCTCGCAAGCCTATGGAGGCGCTATGTCGAGTTTCAAGACCAAATGGGAGTGGATCAAAAAGCGGTTCAGGATGGGGTTCAGCTACCGACAGATCGCTGAGGACTACAAAAAGACTCACCCAGGCCTGAGTATTAGCCATCAGGTGATCTACCGAAAATCGAAGGCTGAGGGCTGGCAGCGTGACCTTTCTGAGGACTACAGCAACGCTGTCGACCGGAAGCTGATTGAGAGGGCAAAAGGCGACAAAGGCGACGGCATAGAGCGTTCTGATCAGGATGTCGTCGACGAGGCCGCAGAGGTGGCTGCAGGGGTGGTCGAGAAGCACCGTAAAGATGCGGATAAACTGAGAGAAGCGGCCATGCGGATCATCACCGAGGTCGATTGTAACGAGGCGGTCACGGTGGTGACACGAAATGGTGACAAGGTGACAATCCAGGCCGATGTCACCAAGAGAGCCCAGGCGCTCAACAATGCCAGCAGGGCGCTGTCTCAGGCTGTCGATATCGAGCGCAAATCCCTGAACCTGGATCAGAAGGAAGGGGCATCTTTCGGCTTCGGCTCATTTACGATCATATCGAACGTGCCGCTGCCCGATCCGCTGCCGCCAGGGATTTGATATGGACGATCCTGCTGGATTCCCGATGCCCTGGGGGAAACACAAGGGCCGATTGATTGGGGCTATCCCCTCCAGCTATTTGCGGTGGGTGGCCGAGACGTGGGAAGAGGACACGCCTTTAAAGAAAAAAGTCGTTGTGGCATGCGACCGAGAGTGGACATTTCGAGAGGACACCGGATCTCATTTTGAGGATACTGACTGACAGAGGATCTGCATGCGACCAGGAAATGAAGGGCTGCTTCGGCCGCTCAACGTCACACTATACGATAACGATGGAGCAACTATCAGGGTCATCGATCAAATGGCCCTCGATCTGTATGAGGCACTTCGCAATAGGCAGCGCTGCACGGCATGCGGTGGCGAAGGTTTAGTCACAACTAAACTTACGAACACCGAGGGCGATCCCGACCTGGACGATGTCCTGGTCAGCCATATATGCGGATGCGTGAGACGTGCCGATGAGCTGCTGCGGCAGTTTGAGTCAGAGTACAAGCTACTGGCCGAGCTGCACGATATGGCGCAAAGAACCGCTGGGATGGCCGCTGTGATCAAGAACGGCCAGAATGGGAAATAGTCTCCACCTCGCCTACAAACCGCAGCCAAAGCAGGAACAGCTCCACCGGTCACCGGCAAACGAAATTTTGTTCGGCGGTGCTGCTGGCCCCGGCAAATCGCATGCGCTGCGTGCGGAAGGGGTCGAGTGGTGCCTGAGGATCCCCAACCTCCAGGTGTACCTGTTCCGGCGAACCTACCCCGAACTGGAAAAGACACACATCCTCAAGAGCTGGATGGAATTCCCGACCAAGTGCTGCCACTACAACAAGGCCGAGAAGCGCTGGGAGTTCAACAACGGCTCGATGTTCCATTTTTGTCACTGCCAATTCGACCAAAATGTGTTCATTTATCAAGGCGCAGAGATCCACATATTGTTGATCGATGAGCTGACGACCTTCACTCAATTCATCTTTGACTACCTCTACGGCAGGGTCAGATGCACCCTCGATATCCCCCAGGAGTTCAAGCACAAAATCCCTGGCATCTATGTGGCCAGCAATCCAGGCAACGTCGGCCACAGCTGGGTCAAGCAAAGGTGGGTTGACTTCGCTCCTGCCTATGAGCTGAAACGTGCGCCCAGGGATCCGCAGTTCCCCGATGCACCGGCCATGGTGCGCCAGTATCTCCCTGGGCTTCTGGAGGACAATCCGATCTTAACCAAGGTCGACCCTGGCTACATCGTGCGGCTGAACAATCTGCCGGAGCCCTGGAGGACGGCCTACAAGGACGGCAATTGGAATATCTATCTTGGCCAGATGTTCCTGTTTTCGACCCAGCATCATGTTGTCAAGCCCAGGCCGATCCCGATGGGCGCTCCGATCTATTTCACGATGGATTGGGGCTTCGGCAAACCCTATAGCATGGGCTGGTGGTGGATCGACGCCGATGGGCGCTTCTGGCGGTTCAGGGAAAAATACGGCCAGATGCCTGGGGGGGAGCCCGACACCGGCACCAGGGAGACCGACACCATCCTGGCCGACCACATTAAGAGGATCGAGGCCGAGGAGGGCGTCACCGGCAAGGTCATGCACATCCTCTCACCGGACTGCTGGAGCAAGAAACCCAACTATGAAGGAGGGGGGCAAGGCAAATCAACTGCCGAAGTGTTCGCCGGATGTGGTATAAATGATTTATACAAAGGGGATCCGAGCCGGATCTTGAAGGTGCGCCAGTTCCATGAGCGCCTCAGGATCCCTGTCGGAGAGGACGGCATCGAGGGCATGCCGATGATGGTCGTCTATGAGTCCTGCGAGGCTTTTATTCGAACGATACCGGCTCTCACCCATGACATCAACAAGCCCGAAGACGTGGACACACGCTTAGAGGATCACTGCTACGATGAGGCAGCGCTGCTGTGTATGTTCAGGCCTCTAAGCCTGGATCCGGTAAAAGTGGCTGAGGAGGTAAGGACGATGGAGCGACAGGAAAAGGAAAAAGAGCTGGATACTGCGGCCCAGGCGGCATGGAAAGAGAAGCGACGAATTGAGAAGGAGGCTGCAGGAGATGATAATTTTGACCTGGACGATGAGGAAGGCTGGGAGGAGCTATGAGTATGGACTTAGCCCCATTGCGAGGGATTCTCTATGATATTCTGACGGCCGATGAGGGCAAGAATGGTGGTGATGTCACCGCCACGCAGAAGATGGGCTTGGAGCTGAGCAACAGCGTGAAAAAAGATGGGGTGACCGTTGTGCAGATTCAAAGTGTGGTGAATGTCCAGGTGATCAAGAAGGTCACCGAGGCGCTGCGCTTTTTGGACGAACACCAGCGTGATCTCGACACTGTTCGGGTGCTGGAGGCAGAAGTGGAGGAGGCAAAAGCCCTACCGCCACCAGCTCCAAATATCGTCGAGGAGATGTTATTGGAAAGAGCATCCCTGGCGGCTTTTACGGAGGTAGCGCAGCATATGTATATCATTCAGGCCATCGAGCGCTTTGGAAACACCGATGCAATGCGTCTGCTCAACATCCGCAAGAATAGGGTGGAGAAGGCACTGGAGCAGCACGGCAATTAATCAGGAAGGGGGTGGTTTTGTGCTTGAGCTGATGTTCGGCCCGTTTATCTACGGGCTCATTGCAGGGCCAATCCTGGTGAGCTGGGCTATGGCCGTAATCTTTTGGATGTGAAAGAAGGAACGGGGTGAAGCTGTGATCGAGCTGGGCGACATCAACCTATTGGGGCTAAACCAGGAAAGGAGGGGAAGCCATGGCAACTGAAACGTATCGACCTTATGACAATTGGGATAATCGGGTAATACGGATGCGCTGCTCGACATGCCGATACTTTGTGCCGAAAGACCTTTACATCATGCCGATAGCATCTCAGGAAGACGCTGGGGGTGCGCCGGTGCCGGATGATGGCTGGGGAGAGCGGCTGGGAGTGCCGATAATGCCAGGGCCGGTGCCGCCCAAGCCACCGGAGCCCGACAGCGGCAATGCCCTTGGGCGCTGCAGGAGACATGCGCCGAAGTTAAAGGGCTGGCCTGTTGTGTTTGCAACGGATTGGTGCGGTGATCATAAGCTCGACGAGAACAAAATCTGACAAAGGGCAGCTCGATTACAGCTCACGAATAACTTGAAGGCAAGGAGGATTTGACATGGTCATGTCATGGACAACCGTGATTTTATTGGCCCTGGGCCTGTTCTGCTCAGGGCTTGGCATCGGGATCGTTGGCACCGTGTTCTATTTCCGGCGGTGGCGCAAGGCTGTCATCGCCAAAATACAGCAATACAAGGATATAGCCCAAAAGATGGAGTTCGCTTACAAGGCCCAGGCCAAGGTCAACAAGCCAGGGCAGCTCGAAAAGGAGTGACTATGTTTGACATAAATGTTAGTGATATTGTATTATTTGTGATGATCGGCCTCTACATCTGGAGGCAAATCCACTTCGACCGCACCAGCCAGAACCGGCGAGAGGCCTTTGATAAGCGAGAACAAGACCTTATCACACGGCTGATGAGCAGAGACGCCATCGAGTACGCCAACGTCAAGCGGCTTACACGACATGCATCTCCGGTGACCGTCGCTGATGCGATTGACAAGCTACAAGCCGAGGGGATTGACGCCGAGGAGTTCATTGCTTCCGGCGATGAGTCCATTGATCGGGTTAGAGTTGCGTAGCAAAATGAAGGGGGAGCTATGCCAGCGACTATCACCGAGGTGGGCTCGAAATACAAAGTCAGCACACCGAACGCAGTCCACGCCAAAGGTACAACTCTCCGAAAAGCCAAAGCTCAGCAGCGGCTGCTTAACGCCGTCGACCACGGCTGGAAACCGTCGAAGCGTAAGCGCAGGAGAGGGAGCCGATGAAAAAACTCGATAATGCCCAAATCATAAACCTTTCCCAGCAAGCATTCTCAAAGCTCAAAGATCCCAGCATCATTATTCGGGAGAGGATTTGGTTCAGAAACCTCCTGTATTACATCGGTGAGCAGTGGCTCAATTGGGTGATCAGCACCGGCACCTTCCGGCGCATGGCCCCCTCCAAGAACGAAGCAACGCCGGTGGCCAACATTATCAGGGATCATGTCCGGTCGATGCGTGCGCTGATCCTGAACAAAGACTTCAGCATTAAGCTCTGGCCCAACTCCATGGAGCAGGAGGACAGGGATGCCGCCAAGATGGGCGAATACCTACTCCGGCACATGGACGCCGAGAACGATGAGGCCTTCAAGGACGAAACCGAGAAGGCTGCGGTCTGGATGATCTTGACCGGCATCGGGTTTCTTCGAACGATCCCTATCGTTGGCGACAGCGAGTGGGGCATCGATCACAAGACCGGTGAGCCGACGACGAAGTCAGAGGTGGCCAGCTTTAATTGGAGCCCGTTTAATTTTGCATGTCCTGCAGTGGGCGACGACATAATGTTGAAGAGTTGGATCGGGTTCAAGAGCCTGAAGAACAGGGAGTGGGTCGAGGACACCTTCAAGATCAAGGTCAACAAGGCCGAGCGTGATGAGCCGATCATCAACTACGAGAAGAAGCTGGCCAAGCTGGTGGCCAGCGTAAGCCCCTGGAAGGGCAACGGCGTTGAGGACATGCAGGAGTTCCATGAAGACGACGAAGACCTTGTCCTGTTTAAAGAGTTTGAATTTTCGCCCAACAGCGCTTTGCCCAATGGAAGGTATGTGGGTGTTGTCGGAGATAAGGTCATATTCGACATCGATCGCATGCCCATCCCTGTCCAAAAAAACCAGGGCACCGTCGCTTGGTATTACACCGCCACTGACTACCGCTATCATTATGTACCTGGACGGTTTTGGCCGGATAGCGCAGTAGACGACCTGATCTCTCCACAGAACACTATCAACGAAATCGACCGAGACCTGAAGATGAACCGCCAGGGCTTGGCCCGACCTATCGTCATGCTGCCGAGCAAGGCCAGGATCAAAAGGGCCACAAGCTGGGGGCAGCACCTCCTGGCGATCCGCTATGATCCCCTCACCGCCGGTGGGCAGAAGCCGACCATCGAGCAGGGCACCCCGTATCCGGCCCAGGTGCTGGAGGAACGGGCGATCCATCGGGCAACCATCCAAGATGTGGCTGGCGACCCAAAGAACGTGCTGCGTGGCAATGCGCCCACAGGCAGCGCCTCCGGCATCATGGTCGATATCTTGAGGGATGCGGCCGAGATGGGCCACTTCCCCGACATCACTCGCTTTTACCGATCCCACAAGCGCACCTACCGCAAACGGCTGCTGTTGGCCGGAGAGGTTTACACGACCGAGAGGATGATCAAGGTCTCCGGCCGAGGCCACGGTGTGGAGGTTCGGGCCTTTAAGTCTGCCGACCTGAGAGGCAACACCGACGTGCGCCTGGAGCTGGCCTCCGGCCTTGCCTCCACCAGGGTGGGCCAGACGCAGATGATGTTGGAATTGACGAAGGCAGGGCTTTTCTCCAGCCAGAGCGATCTGGATCCCGAATACAGGGATGAGCTGCTAAAGCGCCTGGGCCTATCCGGCTTCAAAGACAAGACCTCAGTCGATGTGGATCGAGCGACGATGGAAAACACCATGGTCGCCAACACCAGAGAGGACGGCTTCAAGTATAAGAAGATCCAGACGCCCATCGGCATAGAAGAGGTGCCCTATATCGAGGGGCTGTGGCTCTCGATGCAGAACCCGATGGCCCTGGGCCTTGCCGACGACGAGTTGCAGATCATGGCGCAAACCGATCCAGGGATCATGGAGCCGATCATGCTCAGTGACGATGAGCTGTTCCAGTTCGATGACCACAACGTCCACTATCAGATTCACCGCAAGTTCCTGCTGTCGCCCGAATTCCGCAACCTGGGCGACGATGCGAAGGCGGTGCTGGTCGCTCACACAAACGAGCATAAGGCGATGTCCGAGCTGCAGATGCTTGAAGAGCAGCAGAAGATGGCCGCAGCCCAGGCGCAGATGTCTGCGGCGAATCAGCCGCCACAAGTACCTGAAATGCCACAAGACGGAATGCCCACTGAGCCCTCAGCGCCGGAGGGCTATTCCAATGCACCGGCAGGATACTAATGAGAGAGATCCGCTTTAATGCCAGCGTCGTTTGCAATATGTATCAGCAGCCTGAGTGCCGCAATTATAAAAGGGGGATGGGGGTCAGCCCTGGATGTTTATTCGGGATGCCTGACCGGCCCTGCAACAATATGACCTTGAGGCTTGAGGCCTTTGAGGCGGCGATAAGACGTGAAGCCCGACGCCGCATAGCGAGTAAACTGGATGAAGATTCAAATTAACCGTCTGAAAAACTTTCTCTACACCCATGAACAGAGAGATCAGCTGCTCAGTGTGATCCTTAAAACGAGGCCGGAGTTCTGGAGAGGCCGGATCCCATTGGTCAGCGCAGAGAATCTCCTGGGGGTGATCATCGGGCTCTACAGACCGACAAAGAAAGTTTATACAGACCCGAAGCAATTCCCAGGCAAGGAAATGCCACAACGGGAATACCGCCTTGTCCACAGATATTGGAAGGATGCCAAGGAATAAGGCGGCTTAACAATCTTACTGGCTCAGTTGGCCGCTGACTGCCAGTACCACTGCAAATAAGGGGAATCCGTGACGTCACCCTGACGGATTCCCCTTTTTGCATTTTGGGTTCTGCAATGATGGAGATCCCATGATTGCAGGACACTACAAAGGAGGTTCCGATGGGAGATGCAGTAGTCGACAAGACAACCGAAGACGTCACTGACAAAGGCAAGACTGTAGCGGCAGAAGGCGACAAAACCCCTGCCGGTGACAAGAAGGAAGCCACAGCAGACGCCAAACCAGCAGGAGAATCTGGAAAGACTCCGGCACAGATCGAAGGAATACTGGAAAAATACGGCCTGGATAGCGCTGACGCCCTCGATGATTTCATCAGCGGCATGACCTCCTTGAAAGAGAAGATCGGTGCCAATGATGTCGAGGAGCTGCTGCAGAATCGCAACGAGCTGAAGAAGATCCAGACCGAAATGGCCAGGGCCGAAGAGGCCAAACGTCGAGAAACCGAAACGCCAGAGGAGACAATTCAGCGCCTTGAAGGTCAGCTTGCAAAGCAGCAAGAGGTGCGTCGGCAGGAGGAGCTGCAAAAACAGCAAGCCGCCGAAGATGCAAAGCTGATCAGCTCTTTCAACCAATATGTCGGTAAGTCTGTGGACGGCCTTGAGGGGCTGAACAAGGCTGAGAGCAAATGGTTGAAAAAGTACCTGGGGGTCAACAACCCCATTCACGATATCGAGCTGTCCGACAGTGCAGGGATAAAGAAGCTCATCACCGCCGCTGCCAAAGACTTCGATGCCTTAAGAAAGCAAATCATCGAGGACTACAAGAAGAACGGCAGTAGAGAGGCCGGAGGCCGGAGCGAGAGTGACCTTCCCCCTACGCCCAAGATGGACAGGGGTGCTGAACCTGGATCCGATGGAGGAGAAACCAAAATCAACAATATGCGTGACGCCAGGGTTGCAGCGAAAAAACAATTGTTCGATGCGTTGCATCGCCGGTAGCACGCTGACCGGAGGATTCACCAATGTCTGAATATCACGACCTTACTGCTATCACAGATACTTTGAAGACCGTCTACGGTGCAGGGATTCGGAACCAATTTAGCGATGAACAAATCACTTACAATCAATTCCCCAAATCCGACCGCTCACCCAAGGGTTTGGGCTATGAGTTCGGGATCCGTTATGCACGGGCCCAGGGCGTCGGCGCACGGGCTGAATCTGCGCCTTTACCGGAGCCCTTAGCCGGAAAGTATGACAAGGCGAAGGTACTGCCTCGATACATCTACGGCAGTTTGCGCCTGACCGGCCCCATGATCTCTGCGGCGAAAGGTGACGTGGCTGCGTTTGTCGATGGTCTGGCAGATGCTGTCGATGACATCTACACCGCCGTTGTCAATGACTGCAACCGGCAATCCTGGGGTGATGGATTCGGCCTCCTGGCCTACAGCTCTGCTGTTGCTACACCGGCCACCGGCTCTGCCTGGGATGTCGTTTGCGATAACGACCTGGGCATCACACGGGCCATCGAGGGGATGATTGTGGATTTCTATGCGAGTGGCGGTGCCGTAGACCAGAACGTCGTCGCTCAGCGGATCAGCTCTATCGATCCGGTTACCAAGACCATCACCTTTGAAGCGCTGACCAGCGATTTCCAGACGCTCCATCCGCTTGTCGCCGCTCGATCCTATACGGTCGGAACCGGCACCATCCCTGCGGCCAGCCAGATTGTTCGCTACGGTGCCCGTGATGCTGTTTTTGCGACGACCGATACCCCCGTTGAGCTGACCGGAATGGACGGCATCTTCGACAACGGCACGCTGCTGGCTTCGTTTGAAAACATCACCGTGGCCTCCTACCCCAGGTGGCAAGCTGGCATCCTGGGCAACAGTGGCGTCGCCCGTGAACTTTCCCTGGATCTCATGCTCCAGGCGGTTGACGTGATGCGTGTTCGGGCCGGTAAGAAACCTGGGATCATTCGTATGGGCCTGGGTCAACGCCGGAAGTATTTCAACCTTCTCAGCCCTGACGTTCGCTTTACTCCTGGCGAATTTAAAGGTGGGTACGAAACGCTCATGTTTGCGGCCGGTGACGGCTCTATCAGCATGACTATCGACCCGATGGCCACTCCTGGGAAGATGTTCTTCCACCCCGATGGAGCCATCATGAAGTATGAGATGGAACCGCTGGGATGGGGCAACCTGGATCAAACGATCCACCAACGGGCCGGATACGACGAATGGGATCAGTTCTTGAGGTTGTATACCAACCTGGGAACCGAAGACCGCAACTCCTTGGTTCTGCTCAAGGATCTTGTCGAGCCCAGCCTGTATTAATCGGACTTAACGGAATCCATCGACCGTTTTGTCATACGTCATTCTTACCTCCTTTCAACAGCCGGAGGGTGTTCGATAGCCCTCCGGCTTTCTCCAGTATCCTGCATAAGCAGGGGCTAACTATGTATCGAGGAGACCTACCATGATTAAAGACCAAGGAATTGCTTGGAACGTAAAGCGTGATTTCATTCCGGCCATTCTGCACGCTGGCTTTCTGGAAAGCACTGGAACCCTGACCTCTTTGGGCGCTGGCGCAGCTGTTTTTCAGGAGATCCTGGCTGCAGCGCAGCTGGCCGGTGTCGCCATCGGTGCTGCCGGTGACGAGATCTTTCACCTCTGGAAGCTGCCGTGGGATATGGACAGGGATATGCCCCTGGCGGCACGCATCTGGTTTTTTCACGCCACCACCGACACCGACAACCCTGATTGGGTGGTGTCTCTTAAAGGCCTGGGCAACCAACAGGCACTGACCGTGGCCACGACTTCGGCCGATGGCACCCTTACCTTTCCGGCGCTGGCAGTTGCAGCGACGGCCAACGCTCTTGAGAAAACGAGCTGGCAGAAGACCAGCGGCGGCATCTTTGCAGCCACCGACATCTTCGCCAACATCGCCGTTGAGTGCAATGGCCTTGGATCTGCCGGTGCAAATGAAATCTCCTACATGGGCCTTGAGCTGGCCTACACCATCAAGGCGACCGGAGAATCTCAGATGAGAGATAAGACCGACGTCTCCCTGGATGGACGCAGCCTGTATTAATTCACACCTGACAGCGTTGCAATTGCAATGATCCCTATTGCAGTTGCAACGCCCTAAACAAAGGAGGACAGATGGCCACCAAGAAAAAGGACACAAAAAAGAGCGTCCTTCGGGGCGTCGTTATGGGCGACCTGGAAGGCGTCGTTGACAAGATCTACTACAGCGATGACGGCATGAAGACAGTGGACATAAGGAACGGCAACAAGGGGCTGGTCGTTACGACATACGACAAGGATGCCACGGCGAAGCGCTTCTTTCTTTCTGTCGACACCATCAAAGACTTTGTGCTGGCGAATATCGAATGATCCCGAAATTCAGGATCATATTGGGCACCGGCCGCTGCGGCACCTGGAGCTTTTACCGCATCCTCCAGGCCCAGGGCTCCTACGTCCATGCACGCCATGAGGGGTTTCCGCTGCCGTGGGATCCACCTGGGGATGCCTGTTCCTGGTACTACTGGACGCTTAAGCACCTCATCGAGGAGTGGGCGAACCAGGAGTATTTCTGCATCAGTTCGTATGCCTGGGTCTGCTACATCAATCTGGCCTTCAGGATGCTCAAGGACGTTAAATTCGTTGCTCTCAAGCGCCCCAGGCAGGAGGTCATCGAGTCCTTTCTAAAGCACTGGCCCCTTGAGAATTACTGGACGCAAGAGGAAAGCGACCATTGGGATGATCAGTGGCCGGTGCTGAACTCATCGAACGCCTCTCCAGAGCAGTTCCGGCGCTCTTTCCCCCAATACGATCTGCCGAAGGCCGAGGCCATCGGTGCCTATTGGGATGAATACTACGAGCGCTGCGAGATCTGGCGGCAGAAGCTGCCCGATAACGTGATGATCATCGATTGGGAGGATGCACTGAACACCATCGAGGGCCAGAAGAGGATCTTCGACTTTTTCGGGTTTCCCGAACACAAACAAACGATCAGGGTTAACTGCCGCCTCAACACGGCCGACAACCCACGGGGATATCTTTACAGGGAAATAGGAGGAACGCCGGATGTACCGTGCCGACAGATCATTTATGAGGAGTCTGAAATCTTTAGATAAGCGCCTGGGCTGTGAGTATTTATACGACCTGGAACGCTTCTGCATCACCTATGATCGGGGCTACGGGGATCCTCTGTACCTGACTGTCATCGAAACGCCGGAGAAAGAATTCCGGCATCCCAGGCAAAGCGACATCGAATTTCTGCAGCGCTGGGATATGGAAAACCTGAGAATCCAAGACCGGCTGGCGATGGTCACAAAGTACATGGAGGAATACCGCAACAAGCAGCGCAAGACCTCCAGGGATGAATTTCGCAACCGGACAAAGGACGATAAGATTCAGCTCATGAACGCCTTTGGCAGAGCTATGGGATCCGGCAAGCATAACAGCGCTTTCCGGCGCATCAGCCTGAAACCGAGAGGCAAAGCATATAACGTGGTCGATAGACGATTTCAGTCGGCTCAAGCAGCTGTTTGACCGAATGGAGTAAGGAGGAAAACATGGCAATTGTACTGATGAATCCGACGAACGAACGATTTGAAGGCCTGTACATTGGAACTGTCACGGTGATCGAGCCAGGGCAAAAGGTCAAGGTCGATGACCAGCGAGGAAAGTTCCTGCTCAATGAGCTGGGGCCGAGGGGTTTAATCCCCCTGGAGTATGGCGATGAGGGCGAGGTCGAGCGACGCAAAGCAGAGGGTGGCCGAAGGCGCAACCTGGAATTCAAGAAGAAACAGGTCGTGCGCTACAATCAGATGAATGAGGCCAGAAGCAACCAGAAGCTGCCCTATGTCGAGCCGACCAAAGAGATAAAGCTCTACGCCGAGGAGCTTGGGATCGGGCTGTTGGAGCCCTACAAGTTCCAAGACGATCAGGCTGAGCGGATGGCCACGCTGCGAGAAGAGGTCACCGCAAAGGATCGGCTCATTGCCGCTAAGGATCGGGATCTTGCTGCCATGCAGAATCAGATGACCGGCATGCAGGATCAGCTCAACCAGCTGATGGCATTGATCAAGGGCAACGGTGACGGCCGAGCGGAAGCTCCGGCACCGGCGCAGGAGGAACGTGACGTCGAGCTGATCGAGCTTAAGAAGGAAATCGGATACTTGCCACAGAAAAAAGACCACTATGAGACCTGGATCGCCAACAATTGGGATAAATATGAAACAGCACCGCCGGAGATTCAGGAAGACATGCGGAAGAAGTGGTCGAACTTCTACAACCGACCGTTCCCTTCGGAGCCGCCTGTATTGATCTGAGCCTCTGAGCTGGTGCGTCGGGAGGTATAATGCCGACCTACGCCAATGCCTACAGGCTGCTGGAGGAAGTCCGATACGGCATCGGGGAATACTCCGATGCCCTTGTTTCCGGCATGCTTCCAGGTACTCACCGCAATGAGTATCTGATGAACGAGATCAACAGGGCGCAGATGCTGATCTACGCCCTGGCTCTCGACCGAATCCCTGGAGAATTCCTCAAGAAGGCCGACCTCACCGGCGTCGACAGCGTCTTCACGCTACCGGCCGACTTCGCCCAGGTCATCATCTTTAAGAACGAACGCAAGCTCAAGGTCGAGCGGATAAATGTCGACAGGTTGAGCCGCAGCGGTGGATCCGACCGTCTTTACTACCGGATGGGCAACACGCTTATCTTGGAGAAGAGCGGCGTCACCGACACCTATGAGCTGTGGTATCGCAGCCGCCCCAGGCAGATCCACACCAGCCGCTTTCTTGCAGACAACGCCGTCAACGACCTCGCCCTGGACACCGCCAAGATCGCCAGGATCGATGACTATTACAACGGGATGAAGATCGAGAACATCAATCTGAACAAGGTTGACACGATCTCTGATTTCGTTGCCGCCACCGGCCTTGCCACCGTTGTGACCGGCGGCACCCACAACAAGGGCGACTTCTATGGATTGGTGCCGGAGCTGCCGGAGCCGCTGCACATCCTGATTTCCGCAAAGGCCATCCTGAATATTCGCTCCACCAGCCCTGTGATAAAATCGAAACCGACCAAGGCCGACTTTGAGCTTTACAACGATCTTCTGGTCACCGCCTTTGAGGCCTACAGCGACTACGAAGAAGACGTCGATTTCGAGGAGATCTTTACTGACAATATGCCCCCTGCCCGACAGTGGGGCATCGTTGCGGAGTAACCGATGGCGCTTAAAGACCTGACAACGATGGAGGGCACTCCTTTCCAGGGGGGTGCCGTCACGGCTATCGAGCCTGGGCTGGTGCCCTTTGGAGGGTACAGCTGGGCGCAGAACGTAAGGAACACACACCCAGGCATCAAGAAGCGCCCTGGTCAGCGCAAGCTCCACTCTGTTGCCGACTCAACCAACAGGGTCGAGAACTTGTATGAATTCTCAAAAACCAGGGTGAGCTTTAACCGATTCTTTGCTCAAATGAGCGATGGGGATCTCCTGGTGGCCACAAACTTACCTCCGACGGTGACCACCGGTGCGTTTGGAACGGAGGCCCACGATGGCAGCAGTGGTCAAATACCGGCCAGCTTTGCGACGATCCTCGATTTAATGCTGTACTCAAACGGTGTGGATCAGCATCAGATCTACGCTGGGGAGGACTCCTATGTTGAGGATTTTATTGTCTTCAAGGGATCGGCGGCTCCTGACAATGTTCCTACAGAAGGGCAGAACTTTTCTGTCCAGGTTTCCGATGGACGAACGACGACGGCTGCTGTGCTGGACTCTTTGCCTAATTATGCTGCTTTCGGTTGTCTGTTTGTGGGTACGCCTGTGCCAGTTAACAGCCTCGATTGGACAATTAGCAACCCGAATGGGAATGCGGCCACAATAGATGTTCGCTACTGGAACGGTGCTTGGACGTCAGTGTCGGGCTTGTCGGACGGCACCGCTTCCGGTAGCGCCACCCTGGGGCAGAGCGGCTCGATGACCTGGACGCTGCCGACCGACGAGCTGGACAAGTATCAGTATGGGAAGAACAGCTTTTGGTATCAACTCAGGGTTAGTGCCGCCCTGGATGCCGAGGTCGAGGTCACGGCCATCAAGTTCAAGGCACCTTTTCAGGACATCCGCAACGTATGGAATGGTACACCGCAGTACGGCGTTGAAGTCCAGGTCGAGCAAGGTGACAGCAACTACAGCACTTTCGGGGCAGAGGCTGTCGACCTTGCCACCTTTACTGCTGGCCGCAAGATCTATATCGCATGCACTGACCCCATCGAAGGCCTCTATTGGGATGTCGGGGTAACGCCCTGTGCAAGCGGTATCAGTATGACTTCCTTGAAATATTGGGATGGTCACAACTGGCAAAGCGTCGGCACGGTTGACGACGGCACCGAAGGGCTGACCCACACCGGCTGGTGGACTTTCCCCAGGCAGTCCGATGTCATGCCCAGGCAGATGTTTTCCAGCCAATACCATGCCTATTGGTATGAAGTAATTTTCGCAAACGACCTGTCGATTGATTTCGAGCCAGCCATTCAATACATGCCCTACATGGATGTCACCGAGTTCGGCAATGGGCGATGCTGTGCTGCCTGGAAGGATCGGGCCGTCTACAGCTTCGACCTTTGGGGAGCCTACATCTATGTCAGTGCGACCAACCGGCCGATGTGCCTGAACGGGCTCGACTTCGGGATCCTGAAGGCCGGTGACGGCAGGGCCAACAGGGTTGTGGGAATCCGCAAGTTCCACAATGAATTGTTAGTGTGGCAGGAAGAACGAGGGGTTGAGGGAGGATGCGTGACCCTCTTTGAGGGCTATTCGCCGGAGACCTTCGGCAAGCTGGTCTTGAGCAGTCAGATCGGTGCATTCAATAGCAAGTGCATGGACGTCATCGACGGCGTCACGGTTGCAACACGAACGGATGAGGCCGTTAAAACTGTGGCGTTCTGGCTGTCTCGATACGGCGTGTGCGCCACCGATGGCAGAACCGTCCAGGTGGTCAGTGACGATATCCAGAACTATTTCGACAGCAGCAAGCAGGAGTGCATCAGAAGGGGCTATGAGGACAAGCACTGGCTTAAGTACGACAGCGCCTATGGGGTGCTTCGGATCGGGCTGGTCAGTGGGGCCACGGCCACCGAGTGCAACGTGTTTCCGGTCTACGACTTAACGACCAGGACGTGGTCTTTTGACACGCCCTACCAGGAGCTGTCCTGCATGACCGAGGTCTCTGGCGATTCCGGTCAGGCGGCTGTCGTCCAGGTTGTCGGCGGCATTGATGACGGCACCGTCTATCAGAGCAACTACGGCACCAACGATGTGGATAGGGGCATCGATGGATATCTCGATATGGAGCTGGGATACAAAGGGCAGCTTGTCGAAATAAACGATGTCATCCTGAGGGTCGAGGCCTCCACCGGCGGCACCCTGAGCCTTGTCCTTTATGAGAACGGCGTGCAGAGGGGAGACATTCCCTTGAGCATGATCTCACGGGATGGCACAAAGACGTGCCGCCATATCGTGCCCTGTGCGCTTTACGGACAGCAGCTGACGCTGCGGTTCCGCAATGGCGAGAAGAGCATCGGCTTTACGCTGATCGATGTCGGGCTGCGATCTTCATACAACGAGGGGGCATGATGGCGACAGATGTGACCAAGCCCTGGAAGAAAAAGTTCTTTGAGGTCAGAGACATCAAGGACGAAAGGGTATCAAAGCCGTTCATAAAACCGGCGAAGCATGGATTATTGGATAAGGAGAAGAAAAATGCCCATCAGCATCCTTGAGCCAGCAATCGAGTTGTCGAGTTTTGAGGTCAGGGTCGAGTGGGAGGACGAGCAGGGTAATAGCACGACACCGGACACGATGAGCTGGACGCTGCACGACATCGACAACCAGCCGATTAACGAACGTGAAAACGTGTCAATCGCCGTACCGGCGGCAACCGAGCTGCTCTTTCTGGAAGGCAGCGACCTGGAGATTTTCGGCAAGGATCCGGTCAAGCGCTATGTCACGTTTGAG
>Ga0316194_10001216_pt1 | contig 17619 bp, 24 predicted proteins | sample CroRivsedime1_MG_FD_204936 | JGI IMG/M metagenome (GOLD analysis project Ga0316194, IMG submission 204936) | Coastal sediment microbial communities from Maine, United States - Cross River sediment 1 | ecosystem: Environmental > Aquatic > Marine > Coastal > Sediment | place: USA: Maine...
AACCTTGATTCCGGGCATTAGAAGATGCCGTTGAGCTGCGCATCTCTGGTCAGGAATCTGGCTGCTGGAGCGCAGTGACGGACCGGTAAGTTTTATCCTGGGATATGCCGGGCTCAAGATTGTTATTGGTGGCGATACCTTTCCCAACAAGTGGTACATCAAGCACGCTACCGATGCCGGTATCGCCATTCACGAAGTCTTCCTGACACCTGAATACCTGGTGAAGCTCTATGGCCAATCACCGGGGCAGGCATTGGGTGTGGGTACCCAGATTCATACTTCACCCCAGGCCTTCGGCAAGGTAATGAGCACCGTCAAGCCACGCCATGCCATTGGTTACCATTTCTTCAACGACGAAAACACACGCTACGATGTGTTTGAAGGTGTTCGGCAAACCTGCGACGGCCCGCTGTCTCTTGCGACAGACAACATGGTCTGGAACATCACCCGGAACAACATCATCGTGCGCATGACGGTGTCGCCCGACCATGCATGGTCGGTCGCAGGTCCGACAGCGCCACCAAAACCACCAGCCAAAGGTGAGCATAACGGCAAGCCACTTGTGACCCCGTCTGTCGTGATCCTGGTGCTGCTTGGCGGCGCACTGGTGGCGTATCCGTACACGCAGGTCAGCGTTGCCAGGCCGGTAGTGATGGCGGGTGAGCTGGATGAGCAGCAGGCACAGCAGTTGTTGCAGGCACTGCTGAAGAATGTCTACCGGGCCTTCGATTTCAGAGACGAGAACGATGTGTACGACAAGCTGGCCCTGAGTGTCGAGGGCGATTTAATCACGGAGATCTATTTGCAGAACCGCAAATCATTTGCAGTACAGAAGGCCGGTGGTGCACAGGCCAAGGTAAAAGATGTCGACATCAAGCATGCGCAGGCCGAACGGCAGGCGGGCGATACACCGACCTACGCGATCCGCGGTCAGTGGACGGCCACCGGAACGGTGGGTCACTGGGGGCATGTGCATGCGCGCAGGAACCAGTATGATGCAATTGTCACCGTGAAAGCCGATCAGGGTGACTGGAAAATATCGGGGCTGGAGCTGCTGGAAGAACAGCGGATTGATCCGGCGGCATCCGCCGCCGCCGCAGCGCGCTGAGTCATTAAACAGGAGAAAGAAACCATGAATTCACACTACACGACAACTGTACGGACAATTGTTGGTTGCGCCGCACTACTGTTGACGCAATCCGCTCAGGCGGCAGGTTTCTATATTTCCGAAGTGGCTACACCGGGCAGCCTGGGAACGGCGGGCGTGGCAAATCCCGTTAACACTGTCTCTGCTGACTCGTCGTGGACCAACCCGGCCGGCATGACCGGTTTAAAGCAGGACGAGATGCTCGCCGGAGTGCAGCTGGTGCTGCCAAAAGTCGAGTTTGACTCGTCGGTGGCCGAGGCCGGTGGCAAAGATGGTGGCAACGCCGGCAATATAGCGGCGATTCCGGCGTTCTTTATGGTCAAGAAGCTGAATGACCGGGTGCGGCTGGGGTTCTCGCTGGTGGCTCCGCAGGGCGGTGCCATGAACTACGGTGACGATTTCGTCGGGCGCTACGGGGCCAGCAAAGTCGCGCTGTCCGCGATGGGCGGTTCGCCGTCCATCGCCTACAAGGTCAACGATCGCCTGTCCCTGGGGGCTGGTGTTTCAATCATCTATACGCAGTTTGAAGAGACTGTTGCCATTAACCAAAGTGCGCTGGTCCCTGGGCCAGCCACATTGCCGGATGGCAAGGTCAAGTTCGATAACATGACCGATCTGGGTTATCAGCCGTTCCTGGGTTTAACCTACTACCTGTCAGATAGCCTCATGCTGGGTGTTGTCTATCGGGCAGAAATGGACGTCGATCTGGAGGGGGATCTCAACTTCCGCAACCTGGCTTTTCCGACGCCGCCGGCCAATGACATCGAAATTGACTGGGATAACCCACAGGTACTCCAGGCGGGGTTGCGTTACGAGTTTGAGCCGGGCAAGCGGCTGCTATTCAGTGCGGACTGGGAGGACTGGTCGGCGTTCAGCGAGAATCAGCTGGCGATTACCGGTGGGGTACTCAACCCGGCGGGTGTGCTGGAGCGCAATTTCAAGGATACCTGGAGTGCCGGTGTTGCGTTTATCGATGGGAGTCTCGGGACCCACGGCTATTCAGTCGGATTTTCCTATGACAGTTCGCCGGTGAGCAATAAGGATCGCACCATCGATCTGCCTTTTGACGAGACCTACAAACTTTCTGCCGCCTACGCCTGGAAGGGGGGCAAGCAGCTGGATTTCGGGCTTGGCGCGACATTGATATATTTTGGTGAAGGCAAGGTGGATCAGACGGCGCAGGGTGTACGCTTCAAGGGCGAGTTTGATACCAATATGGCGCTGTTCCTGGGCGGTACGCTGCGCTATCTTTTCTGACCTTTATGATCAGTATTGAGTCGCTTCACTTCGCTTACCCGCAAGACGGGTTCAACCTGCAGATTCCGGCGTTTTCCGTCCCGGTCGGACAGAAGCTCGCCGTCATAGGCCCCAGTGGTTCGGGTAAGACCACGCTGCTCAACCTGATTGCGGGGATATACACACCCGATACCGGCCATATTCGGGTCGCGGGTACGCCAGTGCACGAACTCTCCGACGCCGGCCGACGTGACTTCCGCATAACGCAGATCGGTTTTGTTTTCCAGGACTTCGAACTGCTGGACTATCTCAGCGTACTGGATAACATCCTGCATCCGTATCGTATCACCCGTGCCTTAAAGCTTGCGCCTGAGGTGCATCGGCGGGCTCGCGAACTGGCCGGGCAGACGAGCTGTCCCAGGGCGAGAAACAACGCGCAGCGATCTGCCGGGCGCTGTTGCCGCAACCGAAACTGATCCTGGCGGACGAAGCTACCGGCAATCTCGATCCCGACAACAAGCTGCATATTCTGGACCTGCTGTTTGACGCGGTCGATCAACACGGCGCCACCCTGCTGGCAGTCACACATGATTATGAGCTGCTGCCGCGCTTTGCCCGGGTTGTGGACTTCAACTTCAGGCAACCCGCTTGATCGATAGCCTGTACATCGCCTGGAAGTACGTCACCTTCAACAAGGTGAAGACCACGATCCTGATAACCTCTATTACCCTGATTGTCTTCCTGCCCCTGGCCCTGCAGGTGTTGTTGAATGCCAGCGAACAGCAGTTGCGCGCCCGGGCTGGTGAAACTCCGCTGCTGGTCGGTGCGAGCGGCAGTGCGCTGGACCTGGTGATGAACAGCCTGTACTTCAGCGATAACGTTTCACAGTTCATCAATATGCGCGCGGCTGAGCAGATCGATGACAGCGGACTGGCAGTGTCCATCCCGCTGTATGTGCGCTTTCACGCCTGCGGTTTTCCGGTTGTCGGCACCTCGCTGGATTATTTCGATTTCCGCGGGCTTGAAGTAAAAGAGGGGCACATGCTGGCCATGCTGGGTGAGTGCGTAATCGGTTCTGAAGTGGCGGAGCGACTGGGCCTGGGAGCGGGTGATAGCCTGATCTTATCGCCGGAGAACCTGTTCGACATCGCTGGTGTCTATCCGCTGAAGATGAAAGTGACCGGCGTCCTGGCAGCAAACCATAGCGCCGATGACACGGCCGTTTTCGTGGATACCAGGACAACCTGGGTCATGCAGGGGCTGGGCCACGGCCATGAGGATGTGACCCTGACCCGGGACAGTTCGGTCGTCCTGCAGCGGGACGAGCGCAACGTCACGGCCAACGCCAAGCTGTTGCACTACACGGAGATCACCGAAGCTAACCTGGGTTCTTTTCATTTTCACGGCGATGAAAAAGATTACCCGCTTACGGCCGTTAGCGCGCTGCCCCGGGATACGCGGTCGGCCACCCTGTTGCGCGGCCGTTACCTGGAAGACAAGCAGTACCAGATCACCCGGCCGGATGATGTCATCGATAGCCTGATGGAAAATATATTCCGCATCAAGAATGTTATCGACGCCGTGATTGTGATTGTTGGTTTTGCGACGGTGTTGACCCTGCTGCTGGTGTTTGTGTTATCACTGCGTTTGCGTCAGGGTGAAATCGATACCGTCTTCAGGATCGGTTGCAGTCGTCTGACGGTGGTGCGTCTGCTGGCTGCAGAGATACTGATTATTGCAGTAGTGAGCGCTGGACGCTGCGCCGCCTTGTTGTGGCTGGTGCAAGCCAACAGCAGCGGGCTGGTGCGGTCTCTCATTCTGCACTGAATGATTTTTTACCACTATTTGGGCAACAGACAACGCTTTGGTTTAAACTGTTTTATACAGGGCACCCGATTATGAGAGTAACCACCATGATAAGAAAATTTTTGATTGTCTCGTTAGTGGCATTCTGGGGTATCGCGTTGGCGGATGAAACAATCAGCATTTATCAGCTTGACGGTTCCATCAACTGCCAGGCGGCCGAGGTTTCAACCCCGGCCCAGGCCGCGGAAACGCTGAAACAGGCGGGTGTGAAAGTGATTTCCAGTGATTCCCGATCTGTGCCTTTCGGGGTATCCAGTGCCTGTGGCACTCCCACCGGTAAGGCCAACGTCCTGGTGGTGGATGCCGGGGATTGGAACAAAATGCTGAGGAAATACCCGGACGCGCTTGGCTTCGGTGTCTGGGTGTTCGACCGCTCGGATATCGAGGTTTATAAATACGATGGAAGCCTGCAGTGTGATCGTGGCAAGGAGATTTCCCTGGAGGACATGGCCAGGGAGCTGACGGAAAACGGTATCGAGGTTAAAGCGAGCCGCAAGGGCAGTGATGGCCGGATGCATATCACCATGTGCGGGGCCTCTACCGGCCGGCTGAATGTCTACTCTATTGCGACCGAATCCCTGCCCAGGGCCCGGGAGCTGGGTTTTGAATTGCTGGTGACACGGAAGATGACCAACGAGATCGGCGTATCTACGGCGAATACGGCGAATCGGCGCGCCCCTGCATTGTCGCGAACGCCGCGTGATCCCAGAACGGCAGCAGGAAGAGGCGCTATACCGAAGCTCTGGTAAATCGCATTAGCCTATTTACGCAGACGTTCCAGAGCCCAGCTTGCTGCTGCGTTGTCCCTACACAGACCGTAACGAAACGGTGGCGTCATATAGGGCAGAACGTAGCGTAGATCAGTGAACCAGATGCAGTGCCCGTCAGCCGTGTTATCGATCCGGTACAATACCGGAAATTCAGCAAAGCGCCGGAAATAATCCAGCTGGGGGTTCGCCCAGAGCGCACGGATATAGCCGGTGTTTTTGCTGTCGTCACCGAATCGTCTGTAGGTTTCCCAGGACAGTTTGCCCGGCGCCTTGTAGGTTGCGCGCACACCGTTCCAGAATCCGTTTGTGTCATCTGTTGCTGAATAACCGCCGGTGAGATTGACGTAAGCAACCGCGTAGCGGTTGCCATTGTCGATGATAAGCTTCCAGTTAAAAGGTGAGGCTGGTTGTGGCAGGGCCGTGGCGCTTGCATCAAACAGGTTTTCCCGGCGCATTTGTTCGTGTGCCAGTGACAGGGCCTGGTGCTTCAGAACGCCCTGGAAACCGATATAGGCGACCAGCACGGTCAGGCTGAGGCGCGGCAGCCACCGGTAGTGTTTACTTAACCCGGCCAGAAATCCTGCCAGCACGATGGCGGAGAACCAGGGATCGATAATAAAGGTTGTTCCGACACTGGCACGCCAGCTGGACAGCGGCGCCAGCACCTGTGTGCCGAATACAGTGATCAGGTCGCTAAGAATATGTGACAGTACCGCTGCACCGGCAAGTGCTGTTACAAAGGGCCACGCGCTACGTTGTTTGAATACAAAGGCCAGCACCACACCAACCAGTAGTGCCCACAGTGGCAAGAGCACAAAGGAATGCGTAATGCTCCTGTGCCAAAGGGTCATGTAAACTATCGGGTCAACCCAGGACGCGATGTAGTCTATATCCGGGAACGCGCCTGCGATGGCGCCCACTGCCATGCGCTGGCGGTCTGAAAGCGGTTGCCGTGATCGTGATGCAGGACAGACTGAACGCACCACCAGCGCGCCCAGCAATGCGTGCGTTACGGTATCCATCCAGTGGCCTGTTTGCGCAATAGCGTCGACATGGTGGCTGGATGGTACAGGCTGTGCGGTTTGACGTGCATAAAAAAAGCCCCGGTAAGGGGCTTTTTAAACAGTTGCTTTATTCCGATCTAGCTGCAGCCCTTCGGGCGCGGCAGTCCGGCGACCTTGTTGGCGCATTTGATCAGCCCGGTAGGGAACAGGGAGTAGATGTATTTCTGGTCGCTGCGATCCTTGCCGTATTTCTTCTTCATCATTTTGGAGAAGTTACGGGGTTCGGCTACGCTACCATTGTCCTGGAAATATTCCCGTGCCATGTTGATGATGTCCCAGTGTTCCTCGGTGAGTTCCGGGATCTTCTCGGTTTTGGCGATTTCAACCGCCAGGCCTTCGCTCCACTCGTCCAGGTTGTTCAGCCAGCCGGCTTCACTGAGCTCGATGACCTTACCGTCTACTTCTGCTTGCATTGTTAAGTGCTCCTTCGCATTTCTGTTGCTACCTGATAATAGTTGACTAATTTTATCAGGTATTATTGACGATTCCTACTAATTGAATAAATTAAATATTTCATGAGGTTATGTTTTCCGGGTGCGTCGCCGTGCACGCGCAAATGGCTGAACGCGTGATGAGTTGCTACAATGCGCGCGCCCGGCCGGCAGGGCCGGTTTTTTTACGCTTTATGGTGGCCTGTATCGGTCCCCTCACGACAATAAACTGTGAACCCGGTCAGGCCTGGAAGGGAGCAGCCGCAGCAGTGGACTTGGGCGTCGGGGTGTGGCTGGTACGGGTCGCCTCCATTATAATCGACCGCTATTAGAGATAATCACCGGATTATTCATGAGTTATCAGGTTCTGGCTCGAAAGTGGCGGCCGCGCAAGTTTGCTGAAATGGTGGGCCAGGAACACGTCCTTCAGGCCTTGATCAATGCGCTGGAGCATGACCGTCTGCACCACGCCTACCTGTTTACCGGCACGCGCGGCGTGGGCAAGACCACCGTTGCACGTATTTTCGCCAAATCCCTGAATTGTGAAGCCGGCGTCAGCGCCGAACCCTGCGGTGAATGCTCGAGCTGTGTGGAGATCGACGAAGGCCGCTGTGTTGATCTGATCGAAGTGGATGCCGCTTCCCGTACCAAGGTAGAGGATACCCGCGAGTTGCTGGATAACGTCCAGTATGCGCCGACGCGTGCTCGCTACAAGGTCTACCTGATCGACGAAGTCCATATGTTGTCGGCGCACAGTTTCAACGCCCTGTTGAAGACGCTGGAAGAACCGCCGCCGCACGTCAAGTTTCTGCTGGCCACCACCGATCCACAGAAACTTCCGGCTACCGTGCTGTCGCGCTGCCTGCAGTTCAATCTCAAACGCCTGTCGATGCCGCTGATTAGCGGTCACCTGCAGCACTTGCTGGATGCCGAAAAAGTGGACGCCGATAGCACGGCATTGCGCCTGCTGGCGCGTGCAGCGGACGGCAGCATGCGCGATGCGCTGAGCCTGCTGGATCAGGCAATTGCCTTCGGCGCTGGTGCGGTGCACGAAGCAGAAGTGCGTACCATGCTGGGTACTATCGAACGCGGACAGGTAATCGAGCTGCTGGAGGCGCTGGCCGGTTCGGATGGTGCGGGACTGTTGAGCATTGTGGAGCGGCTGTCGCAACAGGCGCCCGACTATGAAGCCCTGCTTGCTGAACTGCTTGGCTACCTGCAACAGATTGCGATTGCCCAGACCCTGCCCGATGCGGTGGATGAACACCTGGATGAACGTGACAAGGTGCTGGAACTTGCTGCGCGTATGGCTGCCGAAGATGTGCAGCTGTTTTACCAGATCGGTCTGATCGGGCGGCGTGACCTGCAGCTGGCGCCGGATCTGCGCGGTGGCCTGGAAATGGTGTTGTTACGCATGCTGGCGTTTCGTCCGGCTGTACCGGGGCAGGTTGAGGCCCCCGCCAGACATGTCCCCGCAGCAGCAGAAAAACCAGCGGCTGGCGGGAGTGGAACAACTGCCGCGACTGCACCGCAGGCGCCGGCACAGCCGCTTGCCGCGTCCGCTGACGATGACTGGCCGGCGCTGATAGAGGCCATGCGCCTAAAGGGCATGTTGCGCGAACTGGCGATGAACTGTTCGGTGCAGAGCAGGCAGGATGACTGCTGGCGGCTGGTACTGGATAGTAATCACCGGCAACTGTTTAACAAGCAGCGCTTACAGCGCCTGGAAAAATCCCTGTGCGACTGTTTGCAGGTCAAGCTGAAACTTGAACTCGATACGCAGCAGGGTATCGACAGTACGCCGGCAGAGCAGCAGCGCCGTACAGAGGAAATGCGCCAGGCGGATGCGGTCAGTGCCATTACAGATGATCCGAATGTGAAAGCCATACAAAAGGCGTTTGATGCTACCCTGCACACGGAAAGCATTCGCCCTCTCGATAATTGAAGACCGAGGTAGAACAGGTATGAAAGGTGGAATTGGAAACCTGATGAAGCAGGCCCAGGAAATGCAGGCCAATATGCAGAAGGCACAGGAAGAGATCGCTAATCTGGAAGTGACCGGTGAAGCCGGTGGCGGAATGGTGAAGGTGACAATGACTGGCCGGCATGAAGCACGGCGCGTGGTCATCGACGACAGCCTGGTAGGGGACGACAAGGACATGCTTGAAGACCTGGTCGCTGCGGCCATTAATGACGCCACGCACAAGGTCGAGAGCGTTACCCAGGAACGCATGTCGGGTTTGACCTCGGGTCTGAACCTGCCGGCGGGTATGAAGCTGCCGTTCTAGCTGGAACTCATGTCTGCATCACCCCTGATCAGCCAGTTAATGGACGCGCTGCGGTGTCTCCCCGGCGTTGGCAACAAAACAGCACAGCGTATGGCGTTTCACCTGCTGGAACGCGACCGGGAGGGTGGCCGGCAGCTGTCACGGGTGCTGGCGCGGGCGATGGACGAAGTAGGCAACTGTGCCGACTGCCGTACCTTGTGTGAAACTGAGCTATGTTCCCTGTGTGCCAGCGACAGCCGTGACACAAAGCTGTTGTGTATTGTTGAAACCCCCGTTGATGTCGACGCCATCGAGCAGGCCACCAATTTCCGCGGACGTTACTTTGTTCTGATGGGACACCTGTCACCGCTGGATGGCATCGGGCCTGAGCAGCTCGGGCTCGACCTGCTCGACGAACGCTTTGCCGGCGGTCAATTCAAGGAAGTGATTCTCGCAACCAATCCCACAGCGGAAGGGGAAGCAACTGCCCAGTACATAAGCGACCTGGCCCGTGCGCGGGGCATTCGTACCACGCGTATTGCACACGGTGTACCGATGGGGGGCGAACTGGAATACATCGACAGCGGCACGCTTGCCCACGCTTTTTCCGGGCGGCGCGATTTCTAGCTTAATAGCCGATTTCAGGTAGCGCTTGTAACCTATTGAACTAAAAGATAATGCGTAGGTCATTACTGGTACGAATTCGACGGTTTTTTGTCAGGGTGCAATGCGTTAAAAAAGATGTAAACTTTTTCCCGTAACCAGCGCTCTAAGGCGACAGAACACACAGGATTGAACGCCGCAAATGGACATTAGCAGATTGCCGGTAACGCTTGCGTTACAGCAGTCACCGGCATCCGTCAGAACCAGCAGACAGCCTGCTTCAGTTGAAGTAGTCGAGCCCGTGGAAAAAATCAGCCCGCGGCGACAACCGACCCATGAGTCTTTTACCCGGGCTGTCGAGGGCGAGCTGTTGCAGAAAGAGCGTACGCCCTATCAGTCGACGCGTGGTTTTATCAATGAGCGCAATATGGCTCAGGCCCAGCCCGCTGGTGGACAGCGGGACACAGGGAGCCAGGCCCGTGCTGCCATCTTCCAGTATCTGAATAATACCCGTCCGGAAGCAGTCTCTGATCTTACCCAGGGCAAGTCAGTTAATTTCTTCGTTTAGTTTTTCCCGACAGCAATGGCTGATCTATTGCAATGCTTCAGGCACTTGCAGCCAACCCCGGACGTCTGAAAAAACGAGCTGTCCGGGCTGGCTGGCCATGTTCCTATTTCGCTTCCACCTGAATATCCACGCTCGCACCCTGAGTGATGGTGTTGAGCACAGGTGAGTACGCGGTCAGTCTTTTCAGTCTTTGCATGTTATCGATATCGGCCTTGACCCTGAAGTTAACGCGAATACTGGTAAAGCCTTTCGGCACGTCGTCGGCAAGGCCAAGGAAACCGTTCAGGTCAATATCACCTTCAAGTTCTGATTCCAGTTCCTCGATATGGATACCCCGCACCGCGGCGTGGGCTACCATGCTGGTAGTAACGCAGGCGGCGAGTGCATTCAGTAAATGCTCGACCGGGTTGGCGCCTTGATCACCGCCCGCCAGTATCGGTGGTTCATCGGCGTGCAGTTCGAACTTCTGTTTATGAGCGATTTCCTGCTTCGCACCATAGAAACCGGTAATGGTAGTGCGATTATGGTTGCCACCCAGCCATGTGTTACTCGCACGGAACCTGCATTTACCCAGATCAGGCTCCTGCACGATCGCATGCACGGTTCCTTGCAACGTCTCCATATGGATGCCATTTACCGTTAAGCTATTTGTGTCGGCTTGCATCCGCCTGCTTGTCATCTTGTCAGTCATAGTCTTTCTCCTTGCCAGTGTGGTTTAGTTGATGAGTCGCCCGGGCTGCGTGACAGCGCGGTAGCGGCTTGAGATATACGATAGGCCTTGACAAGCGGCTGCATAAGATGGATTTTGGACATAAACAGGGCATTTGTGCCACTAATTGGAATCATAGTGATGAAAGGCTCGGGTGAAGCTCCTGTGGATGTCTTGATCGTCGCCGTGCCGGAGACTGCAGGCTCGGCGCTCTACGGCATGCTGGATGTACTGATGGCCGCCGGAAGTATCTGGCAGACGCTGGTACGCGAAGAGTCGGTGCAGACGTTGTTCCGGGTCCGTATCGTCGCTCCCACGAAAGAAACGTTCACCTGCGGTAACGGGATTCCGGTCGCCCCCGATTACTCGGTGGCGGACAACCCTGGGGCAGGCATCGTTATATTGCCTGAGATCTGGCTGGGCCCGGATGAGGACATCCATGGGCGCTATCCGGAACTCACAGAATGGATACGCTGCAAGTACAAAGAAGGTGCAACGCTTTACTCGGCCTGTTCCGGCGCAGTGATGCTTGCCGAGACCGGATTGCTGGATGGTTGTGAAGCCACGTCCCACTGGGGCTATCAGGACCTGTTCAGAAAACGCTATCCGGAAGTACGCTTCCGTCCGGAACCGAATATTGTTTTTGCCGATGCAGAGGGGCGGATCGCGACCGCGGGCGGAACGACTTCCTGGCATGATCTCGCCATACACATTATCTCGCGCCATGGAAGTCCGGGGGAGGCCTTGCGTATTGCCAAGGTGTACCTGCTGAAATGGCACGGTGAAGGCCAGCTGCCCTATACGACACTGGTGCGAAGCAACCCGCATGCGGATTCTGTAGTGCGGACCTGCGAGAACTGGCTTCAGAATCACTTCCGCGAAGACGGCCTGATACCACGGGCAGTAGCAATTTCAAGGGTACCGGAACGGACGCTCAAGCGCCGCTTCAAGATTGCCACCAACTCAACCCTGATCGAGTATCTGCAGAACCTTCGCGTCGAGGAAGCAAAGCGGCTTCTGGAAGGCGGGGGCATGCCGGTAGACGAGATCAGTATCGAGGTGGGTTACGAGGATGCATCGTTCTTCAGGCGTCTGTTCAAGCGGCGAACCGGGCTGACACCGAGTCAGTACCGGCGCATGTTCAAGCCAATCACCGGGGTTTCAGATTTGTAATCCGTTCATTTGCTGCCCCTGGTCAGATACGGCTCTGCTCATCGATTTCGCCAGGGGAAGGAGTCGAAGGGAAGGTGATGAATGGCGAATAGTAAAATGTTTTTACTTTATAGATAGAGTTATCTTGCAGCTGTTAACGTAGCCGGATAATATCTTTTGTTGTTGGTAATGAGCTTAACTGACTTGCATGGGAGGATTAAAAAATGGTGCGTAAGGAATTTGTTGGTGTTTGTTTGGTCCTGTTGGTAATCGGGCAAGTGGGGTGCAGTAACCCGCATAAAGAGGCAGCAAAGGCCTCGACAGAGGCATCAAAAGCCGAGGCGGGTGTTCATAACGAAAAAGCAAAAATACTCGAGGATTACAGGAAATGCCTGAATAAAAACAAGTCTGACGAGAAGGCGTGTGAAAGCTATAAAAGGGCCCTGGATTCTATGTGAACCTGTTTTGGGCTATGGCCATGAGCTACTCTTGTGGTAGTTCAGTTACTCGGCAACAGGAGTCCCCATGACCGATTGTATGTTCTGCAAAATGGTGTCGGGCGAGATTACGCCGGACACAGTCTATGAAGACGATGATGTGCTGGCATTCCGCGATATCAATCCGCAGGCGCCGGCGCATGTACTGGTAATTCCCAAACAGCATGTGGCTACCATCAATGACCTGGATGCTGATAGTTCGGCGCTGATCGGGAAGATGATGATGGCTGCGGCGAAGATTGCACAGCAGGAAGGGTTCGCGGAGCAGGGCTATCGCACCATCATGAACTGTAATGCTCACGGCGGACAAACAGTGTTTCATATCCACCTGCATCTATTGGGTGGCCGGATCATGGGCTGGCCACCGGGTTAACGACGGATCAGCACAGTACCCGGGCTTCGCGCTCTCAGCCCGGTTACCATTTTTGCCGGTTGCTCATGGTTTTCACCAGCTGGTCATAGTTCTTGAACCGCTGTTCGCTGATCGCCCCGCTGCGCACTGCATCCTGTACCGCACAGCCGGGTTCGCTGATGTGCAGGCAGTTATGGAAGCGGCACATTCCCAGAAATGGTTCGAACTCCCTGAAACCCTTTGCCAGTTCTTCTGCCGGTACCTCGCACAGAGTAAAGTCACGCACGCCCGGGGAATCGATCAGGTCACCCCCGTCGGGCAAATGGTAGAGCGTGGTGACCGTGGTCGTGTGGCGCCCCAGTCCGGTCACCTGGGACAGCGCGCTGGTGCGGATATCAAGGTCAGGAAGCAACGCCTGCACCAGTGATGATTTGCCGACCCCCGACTGGCCAACCAGGATGCTGGTGTGTGATTTGAGTTGCCGGTGCAGTTCCTTCAAACCGTCCGTGGTGCGGGTACTGGTAAACAGTTGTGTATAACCGATGTCCCGGTAGATGCTCAGGCGCTGTCTCAGTTTGTGACGGCTTTCATCGTCCAGTGTATCGGACTTGTTCACCACGATAACCGGGGTTACATTTATCAGTTCTGCGGCCGCCAGGTAGCGGTCAAGCATGCCGTATTCAAAACTGGGGCGGGTCGCAATGACCACTACAATCTGGTCCAGGTTGGCAGCGACCGGACGTACCCGGTTATTATGGTCAGGGCGAGCCAGCGTGGTTTCGCGGTCGAGTACCTGGTTGATCACGCCCTCGCGTGGATTGCTGGGCTGCCAGAGCACCTGGTCACCGCATACGGTGCGTGGCAGGTTTTTGCGCGTCGCGCAGCGGTACACTTCGCCCTGCTGGTCCTCCACCAGGCTGACCTGGCCATAATGTGCGAGCACCAGGCCGGGTTGGCCTTGCGCTTTTTCGGGTTGTCGGGTGGCAGGTGAGCGTGCTTGGCGGCGGCGGACTCCCACAATAACCGGGTTCAGGCGTCGCCGGGGACGAGGGCGTCGATTCTGGCCGCGCAGATGAAGTCATTCTCTGACAGGCCGCCTGCGGAGTGGGTGCTGTAATGGACAACGCAGCGATTGTAGCCGACTTCGAGATCGGGGTGGTGATCCTGGTGGTGAGCGATCCAGGCCAGTGCGTTGACGAAGGCGATGGTCTGGTAATAGTTTTTAAAGCGGAAACTGCGCTGGATCATCCGGCCGTCTTCGCTGAGTGACCAGTCAGCATGGATTTTCGTCATCAGTGTCTGCACTACGCCATTGTCCAGCTGACTGGTTTCGTGCTGGCGGTGACGGTCAGTCAGCTCGGTGTCATTCATTCAGCTACTCAGCGAAGTTGTAAAATGATTGATTCAGATAGTCCACGACATCGCTGGCATCTTTATCGAACCATTGTGCACCCACGTTCAGCTTGCAACGATTGACCTGCTTGACCAGCGCCTCACGGCTGTCGATAAAACGGTCCTTACGTGTGTAGACTTCGCTGCCGTGACACTTGGTACAGTGTGCATCATGTAGTTTCTTGCCCTTGCCGGCGTCTGCAACAGCCACAGAACTGGCGCCGAACAGGATAAGGATCAATGCAAGTATTTTCATAGGATGTCTCCCGGTTAACCCATTTTAGTGGATAAATGCGCGACCCGCACGGGTGCGGGCGGGTGTGAATCGTAGAACGCTGAATACAGCGGGTCAGGCGTCAGCGTGCTGGCGTTTTCCTTGTACATTTTCACCAATGCCCGGATCAGGTCAGCGGCACTGGCCTGACGGGCAGCATAATCATCGGCTTCGAATTCATGTTTGCGCGAGAACCATGAAGACAGTGGCTGCATGAATACCGTAAACACCGGCGAGACCATCAGGAACAGCAACAGGGCCAGGTGGTTGGATGCCTGTTGTACGCCGAGGCCCTGGTAAAACCAGTCCTGCCCGATGAGCCAGCCCAGCAGCGCCAGTCCCGCCAGGCTCATCAGCATCATGGTAACGATGCGCTTCTGCACGTGCCTGCGCTTGAAGTGGCCCAGTTCGTGCGCAAGAACAGCCTCGATTTCGTCCGCTTCGAGTGTTTTCAGCAAGGTGTCGAAAAACACGATGCGCTTGTTATGGCCCAGGCCGGTGAAGTACGCATTGCCATGGCCTGAACGGCGTGAGCCATCCATGACATAGATACCCTTGCTTTTGAAACCGCAGCGGTCCAGCAAAGACTGGATACGTTGTTGCAGGTTTTCATCATCGAGCAGCGTGAACTTGTTGAACAGCGGGGCGATTATTGCCGGGTAGGCCCACAGCATTGCAAGGCTGAAGCCTGCCCACAGCAGCCACAGGTAGAACCACCACAGCTGTCCTGACTCCTGCATCAGCCACAACGCAGCCCAGACCAGCGGTACACCCAGAACCAGCATCAGCAGGGCCTGTTTGAGCATGTCACCGAAAAATACACCGGGTGTGGTTTTGTTAAAACCGAAGCGTTCCTCTATGACAAAGGTGTGATACAGCGAGAAGGGCAGGTCGAGCAAGGCCATGATCAAAAAGGCACTGATCAGCATGCTGACACCGGTTGGGATCGCAGCCCAGCCCAGCTGCTGCCAGCTGCTGTCCAGCCATTGCAACCCGCCACCCAGTGTCCAGGCGACCAGCAGCAGGCTGCCGTAAACAAGTTCCAGTCGACCCTGGCGCGTATTGGCGAGGGTGTAGTCGGCCGCTTTCTGATGTGCGTCCAGCTGGATGTTATCGGCGAAGGCGTCGGGCACGCGGCTGCGGTTGGCGGTGACGTTGCGCATCTGGCGTTGTGCCAGCCATAGCTTCAGAACTAAAGAGGCGCCCAGCGCAAGCAGGAAAATCCACGAGAAGTTGTTCATATATAAAAAATAATGGCGTTTGTATGAGTCGCATCAGGGTAGCCTTTGCTACAATGCAACACAACCATAAGGAGCATCAGGAATGTCAGACAAAAAAACCAACCTTATCTGGATTGATCTGGAAATGACAGGCCTGGACACCGTTCAGGATGAAATTATCGAGATAGCGACCCTGGTGACCGACTCGCAGTTGAACGTGATAGCCGAGGGACCGATGCTGGCAATTCACCAGCCTGACAATCTGCTGGATGCGATGGATGAGTGGAATACCCGCCAGCACGGCAAGTCCGGTCTGACGCAACGTGTGAAGGACAGTGCGCTGAGCACGCAGGATGCGGAGCGTATGACACTGGAGTTTCTTGCCAAACATGTTGATGCCGGTGCCTCGCCCATGTGCGGGAATTCCATCTGCCAGGACCGGCGTTTCATGGCGCGCCTGATGCCGGGGCTGGAGGAGTTTTTCCATTACCGCAACCTGGATGTCAGCACCTTGAAGGAACTGGGTATACGCTGGGCGCCCCAGCTAATGGCAGGCTACAAGAAGGAATCCAGCCATCTCGCCATGAACGATATCAAGGATTCCATCGCAGAACTGCAATACTACCGCGAGCACCTGTTCAAACCGTTCCCTGCATGAAAGCAGACAATCCGGCGTACGGTGCGCTGCTGGTGAGCTGTGCCGCGCTGATGTTTGCGTCTATGGGTGTATTGATACGGTTTGCGTCAGGCGAGTTACCTAATGAAGTGGTTGTCTTTTTTCGCAACCTGTTTGGTTTGCTGGTTCTGTTGCCGCTGGTGTGGCGACGGGGTGTAAGCCACTCACTGAAAACTGCTTACCCGTTGCTGCACCTGCTGCGCAGTCTGTGCGGACTCGCGGCGATGTACTGTTTTTTCTATGCACTGGCCCATCTGCCATTGGCAACTGCCGTACTGCTTAACTTCACGGCGCCCCTGTTCATTCCGTTTATCGCCATGATCTGGTTAAAGGAACCGGTTGGTTCACGTGTTGCCGCCGCGATCCTCGTCGGTTTTACAGGCGTGTTGTTTATACTCAAGCCGGGCAGTGGCCTGTATTCGCAGGTGGCGCTGATCGGCCTTGCATCCGGTGCATTTGCAGCTGTCGCCATGGTGAGCCTCAGGCGTTTGTCGCATACCGAGCCTCCGTTTCGCGTCGTGGTTTTTTATGGCATCACCTGCACAACTGTTTCTGCCATACCCCTGTTGTGGAGCTGGCAAACGCCGGGTATCCAGGTGCTACTGCAACTGGCTGGTGCCGGTACTTTTGCGACGGCCGGTCAATACCTGCTGTCAAAAGGGTATGCTTATGCGCCCGCGGCGCAGATAGGGCCTTTTACCTATACATCCGTTGTTTTTGCGGCAAGCTACGGCTGGTTCTTCTGGCAGGAAATTCCGGACTGGCTATCGGCGACCGGGACCCTGCTGATAGTTATAGCTGGTGCGCTGGCGATGCAGCAACGAAAAGCGGTGGTGGTGGCCTGACGCACACCCATTAAACGCCGGGCTTCAGGCAAGCGGTGTATCAGACCGCAGGAGCGCCGTCCTTCAGCGCGTGGTTGTGCTTCCTGGATTCGCAGGGGTCAATAGGGTAGGAGCGGCCTCATGGCCGCGATTGGTCATAACACAAATTCGCGGCCGCGACGCCGCTCCACAGAATCCTATGGCTATCGCTATAGCGCCGCACCCGGTCATCCGACCAAAATAATCTGGTATTATTGTCTGTACTTCCAAGTTCCGCCAGAAAGCGACATTCGTCATGTAAAAGACTGATATCATGACCGCCGGCTGACAGCTCCGTAGTTCGAATTACCCACCTTATCCCGTAGTATTATGAGTTCTACGGCCTTACCACACACAACGAGCATAAAATGACACCCACGGACATATTTGCCGCCTTGCGCCAGGACGTTATCGGACAGGACCAGGCACTTCAGGACATGGCTGTCGCCATTTACAAGCACCTGATCGAGCATTCGGTGGGCAACGTGCTGCTGATCGGCAATTCAGGCACCGGAAAGACCACCATCATGCG
>Ga0316194_10001217_pt1 | contig 17617 bp, 19 predicted proteins | sample CroRivsedime1_MG_FD_204936 | JGI IMG/M metagenome (GOLD analysis project Ga0316194, IMG submission 204936) | Coastal sediment microbial communities from Maine, United States - Cross River sediment 1 | ecosystem: Environmental > Aquatic > Marine > Coastal > Sediment | place: USA: Maine...
GCTGGCATGCCAACCCTCGGCAGCGACAGCTACGTCTCCGCGAACCCGGATTTTGGAGCTGTGTTCACGTATCACCTGGGTGAGCCGTTTCAAACGGCCAGGGAACAGCGCCACCAGAATGAGGCCGAATTACGTGATGAAGCCAGTGACATCCCCTTTCCTGGCTGGGACCGGTTGACGGCTGAGTCGCTGGAGGCGGACCCGCAGGTCTTGATCCTGGTCAGCGACGATGCGGGTAACCCGGTTCGTTGGCTGGAAGCGATCAACGAGAAGGGAACACATCGTGTCTCCTGGAATCTGCGCTTTCCGGCAGTGGATCCCATCGACTTGAGCACACCGGAATTCTCCCCGCCCTGGGAAACCGATCCACAGGGGCCGCTTGCTGCACCGGGGGCCTATTCGGCCCAGTTGATTGCGGTGACCGGCGAGCAGGTTCTGCCGCTGGGTGAGGCACAGCCGTTCAATGTCAAACCGGTGCACGAAGTACTGCCTGGCAGTGACTACGCCGAGATTGCCCGTTACCAGCAGGAAACGTCCGAACTGCTGCGCGATACCTTGAAAACCGGTGCGGTCCTGGATCAGAAATTGGAATTGCTCGGTAAAATGAAGGCCGCGGCGATGTCCGCTCCCCGTGCAGAACCTGGCTTGTTCCAGCAACTGGATCGTCTGGGCGCAGAATTAACCCGGTTCAAAACCCGGCTTTCCGGTGACCCGGTCCGCCAAGGCCTGAACGAGTCGACTTCTCCGTCGATCCAGGGACGAGCCTACAATGCGGCCAGCACCTGGCGCACTACCCAGGCCGCCACCAGTACACAAAGGTCCGATTTCGAGCAGGCCCGAAGCGACTTTGCCAACTTGTCAGCTGAACTGGATGCATTGCTGAGTGAAGAACTGGAGCGACTGAAACAGGAATTGGTAAATGCAGGCGCGCCTGGCTGGCTCTGAAGACAAGAGCCCAGGGTTTCATTGATAAGGTGTAGGGTCCGGGACGCCCGCGGCGGCAAATCCATCCCTGCGGATCCGGCAGGAGTCGCAGACGCCGCAGGCGCGCCCTTCCCCATCGGCCTGGTAGCAGGAAACCGTCATCGAATAATCGACGCCCAGGGCAATCCCGCGCTGGACGATCTCTGCCTTGGTCAGGTCTATCAATGGGGTATGGACCGTTATTTCACCGCCTTCGACACCCGCCTTGGTGGCCAACCTGGCCATCGCCTGGTAAGCCTCGATGAACTCCGGCCGGCAATCGGGGTAGCCCGAATAATCCACGGCGTTCACACCAATGAAGATGTCATCCGCGCCCAGCACTTCGGCGTAAGCCAGGGCCAGTGACAGCAAGATGGTATTGCGGGCCGGAACATAAGTGACAGGAATACCGCTTGTCTCCTCCTCCGGCACTTCGATGTCGTCGGTCAATGCAGAACCGCCGATGGTACGCAGGTCCAGCGGCAGCACTTTCAGCGTAACGCCGGCAGCGGAGGTCACCCGCTTCGCCGCATCCAGTTCAGAATGATGCCGCTGGCCGTAGTCGACGGACAGTGCGTAGCAGTCGAACCCTTCAGCCTGCGCCATTGCCAGCGCTGTCACGGAATCCAGTCCGCCGCTGACCAGCACCACGGCTTTTTTCTGTTCAGTCATTTAACGTCCTATTTTCCGGGAACATCGCCCCACAATAGCTTGTGCAGCTGCAACTGGAACCGCACCGCCAGGTGGTCTTCGAGAATCCATTCCGCCAGCTCTTTCGGATCGACCTGACCCCAGGCTGGTGAGAACAGCACATCACAGTACGAATCCAGTTTCCGCTCCTGTACTTGTTTTCTCGCCCACTGGTAATCCTTCCGGGAACAGATCACGAACTTCACCTGGTCATGAGGCGTCAGGTCATCAAGATTTGACCACAGGTTTTTGGATTCCTCACCGGAATCCGGCGTCTTCAGGTCCATCACCCGGCTGACCCGTCGGTCCGCCAGCCCGATATCGATAGCGCCGCTGGTCTCCAACGAGACGTCGAAGCCTTCATCACATAGCTGAACCAGGAATTCGCCACAGCGTTTCTGCGCCAGCGGCTCACCACCGGTGACGCAAACATGAGGGGTTCCATGTTTGCGAATTTCAGCCAGGATGTCACCGAAATGCATCCACTCGCCACCAAAAAAAGCGTACTCGCTGTCGCAGTAAGTACAACGCAGCGGGCAGCCGGTCAGTCGAACGAACACGGTAGGCAGCCCCGCCTGCAAGGCTTCACCCTGCAGGGAATGGAAAATCTCGGTGATTTTCAGCATCCCCTCGCGAGATTTTTCCATGTTTTCTGTTTTTCGCTGAGACGACATGCTCATATTGTAAGGGTTACTGATCCGCCCGGGCATTTCATCTACAGAAAACCAGTCAGATTCGCCGCATACCTATCTTACGATTTCCATAAAAATTTACTCGCAAGCGAATCAGAGGGAGTCATCATCTTTTTAAACATGCCGATGGCAGGATAGTCGTCGTTCATCCTCGAAAGAATTTACCCGTTGGCACTCTGAAAGCCATTTTCAAAAGCGCTGGTTGGGATTGAAAGCAGGAAGCGATATTGAGATACCCCATTATTCTTCATACTGATGATCATCAGCAATTTGGTGTAACCGTTCCCGATCTACCAGGCTGCTTCTCTGCGGGTGATTCGATCCAGCATGCTATCGACAATACTCATGAGTCAATCCTGCTCTGCGTGGAATATCGTCTGGCGGAAGGCCAACCCATTCCTGCGCCTTCAGAAATTGTGGATATGTCTGAATTCTATCCGGAAGAAGGAACTGCTATGTTGGCCTATGTGGATGTAGATCTGGACCCGATCCTCGGGCCAGCCAAACGAATCAATATTACATTAAGGCCGACAATCCTCCAGATCATAGATATGCGAGCGAAAGCACGGGGAATGAACCGCTCAGAGTACCTGGCGTATGCCGGCACACATTTTGAGTCGCCTGACTCAAAGACGTCGCTGAACAAGTCAGGGACCTGAAATGCAGGTGACCCGAAGGTTTCTAGTAATGCCCTTCCATTCGCATGGAACGAAGGCGGTTCTCGGCCAGCCGTGACAGCGTGGTGTCGGGGTAATTTTCCTGCACCTGGGTCAGTGCCGCGCGAGCGCTGTCCCACTGCTCCAGCTCGTAATGCGTATAGCCCACCTTGAGCAGCGCATCCGGACCCTTGGGGCTTTCCGGATACTTGTCTAGCAAGGTCTGGAATGCCGTCAGGGCGATATCGTAATTGCGCGTGACGTAATACGATTCACCCAGCCAGTACTGCGCGTTATCGGCATACTCGCTGTTGGGGTACTGGTCGAGAAACGACTGGAAGTCTTCCGCGGCATCGGCGTAACGCAGTTCCTTGAGCGCCTGGAACGCCATGTCGTAGGCGGCTTTCTCATCGGCGGCGGAAGCGGCCGGTGACTGCACCTGTGCAACCGGTTGCCCGATGCCCGTTACCTGCGACTGCGAATCCATCGGTTCGCGCACGTCAGGAACATCAGTGGCCGGTGGCTGTGCAGCTGACGGCCGGGTTGAACCGCTGGTAACCGGCCCGCCACCCACTACCGGCTGGGCATTCCGCGCGTCTGACAATCGCTGATCGAGGTCCAGGTACTGGTCGCGCTGGCGCCGTTTCAGGTTTTCCAGCTCACGGGATTGCTCTTCAAGCTGCCCCCTAAGATTACGGACTTCGTCCTGCAACTCCTGGACCTGGATGACCAGGTTTGTCATTGCCGAAGGATCAGCGTCCTGGGCCAGGGCTGGACGGATCGCAGGGATAGAAATGATGGTGGCCAGCACTAGGCTGACCACCATGGTCTTATTGCTAACGCGGCGGCTGTTCATCATCTGGCTGTGTAAACGATCTCCACTCGCCGGTTCATGGACCAGCAGTCTTCCTCACTGACCCGGCAGGTCGGGCGTTCTTCGCCATAGCTGACAACGGTCAGTTGATTACCACGTGCTCCCTGGGCTGACATCAGGCCGGTCACAGCATTGCCGCGACGCTCGCCGAGGCCCAGGTTGTACTCGCGGGTACCGCGCTCATCGGCATGGCCTTCCAGCGTCACCCGGGCCGATGAATTGGCCGCAGCGTAGGCCGAGTGTGCTGACACGATCGCGCGATATTCTGGGCGCACCGTCGATTTGTCGAAATCAAAGTAAATGACGCGCTTGGACAACAAGCTTTCCGGGTTATCAAAATTACGTGCATCGGAGTAATCCCTGGGATCAGGCGCACCTGAAGTATCCACATCAGTCTCGGTCGTATCTGGTGTGGGTTCCGGTTCGGGTTCTGCTTCCGGAGTGGTCTGGCATGCTGCCAGGGTCATTGCAATCATTAATGCTAAAGTCAATCGCCACGCGCTTTTCATTATTTCCTCCTGGTTTTTATAGTTTAGCCGTCCTCTACGGCTACTCCCTGAATTTATCCGGATATTCTACCTGATAACAGGCGACCATGCGGGCTCCCGAACGTCCCCTTCACTCAGAATCAACCGCTGCCTGACGTTGCCGTCTGCAGATACAGCAGACAACACGCCCCGGGTCCCCTCCCGGGTCGCGTACAGAATCATACTGCCATTCGGCGCAAAGCTGGGAGATTCATCCAGTTTGCCCGGCGTCAGTATGGTAAATCGCTCGGTTTTAATATCCCAGACGGCTATACGATACTCGTTTCCTCTGCCCTGCGCTACAGCGATTTTGCGTCCATCGGGAGAAACGCTGGCGCGGGCATTGTAATCACCTTCCAGCGTCACCCGTTCCGGCGATCCGCCACCGGGTGACACGCGGTAAATCTGCGGGCGGCCGCCCCGGTCAGAGGTGAAATAGACATACCTTCCGTCGGGTGCCCAAACGGGTTCGGTATCGATAGACCAATGCTGCGTGATCTGCTGAAGGCGGCCGGTTGCCATGTCGCGGATGTAGATTTCCGGGTTACCGGATTTCGAGAGCGTCAGAGCCATTTTCCTGCCGTCCGGCGAGAACGACGGCGCGCCGTTGATGCCTTTACCGCTGGAGATCAATTCGCGCGAACCGGTGGACACGTCCTGCATGTATATGGCCGAGTTACCCTTCTCGAACGAGACATAGGCCAGCTTGCGACCGTCCGGCGACCAGGCCGGCGACAGCAGCGGTTCCGGGGAGCCGACGATGGACTGCGGCCCGAAACCATCGGCATCCGCCACGACCAGTTCATAGCGTTGATCATTACCCAGGCCGGTTGCCGTGATATAGGCAATCCGGGTGGCGAAAGCACCGGGAACGCCCGTCAGTTTTTCGTAAATGGCGTCGGCAACCTTGTGCGCGCCATAGCGCAGGTCACCCAGGCCCACTGTCGTGATACGGGACAGCAACATCTCCTGGGTGTGCACATCGAACAGCTGGTAAATGATTTCGTGACCCTGCCCGTCTGCAGGCGTGCGAACTTTGCCGATCACGATGTAATCGACCTTCAGCAAGCGCCAGGTGCCGAACCGGACGTCTTCCGCCTCGACCGGCCGTTCCGCCATGTCTGCCACGTCCATCGGATCAAACAGTCCGGAGCGGTAGAGGTCGCCGGAAATGACCTGGTCAACACTGTCAGCCGGCGGCGTCGTTGCATCCAGCCACTGGAACGGCACGATAGCAATCGGTAGAGCACTGGCGTTGCCACTGATGATTTCGATCTGCAGCTGGGCATGGGCCGTCTGCAACGCCGTCAGGGCCAGCAGGATCAGGAATAGTTTTTTCACGTTATCAGTCACCGTCATATATAAAGATAAAATCAATTTCTCTCTGGAACACATCCTCGAAGCCACGATACGGCAGAGCGCCGCCTCTTTCCACCGCCGCCAGGATAGACCGGCGTGTGGCTTCATCGCCGTTGCACTTGCCGGAGATAGCCGCGGAAATCACCTCGCCACCCGGTATCTGTACGATCTTCAGCGTACATCTCAAACCGGCCTGCGCGGTTGGCGGTCGCAACCAGTTCTGCGTCACGAACGACTGGATGGCCGCCTGGTAATTATCGCTCCTGGTCGCCATCTGCCCGGCCCTGAACTCCCTGGCCTGCTGGTCCGCCTGGCGCTGTGCCGCCGCTTCACGCTGCAAGCGTTGCTGCTCGAGAATGTCTTTCTCCTTGCGGGCCTCGATCTGCTTGAGCCGCTCTTCCTCAATCTTGCGCTGTCTTTCCGCGGCTTCGCGTTCGGCCCGGATTTGCTCCAGTTCACGTTGCTGCTTCAGGCGCTCGTCTTCCAGTTTGCGTTCACGCTCCATCCGCAGTTTCTGTAGCCGATCCTGCGCGTCACGCTTCTTTTGCTCTTCCAATTCCCGTTGACGCTTTTCGGCCGCGTCTTTTTCGCGCTGTTTCTGCTGTTCCAGCTCGCGTTGTTTCTGACGCTCCAGTTCCTCGTTGCGCTGGCGCCGTCGATCTTCCATTTCGGCAGCTTTCCTGGCCGCATCGCGTTGTTTCTTGATTTCGGTGGTGTCGACGATCACCGCCTCGATCGTCAGCCCCAGGTTCTGTGGTTCACGAAACGGCTCCCAGCTCATCGTTCCCAGCACGACCAGCGCGGCCATCAGGCCATGTACGCCAAGCGCAAGCGCAAGCGCCCTGAGCCGTTCGTTGAATTCCTGCCAGAAACTCACGGCTTACTCCGCGCCTCCCTCCGGCCCCAGGCCCAGTTCCATCGGATCGCTCATCAGGCCCACCTTGGTGACGCCGGCTTTTTGCAGCAGCACCATGGCCTGGTAGACCTGGCCGTAAACGGCCCGTTCGTCGCCACCCACCAGCACCTGGATTTCCGGGTTGCGGCTGACGATGGCCTTGACCATGGTTACCAGCGATTCCGGATCGATCAGGCCACTGCTGGTGCCGTCCAGATCGCCGCCGGCGTTAAGATACAGGTCGCCGTTTTGCAGCACCGTAATCACCAGCGGTTCATCGCTTTCCTGCGTATCCATCGGCTCGGCATCCGCTTTCGGAAGCTCGACTTCGACGCCGAGGTTGAGCAACGGCGCGGTGATCATGAAGATCACCAGCAGCACCAGCATCACGTCGATGTAAGGTACGACGTTGATTTCTGCCATCGGGCGGCGGCGGCTTCTTCCAGTCTCCATGAGTCTTACTCCTCTTTGAGCACGTGCGCCTGTCGTTGCAGGATGCTGGAGAATTCCTCTTTGAAGTTGTCATACCGCACTTCCAGCCGCTCTACCTGGTTGGAATAGCGGTTGTAGGCGATGACGGCGGGAATGGCGGCGAACAGGCCCATCGCTGTCGCAATCAGGGCTTCGGAGATGCCGGGGGCGACCATCGCAATGGTCGCCTGGTTAACATTAGCAAGCTGGTGGAACGATGTCATGATGCCCCAGACCGTGCCGAACAGGCCAACATATGGACTGGTTGAGCCAACGGTCGCCAGGAAATTCAGGTGGTGCTCGAGGTCTTCGGTCTCACGGGTCAGGGCGATGCGCATGGAGCGTTGGGCACCCTCCACCATCATATTGGGACCCATCCTGCCTTGCTGGCGCATGCGCAGGAACTCGGAGAAGCCAGCGTCGAAGATGCGCTCCATCCCCCTGCTGGTGCGATGAGCCCCGGTAATCGCCTCATGCAACGCCGTCAGGTCGGTGCCCGACCAGAATTTCTCTTCGAAAATATTGGCTTCTTTTTCCGCCCTGGACAGAACCTGCCGTTTTCTGAAGATGATCACCCAGGAAGCGACCGATGCCAGCAACAGGATTCCCATCACTCCCTGCACCAGCCAGCTGGCTTCCAGGATCAACTGCCAGACTTGTAAATCATTATTCATTTCTTGTTAACTCCATCAGCCTCGGGCCTTTATTGCCAGACAAAAACCTTGTTGTTTAGTTCACCTGCGTCTATTTCGAACCGAACAGGTCATTGCCACCACCGGCGGATTTTTCCAGGCCGAAATGACGGTACGCCTTCGAGGTCGCCATGCGTCCCCTGGCTGTGCGGGTGATGTATCCCTGCTGGATCAGGTACGGCTCCAGCACATCCTCCACGGTGCCACGCTCTTCCGACAGGGAAGCCGCGATACTCTCCACCCCCACCGGGCCGCCGTCAAAGTGCTCGATGATCGTTTTCAGCAGGCGGCGATCCATCGTGTCGAAACCCAGCTCATCCACCTGCAGCATTTCCATGGCCGCGGCCGCGATGGGCTGGTCAATATGACCGTCGCCTTTGACCTCGGCAAAATCCCGCACCCGGCGCAGCAGGCGATTGGCGATCCGCGGTGTTCCCCGGGATCGCCTCGCGATTTCCAGCGAACCTTCATTATCTATACCAATCTGCAGAATTCCTGCCGAACGTGTGACAATCATCGACAATTCCTCTGCGCTGTAGAATTCCAGCCGCTCGACAATGCCAAACCGGTCCCTCAGCGGCGAGGTCAGCAAGCCGGCGCGGGTAGTCGCACCCACCAGTGTGAAACGCGGCAGGTCCAGCTTGATCGAGCGGGCCGCCGGGCCTTCGCCGATCATGATATCGATCTGGAAATCTTCCAGCGCCGGATAAAGCACCTCTTCCACCACCGGCGACAGGCGGTGAATTTCGTCCACGAACAGTACATCCCCGGGCTGCAGGTTGGTCAGCAGCGCGGCCAGGTCACCTGCGCGTTCCAGCACCGGGCCGGAAGTCTGGCGCAGGCTGACGCCCAGCTCATAAGCGACGACGTGTGCCAGCGTGGTTTTACCCAACCCCGGGGGACCGAAGATCAGCATGTGATCCAGGGCGTCACTGCGGCGCTTGGCTGCCTCGAGAAAGATCCCGAGTTTTTCGCGCATGGCCGGCTGGCCGATGTACTCGTCCATGGTCTTCGGCCTGAGGCTGGCATCCAGCGTGAAATCCTCGACGCTGTCTTCGGGGGATACCACTCGGCTATCTGCTTCATTCATTCAGGGTTTCACCGTTGACTGCAGCGCGAGACGAATAATTTCTTCGACATCCATGTCCGGTTTGGCGACTTTACGGACCAGGCTGCTTGATTCCTGGGGCTTGTATCCCAGTGCGTTGAGCGCCGTGATCGCTTCGCTGATCGCGCTGGCCGGCAAAGCCCCGGCGTCTCCGCTTGTTGTCGGCCCTGCGGCCGCCGGCAATACGTCCAGCTTGTCGCGCAATTCGATAATGATCCGTTCGGCGGTTTTCTTGCCAATTCCGGGCAGGCGCACCAGTGCGGCTGAATCGCTTTCCGCCACGTAACGTGCCAGTTCTTCTCCGCTGGCCCCTGACAAGATGGTCAGCGCCAGCTTGGCGCCGATGCCGCTGATTTTCAGTAACTGGCGAAACAGGGTTCGTTCGGATTCGCTGGCAAACCCATACAGCGTATGGCTGTCATCCTTGATGGACAAGTGCGTGAGAATCACGATGGGCTGCCCGAGTTCCGGCAGGTTGTAGAACACGGACAGGGGGGCTTCGACCTCGTAGCCGACACCGGCGACGTCGATCACCATGAGCGGTGGCTGCTTGAAAATCAGGGTTCCTGCCAGGCGTGCGATCATCGTTGTTGTAGTGCCTGCATCCGTTCCGTGGTTTGCTGCGTATGCTGGTGACATAATGCCACAGCCAGCGCGTCGGCGGCGTCTTCCAACGGTTTTTCTTTCAGTTGCAGCAACACCGTGACCATGTGCTGAATCTGAACCTTGTCGGCGCTGCCACGGCCAACGATCGCCTGCTTGACCGACCGGGGCGAATATTCTGAAACCGGCAGGTTTTTGGCAATGGCTGCGCAGATGGCGGCGCCGCGTGCCTGTCCCAGCTTAAGCGCAGAGGAGGCATTCTTGCTGACGAAGACATTTTCGATCGCAAATTCATCCGGCCCGAACTCATCAATCAAGGCGCTGACACCGCTGAAGATGATCCCGAGGCGCTCAGGAAACTCACCGCTGCCCGCCTTGATAACTCCCTGGTGCACATGCAGAGTCCGTCCGTCACTCACTTCGATAATGCCAAAGCCTGTAAATCGGGAACCCGGATCAATGCCCAGTATCCGCATCAGTCTCCGTATGCCTCGTCGGGGATGTCTGCATTGGAGTAAACCGCTTGTGTATCGTCGAGGTCTTCCAGCACGTCCAGGAAACGCAGCACTTTCTGCCCGCTCTCGATGTCCAGTTCGACTTCCAGGCTGGCCCGCATGGTCACTTCCGAGTTAGCCGGCGTCAGACCGCCCTGCTCCATCGCCGCAACCACGTCTGCAAATGCCTCGGGAGAAGCGACCACCTCAATGGACCCATCTTCCTCGGTGACGACATCATCCGCACCGGCATCCAGCGCGATTTCCATGACTTCGTCCTCGCTCGTTCCAGGTGGAAAATTCAGCACGCCGATCTTGTTGAACAGGTAAGCGACCGAACCGTCAGTGCCCAGGTTTCCGCCATGCTTGCTGAACGCATGACGCACCTCGGCGACGGTGCGATTACGGTTATCCGTCAGCGTATCGACCATCACCGCCACGCCATTGGGGGCATAGCCTTCGTAGCGAATTTCCTCGTATGTGACCCCCTCCAGTTCGCCCGCGGCCTTCTTGATGGTTCGTTCGATGGTGTCCTTCGGCATGTTGGCCGCATTGGCTTTTTGAATAGCCAGCCGCAAACGGGGGTTGGCATCCGGATCACTGCCGCCTTCGCGCGCCGCGACGGTCAGTTCACGGTTGACCCGCGTGAAAATTTTTCCCCGCTTGGCATCCACCGCTTTCTTGCGGTGCTGGATATTCGCCCATTTACTGTGTCCAGCCATAGCAGCTGTTTCCTCGGTAGGTAACTAAACCGCATATTTTAGCATGGGGTCGCGTGAGCGAAGCCACCGGTTCGAAGAAAAATCGCCGCTTGCCGGGCGACTTCCGCGGAATACAGCATTCCCGTATGTGTAACGGGTAATTCAATATGGTCCGCAAGACCAGGAACGCGTGTTTCAGCCGTTGCGACCGTGCCATCACCGGTGCCGCCTACTCCACCGACCAGCATACCCAGCCCGACACCCCGGGTGCCGGCTATCATGCCGGTTTCGCGATCTGCAGGCAGGCGCTGGAACCCGCCCTGCAACGCCGGGCTGATTTCACCCAGCAGCTTGTCCGCGCCAGGAATCTTGCCGGCCTTGTGCGCGGTGACACTGCCACCCAGGGGGCTGCCCAACAGCACAACCCGGCCGGGCACCGCATCTGCGAACAATTGCAGCATTCTCAATGTCACTAACCCACCCAGGCTGTGGGCTGCAAAATGCACCTGCTGAAACGTGGATTGGCGGGCAAACTCCCGCAACGCAGTGGCGTGTGCATCAAGCCCCTGCCTGGTCGTGGCATAGGAAAACCGTCGGCAACTGAATTCCGAAGCCTCCAGCTTTTTAGCCAGGCTGGCCATCGCCCAGGAACCGAACCACAATCCATGCACCAGGATGACCTCCGCTTGCTGCAACATCCCGTCAGCCTATCGTGAACCGCCGGGCGCGCGCGACTGATTCGGCCGATACCATCGCCAGCGCCAGCCAGATGCAGCCGAAAGCAACCGCGTGGCCCTGCGTAAACGGTTCATCGTAAAGGAACACGGATAACAGGAACGTCATTGACGGTGCGATGTACTGGAAAAAACCCAGTGTGCTCAGGCGCAGCGACTTCGCGGCGACGTTGAACCAGACCAGCGGAAGAATCGTGACCAGCCCTGCAAGGCCCAACAGGAAATCTGTCTGCAGGCTGCCGGCACCAAAAGAAAGCGTGCCGTTTTTCGCGGACCACACCATGAACGCGATAGCCAACGGGGCGATCAGCGAAGTTTCCCATAACAGGCCGATCATTGGCCCGACATCCAGTTTCTTTCGGATCAGTCCGTAGAAGCCGAAGGAAAACGCCAGCGTCAGCGATATCCATGGCGGCGTCCCCAGGAACCAGCCCAGGTAAACCGTACCGGAAGCCGCGATCAGCACGCCCAGTGTCTGGATGGAGGTCAAGCGCTCCTTCAGGAACAGGAAGCCCAGCAGGAAATTGACCAGCGGCCCGATAAAATAGCCCAGGCTGGTAGCCAGAACCTGCCCGTTGACGACAGCCCACACGAACACCAGCCAGTTGGACATCACCAGGACCCCCGAAACCAGCAGAATCATGACCGTTCGGGGCGGCAGGCGCAGGCGGTTCCAGAAGCCGGCCCCGTCCCGCAGCAACAGGAATATGGCCAGCATGGGAATCGACCAGAGAATGCGGTGGGCAATGACTTCCGAGGCCGCTACCGTCTGGATCAGTTTGAAATAGATCGGCGCCAGGCCCCAAAAAATGTAGGCCGCCAACGCCGCTATGACACCCGTGCGTTCGTCAGGCTTCAACTGCCCTTGCTGACGTTTCGAATATGCAACTCAGCGACCTGCTCATCCGACACCGGCGATGGCGCCGAGGTCAGCAGGCACTGGGCCGTGGTCGTCTTGGGGAACGCGATCACGTCGCGGATGGAGTCCTCTCCCGACATCAGCGCGGCAATCCGGTCCAGGCCGAAAGCGATACCGCCGTGCGGCGGACAACCGTACCTCAACGCATCCAGCAGGAAACCAAATTTTTGCTGCGCTTCCTGTTCGCCAATGCCAAGCAGCTTGAACACCGCCTGCTGCATTGCCGGGTTGTGGATACGGATCGACCCGCCACCGATTTCAGCCCCGTTCAGCACCATGTCATAACCCTTGGACAGTGCTGCGGATGCATTGGCAAGCAATGCCTCGGGCTCTGCCCGGGCTGGTGCAGTAAACGGGTGATGCATCGCAATGTGTCTCTGCGCTTCTTCATCCCATTCGAACATCGGGAATTCATTGACCCAGAGGGGTTGCCAGCCATCCTGCACCAGGCCACGGTCCTGCCCGGTTTTGACCAGCAGCGCGCCCATGAAAGTGCTGACCGTGAGCCATTCCCCGGCACCGAATAACAGGATATCGCCGGTTTCTGCGCCAGTTGCGCCAGCAATGCCCTGCCAGGCTTTCTCGTCCAGGAACTTGGCGATCGGCGACTGCAGGCCTTGCAGCCCTGCTGGGGCATCGTTGACCTTGATCCAGGCCAGTCCACGCGCCCCGTAGCGACCGGCGTACTCGGTATACTCGTCGATCTGTTTGCGGGACAGCTCGGCGCCACCGGGTACCCGCAAGGCTGCCACGCGGGAACCCTCGTCATTTGCCGGGCCGGAGAACACCCTGAAATCAAGCTGTGCGACATGCTCGTCGACGGTAACCAGTTCCATCGGAATCCGCAGGTCCGGTTTGTCGGAGCCATAACGGTCCATGGCCTGGTGCCAGCTCATGCGCGGAAAAGGCTGGGGCAACTCGACATCCAGCGTTTCCCTGAATACTTCCCGAATCATCGTTTCCGCCAACTGCTGGACATCGGCTTCCTCAACGAAAGCCATCTCGATATCCAGCTGGGTAAATTCCGGCTGCCGGTCCGCCCTCAGGTCTTCGTCCCGGAAACATCGCGCGATCTGGTAGTAGCGGTCCATACCCGACATCATCAGCAACTGTTTGAACAGCTGTGGCGACTGCGGCAGCGCAAAATACTGGCCGGCATGCACGCGGCTGGGCACCAGGTAATCGCGCGCACCTTCGGGCGTCGCCTTGGTCAGCATCGGCGTTTCAAATTCGGTGAACCCCTTGCTCTCCAGGCTGTTGCGAATGGCCCGGTACATTTTTGCCCGGGTTCGCAGGTTATGCTGCATGCGCGGTCGCCGCAAATCCAGGTAGCGGTACTTCAGGCGAATTTCCTCGCCATCCTCATCGGTCATCAACAGCGGCATCGGCGCCGAAGCATTCAGCAATTCGACCTTCTCAGCCAGCACTTCCACCTTGCCTGTCGCCATCGACTCGTTCCACTGGCTTTCCGGCCGCATCCGGACCGTGCCGCTGATGCAAACGCAAAACTCGTTTCGCAGCGCCTCGGCGTCACCAAACGCGGGGCTGTCAGGCTCGACCACTACCTGGATGATGCCGGCATGGTCCCGCAGGCCGATGAAGATCAGGCCGCCCAGGTCACGGCGGCGGTCTACCCAGCCACACAGCTGAACCGGTTGGTCTGCCAGTTGTTCATTCACTTCGCCACAAAGATGAGTGCGCATTTTTATGCTCCGGTTGGGGCGTGATTATCCATCGGTGCTCAGGATTTACCTGCAGCCGTGGAAGTAGGTTTGCTTGCCGGCTTGACCGCAGGTTTGTTCGCCGCGGACTTGCTGTTATCGGTGGACGGCGTGCTGTTACTCGAAGAAGCACTCTTCGAGGAACCCGAATCGTGCAGGTTTTTCTTGTCGCCCTTTTTAAAATCGGTCTCATACCAACCAGCGCCTTTGAGGCGGAATCCAGCCGCGGAAACCAGCCGGCGAAGCTCTTCTTCACCGCAATCGGGACAGTCTTTGAGCGGGTCGTCGCTGATGCGTTGAAGCTTTTCCAACTCGTGCCCGCAGGAGTCGCATTGATATTCGTAAATCGGCATTTCTTTTAACCTTGATAAAATCGGACAATTATAGGTGATGAGCACTTAAATGGGGACAATTTCGGCCGTTTTCTACAGGCCGGGCACAATCGGGTCTGATATCATTTGAGGTTTGGTTCCATGCCGTTTTTCGGAGTGATTTCAATGAAAGCGCAACATATCCTGTCGATCGCCGCACTGCTGGTTCTCGCCGCCTGTCAACAGGCCGAACCACCTCCCGCTGAAACCGTCGGAGAACCCGAAATCGCGGTGCGCGAGGCGCCCGCTGCTCCAAGGCCAGAGGCGACTGAACCTGAGAATGCCCGTTACAACATTTACGCCACGGTCCGGCTTACTGCTAACCTGGACCACCTGGATGACCGGCAAAAACAGATGATCCCGTTGCTGATCAGGGCTTCGGAGATCATGGACCAGCTGTTCTGGCTGCAGGCTTATGGCGATCGCGAATCCTTGCTGGATGCGATCGATGATCCGGCCCAAAGACGGTTTGCAGAAATCAATTATGGTCCCTGGGACAGGCTGGCGGCTGATCAGCCGTTTGTCGAAAGCGCCGGACCCAAGCCACCCGGGGCGCAATTTTACCCGGCTGACATGAGCAAGGAGGAGTTCGAGGCCTGGGAGCAGCCGGGTAAGGACGGGCTTTACACTCTGGTCAAGCGCAACGAGAGTGGCGAATTGTACCTTGAACCTTTCAGCCAGGCTTATGCAGCACAGCTGGCCGAGGCAGCCGGGCTGTTGCGCCAGGCAGCAGAGCTGGCCACCGACCCGGAATTCACCAATTACCTGCTGATGCGGGCGGCAGCGCTGCAGAACGATGATTTCCAGGCATCCGACATGGCCTGGATGGATATGAAGAACAATCCGATCGAACTGGTGATCGGCCCCATCGAGACTTACGAGGACCTGCTGTTTGGTTACCGTGCCGCCTATGAGTCCTACGTGCTGATCAAGGACCTGGAGTGGAGCGAACGCCTGGCGCGGTTCGCGCAATACCTGCCGGAACTGCAGGTCGGCTTGCCGGTACCGGAGCCGTACAAGCAGGAAATGCCCGGGTCGGACGCCGACCTGAACGCCTATGACGTGGTTTATTACGCCGGTCACTCCAATGCCGGGTCCAAGACCATTGCCATAAACCTGCCCAACGATGAAGAAGTGCAACTGGCCAAGGGCACCCGCCGGCTGCAATTGAAGAATGCCATGCTGGCCAAGTACAACCAGATCCTGGTGCCCATCTCGGACATGCTGATTGCTGAAGACCAGCGCCGGCACATCACTTTCGATTCGTTTTTCGGCAACACCATGTTCCATGAAGTCGCGCATGGGCTTGGCATCAAAAATACGCTGGATGGCAGTAACACGGTCCGCCATGCGATGAAAGACCATGCCTCTGCGCTGGAAGAAGGCAAGGCGGACATCCTGGGCCTGTACATGGTGCAAAAATTGCGTGAGAAAGGTGAAATCACTCAAGGTGAGTTGATGGACGACTACGTGACCTTCATGGCCGGTATTTTCCGATCCGTCCGCTTCGGCGCAAGCAGCGCCCACGGTAAGGCCAACATGATCCGTTTCAATTTCTTCAAGCAGGCCGGCGCTTTCAGCTGGGACGAAAAAACCGGAACCTACCGGGTCAACGTTCCCGAGTTTGAGCAGGCCGTGAAGGACCTGAGCAACAAGCTGCTGACCCTGCAGGGCAATGGCGATTACCAGGCGGTCGACGCCTTCGTTGCGGAAATGGGTAGCGTGCCCGCGCAACTGCAGGCCGATCTGGACCGCCTGGCCTCTGCCGAAATTCCGGTGGATATCGTGTTTGAGCAAGGCACGGAAGTCCTGGGGCTTTAGGGAGGTAGCGTATCCGTGGGCCGCAGGATCGTTGTAAAAATCGGCAGCCAGGTATTGTGCGACACGCGCGGTGAACTCAACCGTGAGGTGCTGGGCAGCCTGGTCGGCCAATTATGCGAGCTAAGCGCCCAGGGCTGGCAGGTTTTGCTGGTTTCATCAGGCGCCGTTGCCGCGGGCAGCAGTATCGCCGGCAGCCAGCTTCAGAAGGTCAGCGACCCGGTCGCACGCAAGCAGGTCATGGCGGCCACCGGGCAGGTGCGGTTGATGGAAACGTACCGCAGCCTGTTTCAGCAAAACGGCCTGACCATCGCGCAAGTGCTGGCCAGCAAAAGTGATTTTCAGACCCGCAGGCATTACCTCAACATGCGGGGCTGTATCGAGGCCCTGCTCACCGCCGGAATCGTGCCGATAGTCAATGAGAACGACGTGGTGGCCATCACGGAACTGATGTTTACCGATAACGACGAACTGGCCGGCCTGTTGGCAGGCATGGTCAAGGCTGACCTGTTGTGCCTGCTGAGCACGGTGCCGGGCGTCTTCGACGGCGACCCGGAGCATTCGGAATCTGACTGTATTGCAACCTGGGACGACGACCGGCATCAGATTGAAGAGGTCGTGCTGCGGGGCACGTCGGTGCTGGGGCGTGGCGGCATGCACAGCAAGCTGGCGATCGCGCGCAAGACGGCCCGCCTGGGTACGGAAGTCGTCATCGCCGATGGCAGTGACCCTGACATCCTGGTAAAAATCACCGGCGAGCAAGTGACCGGCACCCGTTTTCCCGCCCTCGGTGACGCTTCTCCAGCCAAACGCTGGCTGGCCAGCGCCGATGACCACGCGGCCGGACATGTCATCGTCAATGCGGGCGCCGAGGACGCACTGCGCGACAGCAGCCACCTGGCAAGCCTGCTGCCGGTAGGCATCGAATCGGTTGAAGGCTCGTTCAACCAGGGCGACGTGATCCAGATCCGTAACGCGAACGGTGACGTGCTTGGCTGCGGACGAGCCCGCTACAACCACGTGGAAGCAGACAGCCTGAAAGGTAAGCGTGGACAAAAAGCCCTGATACATTACGACTATCTCTACCTGGTGGAATGACGGAAAAACGTGTATGGATGAGCAACAACTGGAACTGAAAAGCAAGCTTGCGAGTACCCGCGACGCGGCACGTGAACTGGCCGGGTGCACTGATCAAGCCATTGTCCGGATCCTCCATGACCTGGCCGACCGGGCGCTGCAGTCCAGCGACGATATCCTGGCGGCAAATCGCCTGGACCTGGCCCGCATGCCCGCCAGCGATCCCAAGTACGACCGCTTGCTATTAAACGC
>Ga0316194_10001219_pt1 | contig 17608 bp, 14 predicted proteins | sample CroRivsedime1_MG_FD_204936 | JGI IMG/M metagenome (GOLD analysis project Ga0316194, IMG submission 204936) | Coastal sediment microbial communities from Maine, United States - Cross River sediment 1 | ecosystem: Environmental > Aquatic > Marine > Coastal > Sediment | place: USA: Maine...
ATTGCGGAAGCCACGGATGAGGTCGGGCTTCGAGAGGATCATCAGCCGGTTCATGTACCCCGTGCCGACCATGCCCAGCGTGCGGTGGTTCATGCCCTCGCCGAGATCGAAGTCCTCGTCGAACCTCGACGGGTAGATCAGGACCTCGTCGATCTGGTCCCACTCCCACTCGGGAAAGCCGAAGATCGGTATGACGGCGCTGACCGCGGTCAGCACCCGGGTGGTCACATCGACATCGGTCTTGATGCCGGTGATCCGCTTCTCGCCGATGAAGACCTGGATCTCGCAGCGAAACCGCTGGCGCTCGGCCGGGTCGAGCGCGCGATAGAAGACGACCTCACGCTCGAGTACCTCTCCCCATTCCGGTGGGAAGGGTTGGCCGAGGATCGCTCGGCGCCGACGGATCTTCCGCGTCATGCCGGAGTAGACCGCTACGGCAAGCGCCACGGCGAAGGGCAGGACCAGCCACGGCGGAGTCCCTGCCTTGCCCAGGACCAGAGCCAGAAGGCCCAGGCCCACGAAGATCGTGACACTGGTGACGAGGGCCGTGCGGGTGGTTCGCCGCTCCCAGGCGGTATTCAAGCCGCAGCGCTTGCCGCCGCCGACCCCGGGGTCGGGCCGCGTGGCTCCGGAAACTGACATCAGGCGCTCAGGGCACGACCCAGATGCCGTCGCGGACCTCCAGGCGAGTGTCGTCGAGCCAGACCTCGCGCCCGGTGCCGCCGCCGCGGAAGTCGGTGACGATGTCGACGTGCTGCGCCGAACGGTTGAGGATTTTCTTCTCGGCCAGCCCATCGACCTCGGCCTTGCCGTCGGCCGACGCCGGATCGCCCACGAAACACTCCGGGTAGCTGGCGCCGATCGCGATGTGCAGCGTCCCGCCGGTCTTCTCGACGAACAGCGGGTGGCGTAGCACCTCCTGGATCCCGGCGTTCATCCCGAGGGCGACCTCGCCCAGGCGGTGCGAGCCGTCGTCGGTCTCGATGATCCTGGCCAGGGCTTCGCCGCCCTGCTCGGCCGAGTATTCACGGATCACACCGCCCTCGAAACGCAGGTAGACGCCCTGGATCAACGCCCCCCCCTGGAAGACCGGCATGTCCACGAAGATTTCGCCCTCGGGCGTGCGAGCGTCGGGGCTGGTGAAGACCTCGCCGTCGGGGAAGTTGCGCTTGCCGGTGCACTTCACGATGTTGCGACCGCCGATGTTCATGGTGAGCTCGAGGGTCTTGCCCGTCTTCGGGTGCTGCGTGACGGCCCGAATCGTCTTGCTCTTGCCCATGGCGTCGTGGAGCGGTGTCTCTACCTCGTCGAGGACTCGCGGGTCGAGGGTCGAGGCCGAGACGATCACCTCGGTGTACTGCTCGAGGGTCATCTCTTCCATCTTCGCGAACGACTCGGTGGGGAAAAGAGTCAGCACCCACGGCTTGAGCAGCCGGATCATCTTGAAGGGCTCGTCGGCGCGGGAGACCGCTTGCCCTGTCTCGTCGGGAATGCCCGCGAACAGCTCCGGCGACTCGGCGCCGAGCACCTCGACGTATTTCGTCATCGCCTCGTACCGCGTGCGGTGCCACTCGGGGACGCGGGCGATCTGCTCCACCGTCCCGTGCCGGGTGATCGACGCGCCCCAGACCTTGCCGCGATCGTTGTCGGGGGCGACGAGGTTCATGTCGGCGACCCCGCCGGCGGCGAAGATCTTGTCCTGCAGGACCGTCAGCAGCGGCCAGGCGATCGGCTCGCCCTTGAGCATCACCACGTCGCTGGATTCAACCCCACCGAGCGAGTAGTCGAGCAGGTAATCGGCCCAGGTTTCGAGGTCCTTCTTCGAGATTCGTGCACTCATGGCGTGACTCCAGTTGCTTCAGGAAGTACCCGGGTCGGGACGGGCCCTGTGGGCGTCGAGATAGATCCCCGTCCCGAGAGCCAGGAAGACGAGGAGCCCGATCCAGTTGCCTCCCCAGCCGGTGGCGTCGAACTGCGGCATCGTCCAGCCGGACCACTCCTGCAGGATATCGGTGACACCCTGGAGGACTCCGGCGAGGGCGCCTCCCGCGATCAGCCCGGAGGCCACGAGCGTGCCGCGGTCGTTTCGCGCTTTCTCGAGCTTGGCGTCACCCTTCGCCGACCGCTTGACGAACCAGGCCACGATGGCGCCAGCCAGGATCGGCGTGTTCAGCTCCAACGGCAGATACATGCCCAGGGCAAAGGCCAGCGACGACACGCCGGTCATCTCCACGACCACCGCGATGACGGCCCCGAGGAGATACAGGAACCACGGCGCCTCGCTCGCGCCCATCATCGACCGCACCACGGCCGCCATGGCGTTGGCCTGCGGCGCCGGCATCGGATCGGGATGTGCCGGACTGACGATGTAGCCCTGGGTGTGCGCGAAGAGCAGGATCACCGCCGTCACCGTGATCGATGCCAGGACGCTCCCGCCGATCAGCGCCAGGTAGGTTCGCTTCGGGGTCCCTCCGACCCAGTAGCCGATCTTCATCAGCGTGACCATCGAGCCCGTCATCGAAAGCGCCGTGCATACGACGCCGCCGATGAGCAGCGTCGCCAGCATGCCGTCCTCGCCGCTGAGCCCGAGGACCCGGCCCAACACCACCGAGGCCACGATCAACGTCGTCAGGGTCATGCCGGAAACCGGCGTGATCGAGATCATCGCCACCGCCCAGGCCGAGACAGCGGCGAACAGTCCCGAGATCGCGAGTGTCAGGGCCAGCGCGGCGAAGGTCTTGGTCGTCGCCCCGGGCAGCCCGTCCAGGACCACGAACCGGAAGTAGATCCCGATCGCCACCGAGGTCAGCAGCAGGATGCCGATCACCCCGGACATCGGGATGTCCCGCTCGGTGCGCCGGGCCGCGGGGCCGGGGCCGCCCTTGCGAAGGCGCCTCAGCTCTCCGGCCACCTGGGTGAGGGCGCGGACCATGACCGGGCTCATCTTGACGATCGAGATCACCCCGGCGGCGAAGATCCCACCGATGCCGATCAGGCGAACGTACTCGAAGAAGATGTCCTCGGCGCCGAGGCCTGCCACCGGAGGCATCCCCGGGAAGAGCCCCCCGGGGATCTGCGAGCCGATGCGCGCGACCAGCGGCACGAGCACCCAGTACGACATTAGCGAGCCCGCGCAGATGATCGCCGCGTAGCGCACGCCGATGATGTAGCCGAGGCCCATCACCGCCGCGGAGGTGTTGATGGTGAAGACCGCCTTGACCTTCTCGGTCAGGACGTCGAAGGTCGGGAGCAGCTCCGTCGTGAAGACGTCCCGCCACGCCTTGAGCGCCAGCGCGAGATAGTCGAGCACGAGACCGAGCCCGAGCGATGCCAGCAGGATGCCGGCGGCCTTCCCGCCCTTCTCACCGGTGACGAGGATCTCGGTGGTCGCCGTGGCCTCGGGGAACGGCAGCTTGCCGTGCATGTCCGCAACGAAGTACTGCCGGAACGGGATCAGGAAGCAGACCCCCAGGATCGCTCCGAGCAACGGCATGAGGAAGATCTGCAGGAAGCCGGATCGTCCATCGAGACCCAGGACAAAGATCGCGGGCATCACGAAGACCGATCCGCCCACGACGATGCCCGCCGTGGCCCCGAGAGCGATGATCTGCAGGTTCTCGAGGATCGTGGAGGCGCGCCTCACGATCGCGGAGAACCCGACGGCCAGGATGGCGATCGGGATCGCGGTCTCGATCCCCTGACCGAGCTTCAACGCGATGAAGGCGGCGGCCGCCGAGAACAGGCAGGTCATGGCCAGGCCCAGCACCACGGTGCGCAGCGTGACCTCGGGGATCGTCGTCTCCGCCGGGACCAGCGGGCGGTACTCCTCGCCGGGCTCCAGCGGGCGATAGGCGTTGTCGGGAAGGCCGGCGATGCGTGGGGGCTCTTCTTGTGAGTCGTGCATAAGGGGGGATTCTATCGCTCAATCGACCGAGTGGAACGGAAAATTGCCGTGTTGCATGTGAAACTAGTTAAGAGTATTATTTCACGTGAAAGGAGCGTCATGCCCCCGAGCGCCCCCTCGACCGTCGCCGCGCCCCGGACCGCCGTGGTGCTCACCAAGGCGGTGGTGCGAGCATCCCGCGCGCTCGAGCTGTCTCAAAAGACGATGGCGGCCACGCTCGGGGTGAGCGAGGCGTCGATCTCTCGCCTGACCCGGGGGCGGACCATCGACCCGGCGAGCAAGGAAGGAGAACTCGCGATCCTGTTCGTGAGGCTCTACCGCAGCCTCGACTCCCTGCTGGGCGGTGACGAGTCCGCAGCTCGAAGCTGGATGCACGCCCGCAACCTGCACCTCGACGCCACGCCCGCCGAACTCATCCGCACCATCACCGGACTCACCCATGCCCTCGAGTATCTGGACGCGATGCGGGGCAAGAGCTAACCTCCGCCGGCTCGGGGGGCGAGCCTGGAGGGTGGTCGAGGGGCAGCACGTCGTCGCGACGCGCAAGCTCGTGGATACCCTCGACGAACAGGCGATCCTCGAGCGATTGATCGAGACCTCCAAGCCGCCGCTACGACACGTTCCCGGCGACGCCCGGCGACTCCACTACTTGCTCGCCACGCCGTTCCGATACCCGCCGTTGCGGCACGGCTCCCGATTCGGCACCCGCGCCGAGCCCTCGCTGTGGTACGGCTCGACGCGACCTCGCCCGGCATTTGCCGAGACGGCCTACTATCGCCTGCTCTTTCTCGACGGCACCACGGCTCGGCTCGAGCCGCTCGGTGCCGAGCTGTCGTTGTTCCGCGTGCCGCTGCGCACGAGCCGGGGCGTGGATTTGACCCGCGATCCGTTCACGCAATTCGAGAAACGGATCGCTTCGCCCACGGACTACGGGGCCACGCAGCGTCTCGGGAGCGCGATGCGCCGCGACGGTGTCGAGGCGTTTCGGTTTCCGTCGGCGCGGGATGTGCGAGGGGGAGCCAACGTGGCGTTGTTCACCCCGGCGGCCTTCGCCGCCGCCAATCCCGACGAGCCCGAGGCCTGGCACATGGTCGCGTCAAGAGAGCGCGTGGAGTTCACCAAGCGCGACTTCTTCAAGCCTCGGGCCTGGGTCTTTCCGCGCGCGGACTTCGAGGTCGACGGTCGTCTGCCGGCTCCGGCCCTGTAGCCTCGCGTCGAAGCGGCTGCCTACCTCGCCTTCAGCACGGCGCGGAGGGTGATGCGCTCGCCCGCGCGCTCGACGGTCAGCTCGACCTCGTCGCCGGGATCGTGGCGCTTGAGAATCTCGGAATAGGTTTTCAGATCGGTGACGTCCTCACCGTCGATGACCACCAGAACGTCCTCGGCGGCGAGGCCCGCCGCCTCGGCCGCGGAGCCGGGCATCACTTGCTGGACCCGGACTCCGGGGCCCGAATACGAGAAGTCGGGCATCGTGCCGAGACTGACGCGTCGGCTCCCGCCGGCCGAGGGGGCGGCCGGTTTCGCCGCGCTTTCCTTGCCCTCGATCGTGATCGTCAGGAGATCCGTTCGCTCGGCGAGGTAGCCCGCGATCTCGAGAACGACCTCAGAAAGCTGCGCCATGCCGTCGAGATCCAGCTTGTCGGCGGTGTCGCCCGGACGGTGGTAGTCGGCGTGCGGGCCGGTGAACAACTGCACGGCCGGGACGCCGTGCTCGAGGCACGACACCTGGTCGGAGCTGTCCAGCGGCTCGGCGACGATCGTCGACGGGACGCCCGTCGTGTACTGCACGCCCATGAAGATGAATCGCCACTCGCGGGCCGAATCGGCGTTGATGACGAGAAGCTCCCCGTCGGCAAGCCGTCCGACGGTATCGAGGTTGACGCAGGCGAAGGGCAGCGCGTCGGGCGCCATGGTCTCGAGCCGACGCTTCGATCCGAGCCGTCCCGCCTCTTCGCCGGTGACCACCGCGAAGACCACGGGTCGCGGTCGTGCGGGCTCTGCCGCCATCGCCCGCGCGACCTCGAGCAGCACCGCCACGCCGGAGGCGTTGTCGTCGGCGCCGGGATGAACCTCGCCGCGGTTCTCCTCCCGGACATCCGGCCAGCCCTCGCCGAGATGGTCGAGGTGGGCCATCACGAGAACCGGCTCATCGCTCAGGTCGTCATCTGTCCCGGGGATCGTCCCCACGACGTTGGCCAGCGACATCTCCCGGGACGGCTCGCCTCCGGTCCACGACCAGCCCTCGCGAAAGCCATCGGTCCCTGCCGGCGCCAGCCCCGCCTCCCGGAAGCGTTTCTCGACCCACGCCGTCGCGCGCTCGAGCCCGGCGCTCCCCAGTCCCCTGCCCTCTTGCTCATCCGCGGCCAGGAACGCGACCGTGCGCCCGAGGGACACGGCGTCGAATGCCGGTGGAAGCTCCACCAGGGGCGCACGTTCCGGCGGGACGAGATCCGGGGGCGGACCGTCGCCGAGCGCGCGGACCAGCGGCGAGGTCAGCGGCTTCCAGAGTCCCTTCGCCATGTTCTCCGGCTCGTCACCCCTGAACCCGAGGTACGAGTAACGGGTGTAGTGAGGGAGCTTGCGGGCCAGCCCCGGCACCGCGGCGATCGGATGCGCTCCGACCCACCCGATGGCCAGCTCCGGATTCGCGGCGTGCCGCCCCACGAGGACGATGGAGTGATCGTCTCTCGGAATCGTCTCCTCGACGATCGCAACTTCCGAGTCGGCCCACGAGACATCCTGATCGGCCAACCCTTCGACGAGGGCGTCGCGGAACCGGTTGTCCCAGCCCAGCAGCCAGACCGACTCCGCGGGGAGGGCGTCGAGATCGGTGTCGAGCACCACTCGCGGCTCCCCCTCACCTTTCCAGTCGGCGGCCAGCGCCTCCCACGCCGAGCGCTCGTCGGCGCCGGCCCCGGCCGGGATCACGAACAGTGGGTCGTCGTCCGCGAAGAGGGTCGAAAGTGCCGGCGGCACCTCCAGCGGATCGAGGCGACGCATGACATCGAATTCGGGATCGACATCGACACGAAGCGGTCGGGCCGGGCACGGAATCCGGAGCTCGGCATTCCGGCCTTCCATCCGAAGCTCGGCCGGCAGCGGGTTGTCGCGGCCTTCCACGGTCACCGCCACCGGAACGGTCACGGGAAACGGCTCCTCCGGCTGAGCTTGCCGGAGCTCGACGACCAGCTCCCACGGGTGGGCGTCACCGCCCGTCGCGGTCACCTCCGCACGCACGATTTCCAGACGGGGAGCCCCCTTCCTTCCGATCCAGGCGTCGAAGAACGACTTCCACGCTCGCTCGTCGGTTTTCTCGAGCTCGGCCGCGAGGTCGTCGAAGGTCGCGCGGCGAAACCGGTACGACTCCGCGAAGCCGGACATCGCGGCGAGGAACGCCTCGTCGCCCATGGCGCGCCGGGCCATGTGGAAGATCATGAGGGCCTTGCCGTACCCGACGGCCTCGGTGGCCGGCGAGCTCCTCGAGACGAAGTCTGTCAGCGGAACGTCGTCGCCTCCGGCCACGAAGTCGGTGAACTTCTTCAGCGTCGCCCTACGGTAGGTCGCGGCCTCTCCCCGCTGTTCGGCGAAGAGGTGGTCGGCCATGTAGGCCGTCAGCCCCTCGGACCAGTTCCCGCGCGCAGGATCGATGTAGACCGAGTTTCCCCACCAGTTGTGAAGGATCTCGTGAGGGTACGACGAGGTCAGGATCCACGGGAACCGGATGATGCGCGGCCCGAGCAGGGTGAAGCCCGGCATCCCGTAGCCCGTTTCCCAGAAGTTCTCGACCAGGGCGAACGACGGGTAGGGGTAGGCCGGCAGGATCCCTTGGTACATCTCCAGGTAGCGTCGGGTCGCCTGTAGGTAGCGGTTCGCCAGCGCCGGCTCGGGTGTGCGGAGGAACGCGAACAGAGCGGTCTCGCCGACGCGATCGTCGTACACGGTCCAGGGCGCCGCGATCAGGTAGACCTCTTCCGAGGGGCTCGCGCAGTCCCACGTGGTCGTGCTCGTACCGTCGTCACCTGCCTCGCCTGCAACCCGCTCACCCTGGCTGACGACGTCCCACCCGGGGATCGAGACACTGGCCTCGAGCCGGAAGGTGATCAGCCCGTCGTCGAAGGTCGGAACCCAGAACGAGCCCCGGGACAGGTAGACACCTTCCTCGCCGATGATCCCCGGGGTCTCGGAGAAGCTGCGCTGATACTCTCCGGACACCTGCGCGACCGGGTGATAAATCGTTCCGTGGTACCCGATCTCCACCGGCCAATACGGCTCGTCTTCGGCCACCAGCAGCCAGTGACCCAACGGAACCGAGGCGGTGTCCTCCGTACCGGGCCCCTCCGCGAGCTCCAGCCGCCAGCCGGGCGTCGTCACGTGAGCCTCCAGACCGGAATGGAGCGCGAAACGGTACCGGCCGGAGCCGTCGGGCTCGACCGCTTCGTCGAGATCGAGCCGGTCGGTGACTGCGATGCGGTGGGCGACAGGATCGACGCGGACGACGAGATCGTGATGGATGGTTCCCCGGTCGGTGTCGGCCGACAGCGCCGGCCACGCCCACAGGGCGACCGCGGGAACGGCGAGCCATGACAGGAGATGCTTCACGGTACGGGAACGGACCCGTGGCGGGCGCTAGTCAGCCTTGACCGGTTCCGCGGGTTCCGCCTCTTCGACAGGTGCGCCTTCTTCGACAGGGGCGCCTTCTTCGATCGGGGCGCCCTCTTCCGTGGCAACCACTTCTCCGTCTTCGCCGGGCTCCCCGTCTACCGCCTCGCCGTCCAGAGTCTCGACGCCCTGCTTGCGGGCCAACCTCTTGAGCCGTTTCTGCTCGGCCTTCTCGGCACGGCGTCGCTCACGCAGTCGCTTTTGAACGGCTTCTCTTGAACGTCGAGCCATGGTTCAGCCCTCCGTGATCGCCATGCGGCGCCGTTGGGCTCCCGCTGAGATCGACGTTTGAGGCGACGGCCCGGAGTGAATTCGGTGACACCCTTCCGGACCCGGATCAAGTTGTCACTATATGCCGCACACCTCGGGGCTGTCAATTCGTTGGAAGCGCGACGATTGACAGGATCGGGGCTCGGAGGTAACGTCATCGCAGGTTCTGTCCCATTCTCACGTGCAGAAACGGGGTGTGGACTACCGAAGCCGGATTTGGTTAGGTGCGTGTCTCAACCGAAGGTTCGGGTTGGACGTCAGGGCCTGGTAGAAGCGCCGAAGGTTGAGGGCGCAGGAGTCGGAGAGATGGGTAACAGACTGTACGTGGGAAACCTTCCGTTCAGCGCCGACGAACAGGCCGTTCGTGAGCTGTTCGAGCAGAATGGTCGGACCGTGGCCGAGGTCAGGCTGATCACCGACCGGGACACCGGGCGTCCGCGCGGCTTCGGCTTCGTGGAGATGGGGAGCAACGAGGAAGCCGACGGCGCCATCCGCGAGCTCAACGGATACGAGATGGACGGTCGCGCACTGACCGTCAACGAGGCGCGCGAGCGCACCGGCGGTGGCGGCCGGGGTGGCGGTGGCGGTGGCGGTGGCCGGAACCGCTACTGATTCCGGCTGACGACAGATCGAGTCCTTGGGGCGCCTCGCAAGAGGCGCCCTTTTATTTTTCGGCTTCGACCGCTGCGAGAACCTCGTCGATATCCGACCGGGTGTGGGCCGCGTTGATCTGGAAGCGGATCGTCTCGTCTCCTCGCGGCACCACCGGGAAGGTCAGGCCCACGGCCAGCACCCCGCGGTCGTACAGCCCCCGCACCATCCCGCGGGCCCGGTCGGTGTCGCGGACGAGCAGCGGAACCACGGGATGGGGTCCGGGAATCGACTCGAGACCCAGGGCGTCGAGCCCCGATCGGAATTGCGCCGTCCGTTCCTTGACCGCGGCGAGGCGCTCGCGGCCCTCCGGACCGTCCGCGAGCTCGACCGACTTGACCGCCGCGGCGCAGTCGGCCGCGCCGAGGGGGTTCGTATAGATGTAGGTGTCCGCCTTCTGGCGCGCCGCCTCGATCAGCTCGGCGCTTCCTGCGATGAAACCGCCGTTCACGCCGAACGCCTTGCCGAAGGTCCCTACGACGATATCGGCCTTGGCGCCGCAGTGCTCCTCGGTGCCGCGTCCGGTCTCGCCGTACGCGCCGATCCCGTGGGAATCGTCCATCATCGTGACCACGCCGTCCCGGTAGCGATCGTGGTGCCGGCCCACCCGTTCGACGATCGCGTCCAGCGGTGCGTGATCGCCACGCATGCTGAAGATACCGTCGAAGATCACGACCACCCTGGCGACGCCGTCGGGGACCTCGCCGAGCCGTCGTTCGAGGTCGTCGACGTCGTTGTGCTTGAAGATCGCCCGCCGCTCTCTGGGCACGTTCGCGATCCTCATGGCCCGGATGATGCAGTTGTGGTTGAGCGCGTCGCCGATCCAGTAGGTCTCCGGCCCGGCGAGGGTCATGGCCAGCCCGAGGGTGGAGGTGTACGCCGAGTTGAAGATCCGCGCCGCCGGTCGGCCGAGGAATTCTGCGATCCGCTCCTCGAGCTCCGCGTGGGGCGCGAAGGTCCCGTCGATGAACCTAACGGCGCCGGGACCGGCGCCGAAGATCCGCGACGCCTCGTCGGCGGCCTCGAGCACGGCGGGGTGATGGGATAGCGAGAGATAGCTGTTGGAGTTCATTCGGATGAACCCGGTATTGCTTCCCTTCAGCTCGTAGCGTGGCCCCCGATCCCCGGAAGGCGGAACGAAGCCCACGATGACACGCTCGGGAGACTTGGCGCGACCCTGCCCCTCGAGCTCGGCAACCTCCTCGACCAGCGCGGCGTTCAGCTTGTCCAGCGACATCCCACTCTCCTCATGCGTGCGGCAACCTACCCAAGCCTGAATTCGAAGCCTATCAGGTCACCCGCCCACCCGCGAGATTCGTCAGGGCCGCTGACCGCGACGCAGTCGGCGGAGCGCTCGCCCTGCCGTGGCGTCGTACGGGTTCGCTTCCACGATCTCCTCGAGAACCGCGATCGCCTGGTCGCGGGGAAGGTCGAGGGCCTCGAGGCTCCGGGCTCGGTCGCGCAGGATCCGCTCTCCAGCCGCCCGGTTCGCGCGGAACTCTTCCGCGTCCGGGTGGGCGGTGGTGACGAAGTTCCACGGATCGACCCTCCGCGCGCCGATCAGCTTCATGATCTCGGTGGCGTGGTCCCGCCACATGCCCTTCGGGGTGTCGTACTCGATCCGGGAGCCGTCGTCGGTGTTCACCACGGCATCGCCCGCGATCGCCCGAACCTCGTCGTCGGCGATCACGAGATAGCCGAGCGCGTGGGCCGGGCTCGGAATCCGGATCGCCGTCATCTGCTCGCGCACCGCGGGGTTCTCGAACGCCTCCCGCAGCCGGTCGAAGTCGATCCGGAGGGGCTCGTCGGAGCCGACGAACAGGTACTCGCCCGACAGCCGCGACTCCCAGATCGACGGGTGCTTCCAGACCTCGGCCCAGGTCCTCGACAACGAGCGGAAGTTCTCGACGGGCATCCGGAATCCCTGGAACCAGATGCACGCCAGCCCCCCGGGCTCCAGCCGACGCTTCATCGTCGAGAACGCCTCGCGGGTGAACAGCGACGAGGCCCCGGCGATCCACGGATTCGAGGGCTGCGAGACGATGACGTCGTAGTTCCGGTCGCTGTGCTCGAGGTGAAGCCGCCCGTCGCCGACGATGACGGTCGAGCGTGGATCGTCGAGGACGCCACCGGTGAATTCGTCGAAGTACTCCTTGGCGGCGTGGACGACCCCCTCGGAAAGCTCCACCGAATCGATCGACTCGACTCCTGGATGGGACGCGACGCTGCCCAGCGTGTGACCGCTACCGAGACCGATGATCAACACGCGGCGGGCATCGGGCCGGAGAAGCATCGGCAGGTGCCCGAGCCAGTTCTGGGTCGACGCGAAGCTGAAGGCGTCCGGCTTCCCGCCGACGATCAGGCTGCGCCGGCCGTCCTCGGCCTCGGTCACCGTGACGACGGTGGCAACGCCCTCGCGGTAGTACAGGATCCGGCTCGCCATGCGCTCCCGGATCGCCTCGGCCGACGACGATTCGTCGGTGACGTAGGCTCTCGCCCTCAAGAACGGCCCGCTCGTCATGACCGAGCGCTCCCAGCCCGGAGCCAGGGCCGCCGCCAGAACGACCGCGACGAGTATCAGCGCGGCCTTGACGCCTCGCGATGCCGTGGTCGGAGGCAGCGCACGATACAGGAACGCGGCGCCCACGGCCCCGCTGAGAACCGCCCCGAGCAGGATGCTCGAGCGCATCCCGATCCACGGGATCAGGACGAAGCCGCCGCAGAACGACCCGAGGATCGTCCCGGCGGCGTTGGCCGCGTAGGCGGTGCCGACGGCCCGGCCCGCATCGTCCCGGCGGCGCGCCAGGTAACGGCTGACGATCGGCAGCATCCCTCCCATGCAAAACGTCGGGACGACAAAGATGGAGAAGATCTGTCCGAACTGAGTCCACTGCTGACCGGCGAAGCTCTCTGCCGAGATGACGACGCGGCTGACGCGAATGGGCAACGTGCCGAGCGCCGCGACGGTCACCACCGCGGACAGTCCGATGACCGCGGGCAGAATCGCCAGCGCGTAAGGCCCCCAGTTGCGATCCCCCATCCGTCCGAGGGCGAGGCTTCCCAGGGTCAGGCCGAGGATGAACGCTCCCGCGATCAACGTGAAGGCGTAGGTCGAGGAGCCGATCGCCAGCGTCACCGCCCGGGTCCACGCGACCTGGTAGACCATGGCGGCGAATCCCGAGACGCCGAAGCCGACGAGCAGGATCGTTGGAGTGAGCGCGGTCGGCCGGGCGTCGCTCGGTACCTGCTCTTTGCGGCTTCGCGGCCTCCCCTTTCGAGGCGAGACCTCCGCTGCCCCCGACTCGGCAACGACGGATGAGAGCGTGAGCGCAATGAAGCCCACGACGATGTTGACCGCTGCCGCGATCCGGTAGCTGGACTGGACACCGACCGCCGGAAGCAGAACCAGCCCGGCCAGCATGGCTCCGGCAAAGGCTCCGCCGGAATTCACCGCGTAGAGCACTCCCACGGTGCGGCTCATGACGCCGAGACGCGGGACGACGAAGCGGGTCAGGATCGGGAGGGTCGCGCCCATCAGCGTGGTCGGAACGATCAGAAGGACGGCGACGACCACGAACTGCAGGAGATTGAATCGCACCAGCGACGAGTAGTGGTTGCGGTAGATCGCCGCGAACAGCGGATCGGCGAGATCGAGCAGCAACGGCAGGAGCAGGCAGTACAGGCCGACGCCGAGCTCGAGCACGCCGTAGAGCCGGAGCGCCCCGCGTCCCGCCGGCGCCCGCTTCCCGCCGATCCAGGCGCCCAGCGCCAGACCGCCCATGAAGACGGTCAGTAGGGTCGCGAGAGCATACGAGGTGTTGCCCATCGCCAGGGCGAGCATCCGGTTCCAGGCGATCTCGTAGATCAGCCCAGCCGCGCCGGTGGCAAAGAAGCAGGCTCCGACCGCAAGCGTGATCGCGGGAGTCGAAGTATCGATGCTCTCGATTTTTCGGGCCGTCACGGCACCGGTTCCAGGAAGTCCATTCCCGCCGCCTACCCCTCCAGAACCTCGTCACGGAACGCGGGGCGGCCCGCGAGTGACAGCCTAGGATGCCAGAGCGCCTGGACCAATTGAAACCAAAATCAAGCCCGCGCGGTTGCTCATCCGAGGGGGTGCTGGAAATCGGAGAGGGAACTTGGTTTACTGTGGCCATGCGAATCGCCACCTGGAACGTCAACGGCCTCCGCGCCCGGCTCGAATTCGTGCTGCACTGGCTTCGCGAGAGGAATCCCGACGTCGTCGGCCTCCAGGAGCTGAAGCTCGCCGATGAGCAGTTTCCCCACGCCGAGATCGTGGAGGCCGGCTACCGGGCCGTCGTTTACGGGCAGAAGGCCTGGAACGGCGTCGCGATTCTGAGCCGTGAGCCGGCGGAGATCGCGCAGCGGGGCCTCCCGGGACAGGAGGATTTCGGAGCACGGCTCGTGACCGCCGAGGTCTCCGGCCTGTCCTTCACGACGGTCTACGTTCCCAACGGGAAGTCCGTCGACCACGACGACTATCCCCGCAAGCTGGCGTGGCTCGACGCCCTCGCCGCCTACGTCGAACAGCGGCGGAGCGCGAACGCCTCCGAGGTGCTGTGCGGAGACTTCAACGTCGTCCCCGCTCCCATCGACAGCTGGAACGAGACCGCGCTCAACGGCTCCATCTTTCACACCGACGCTGAGCGCGCCCGCATCCGGAACCTTCTTGACCTGGACCTGGTCGATCTTTTTCGGGAGCTCCACCCCGACGAGCAGGCCTTCTCGTGGTGGGACTACCGCGGCGGAGCGTTCCACCGCAAGATGGGCCTGAGGATCGACTTCCTTCTCGCCACAAGAAGCGTCCTGGCCCGGGTCCGCTCGGTCGAGATCGATCGCGACTATCGCAAGAAACAGGAAGGGCTGACCCCCTCCGATCACGCTCCCGTGATCGCCGATCTCGAGTGAAGGTGCCCCCATGAGCGCGGAAACCGTCTCGATCGCCTATTACTCCGACCTGCTGTGCATCTGGGCCTACGTCGCCCAGATCAAGGTCGATGAGCTGCGTCGCAACTTCCTCGGTCGAGTGAACCTCGACTACCGCTTCGTCTCGATCTTCGGCAACGCCCGCGAAAGGATCGGCAGTCGCTGGGCCACGCGGGGCGGATTCGAGGGCTACGCCTCTCACGTCCGCGACGTGGTGGAGGGCTTCGACCACGTCGAGGTCCACCCTCGGCTCTGGACCGAGGATGTCCCGGCAAGCTCGTGGCCTTCGCACCTGTTCGTCAAGGCCGCAGCGCTCGCGACCGCCGCCGGAATCGTCGACGGCACGCCGGTGGCAGACTTCGAGGGCCGCACGCCGGTCGAGGAGCTCGCGTGGCGGCTGCGACTCGCCTTCTTCCGGGACCTCCGCGACATCGCCAGGCTCGACGTCCCGCTCGAGCTCGCCGGGGTGATGGGCCTGCCGGTCGAAGCGATCCGGGCTCGCCTCGAGGACGGCACCGCGTTCGCCGCGCTTGCCGGTGACCACGACTCCGCGGCTTCCCATCACATCACCGGCAGCCCGACCTTCCTGCTCAACGAGGGACGGCAAAAGCTCTACGGCAACGTCGGCTACCGCGTCATCGAGGCCAACGTCCAGGAGTGCCTGCGCGACAATCGCGACGTTGCCAGCTGGTGTTGACGGTTCTCAGAATGTCGCGGAGAGGAGTACGATGCGGACTCCAGCGTCCCGCATCGTGCTTCCCGCGCGTGGATCCGGGTATCCTATGCGATCGACGGAACGACAAGGGAGAAACGAGATGAACCGCCGCTTTGCCGAAAAGGTCTTCCACGTACGTTCGGCGCATCCGTCGATCTATCCATCCCGGCACCGGATCCACCGCTTCGTCGAGGACCTCGTCGAGCTTCTGTTTCCACACCTCTCCGGCGAGTCCGAGTACTATTCCGCGACCGAGATCGAGGGCAGCCTGGCGGTGCTCGGCCGCGACCTCAAGAGACTGCTGCGCGGTCACCAGCCGAAGATGGAGCGCAACGTCGACGACGTCGCCGACGAATTCCTCGAGGAGCTTCCCCGGATCTACAAACGCCTATGGCTCGACGCACAGGCGATCCACGAGGGAGACCCGGCCTCGGAGAGCCTCGACGAGGTCATCTCGGCCTACCCGGGATTCTTCGCCATCTACACGCAGCGCATCGCCCACGCGCTCCACGTGCGGGACGTGCCGATCCTCCCGCGAATGTTGACCGAGTACGCCCACTTACGCACCGGCATCGACATCCACCCCGGCGCCACGATCGGAGACCGCTTCTGCATCGATCACGGCACGGGCGTGGTCATCGGCGAAACGACCGAGATCGGGACCGGCGTCAAGATCTACCAGGGCGTTTCGCTGGGCGCGCTCAGCGTCCAGAAGTCGATGGCGGGCAGCAAGCGGCACCCCACCGTCGAGGACAACGTCGTCATCTATTCGAACGCGACGATCCTGGGCGGCAAGACGGTCATCGGCCACGACAGCGTCATCGGCGGCAACGTCTGGCTGACCCAGAGCGTCCCGCCCCACTCGATCGCCTTGCGCACCAGTGAGATCGAGGTGCGCAGCAAGAAGCTCAAGAACAACCCCGTCGACTACCAGATCTGACGCGGAGGAAAGAGATGCGAATCGACAATATCCTCGGAGCCATCAACGGCACCCGGCACGTACGTATTAATCGGCTGTACGACGATCGCGCCGAGGTGTGGATGAAGCTCGAGCGCGACAACCCCGGCGGCAGCATCAAGGACCGCATCGCGTGGAGCATGATCGAGGACGCCGAGCGAAGGGGCAACCTCGAGCCCGACACCGTGATCGTCGAGCCCACCTCCGGAAACACCGGAATCGGTCTCGCCATGGTCGCCGCGGTCAAGGGCTACACGCTGATCCTGGTGATGCCGGAATCGATGTCGATCGAGCGCAGGCGGCTCCTGGCCACCTACGGCGCCCGCTTCGAGCTGACGCCACGTGAGGGGGGCATGCCGGCCGCGATCGGTCGTGCCAACGAGCTGGCACGCGAGCAGCCGAAGGCATGGATCCCGTCGCAGTTCGACAACCCGGCCAACATCGCGGTCCACCGCGAGCACACCGCGCGCGAGATCCTGGAGGATTTCCCGGAGGGGCTCGACTGCCTCATCACCGGCGTGGGCACCGGCGGCCACATCACCGGCGTGGGCGAAGTGCTCAAGGAGAACCTCCCCGACCTCGAGGTCTTCGCCGTCGAGCCGGCGCTCTCGCCGGTGATCAGCGGCGGGAAGCCCGCCCCCCACCCGCTCCAGGGCATCGGGGCGGGGTTCATCCCCGAGAACCTGCATCGCGACGTCCTGGACGGGGTGATCCAGGTCGACAAGGACGAGGCCTTCGAGTACGCCCGCCGCTGTGCGCGCGAGGAGGGAATCCTGGTCGGGATCTCGACCGGAGCATCCCTGGCCGCAGTCGCCAAGAAGATCCCCGAGCTCCGCGCCGGGAGCCGGATCCTGACGTTCTGTTACGACACCGGCGAGCGTTACCTCTCCGTCGAGGGCCTGTTCGACTGAGGCGAATCGGCTACGCGATCTTCTCTAGCTGAGAGAACTGGAGCCGGGAGAGTCGGTCCAGGTGCCTCGCGACCTTTCCGGCGGGACCAAGTCGGTCCGGGGGCCGGCGAGCGAGCATGGCCGAGACCGTGACCACGACCTCCCGAGGGAGATCCGGCCGGATCCTCTCGAGCGGCTCGAACTCGGCGCGACCTATTCTCGCCACGATGTCCGCCAGCGAACCCCCTTCGAACGGAGACTGTCCGGCCAGGCTCTCGTACAGGATCGCGCCCAGCGAGAACAGATCCGACGCGTAGGTCAGCTTCCGGCCCGACACCTGCTCAGGAGCCATGTAGAGAATCGTGCCCCCAACGCCGGTTTGACTGAGCGTGGCGGCATCCTGACGCTTCATCACCCGATGCGCCAAACCCAGGTCCGCGATCCGCACGCGCTTGCCGGATAGCAGGATGTTCCCCGGCGAGAGGTCACGATGAACCACGCCCACCCCGTGACAGGCGGCCAGTCCGCGCGCCACCTGAGACGCGATCATCAGCGCCTTGGGAGGATCCAGGGTTCGGTGCTTTCGCAGGCGATCGCGAAGAGACTCTCCACGGACC
>Ga0316194_10001220_pt1 | contig 17596 bp, 14 predicted proteins | sample CroRivsedime1_MG_FD_204936 | JGI IMG/M metagenome (GOLD analysis project Ga0316194, IMG submission 204936) | Coastal sediment microbial communities from Maine, United States - Cross River sediment 1 | ecosystem: Environmental > Aquatic > Marine > Coastal > Sediment | place: USA: Maine...
CTCGAGGCGGTGTTCGTGTTCGGTTGGGCGGTGGCGGTGCGCGATCTCGGCTGGTCCGGGTACTCCGCGATCCTGCTCTTCATCGTCCTTCTTCTCGTCGCCCTGGTCTATCTCTGGCGAATCGGGGCGCTCTCCTGGGGCCCGGCCGACCGGTCACACCAACCAAAGCACGTCCCCACGGAAGTCGGTGGTCAATGACCGCCGACCGCGGCCTCCCGTCAACCGCCGAGATCCTCGCCAGTCTTGATACTCGATCCATGGAGGCGGCGGTCGCCAAGAGCATCTTGACGGCTCGCCTCGAACACCTGCTCGGTTGGGGCCGAAAGAACTCGATCTGGCCGTTCGGATTCGGGCTGTCCTGCTGCTTTGTCGAAATGGCCACAAGCCTGACCAGCAAGTACGACATCGCGCGCTTCGGCTCGGAGGTCATCCGAGGCTCCCCACGACAGGCGGATCTGATGGTGGTGGCAGGCACGGTATTCCGAAAGATGGCGCCCATCATTCAAAGACTCTACGACCAGTTGATGGAGCCGAGGTGGGTGATCTCGATGGGATCCTGCGCAAACTCCGGCGGCATGTACGACATCTACAGCGTCGTTCAAGGGGTCGACTCGTTTCTCCCGGTGGACGTCTACGTCCCGGGATGTCCACCGAGGCCCGAAGCTTTCATGGAGGGCCTCCAGCTCCTTCGCCACGTCGTCGGCACCGAACGTCGCCCCCTGAGCTGGGTTGTGGGGTCGCAGGAGGTCCGGCGCCCCGACCCACCCAACATGCGGAACCTCAAGCGTGACCATCGAGCCCAGATGACTGATCTGAAGTCGCCGGACGGAGTCTGACCCGCAGGATCGGAGGTCGTATCGAATGATGAGCGCACCGGATGTCGTCCAGGAGTTGACGGAGCATCTCCTGGCGTCGAACACCACGGTGCAGCCGACCCGAGACGAGATTCCCACCATCTGGGTCGCACGGGATCACCTCCCCGCCGCAACCGAGTACCTCCACCGACAGGCCGACCATCCGTTCACCACCCTGATCGACCTCACCGCCATCGATGAGCGTGAGCGCGTTCACCGCGACGGTCAGCCCGCCGCCGATTTCACCATCGTCTATCACCTCTTCAGCTTCGATCGAAACCAACACCTTCGACTCAAGGTGCCGCTCGAGGGAGAGTACCCATCGGTCCCGTCGACAACCGGGCTGTGGACCGCGGCGAACTGGTACGAGCGAGAGGTCTTCGACATGTTCGGCATCACCTTCGACGGCCACCCGGCGCTGCGGAGGATCCTGATGCCGCCGACCTGGGTGGGCCACCCGCTGCGTAAGGAGCACCCCGCCAGGGCGACCGAGATCGGGCCGTACCAGCTCACCGATGCCGACCGGGACGTCGAGCAGGAGGCGCTCCGGTTCAAGCCGGAAGATTGGGGCATGGAGCGCCGGGGGGAAGACTCCGACTTTCTTTTTCTCAACCTCGGTCCGCAGCATCCGGGAACCCACGGCGTCCTGCGGATGGCGCTTCAACTCGATGGTGAGCTCATCGTCGATGCCGTCCCGGACATCGGCTACCACCACCGCGGCGCCGAAAAGATGGCGGAACGCCAGACCTGGCACACCTACATCCCCTACACCGATCGCATTGACTATCTGTCGGGCGTCCAGAACAACTTCCCGTACGTCCTGGCGGTCGAGAAGCTCGCCGGCATCGAGGTCCCCGACCGGGCGAAGACCATCCGCATCATGATGGCGGAGCTCTTCCGCATCGCCAGCCACCTGGTCTGGTACGGCACCTTCGCCCAGGACATCGGGGCCCTCTCTCCGGTGTTCTTCATGTTCGTCGATCGCGAACGGATCTTCGACATCGTCGAGGCGATCTGCGGCGGCCGCATGCACCCGAGCTGGTTCCGCATCGGCGGAGTTGCCCACGACCTGCCGCATGGCTGGGACCGTTTGATGGCCGATTTCCTCGACTATCTGCCGGCCCGGCTCGATGAGTACGACAAGGTCGTCATGCAGAACCGGATCTTCAGGGCGCGGACTGAGGGTGTCGGAGCCTACACCCGAGACCAAGCCGTCGGGTGGGGGGTGACAGGACCGAATCTGCGCGCCTGCGGATTCGAGTGGGACTTCAGAAGACAGCAGCCCTACGGTGGCTACGAAGACTTCGACTTCGACGTCCCCACAGCCCAGGCGGGCGACTGCTACGCCAGGGCACAGGTGAGAATCGAGGAGATCCGCCAGAGCCTCAAGATCATCCGACAGTGCATCGACAAAATGCCCGAGGGGCCGTACAAAGCCGACCATTCCCTCACCACACCGCCGCCCAAGACCGCCACCATGAAGGACATCGAGACCCTCATCCACCACTTCCTCAGCGTCAGCTGGGGTCCCGTCGTCCCCCACGGGGAAGCCTTCCAGGGCATCGAGGCACCGAAAGGATTCACCGCCTTCTATCTGATCAGCGACGGATCGACGGGCTCGTACCGAACTCGGATCCGTGCGCCGTCTTTCGCCCACATGCAAACCGTCCCCTGGATCAGCCGCGGCGTCTTTGTCGCCGATCTGCTCGCAATCCTGGGGAGCATCGATTTCGTGCTCGCGGACGTCGACCGATGAAGGACCAGAGCGCCTTTCTCACCCCTGAGGAGCTCGAGCTCTTCGACGACGGCCTCAGGCTGGAAGAGAATCCCCGATCGGCCTGCGTCCCCGCCATGAGGTGGATCCAGGACCGCCGAGGCTGGGTGAGCGATGAGGCCATGGAGTTCCTCTCAGAGAGGCTCGACGTGAGCCTCTCGGACCTCGAGAGCGTGGCGACCTTCTACAGCCTGGTCTACCGCAAGCCCGTCGGCGAGCACGTGATCCTCATGTGCGACAGCGTAAGCTGCTGGATCATGGGTTACGAGACGGTGGGGGATCACCTCAGGCGGCGGCTCGGGATCGAGTTCGGCCAGACCACCGAGGACGATCGTTTCACCCTGCTGACCATCCCGTGCCTCGGCGCCTGCGATCGCGCACCGGCCATGATGGTCGACGAGACCCTGTACGGACCGCTGACGCCCGAGCTCATCGACGAGATTCTCGACAGCTACGGCGAGGCGGGCTCGTAATGGCCGAAGCAACCCCCCTCACCCAGGGCATCCCGGCGGACGGCAAGCCTCTCGGGCTTCGCGAGTACGAGGCGATGGGCGGCTACGAGGCCCTGCGCACGGCGGTGGGGCAGATGACCCCCGAGGACGTCATCGAGGTGGTGAAGGACTCCAACCTCAGGGGTCGTGGCGGGGCGGGTTTCCCGACCGGGATGAAGTGGGGTTTCGTGCCCAAACGGGACGGCAAACCGGGCCGGCGGTACGTGGTCGCCAACGGCGATGAGATGGAGCCCGGGACCTTCAAGGACCGCCTCCTCATGGAAGGCAACCCACACCAGCTCATCGAGGGCATGACTCTCGCCGCCTACGCCATCGAGGCCGATTTCGCCTACGTCTTCATCCGCTGGGCCTACCGCGACGCCTTTCACCGGCTGCGGGATGCCGCCCACGAGGCAGAGAAGGCGGGCTACATCGGCAAGAGAATCCTCGGCACCGACTTCCACCTCGAGTTTCACATCCACGGCAGCGCAGGTCGCTATATGTGCGGCGAGGAAACCGGTCTGCTGAACTCGCTCCAGGGCGGCCGCGCCAACCCGCGGTCCAAGCCACCGTTTCCCCCGGTTGCGGGTCTCTACGGCAAACCCACCGTCATTCAGAACATCGAGACCCTGTGCAATGTCCCGCAGATCATCTCGAACGGCGCCGAGTGGTTCCGAAATCTGGGTCTGGCAGGTGACGCCGGCACGAAGCTCTACGGGGTCAGCGGCAAGGTCAACCGACCCGGCATCTTCGAGCTGCCCATGGGCACTCCGATCCGGGAGATCATCGAGGAGCACGCAGGTGGGATGCGGGACGGCCTGCGGCTGCGCGGGTTCCTCCCCGGAGGCGCGTCGACACCGTTTCTTCTCGACGAGCACCTGGATCTGCCCATGGACTTCAACCACATCGCCGAAGCCGGCAGCCGGCTCGGCACCGGCACCATGATCATCCTCGACGACCGCACCTGCCCCGTGGGCATGTTGGCGAATATGGAACACTTTTATGCCCAGGAGAGCTGCGGCTGGTGCACTCCGTGCAGGGACGGCCTGCCCTGGGTGGAGAAAACCCTCCATGCCATGGAAACGGGGGCTGGAAAAGACGAGGACCTGGAAATCCTCGAGCTCCACTGCAAGCTGCTGGGGCCGGGCTACACCTTCTGTGCGTTGGCGCCCGGCGCGGTCGATCCATTGGCGAGCGCCCTGAGGTTTTTCAGGGAGGACTTCGAGGCGCACATCAGCGAGCGCCGGTGTCCGTGGAGAAACCCGTCTTGAAGAAGATCTGGGTCGACGGCCGGACCCACGAGGTCCCGGAAAGCAACAACCTGCTGCAGACCGTCCTCGATCTCGGCTACGACCTGCCCTACTTCTGTTGGCACCCGGCGCTCGGCTCGGTCGGCGCCTGCCGCCAGTGCGCGGTCAAGCAGTTCCGCGACGCGGACGACCGCGACGGGATGATCATCATGGCCTGCATGACCCCGGTCAGCGACGGGCTTCGGATCTCCATCGACGACCCCGAAGCCGTGGCGTTTCGGGCGTCCGTGATCGGTTGGCTCATGACCAACCACCCGCACGACTGTCCGATCTGCGACGAGGGCGGCGAGTGCCACCTCCAGGACATGACAGTCATGACCGGTCATAACCAACGCACCTATCGGTTCAACAAGCGGACCTTCCGCAACCAGAACCTCGGTCCCTTCCTCAACCACGAGATGAACCGGTGCATCCAGTGCTACCGCTGCGTCCGGTTCTACCGGGACTACGCCGGCGGCAAGGACTTCAACGTCTTCGGATCGCGCAACCGGACCTATTTCGGTCGGGTCAAAGACGGAACCCTCGAGAGCCCATTCAGCGGCAACCTCGCGGAGATCTGCCCGACCGGGGTCTTCACCGACAAGACCGAGAAGGCGCATTACACCCGCAAATGGGATCTCCAGACCGCGCCCTCTCTGTGCACGCTCTGCGGGCTCGGCTGCAACACCCTGCCGGGCGAACGCCTTGGAACGCTCCGCCGGATCCGCAATCGCTACCACGGCGAGATCAACCGTTACTTCCTCTGCGACCGGGGCCGGTTCGGCTACGAGTTCGTCAACAGCCCCCGCAGAATTCGTCATCCTGCGCTGCGGCAACCGGGGAGCCCGGGTTCGGCCATCGTCTCGGCCGAGCAGGCCATCGACCACGCGGCGGGGCTCCTCGCCGGTGGCGCTACCATCGGGATCGGTTCCCCTACCGCCTCGCTCGAGGCCAATCATGCGCTGCGAACCCTCGTCGGAGCGGAGAACTTCTTCGTCGGAATCGGCGGTTCTGAGGCCGAACTGCTCCGGACGGTGCTGGCGACCCTCGGGGCCGGACCCGCCGGCCCGCCCTCGCTGCGCGAGATCGAGCGGGCCGACGCCGTGCTCATCCTCGGCGAGGATCTGACCAACACCGCGCCGCTGCTCGACCTGGCCGTTCGCCAGTCGGTGCTCAACGTCCCCCTGGATCACGCCCGGGCCCTCGACGTCCCGCATTGGAACGACGCGGTCAATCGGCTGGTGATCAACAACGAGCGCGGCCCGCTCTTTGTCGCGACACCGGCTCCGACCTCATTGGACGAGCTCGCCTCCGGCGTCTGCCGGGCCGCTCCCCAGGACATCGCCCATCTCGGCTTCGCCATCGCCGCGATCGTCGGCTCCGGTGCGCCCGCCCTGGGCGACCTGCCGGACGCGATTGCTCGCCTGGTCGGTCCGGCGGCGGAGGCGCTCCGAAATTCGAAGACGCCGCTGATCATCGCCGGGATGGGATCGGGGGACCTCGCCACGATCCGGGCCGCCGCCACGTTGGTTCGGGAACTCGCCAACACCAACCCTGCAGCCGCCCTGTGCCTGGTGGTTCCCGACTGCAACTCGGTGGGTGTCGGACTGCTCGGCGCACCCGATCTCAGTCACGCGGCGGCGGCGGCGGCGCGAGGCGAGTTCACAAACGCAATCGTCCTCGAACCCGATCTCTCGCGCCGGGGCCGAAGCGAAGCGCTCTCCACGATCCTCGACACCGTACCGCACGTGGTGGTGCTCGATCATCTGGAAGGCCCTGCGACGGACCGCGCCGAGCTCGTCCTTCCCGCCGCGACCTTCGCCGAGAGCGGCGGAACCATGGTCAACAACGAGGGACGGGCCCAGCGTTTCTTCCAGGTCTTCGTGCCCGAGGGTGAGGTCCGCGCCAGTTGGCGTTGGCTGCAGCAGATCGGCGAGCGGGTCCTCGGGCCCGACTCCGTGCCCTGGGACGGTTCCGACGACGTCGCGAAGGGCCTGGCCGAGGCGATTCCGGTCTTCGGCCCGATCGCCGACCTCATGTCGACTCTCACCCATGAGCCAAGGCGCCGGGTCCCCCGGCAGAGCCATCGCGTCACCGGTCGAACCAGCGTCAACGCTCACCTCCAGATCCGCGAGCCGCGCCCTCCCGATGACGGCGAGTCCCCCCTGGCCTTCTCCATGGAAGGCAGCCCGCTTCCCCCTCCGGCCGGTCTGATCACGCGCTACTGGTCGCCGGGGTGGAACTCGGTGCAGGCGCTCAGCAGGTTCCAGGAGGAGATCGGCGGCGCCCTCCGCGGCGGCGACCCAGGTGTCCGACTCATCGAGCCGCGGCCGTCGGATGTGGCCTCCACCTCCCACGACGAGCCGACGCGCTTCACCCCGCGGTCCGGTGAGTGGCTGCTGGTTTCGCTGTACCACCTCTTCGGCTCCGAGAGACTGAGCCTCGAGACCCCGGGCGTGGCGGAGCAGGCGCCGGCGCCGTACGTCGCGCTCAACCCGGATGACGGCGACCGGCTCGGTGTCGGGCCGGGCGACACTCTCGTGGTCGAAATCGAAGGCCGGACGCTCGAGCTGCCGCTCGAGCCAGAGCCCGGGTTGCCGCGGGGGTGCGCCGGTCTGCCCGAGGGGCTGCCCGGCCTCCGGGATCTTCCCGCCGGCCGTTGGGCGAGGCTCAGGAGGCTGCCATGAGTGAGCTCCTGGCGCCCCTCGTCAACGTCGTCATCGTCCTCGGCATCATGTTGACGGTGGCGGCGTTTCTGATCTGGTACGAACGGCGCCTGCTCGGTCTCTGGCAGGACCGATACGGTCCCAACCGGGTGGGTCCGTTCGGGCTGCTGCAGGTCGTGGCCGACATGATCAAGATCTTCTTCAAGGAGGACTGGATCCCTCCGTTCGCCGACCGGTTTGTCTTCGTGCTCGCGCCCATGGCGATCATGATCGCGGTGCTCATGTCCTTCGCCGTGGTTCCATTGAGTCCCGACATCGTGGTCGTCGACTCGAACATCGGCCTGCTCTTCATCCTCGCCATGTCGTCGATGACCGTCTACGCCTCGGTCCTCGGCGGCTGGGCCTCCAACAACAAGTACGCCCTGCTCGGCGGACTCCGGTCGGCGGCGCAGATGGTGAGCTACGAGGTCTTCATGGGGATCAGCCTCATGGGCGTGGTCGCGCTCACCGGTTCCTTTCGGCTGATCGACATCGTCGAGGCCCAGTCCGACCTCTGGAACTGTGTGCCGCAGTTCTTCGGCCTGCTGATCTTCTTCGTAGCAGGGGTCGCGGAGACCAAAAGGGTTCCCTTCGATATGCCCGAGGCCGAGGCCGAGCTCGTCGCCGGCTACCACACCGAGTACTCGGGAATGAAGTTCGGCATGTTCTTCGTCGGCGAGTACCTGGGGGTGACCCTGATCTCGGCGCTGACGGTGACCCTCTACTTCGGTGGCTGGAAGGGACCGTTGTTGCCGCCGATCGTCTGGTTCTTCATCAAGACCTTTGTCGTCATCGCGGTCTTCATCCTGCTTCGGGCGTCGCTGCCGCGTCCCCGGTTCGACCAGCTCATGGCCTACGGGTGGAAGGTGCTGCTGCCGCTCGCGCTGCTCAACCTTCTGGTGACCGGGGCGGTGGTGCTGCGATGAAGGCGATCTTCAACTCCGCGAAGACCATGTGGCACATCTTCCTGCACACCTTCCACAAGAGGGAGACGATTCAGTATCCCGAAGAGCGACCCGAGCTTCCCCCCCGCTGGCGGGGCCGGATCATCCTGAGCCGGGATCCGGACGGCGAGGAGCGGTGCGTCGCCTGCTACCTCTGTTCCGTCGCCTGTCCGGTGGACTGCATCGCGCTCCAGGCCACCGAGGACTCGAGCGGCCGCCGCTACCCGGATTTCTTCCGGATCAACTTCTCCCGTTGCATCTTCTGCGGCTTCTGCGAGGAGGCGTGCCCGACCTATGCGATCCAACTCATCCCCGATTTCGAGATGGGCGAGCTCGACCGCAACAACCTCGTCTACGAAAAGGAGCATTTGCTGATCAGCGGTCCGGGTAAGTACCCGGGATACAACTTCTACCACGTCGCGGGTCTCGCCATCGGCGGCAAGGACAAAGGCCAGGCCGAAGGTGAGGATCCACCCGTCGACCTTCACGACCTCATGCCGTAGGCATCGGAGGAACGATGAATCTCCTGTTCTACATCTCATCCGCCATCGCGCTGCTCGGCGCCGCTCTGGCGATGACCTGCAGAAACGCCTTCCACGCCCTACTCTACGTGGTCGTGTCGTTGCTCGCTGTGGCTGGGGTCTTCTTCAGCCTGGGCGCCGCGTTTGCAGCGGCGCTCGAGATCATCGTCTATGCCGGAGCGATCATCGTTCTCTTCATCTTCGTGGTGATGATGCTCAACCTCGGCCGAAGCGCAGTCAGAAAAGAAGACGGCTTCCTGACACCGACCATGTGGATTGGTCCGGGAGTGTTGGCCCTGGCGCTGTTTGTGGAGCTGGTCTTTGTCCTCATCCGGGGAGGCGGGAGCACAACCGGCGGGTTAGAGGTCGGGCCGAAGGAGGTCGCCCTGGCGTTGTTCGGACCCTATGTCGTCGGGGTCGAACTGGCATCGTTCCTGCTGCTGGCGGGCCTCGTCGGCGCCGCCTACCTCGGATCGGGTGCGAGATCGACCGGGGGCGAACGATGACGGCCGAGGTCCTCCTCGAGCACGGCCTCGTGGTCGCGAGCGCGCTCTTCGCCATCGGGCTGATCGGCGTGCTCGTGCGGCGCAATCTCCTCTTTCAGCTGCTGGCCATCGAGATCATGCTCAACGCGGCGGGGATGGCCTTCGTCATCGCGGGCGCCCGTTGGGGCGAGGCCGACGGCCAGGTCCTCTTTATCTTCATCCTGGTCATGGCGGCGGCCGAGGTCGCCGTCGGGCTGGCTCTTCTGCTGCGGCTGTCGCACCGTTTCCGGGACCTCGACGGCGATGCGGTGAGCACGATGAGGGGCTGAGATGATCGACCTCTGCCGCTCGCTGCCGATCTGGCTGATCCCCGCCCTGCCGGCCGCCGGCTTTGTCGTCCTCGCCGTCATCGGCGCCCAGCTCCCGAGAAGATGGGTCGCCGTCATCGGCGCCGGCTCTGTCGGCGGGGCCGCGGCTGCGACCCTGTGCACCGCCTTCGGTTTTCTGCACCGAACGCCGGAAATGGGTGTGATCGAGGAGAGGCTGTGGACCTGGATCGACGTCGGGACCCTCGAGGTCGGGTTCAGCCTCTCGCTCGACGGCCTTTCGCTGGTCATGATTTTCGTGGTCACCTTTGTCGGCTTTCTGATCCACCTCTACTCCACCGAGTACATGGCCGACGACCCGGGTTACAGCCGCTTCTTCGCCTATATGAACCTCTTCGTCGCCTTCATGCTGATCCTCGTTCTGGCGGACAACCTCTTCCTCCTTTACCTGGGCTGGGAAGGCGTCGGGCTGTGCAGCTATCTGCTCATCGGTTTCTGGTACTCCGACCCGGAAAACGGCGCGGCCGCCCGCAAGGCGTTCATCGTCACCAGGGTCGGCGACACCGCCATGGCGGTCGCCCTGCTCCTGCTTTTCAAGCACGCCGGCACGCTCGACATCCAGGACGTCATGGCGTGGGTTTCGGACAACTGGCCGGTGGGATCCGGGATGGCGGTCGCCGTCGCTCTGCTGCTGCTCGGCGGCGCCGTCGGCAAGTCGGCCCAGCTCCCGCTCCAGACCTGGTTGCCCGACGCCATGGCCGGTCCGACCCCGGTCAGCGCACTGATCCACGCCGCCACCATGGTCACCGCCGGCGTTTACCTCATCGCCCGCACCCACGCCATCTTCGTGCTGGCGCCGGTGGCGATGACCGCAGTCGCCATCATCGGCGCAGCGACCCTGCTGCTCGCGGGCTGCAGCGCGCTGGTCCAGACCGACATCAAGCGGGTGCTCGCCTACTCCACCATCAGCCAGATCGGCTACATGTTCCTCGGTCTCGGGGTCGGCGCCTGGTCGGCATCGATCTTCCACCTCATGACCCACGCCTTCTTCAAGGCCCTGCTCTTCCTCGGCGCCGGCGCCGTCATCATCTGTCTCCACCACGAGCAGGACATCTTCAAGATGGGCGGGCTGCGACGCCGGCTCCCGGCGGTTTTCTGGACCTTCCTCATGGGGTCAGCCTCGCTGGCGGCGTTGCCGCTGGTGACGGCGGGTTTTTTCAGCAAGGATCTGATCCTGTGGGCCGCCTGGGCCTCGGCCTCGACGAGCCCGTGGCTGTGGGCGGCGGGCGCATTTGGCGCCTTTCTCACGGCCGTCTATTCGTTCCGTCTCGTCTTCATTGTCTTTTTCGGGGACGAGAATGGACACGTCGAGCACCAACCGGGGATCCGGATCATGATCCCGCTGGCGGTCCTGGCCGTCCTGTCGATCGTCGGCGGATTTGTCGAGACGCCGAGCTATCTCGGTGACGTGAGCTTCTTCTCCGATTTACTGGCGCCCGTGTTCCCGGAAGTGGACTACGCGGTCACAAGCCACGAAACCGAACACCTGCTTCAGGCCGTTATTTCCGCGATCACCCTCGTCGGCGTTTTCCTCGCGTTTCTCTTCTATGTCAAACGACCGGCGATCCCGGCCGCCATCAAGGCATCGCCAATGGGCGCCTGGCTCTACCGATTCTGGTTGTCAGGGTGGGGCTTCGACGCGCTGTATGACCGGTTGTTTGTCCGTCCTTTCGTCGGGCTGACCCGGCTGCTGAGAGGGGATCCGTTCGATGAAATCTCTTCGACCGTCGGCCGGGTGACCGAGGCCGGTTACTCGGTGCTTTCTGAAACCCAGAACGGCCGGATCCGGACCTACGCCTTCGGCATCGGTCTCGGCGCGGTCATCGCCGTCGCCGTCGTGGTGTTCACATGACGCTGGTGCTGTTGATCCTGCTGCCTCTCGTTGGTGGGTTTGCCGCCTGGTTCGTCGGCCGACGCAACGTTGACGTTTGCCGGTGGTTCTCTTTGGCGGTCGTCTTGGCCGAGCTCGCGCTGGTTCTCCGTCTGTGGGCTCGCCATTTCGATTCCGCCGGGCTGGGCTCGGGAGGACCCTGGCTCGAGATCTTCGAGCGCGCCTGGATCCCCAAGCTTGGTATCAGCTTCATCCTCGCCATCGATGGTCTGAGCCTGCTCATGGTCGTTCTCACCGCTTTCATCGGCGTCATGGCGGTTCTGGTTTCGTGGCGGGAGATCGAAGAGCGGGTGGGCATCTACTTCGCCTGCCTGCTCTGGGTGCTCGCCGGGATCACCGGGGTCTTCATGGCCCTCGACCTCTTCCTCTTCTACTTCTTCTGGGAGGTCATGCTGATCCCCATGTACTTCCTCATCGGCGTCTGGGGGCACGAGCGCCGGATCTACGCCGCCGTCAAGTTCTTCATCTTCACCCTGGCGGGCGGGCTGCTGATGCTGGTTTCGATCCTCGCGCTCTACTTCACCCACGGCGCCTCGACCGGGATCTACACCTTCGACTACACCGAACTCCTCGGCACACCCATGTCATCGCCTGCCGCACTGTGGATCATGCTCGGCTTCTTCGTCGCCTTCGCGGTCAAGCTGCCGGCGGTCCCGATCCACAACTGGCTTCCGGACGCCCACACCGAGGCGCCCACCGCCGGCAGCCTGATCCTGGCCGCGCTGCTGCTCAAGACCGGCGCCTACGGTCTGATCCGATTCGTCGTTCCCCTCTTCCCCGAGGCGTCGGCGGCGATGGCGCCGTGGGCCCTCCGGCTCGGTGTCCTGGGGATCATCTACGGCGCCATCCTCGCCTTCGGCCAGACCGACCTCAAACGGCTCGTCGCCTACACCAGCGTCAGCCACATGGGGTTCGTGCTCATCGGCGTCTACAGCTGGAACGAGCTCGCCCTCCAGGGAACCGTCATGCAGATGATCTGCCACGGAATCAGCACCGGCGCTCTCTTCATGGTGGTCGGGATGCTCTATGAGCGTATCCACACCCGCGACGTGAGGAAGATGGGCGGTCTCTGGCAGGCGGCGCCGCGACTCGGCGGGGTCGCCATGATCTTCGCCATGGCTTCGCTGGGACTGCCGGGAACCGGCAACTTCGTCGGCGAGTTCCTCGTCATCTTCGGCGTCTTCCGGGTCAGCCTCCCGGTAGCGGTGGCGTCCCTGTTCGGGATCGTCGCGGCCACCATCTACTCGCTGCGGATCATCCAGACCACCTTCCACGGCCCCGCCGCGGCCTCGTGGGACATCCGCGACATGACCGGCCGCGAGATGCTGATGATGGCGCCGATGATCATCGCCATCGTCTGGCTGGGTCTGTGGCCCTCAACCGTCATCGCCACCTTCGAGCCCGCCCTCGAGGCGCTGCTCCATCTGGTTCCGACACTCTGGGTTGGGGGCTAGACAATGGTCCTTCTGAAACACTTCCAACCTGTCACCCTGAGCGAGCGAGTGCCGCCGAGCGAGTCGAAGGGTCCCCCGAGGATCGGGACAACGCGTCTTTTTGGCGTCGTGCTGAGCTTCGGGAGATTCTTCGACTCGCTACGCTCGCTCAGAATGACAGGCTATTGGGCGGCCCCAGTCATTCCATTGGTAGGCGGCGCGGCAGCGCTTAGGGTGACAAGGAGGGCGGCCGATGACCGCGGCTGAGTTCACCGCGCTCCTTCCCCTTCTGGGTATCGCGGGGACCTCGATCGTGCTGATGTCGGCCATCGCCATCCGACGCGATCGACGGTGGGCGATGGCTATCACCATCGCAGGACTCTCGGTCTCATTCGGCCTTCTTTTCGCCGCCCGGCCGGTCACTCCCTGCATCGTGACCCAGCTGCTGGTCATCGACGGCTATGCCCTCTTCTTCTTCGCGCTGCTGATCGCCGCTTCGGCGGTGGTCGCGCTCCTCGCGTACGAATTCCTGGACCGGCGGGGCTGCGACTGCGGAGAGTTCTATCTCCTGTTGCTCTTCGCCACGTTGGGCAGTTGCGTGCTCGCGGCTGCCACCCACTTCGCCTCGCTCTTCCTCGGACTCGAGATTCTGTCGGTGTCGCTCTACGCCATGATCGCCTATCTCAGGAACACCGAGACAAGCCTCGAGGCGGGAGTCAAGTACCTCGTCCTCGCGGCGGTGTCGTCCGCCTTCCTGCTCTTCGGGATGGCGTTGATCTATGCCGAGACCGGGACCATGGCGTTTTCGGCGTTCTCGAGCCTTGCAATCCGTCCCGAAACGGGGTCCATCCTGCTCACGACGGCGGGCCTGGCGCTGATGATGGTCGGTGTCGGATTCAAGCTCGCGCTGGTTCCCTTTCACATGTGGACGGCCGATGTCTACCAAGGCGCTCCGGCTCCGGTCACCGCCTTTGTCGCCACGGTGTCGAAAGCCGCCGTTGTCGCCCTCCTGCTCCGTCTGTTGGCTGCGGCCGAGACCCCACCGCCAGAACTGGTCTGGATCATGGCCCTGTTCGCCGGGGCGTCCATCATCATCGGCAACCTGCTGGCCCTGCAGCAGGACAACGTCAAACGCCTCCTCGCCTACTCGTCCATCGCCCACATGGGCTACCTGATGATCGCGATCATCGCCGGAGGCGCGAATGGTGGTGAGGCGGCAGCGTTCTATCTGGCAGCCTACATCCCGACAACCCTCGGCGCCTTCGGTGTGGTCACCGTCCAGAGTTTCGGAAACCGAGACTGCGACCATCTGTACGACTACGTCGGCCTCGGCAGGTCGCGACCGTTCCTCGCCGGGACGCTCACCGTCACCTTGTTTTCGCTCGCCGGGATCCCTCTGACCGCCGGCTTTGTCGGCAAGTTCCTCGTGCTCGGCGCTGGAGTGGAGTCCGGCCAGTGGGCCCTGACACTGATCCTGGTCTTGGGCTCGGTCATCAGCATCTTCTACTACCTGCGCGTCATCGTGGCGATGTACATGCGACCCGAAGAGGCAGCTCAAACCGCGCCGATCGTTCCACGGGTATCGATCTTGGCCGGGGCGACCCTGACTGCGCTGGTCGCGGTTCTGCTGTGGTTGGGCGTATGGCCGGCGCCCTTCATGGAGATCATTCGAGCCGCCGTGAGCGTGCTATAAAAATTCGTCGAACGAATTTTGGTCGCTCTCGCTTCGCTCGCGCGAGTCATCACCCACAGCCTTCGTCTGACGTGAGATGGGCTGCGATGAATCGGCGCATCCGATGCGCCGCCGCAATTCGTCCGACGAATTGCTGGTACCATGGAGGGAGTTGAGATCCGCGGAGGAAAACAAGATGAAGACCATCCAGCAGGTTCTGGCGGACAAAGGTTGCGACGTTTACTCAATCTCACCGATGGCATTGGTGTTCGAGGCGCTCGGCAAAATGGCGGATCGGAACGTGGGAGCGCTCCTGGTGCTCGATGGTGACGAGCTCGTCGGCCTCATCTCGGAGCGGGACTACGCGCGCAAGGTGATCCTCAAGGACAAGGCCTCGAAGCACACCCCGGTGAGCGAGATCATGAGCCGACACGTCGTGTGCGTGAGTCCCGGTTTGAAGGTTGACGCCTGCATGGCGCTCATGACGGACAAACGAATCCGCCACCTGGCGGTGATGGAGGACAAGAGACTCGTCGGAGTCATTTCGATCGGGGACGTGGTGAAGGCGATCATCGACCACCAAGAGTTCACCATCCAGCAGCTCGAGCACTACATTACCGGTGGCCGTTAGCAATTCGTCGAACGAATTGCGGTCGCCCTCGTTTCACTCGTGCGAGTCATCTCATGGAACTCTCGCGCAACCTGCGATGGATTGAGATGCATCGGTGCGTCCGACGCGCCGCCGCAATTCGTCAGACGAATTGCTAGGATTTGAAGATCTGCTGCCGCCTCAGCTCCTTGATCCGGTCTCGTAACCTGGCGGCCTCTTCGAATTCGAGGGTCTTCGCCGCGGTCCGCATGCGTTTCTCGAGCTCGGTGATGAGCTTGGCCAACGAGGCGGCGTCCTCGAACTCGCCCTCCACCGGTTCCGACACCCGCGGCTGGGCGCCGCCGGGACCGTAGAAGTCGAGGTTCGACATGGCCAGCAGCGGGCTCGCCACATCCTTGATGATGGATCTCGGTTCGATCCCGTGCTCGGTGTTGAACTCGGCCTGGAGCTTCCGCCGGCGACTGGTTTCGGCCAGCGCCCGCTGCATCGAGCCGGTCTCCTTGTCGGCATAGAGGATGGCTCGGCCGTTGAGATTGCGCGCCGCCCGGCCGACGGTCTGGACGAGCGAGGTCTCAGAGCGGAGAAAGCCCTCCTGGTCCGCGTCAAGCACCGCCACCAGCGAGACCTCGGGCAGATCGAGACCCTCGCGCAGCAGGTTGATTCCCACCAGGACATCGAATTCGCCGCGACGGAGGTCGGTGAGGATGGCGATGCGCTCCAGGGTGTCGATCTCCGAGTGCAGGTAGCGGACCCGGAGACCGACCTCGGCGAAATAGGTGGTCAGATCCTCGGACATCCGCTTGGTCAGGGTGGTCACCAGAACCCGCTCACCGCGCTCGACAACGGAGCGGATCTCGGCGAGGAGATCGTCCACCTGGTGTTGCGCCGGTCGGACCTCGACCTCCGGGTCGAGCAGCCCGGTGGGCCGGATCACCTGCTCCACGATCTCACCCTCGCTGTGCTTCAGTTCGTAGGGCCCCGGGGTCGCGGACACGAAGATCGCCTGGTGGACCCGCTCCTCGAACTCCTCGAACATCAGCGGCCGATTGTCGAGGGCCGACGGCAGCCGGAAGCCGAAGTTGACCAGATTCTGCTTGCGCGACCGGTCGCCGTGGAACATCCCGCCGACCTGCGGAATGGTGACGTGGGACTCGTCGGCGATGAGCAGATAGTCCTCCGGGAAGTAGTCGAGAAGGGTCGGCGGCGGCTCGCCCGGCTCGCGGCCGGTGAGGTGGCGCGAGTAGTTCTCGATCCCCTGGCAGTAGCCGAGTTCGGTGAGCATCTCGAGATCGAAGAGGGTGCGTTGCGACAACCGCTGCGCCTCGAGGAGCTTCTCCTGGCGGTTGAGCTCGGCGAGACGGTGGTCGAGCTCCGTACGGATGCCGTCGATGGCGCGGAGCAGATTCTCCCGCGGGGTCACATAGTGCGTCCGCGGATAGATGGGCAGGCGGTCCAGGCTCTCGAGGACGCTCCCACGAACCGGATCGATCCGCTGGATGGACTCCACCTCGTCGCCCCAGAAGGAGATCCGCGCCGCGGTGTCGTCGTAGGGCGGGTAGATCTCGAGGACATCGCCGCGCAACCGGAAGCTGCCAGGGGCGAGATCGAGATTGGTTCGTTCGTACTGCATCTTGGCGAGCTGACGAAGGACCTCTTCCATGGGCTGCTCGGCGCCGGTCTCGAAGAGCTGGAGCATGCCGAAGTAGGCCTCTGGCGAGCCGAGACCGTAGATGCAGCTCACCGAGGCGACGATGAGGACATCGCGGCGCTCGAAAAGTGAACGGGTGGCCGATAGCCGAAGCCGATCGATCTCCTCGTTGATCGAGGTCTCCTTCTCGATGTAGGTGTCTGACGACGGGACGTAGGCCTCGGGCTGGTAGTAGTCGTAGTACGAGACGAAGTACTCGACCGCGTTCGACGGGAAGAAGGCCTTGAACTCCTGGTAGAGCTGGGCCGCCAGGGTCTTGTTGTGGCACAGAACCAGGGTCGGCCGGTTGGTGGTCTCCACCACCTTGGCCATGGTGAACGTCTTGCCCGACCCGGTAACGCCGAGCAGGGTCTGAAACGCGAGGCCTCCTTCGACTCCTTCCACGAGCCGATCGATGGCCGCTCCCTGGTCGCCCGCCGCTTCGAACGGGGTTTCGAGCACGAAGCGTCTTCGATTCATGTGGGGATTGTAGCGGGTAAGGAGGTTAGAAGGTCAGCGCTCCCTCCGGTCGCTAGTTAGAAGGTCAGGCGGCTAGATTAGGGAGAGGGTGAGGAGGTTAGGATGTTAGAAGGTCAGCGCTCGCTTCGCTCGCTGTTAGAAGGTGAGGGCGCCCGCCGCCTTTGGCCGCATGCTGGTGAGAAGGTGCATCGCATCAGACCCGGCAGCGCGATGAGGTCGCCACTGACTTTCTGACAAGAGACCGGAGGGAGCGCTGACCTTCTAACCTCCTCATTCTCACGGCATCGAGTACGGCACCCCCGACGCGCCCTCACTCAGCTTCGACTCCAGGAAGAGATTCAGCTCCTCCACCTCTTCCTTGGTGATCTGCCGAT
>Ga0316194_10001221_pt1 | contig 17579 bp, 19 predicted proteins | sample CroRivsedime1_MG_FD_204936 | JGI IMG/M metagenome (GOLD analysis project Ga0316194, IMG submission 204936) | Coastal sediment microbial communities from Maine, United States - Cross River sediment 1 | ecosystem: Environmental > Aquatic > Marine > Coastal > Sediment | place: USA: Maine...
CACCTGCATAAGAGGAACTTGCCCGCGCCGCCCACACCAGCGCAGCCAGGTTGTCATCGCCGAAGTCACTGTGCTGCGAACCACCTACTCGGGCCTGGTGGGATAGCCTGCAGTACGCAGCGTGCTCCCGCTCTTTGGGTACCAGAGTTTCGCTCAAGCGTAATGAGCTCGGATATCCTTTGAGATCAGTCACACTGGCGAATACGTCGAGACGCTGACCCTCTGGCAGCAGGGTCGACCCCAAGCGACGGGTTGCCGCCATCTGCTCAAGTGCATCGAAGAAATGTCCGCAAATCCGCTCACCCGAGAATGGCGGCTCGAACCAGGAAGACCGCACCAGCTGCGCGAGTTTACTGCGGGTTTCCTCGACAGAGCCGAGCTCGCTGGGCAACCAGAATGATAAGGCTCTCAACAACGGCCGCAGATACCACTTCTGCCAGGGAGACCGGTCCTCGTGCAGCAGCCCTTCGACATCGGCATCTCTGAGCCACAGCGGTGTCTGGGCATCAAGATCAGCATCATCGACCAGCGCTTTGCCGAGCATCACGCCGTTGATTGCGCCCGCCGACGCACCCGAGATTACATCCAATACCACCCGGAAGTGGCCGTGCTGGTTGATCCGCTTCAACAGCTCAAAGTAGACCCGCTCGGTGCCCGCCGTGCGCGGATCGGGCCCGTCTTCATAGCGCCCGGTGGTCCGCGCGCCCATTTCATGCAGCACTTTTGAGGCCCGCACCAGTTTAAGCAGTTCTTTGCTGACGCCGTGCATGTACACCGCCAGCGATGCACCACCGTAGATGACCACGGCCAGGCGGAGTTCTCTTTTATACATACCGGCTAGTCATTGATTCCATTCATAGAGCCTACTTATCGATGCTATTCATCCAGGTTTGAAACCACACAGCGTCTCACGACATCAGGTCACAATATCAGGATAGTTCACTATATCTGAGCTTCGCTCATGCTGTGATCACAGTCTCAGATACCAGCTGCCAGGCTGCCGATAATTCTCCCATGCGAAAAAGTGACCCCGAAGAGTCCACCCATTTCCGTTCCGGAAATCGGCTGTACTACATGAACGGCAAGTGGTTTTTCCAGACCCGGGAAGCTGATCATGGACCGTATCCCAGCAAAGAGGCGGCACAGGTCGAGCTGCAGCGCTATGTTGACGAAATGCAATATTTTGACGCCATAGATCCGGAACAAGCCAGACTGACCACCAAACAGAACAACACCGACTACGCCAGCTCCAGCCTGGCCGATAAAGACTCTCCAAGCTGATCACTCCGGTTCCGACATCCGCAACCATTTCTGCCCCTGATCACACACCCGGTAACGGCGACATCGGGCCGCGCAATTCGTTAGAATCCGCGACGGATCTAGCGATACTCAGATTCCGGCACAAAAACAATAAGGGGACTGCCACCATGACAACCATGAACCGTGTGCTATTGGTAACCAGCATGTTACTGCTTGGCGCCTGTACCACCAGCAATCCAAAAATCGACCCAACCGGCGAACCCAGTTTCGACGGCCTGACGCCGTTGACCGGAACCGTTATGCGCCAGGTCTGGGCACGGGAAGATCTGGACCTGCGCGAATACACCAAATTCATGACTGAGAGTGCCGGCCTGCAGTTTCGCCCGGTGCGTTCCACCGGCTCTACTACGCGCAGCTCGGCGACTGAGTTTCCGCTGACCCAGGCGCAGCAGCAGAGAGTGCGCGAGATCGTCACTGAGCAGTTCAACAAGGCTCTAGACGGAGTGACCCGGATGCAGCGGGTCGAGTCACCGGGACCGGGCGTTCTCAGGGTCCGTGGTGCGATCATTGATATTGTCTCACGGGTCCCACCCGAGCGACCCGGCCGCTCAGACACTTATCTGGATTCGGTTGGCCAGGCGACGTTTGTGATTGAGCTGATCGATTCGGAAACCTCGAGCGTGCTGGTACGCGGCGTTGATACCCGTTCCGCGGACACCCCCGGTGTCACTCAGCGGGCAAATCGGGTAACCAATACCGCCGAGGTCCGCAGGCTGGCCAGTCACTGGGCCAGACAGCTGGCTGATGCCCTCAACAACATTACTGAACTTCCATCGCTGAACGACTGAGGCAATGAACATCGCCAATCTGAAACTGCTCGCAGTGATCGCGCTGGCCTGTCTGAGTACCGCCTGTGCGGTTCGCGAAGGCAGCACCAAAGTATTTGCTGACTACGATAGTGGTACTCGCTTTGATACTTATCGGACCTTTGCCTGGGAGTCAGCCAATCCTCTGGTGGTCGCAACAAACGGCGTCGTTGACCCCAGGTTGCAGCCGAGCCTGATGAAGGAAACTGCAGCACAGCTGTCGAGCAAGGGTTTACGCGAGGTGAAGTCGAAACTGGACGCCGACCTGCTGGTGGCTTTCACCATCGGTTCCACCGACACCCTGCAGGAAAACAACTTCCCGGGTAGCGTTCAGCCAATTGGCACGGTGGGTCAAAGCTACCGGGAGTCCAGCGAAATTCGCGAAGTGACAACAGGCCTGCTGTCGGTAGACATGTTCAATCGCACCAACCGGTCGCGAGTCTGGACCGGCTGGGCGGCCACAGGTCTGACCATCGACGTTCGCCTCAATCAACAGGAAGAAGTGAAAAGCATCATCACGCTGATCATGGAGCAGTTTCCGCCGGCCACCTGAACAGCTCAGGGTGCCGGTGGTGGATAGGTGTAACTCGCCTCAAGCCCCAGCGGCAGGCCAATTGTCCAGTACAGCAGCAGAAATCCGGTCCAGATCACCAGAAACCCAACCGAGTAGGGCAACATCATCGCGACCACCGTGCCTATGCCGGTCTGGGTTACGTAGCGCTGACAGAACACCACCACCAGCGGGAAATAGGGCATCAGCGGCGTAATGATGTTCGTCGAGCTGTCGCCGACGCGGTAAGCGGCCTGAGTCAGGTCAGGTGAGATGCCAAGCTGCATCAGCATCGGCACCAGAATCGGTGCCAGCAACGCCCACTTGGCAGACGCCGAGCCAACAAAGAGATTAACGATCCCGGTGATCGCCACCACCGCGGTCACGGTAACGGCCGCCGGCATCGCCGCGGCTTCCAGCCACGCCGCACCCTGCAGCGCAAACAACGCCCCCAGATTAGAGCGTCCGAACTCGGCGATGAACAGCGATGCAAAAAAAGCCATCACGATGTAGTAGCCCATTCCACTCATGGCCTGAGTCATGCCTGCGACAATATCGTGATGATTCTTCGCAGAGCCACTGACATAGCCATAGACAACACCCGGCAGGATGAACAGCAGGAAAATCAGCGGCACAATGCTGCGCATCAGCGGCGCCTGTGAGGCCGCCAGCGCACCATCGGGTGCTCGCCACGCAGAACCTTCCGGCAGGGAAGTGGCGATCAGTGCAACGACGCCCAGAGCCATCGCCAGCAGCGCGATGCGCAGACCGCGCTGTTCCGCGGCAGAAAGCGCTTTTAAAGACTGGGAACCCGCCAGATCGCCGTCAACTTCAAGGTGGCGCAGTCGCGGCTCAACAATCCCGTCAGTGATATACCAGCCGAGCGCAACCACCAGGAGTGTGGATGCTGAAGTGAAAAACCAGTTGTTCAACGGATTCAGAATCAGGCTCGGATCTATCAGCTGGGCACCTGCCTGGCTGATGCCCTGCAGCATTGGATCCAGCGCAGAGGGCACAAAGTTCGCGCTGAATCCCCCCGATACGCCGGCAAAGGCCACCGCTATCCCCACCAGCGGATGACGCCCGGCAGCATGAAACATCACCGCACCCAGTGGAATCACCAGCACATAGCCGGCATCAGCAGCGCTGTGGGAAATGATCGCAATCAGCAGCAGCATGGGCGTCAGCAGTTTGGGTGAGGTCATGCCAAGCAGTGAGCGCAGGCCCGCTCGAATGAAGCCGGTGTGGTCAGCAACGCCAATCCCCAGCATCGCCAGCAGCACCACACCCAGCGGATGGAAGCCAACAAAGGTGCCCACCATGCCCGACAGAAACGAGGTCAGACTGGCCGGCAGCAACAGGTTCTCAACCTCAATTGCGGCACCCGAGCGCGGATCGATGTGACTGTACTCAAACTGCGACATCACCGCCGACAGCAGCCACACAACAATCAGCAGCAGCAGAAACAGCAGCGCGGGATCAGGCAGCTTGTTGCCAACGCGTTCTATCCAGTCGAGCGCTCGGGCCAGCGCTCCAGCGCTTCGGGTCTGATCCTGAACATTCGGATCGCTGGTCATGACGCGTTCGAACTTGCATCCGGACCCGGCGGTAGATCAGCCCGCGCTTTAACAAGATGAAATACGTAGCCGCCGGCTGCACCAGCCAGCCCCTGCAGCACCAGACCCAGCATTGACCGGGTGGCGGGGATTGGATGTATGCCGGTCGTGCTCTGCACCAGCAGGTGCATGACCAGTACCGCCAGAAAACCAGCCAGCGGATAGCCGAAACTGCGCCAGCCCGGCTGCCAGCGAATAATCCCGGCAGCAACCAGAAACCCGAGCAGCAGAGCAATCGCCAGCAGCGGCATGAAGAGGGCAAACATGCCGGAAAGATCGGCGAGCGTGGTACCAAGCCGGTCAGCGAGGCTGACACTGACACCCATACCCTTCAAACTGGCCATGACTGATTGCGTTGCCGCACTGACGGCCAATACGTAGGTGACAATCGCCGCCACCACCAAAGCCACCGCGTTTTTGACAAATCCGGCCATTAAACTTCATCCGATCCAGCAGATCGCATAGCATACCGGCTTTGCGCAGCGGGTGAATCCCCGCGCAGCGTTTACGAAAAGGCAGCTGGTATGAAACAGAATCCGCAGGTGAACCCGGCAGCGGCGCTTGCCAGAACAACAAACTCACGCTCAGTGTTGCTGATTCTCAGCACTCTATTGTTGCTGGCCTTCGCCAATCCATCGCGAGCTGTTGAGTACTCAATCACAACCCTCGCGGAGAATCTCGAGTACCCCTGGTGTGTGACCAGTCTGCCGTCTGGAGATCTGCTGATCACCGAACGTGGCGGGCAGCTGAAGCGCCTGTCGGCATCGGCGAGTACCCAGAACATCTCTCCAATCAGCGGTGTGCCCGAAGTTTACTTCGCCGGGCAGGGTGGGCTTTTTGATGTGCTGCTGGATCCCGAATTCGAGACCAACCAGCTGATCTACCTCAGCTACGCCAGTGGCAACGAAGCGTCTAACGCCACCCGGGTCGCGCGCGCCCGCCTGACACAAGACAGCCTCGAGGACCTGGAGGTGATTTTCACCGCCACTCCAGGAAAAGCCACTCCCCAACACTACGGTGGCAAAATGGCACTGCTGGCGGACGGTACCCTGCTGCTGACCACGGGCGACGGCTGGGACTACCGCGAACAGGCCCAGAACACCAACAGCAATCTCGGCAAGACCATCCGCATCAACCGTGATGGCAGCCTGCCCTCAGACAATCCCTTCACTGCCGGCGGTGGTCATCCAGCGGTCTGGACCTACGGCCACCGCAACCCCCAGGGTCTGGCCGTTGACCCGGCCAATGGGGCTATCTATCTGCACGAACATGGTCCAAGAGGCGGTGACGAAATTAATGTGCTGCAGCCAGGCAGCAACTACGGCTGGCCGGCGGCCACTTTCGGCCTTGATTACAGCGGCGCAAAGGTTTCACCATTCACCCAGCTGCCAGACATGCAGGCGCCTTTGAAAGTCTGGGTACCGTCCATTGCACCATCCGGCCTGGCGGTTTATCGAGGCGAACAGTTTCCCGAATGGCAGGGCAGTCTGTTTGTTGGCGCGCTGGTCGATCAGGAAGTGCGCCGGGTCAGTTTTGATGATGACGGGCTGCACGAAGAAGCCGTTTTCCCGGAGATCAGTGCGCGTATCCGGGATATCAGGACCACACCGGATGGCGCACTGCTGATCGTCACTGATGGCTCACCGGGCGCCGTGTATCGGATCAGTCAGTCCGCGGAGTAGCGCGACTCAACACCAGCATGCACAACCATGTGGATTCAAGTTGGCGGCCGGAGACATGCGGCAATAAGGAACGCGACCGCCGCCAGCATGCCTGCCATACGGCAGCGTATTGCCGGTCTGGCCATCGCCCGCTCGATTACGGAGGCGGAATTGCCCATAGGTTCCTCTTGAGAGCACAGGCGCGGCGCGATAATGCGCCGCTCCATGCAGTCTAGAAGAGCATTGGGGTTCGGCCAGCGACGGCCTGTCGCTAGAGCAGGGCTTCTATCTTCGGCGCCAGCTCTTCCGGGGTGATCTGAGGGCCAAATCGCGCGATCACCCTGCCTTCACCGTCGACAAGAAATTTGGTGAAGTTCCAGGGGATGTCTTCTTTGCCTTCGTCATCCGGTTGAGCACTCTTAAGCAGCTGATAGAGCTCCGCAGCCCCGGACCCGTTGACTTCAATCTTGGCAAACATGGGAAAGTTGACGTCATAGCTGGACTGGGCAAACTCGAGGACTTCGGCATTACTGCCAGGTTCCTGAGCGCCGAACTGGTTACACGGAAAAGCCAGCACGGTGAAACCGCGATCGCTGAATTGTTCCTGAAGGGTACGCAGACCTGCGTACTGTGGGGTAAGTCCTCAGCGGCTGGCGACGTTCACCACGAGACAGAGGTTTTCCTGGAACTTCGACAGACTCACCAGCTCGCCGGTGATGGCGGCCATTTCCAGATCATGAAACTGCGGCATGAATCGCTCCTGCATTGTTGGTTCTTCACTGATGATAGCCAACCTGAACATCGCCGTCTGCTTTCCAACGACGCGGGTGCGACAAATACTTGATGTCCAAGTTCAGCGCTGGCCTACTAGGCGGGAGAGAGGAAACCATCGGCTTGCAGATTCGATGGTCGGTTACTGAAACTCAGGACCAGACGACGCAATCAGGGTAAGTCAGTCAACATGGGCTTAGGGACACTGACTGACTAACTGATCAGATAGTTCAAGAAAGTACAGTTCAATACCACAGGAGACGACAATGCGCTTGATTACCTTTCTGGCCGCCGGTCTGCTGGCAGCATCCGCTGCTGCTGACGAAGGGGCCGCCGAATACCGGGAGCACACCATGGAGGCCGTTGGCGGCCACATGCAGGCAATGGTCGACATAATCCGTCAGAAGGTTCCACACACCTCCCATATGTCACTACACGCCAACGCGCTGGCCGATCTGGCCGGCATCGCCCCAACACTGTTTCCAGCCGGTTCTGAGGGCGGTGACGCACTACCAGAGATCTGGAGCAATCCGCAAGACTTCGCCGAACGCCTGACCGCGTTCGAAGAGGCCGCTGCCGGACTGAAGGTCGCAGTGGATTCCGGCGAACCGATTGGTCCCGCTTTCCAGAAAGTGGGGCAGTCCTGCAAAGGCTGCCACGATAACTACCGCGCGGAGTAATCTGTCGGCCGCAGAGTAATCTGCCGGCTAAGGTTGACCTGACCCGGTCAGGTCAACCACTCGAGGCCACCAAGAGTCAGGCCTGCCACCAGCGCCGCGGTCAACAGACCCTGCCAGCCGCGAGAGGGTGTATCACTGAGAGTCTCCACCACTGCCTTTTTACCGTTGAACATGGATAACGGCATCCGACTGCCCTTCAATCCATAGATCAGATGAGCAGACAGGTGAATGGCAATTGCCGTAATGACCAGATAGTAGGCCCGGTGGTGGATGGCCGACATGGTGGTGACCAACGAGTCGTCAGCATATCGAACCAGCGGCCCTTCGATGAAAATGTCGTCTGTTGTAAACAGACCGGTGACAGCCTGAACCAGGACCACGGCTAACAGCAGCAATACCAGCGCAATACCCGGTGCCGTATGTGGGCCCGCGATTGCGGCACCGCGAAAGTGCTGCAGAATGCCGGTGGGAGAGGGACGATAACTCCGCCAGCGGCTGTAGCTGCCACCTAAAAATCCCCAGAGCAGACGAAACAGCAGCAGTCCACAGGCGCAGTAGCCAAACCGCAGGTGCCAATCCATCCAGCCGATATCACCCGACAGACCGGTCACCAGCGAACCACCAATACACAGTGCAAACAGCCAGTGCCAGACTCGCAGCGGCCATTCCCAGATCAGCGTCATCACCACCCGAGGTGCCTGATTCATTTGTCTGCCTTGATTGAGTTATTAACCTTGAGTGCAAATCCTGCTTGTCAGCCCGGAACGCGTCAAGAACCCGGGCAATCAGCCTGCGATGGTGAAACCCAGGACCAGATAAGCCACCACGCTGACCCCGCCAACCAGCAGCGCAAAAGGCATCTGGGTTTTGATGTGATCAATATGGTCAGACGCCGCACCGGTTGAGGCCAGAATTGAAGTGTCCGACAGGGGTGAACAATGGTCGCCAAACACTCCCCCACCCGCCACCGCAGCGATAGCTGCGTAAACAAGAGGTGTCAGAGCATCACCACTGAACGCAAACGCCATCGGCACCGCGATCGGCATCATGATCGCAAATGTTCCCCAGGACGTTCCGGTCGCAAACGCAATCACCCCGGCAATCAGGAAAGTGAGGGTCGGCAACAGCGCAGGGGTGAGCCAGCTTTCAGTGAGCGCAACAATATACTCAGCGGTGCCCAGCGACTTTGACAAATCGTTCAACGCATACGCGAAAGCAAGAATGATGACCGCAGGCATCACACCTTTGATTCCGGCGGTAGTAGTACGCATGATGTCCGCGAACTCTATGCCCTGTATCCGCATGATCACGCCGGCCACCACAACCGACAGCAGAAAAGCTTCCATCGTCAGCGCTGAGCCGGTTGTGACAAACGAACCCACAGCAACTGAAACCACTATGAACACCGGTGCGATGAAGTTCCACAGCAGGCTGGTGTGAGCAGTAGGATGCGGTTGAATGTCTGTAAGTTCTTCGCCCATTAATGGATCCGCTCCAGGCCGCAGCACCTGGCCGAGCTCCTGAGCACGGCGCTCAGCCTTCGCCATCGGTCCAATTTCCGGCAACAGCCCGACAATCACCAGCCCCACCGTGACCACGGCTAACATTGCATAGAGGTTGTAGGGGATCGAGCTGACAAACACGCCCATCGCCTGTTCTGGTGTCGTTATCGGGCCCATGCCAATCAGCAGCCCGGCAATGAATACCGCCCAGCCGGTTACCGGGACCAGAACACTGACCGGCGCGGAGGTGGAGTCGGCGATGTAAGCCAGCTTCTCCCTGGAGACTCGGAACCGATCGCTGAGATCTCGCATCGTGGCGCCGACAAACAGCGGACTGAAATAGTCGCTGAAGAAGACAAACATTCCCATCACCCAGGCAGTGAGCTGAACCCGGACCCGGCTCAGCTGCCGATTTTCAACCCAGGCGCTGAAATTACGGATTGCCCCCGTGCGCTGAAAAAACGCAATCGTGATGCCAATGAAAAACTCCAGCAGCAGAATCCAGGAAAACGCCGTAGTCCCTATCGCATTCTTCAACAACTCCGGAAATCCCAGCAGACCCTGGCCGGCGGCCAGCGTGCCGGCAAAACACGCGACAGCCAGCGAAAACACCGTATTGCGGGTGATAAACGCCAGGGTGATCGCAACCAGAGCAGGCAGCAGCGAGATGATTCCAGCACTGTCTGCGGCGTTCATGAAACCTCTTCCAGCCAGTCGTGGATCAGTTGCGCAGTTTTCGGGCGAGCGGTGTCAGGCGTGAGCAGATAGTGGTCGCCGGCAATCGTAAGCAATCGTTTACTGGTGCTGCCCAGCGCGTCAAAAACTGCCTGGGCGTCGGATGGAAACACGCCGCAATCCGCGTCCGCCTGAATCACCAGGGCTGGACAGGTGATCTTGCGCAAATGGTGTTCGCCACTGCACGGCGAATGATCGAGACTCCACATCGCCAGCCAGGTGCGCAGAGTGCTGCTGACACCCAGACCTGCCGGACCGTAATTCGCCCGGCGCGGATCACCTGCATAACAACGCGTCGGTGGACGCTTCGAAGGATCAATGCTGGCGTCCATGAAACGCGGATCAGCCCAGGCACGAAACAACACAAAAACCCGATCGCTGATTGCCGCCGTGGCCAACCGATCCAGCTCGGCCAGAGCCCAGTCGCTGATACGCCGATTGCGCAGTCGCTGGGCTTCCCGGTAGCGCGTCAGAAATTCGGCCGAATATGGGGGACCGTTGTCGGGGTGATACATATCGAGTTCACTATCCACGGCAACCGGATCGAGCTCATCTGTGACCGAAGCATCAAGCCAGTCGGTCAGCACTTCCGGTCTGCCGCGATGGGCACACAGCGAGACATAGGCATCAGCAGCCGGCAGGGTGTTGAGCGCTTCCGGCAAGGCCAGATCTCGGGCAGGCTCGATGTCCACCGCGAGCGCTTGAGATTGGTAGGCGGCCATCAGCGATCCACCACCTGAATTGCCAAGCAGAATGACCCGCTCGACGCCCGCCTGCTCCCTCAGCCAGCGCACACCAGCGGCCAGATCGAGCAGAGCGTGCTCCAGCAGAAAGTAGGTCTCATTACCCCTGAAGCGGGTGTTCCAGCCGAGAAAACCATAGCCAAGTTCAGCCAGCCATTCGCCCAGGTAATGTTCGCTGAAATCCACGTTGTAGTGACTGGCAATAAACGCAGTCTGAGGCCGTTTGCTTTCAGGCTGGCAGTAGAGCCCCTGACAGGGCAGGAAGCCGGCACCATTGCGACCGGCGGTGGCGGATGGCAAAGAGACGAACGATTTGGTCACCCTGTTCAAGTAGGGCGGCCTGATTCTCGGCGTCCGCTCGCCTGCATCCCGGAGTTCTCCCCACTGATTCGCTCTGCAATCCGCTCACAGTGCCGGAAAAATCAGCTGATGACCATGACAGCCCGGTTAGAGTTCGGAAGATGCCAGGAAATCAGCCCGAGGCAGCTGGTTTGAGCGCATTGGGGCTTTCAGTTCGCCGCGGCTGCGCGGCGAATCGATCGTACAGCGCTTCACAGAGACATTGAAAAACCAGATGCAGCAGCATCTGCTGACGCACACCGGGCCTCGCCACCACCCAGATATCGGTCACGTGCGCAGGCGCATCGGTGAGCACCTGCTGCAGACCGGCAGCCTCGCCAACATACCCCGGCAAACCGGCAATACCCCAGCCTGACTGCGCGGCGCGCAGCTGTGCACGCAACGAATCGGCGCGGAAGGCAACACGATTCTGTGGAACACTGCAGCCCAGTCTGGCGACCGCCATCGAGAAAGGTTGCTCGGTCATGCCATCGACGAACCAGTGTTCAGTCAGGTTTTTCAGGTTTGGTTGGCCGTGTTCGCGCAGATAGTCAGCGCTGGCGTATGCGCCCATCGGCATCCCACCCACTCGCCGGCAGACCAGTTCGCTCTGGCTCGGGCGGGCATGGCGGATCGCAATGTCCGCTTCACCTTCAAGCAGGTTCAGCTGCTTGTGGCTGATCAACAGCTCGATCTGCCGGTCGTTCTGGCCGGAAAAGTCTTTGAGACTAATAAGCATTTCAGGCATCAGGTCGACAAGCAGCTCAGCGATGGTCACCCGCACTTTGCCCGTCGATGTGGTTTTCACCGCCGCGGTGACCGATTCGAAGGTCATCGCATCTTTGCGCATGCGGGTGGCAACCACCGCCAGCCGCTCTCCGGCGTCGTTGGCTTTGAGGCCGCTGGCCGTTCGTTCGAACAGTGGCAGGCCAAGCTGAGATTCGAGCTGTTGAATGTGCCGGGCAACCGTCGGATGGGCAAACCCCAGCTGACGGGCGGCTGCGGCGAGGCTTCCGGTTTCACTCACAGAGACGAAGGTTCGAACCAGATTCCAGTCCACGTCCAGTCCAGCGCTCGTCACTACTACCTCCTGTGGAGTACCAGAGTCCACTCCTGGACAGACGGGATAATTAATCCCGCCTCAAAACCTGGTCAAAGGGCCTGAATAAATCTGAGAACGTTGTTCTACGTTACATTAATTCCCAGGTCAAGGGCTTACTGTTACCTTAGGTAACACTATCGCGCACCCCTCATCGCAAGGACCTAATCATGAAAAGCTCAATCAAAACCGCCCTAATCTTCACCGCTGCCGCCGCTTCTGTTGTCGCCGTGACCGCTCAGGCAAAACTCTCCAGCTCTTCAGAGATGCGTGGCTACAATGCCTGTGTGGAAGCTGCTGCACCTGACTTCAACGGTCTTCAGCTGTCCCGCAATTACTACCTGAACGAAGAAGCCGACAGGAACATTTACTATGTCAACGGCTCTGCCTGGCAGTCGGGTGAGCGTATCGCGGTTCGCATTTCCTGCGACACCAGCACCAATGGCGTCAAGCTGCTGAGTCAGACCAGCAACACCGGCCGCTACACCATTGAGCGTGCAACTGTTCGGGTCCAGGTTGCTCAGCAATAGTCCTGACCGTTCCCAGTTCGCTGACGACGGGCAAACCCCTCCGTCTGTTGTCACGAAACCAAGAGGCCACCCATTCGGTGGCCTCTTTTTTTTGGCCGAGGTAAATGTCTCAGGCCCTCTGATGCTCGCACTATGAGTGAATGCTCACTGACCCGCTCAGTCAATAGGCGCGGCCTTCACGCCAGGCTTCGATCAGCCGGTCGTAGGGTACGGTCTCACCTGGCGGCTTCTCCTGCGCCAGTTTCGGTTTCGGCGCACCGGGTCTCGCCAGCCAGACCTGCGGATCCTCCTCATCATTGAGCATTGGCCCGCACTCTCCCTGCACATTGGCTCTCTGCAGCCGTTCCATTACCCGCTCCTGCTGCTGCGCCAGGGAATCCATCGCTTCCTGAGGAGTGACCGAACCGCTCACTGCATTCGCAACATTCGGCCACCACAGCTGCGCAAGCTTCGGATAATCCGGGACATTAGTGCCCGTCGGCGTCCAGGCCGTACGCGCAGGCGATCGATAGAATTCGACCAGCCCGCCCAGCTGGGGCGCCATGTCGGTCATCGCCTGAGAGTTCAGGTCAGACTCCCGTATTGGTGTGAGTCCCACCAGCGTCTTCTTAAGCGATAGAGTTTTAGCCGTCACAAACTGTGCATACAGCCAGGCGGCCTGTTGTCGGGCAAGCGGAGTACTGTTGAGCAGTGTCCAGGAACCTGTGTCCTGATAGCCAAGTTTCATGCCTTTTGACCAGTAAGGCCCATGCGGGGAGGGCGCCATCCGCCACTTCGGCGTGCCATCAGCGTTCACCACCGCCAGACCCGGCTGGATCATGTCCGCGGTAAAAGTCGTGTACCAGAAGATCTGCTGGGCAATATGGCCCTGGGCCGGTACCGGTCCAGCTTCTGAAAAAGTCATGCCGGAGGCCTCGGGCGGAGCAAAGCGCTTGAGCCAGTCAATGTAGCGCCCGAGTGCATATACGGCTGCCGGACCATTGGTCGCACCACCTCTTGCCATGCTGGAACCGACCGGTCTGCAGCCATCCACCCGGATCCCCCATTCATCTACCGGCGAGCCGTTGGGCAGTCCAGCATCCCCAGCGCCGGCCATGGACAGCCAGGCGTCGGTGAAACGCCAGCCCAGAGACGGGTCCTTTTTGCCGTAATCCATATGGCCGTATACCCGCTGGCCGTCAATTTCCTGAACGTGCTCAGAGAAGAACTCGGCGATGTCTTCATAGGCCGACCAGTTCACCGGCACGCCGAGCTCGTAGCCATAGCGCTCTTTGAAAGCGGTTTTCAGATCCTGGCGCGCAAACCAGTCGTAACGAAACCAGTAGAGATTGGCGAACTGCTGATCGGGCAGCTGATAGATTTTGCCGTCCGGACCGGTGGTAAAGCTGATGCCGATGAAATCATTCAGATCAAGGGTCGGCGAAGTCACGCTGGCACCCCCTCCAGCCATGAAGTCCGTAAGCGGAACCACATAACCGTAACGGGCGTGAGTGCCAATCAGATCAGAGTCGTTAACGTATGCATCGTAGACGTTCTGGCCCGACTGCATCTGGGTCTGCAGCTTTTCTATGACGTCGCCTTCCTGAATCAGATCGTGGTTAACCTCGATGCCGGTGAGTTCGGCAAAAGCCCGGGTCAGTACCTCGGCTTCATATTCATGGGTGGTCAGGGTTTCAGACACCACATTGATCTGCATGCCGGCAAAAGGCGCCGCCGCCTGTGCGAACCAGCGCATTTCCGCCAGCTGCTCCTCCTGGCTTAAGCTGGATGGCTGAAATTCCTCCAGCCAGCTGGCAGCCCAGGCATCAACGTCGGGGCTGAACCCAGCGGATTCGGCCGAGTCCCCAGGGCCCGTGTCCTGGCCACACCCTGCCAGCAGCAGGCTGCAGGTGAACAGACCAAATAGTGTTCGGCGCATGAGAACTCCCTGTTGATTCATGGTTGCATGTAACCCCGATTAACCCCAGCGCATCAAGCTGATGGCCAGCAGGCAACTGATGATGCTGGCAATCCAGACCGGGCCGTCGCTGAAGCCAAGAAATCCGACATGCACAAAGGCTGCGGCCAGCAGGCTGATGAAAAAGCGATCACCTCGTGTGGTCGACAGGGGTAGCAGCCCCCGTCGGGCAGCAGTCGGCCAGACCAGCTCCAGCACGGTCAGCGTCACCAAAGCCAGACCAATGGCTGCAAAGAACAGCGCCGTCGGCAGGGTCCACGCCATCCAGCCCACTAGACCCGCCCTAACGCAAAGCCACGCACCAGATGATTCCGGACAAAGTACACGACGGCCAGCCCAGGCAGAATGGTCAGAACCCCGGCGGCAGCCAGAACACCCCAGTCCACGCCGGAGGCTGACACAGTGCGGGTCATCACCACGACAATGGGTTTGGCACTGCTGCCGGTCAGCGTGCGGGCCAGCAGCAGCTCTACCCAGCTGAACATGAAACAGAAGAACACGGTCACCCCGATCCCACCTCGAATGGCCGGCAGAAAGATCCGGAAAAAGAAAAAGCTCCGGCTGTGGCCGTCAATCCGTGCCATTTCATCGAGGGAGCGCGGAATGGATGCCATGAACCCTTCTAGAATCCACACCGCCAGCGGCACCGTGAACAGACAATGCGCAAGCGCTACTGCAAGGTGAGTATCAAACAGTCCGATCGCCGAATAGAGCTGAAAAAACGGCAGCAGGAAGACGGCTGGCGGTGCCATCCGGTTACTCAGTAGCCAGAAGAACAGATGCCGATCACCGACAAAACGATAGCGGGAAAACGCATACGCGGCGGGCAGCGCCACCAGCAGTGAAATCACCGTATTAATCGCCACATAGCTGAGCGAGTTAATGAAACCCGACGACCACACCGGATTGGAGAATATCTCCAGATAGTTAGCAAAACTCGGATCAGAAGGCAGTGCCGACAGGCTGCCGAGAATATCGGCGTTGTCCCGCAGCGACAGATTAATCAGCCAGTAAATAGGTACCAGCAGGTACACACAGTACAGATACAGCAGCCAATGGGGGCGGGTGCGCATGCTAATCAGCGTCCCGATTGCGCATCACGCTGGTGTAGAACAGCCAGCACAACAGCAACACCACCAGGAAATATAAAACCGAGAATGCCGCAGCGGGACCCAGATCAAACTGACCCACAGCCATGCTGGTGAGGTATTGAGACAGGAACGTGGTGCTGTTGCCGGGACCACCGCCAGTCAGAACAAAGGGCTCGGTGTAGATCATGAAGCTGTCCATTAATCTCAGCAGTACCGCGATGGTCAGCACCGAAGTCAGACGCGGCAGCTCGACATGACGGAAAATCTGCCAGCGGCTGGCGCCATCCAGTCGAGCAGCCTGGTAGTAAGCGTCAGGAATCGCCGTCAGTCCGGCAAACGCCAGCAGCGCAACGAGCGATGTCCAGTGCCAGACATCCATCGCCAGAAGCGTCAGCCAGGCATCCAGTGTGCCGGCAGTGTAGTTGTAGTCGAATCCCAGATTCTGCAGCGTCGCACCCAGCAGGCCAATGTCAGGACGGGCAAACAGCTGCCAGATTGTGCCTACCACATTCCACGGAATCAGCAGCGGGATTGCCAGCAATACCAACCACAGACCCACAGAACGACCCGCTCGTGGCAGGCTCTTGGCCACCAGGATGCCAAGCGGAATTTCCAGCGCCAGAATGAGCGAACTGAATAGAATCTGACGCAACAGGGCGCTCTGCAATCGAGGATCGCGCAACGTCTCGCGATACCAGTCCAGACCAACAAAAATCCGGGTGTTGGCATCAAAGATGTCCTGGACCGAATAATTAACAACCGTCATCAGCGGAATCACCGCGCTGAACGCAACAATCAGCAGCACCGGGAGCACTCCCAGCCAGGCGCGATTGTCACGCATCAACAACCCACCCCTGACGAAACGCGCGGACCGTATCAAGGTGCAGCTGAGCTCGGCCCGAGGGAACTTCGTCGAGCGGCTGTCGAGTGACAATCCTGGCACCGGCAACGGTTGCATCAACCAATCCGAAGGGCACACCGCGGTGAGTGCCAAGCACCCGCTGGCTTATAACATCTGCGGCAATGATCCAGTCTGAGCCCGAGTGCGTCTGCGCAGGCGCGCCGGCAAGCTTTGCCCATTCCGGTCGAAAGCCAATCCTGCAGACACCGGGACTTACCACCAGACTACCGAACGGCACGTCCCCCACCAGGCAGACATCGCTTTCTATGCGGGCATCGAGAAAGTTCATGCCCGGCGTTCCAACAAAGTAGCCCACGTGTTCGTGGGTCGGGGCGTTAATCAGCTGCTCAGGCGAACCCGTCTGCAGAATGCCACCTTCGTGCATCACGCTGATTCTGTCTGCGAAAGTCAGAGCTTCAGTCTGATCATGGGTGACATAGATCATGGTCGCTCCGGATTCGCGCTGCAGAGACTTCAAGGTGTGGCGCAGTCGCCATTTACGCGCCGGTTCAGCAGCAGTCAGCGGTTCGTCCAGCAGCACCAGGGACAGATCCGGGCGAACGAGAGCTTTACCAATTGCCACCAGCTGCTTTTCGAACAGTCCCAGGCGCGTCGGACGTCGCTCCAGCAGGTGGTCGATCTCCAGCTGTTCAGCCATCTGCCGCGCCCGAGCGCGGCAGTCCCGGCGCGACATTCCCATGACCCGCAGCGGAAACGCCAGATTGCCAAGCACACTCATGGCCTCATAAAGCACTGGAAACTGGAATACCTGAGCAACTCCGCGCGAAGACGGTGGCTGATCAGCAAGATCCTGTCCCCCCAGCAGCAACTGTCCGGGTGAAGCAGGCAACAGGCCGGAGAGTAGATTGAGCAAAGTTGATTTACCGGCACCTGAACTGCCGAGCAGCGCGTGTGCTTCACCGGACGCAACTCGAAGGTTCAGGCCACTCAGCGTCGGTGCACCAGCGCCTGGATAGCTATGGCTGAGATTGCTTAGTAACAATTCAGCCAACGGACACCCCTGAAGACTTAACAGCAGACTCCGGAAATTCGATGATGGCGTCAGCGGGCGCATAAAGGGTAACTGCCTGGTCCTCAGACACACCTACCAGTCCGTCCAGCCTGGCAACCCAGTGGGCACCCTCAACTTCACAGTGCAGGAAGGTCTCCGAGCCATTGGTCTCCCGACTCAACACAGTTGCCGAAAAGGCGATATCGCGTGGATCGTTCGCTTCGAGGTACAGATGCTCGGGCCGAATCAGCTGCAGCGCAGCACCG